>Ga0315285_10008224_pt1 | contig 10701 bp, 4 predicted proteins | sample YL17G09_36_MG_FD_203698 | JGI IMG/M metagenome (GOLD analysis project Ga0315285, IMG submission 203698) | Sediment microbial communities from Yellowstone Lake, YNP, Wyoming, USA - YL17G09_36 | ecosystem: Environmental > Aquatic > Freshwater > Lake > Sediment | place: USA: Wyoming | collected... | reverse complement strand
CTATCTCCCGACGCAGGATCTTGTGGGGGGCCGCGAATTGCTCGCGGCCCCTCGGGCTGCGCCAATCGTGTCTCCGCGGCAGCCGGCTTGAAGGGCGGTGCTATGGCTGGACGTTACTGGGACATGGGTCGGGCCGGCGCCGCCGGGCAGGCGGTGCTCCGGTACCTGCCGGCATTCCTGGTGCTGGGCGGCGGCATCGCCGCGACGCTGGTGCTTTTCAATGCCGTGGATGCGTGGGACGAAAGCAACGCGCAGGCCGACTTCGCCCGCGTCGCACGGACCCGCGTCGCCGACATCCGCAGGACGCTGGATCCCAACCTGTTCATGCTCCAGTCGCTCGCCTCGTTCTACTCGGCCAGCGGGGCCATGAACCGGGACGAGTTTCACGAGTTCGTCCAGCCCTTCCTTCGGCGATTCGGTTGCGTCCAGGCCTTTGCGTGGGCCCCGCGGGTCTACGGCGCCCAGCGAGACGCCCTCGAAGCGGCCGTGCGGAACGACGGCTGCCCCGATTTCCGGATTACCGAAGCAGCCGCCGACGGCCGGCTGGACCGGGCCGCCGGCCGCGACGAGTACTTCCCCGTCTGTCTCTTGGCGCCCTACGGCGGCAACACGAGCGTGATGGGCTTCGACCTGGCGTCCGAGCCGGTGCGCCGGGCGGCGATGGAGCAGGCGCGGGACACCGGCCGGATGGCGGCGACCGCTCGGGTCCGCCTCGGCCAAGAGGCGGGCCGCCAATGGGGGGTCCTGGTCTTTCAGCCTGTCTACCGCCGGGGCGCGCCGGTCGCGTCCGTTGAGGCCCGCCGCGCCAGCCTGGAAGGCTTTGCCGTGGCGATCTTCCGGATGGCCGACCTGGTGGAAAGCGCGCTGGCGCCCCGGGCGAGCAAGGACCTTCATCTGAGCATCGACGATGCCTCCGCGCGCCGGGGGGAGCGGTTCCTGTACTATCACCGGTCTCGCCTGGCCAGGGCGCAGCCGCAGGCCGAGGCCTCGGCGCAGGAGGAGCCGCAGCCGCCGGCGGGCCCGAGCCGCACCGAGAGTTTCGACCTGGCGGGCCGCCGGTGGGAGATCATCACCTGGCCCGAGGGCGACCTGGCGGAGGGGCCCGGCGGTCAGTACGCCCGTACCGTCCTGGGCGGGGGCCTGGCCCTGAGCCTCCTGCTGGCAGCCTGGATCGCGGGCAGCGCGGCCCGCACGGCGCAGATCCAGGAACTCGCCTCGCAACTCGGGCAGGCGGAGGTCAAGTTCCGCACCCTCCTGCAACTGTTGCCGGAAACCGTCTTCGAACTGGATGAACGCGGCCGCGTGACGTTCGCCAACCAGAACGGCCTGGCCAACTTCGGTTACGCCGACGAAGACGTGGCCCGGGGCCTGGAATGCCCGAGTCTGCTGGCGCCGCAGGATCGCGAGCGGGCGATCGCCGACCTGGGCCGCTCGCTCGGCGGCGAGAAAATCGCCGGCGTCGAGTACCTGGCCCTCCGCAAGAACGGGACCACCTTCCCCATCACGGTTTACTCGTCGCCGATCGTCCAGGACGGCCGCGCGGTCGGCATCCGGGGGATTGCCATCGACGTCACGGACCGCAAGAAGGTCGAGGAACTGCTGCGGCAGGCGAACAGCCGCCTGGAGGAACTGGCGACGACCGACGAACTGACGGGCCTCTGGAACCGCCGGCGGTTCGCCCAGATGCTGAAGACCGAGACCGACCGGGCCCGCCGCCGCGACGCCCCGCTGGCCCTGGTCATGTTCGACATCGACCAGTTCAAGTCCGTCAACGACACCTACGGGCATTCGTTCGGCGACCTGGTGCTGCGCGAGGTGGCCAAGATGCTCCAGGTGGGCGCCCGGTCGACCGACATCGTGGCCCGCTACGCGGGCGACGAGTTCATGTTCCTGATGCCCGATACGACGATCGAGGCGGCCGTCAGCGCCGCCGAGCGCATCCGCCACAGGCTGGACGCCCGCCGCCTGTCCGACGGGCGGCGCGCCGTGCGCGTCACCATCAGCGCCGGCATCGGCGCCCTGGAGCCGGGCGGGCCGGAGGCCGCGGACGGCCTCGTGCGCCAGGTCGACGGGGCGCTTTACGCGGCCAAGCACGACGGCCGCGACTGCGTCCGGACCTGGGCCCAGATCAGCCGCGACCCGCCCGCCGGGCCGCCCGTCGACGCCCAGGCCGTCGAACAACTCCGCCGCCGCGTGGCGGCCCTCTCGCGCCGCTCGCGCGAACTGTTCGTGCGGGGCATCCGCGGACTCGTGCACGCCCAGGAGGCCCACGACCCCTACTCGAAGTTCCATTCCGAGAACGTGGCGCACTACGCTGCCCGCATCGCACGCGCCGTGGGCATGGATGCCCAGCACGTGGAGACCCTCTGCCGTGCGGCCCTGGTCCACGACATCGGCAACATCGGCGTGCCCGACGGCATCCTGTCGAAGCCCGGGACCCTGACGTCCGACGAGCGGCACCTGATGCAGCAGCACGTCACGGCGGGGGTGCGGATCCTGGACCAGATGCGGTTCCTGGAGCGGGAGATTCCCATCGTGCGCCATCACCACGAACGCTTTGACGGCCACGGATACCCCGACAGCGTCTCGGGCGAGGCCATCCCCCTGGGGGCCCGCATCCTGGCCGTTGCGGACACGCTGGATGCGCTCACGGCCGACCGCCCCTACCGGACCGCGCGCCCGGTGCACGAGGCGCTCCAGACAATCGTTGAGGAGGCCGGCCGCCAGTTCGACCCCACGGTCGTCGACGCCTTGCTCGAATGGGTTTGCGAGACCCGCGCGGGCCTGGGCGGGGACGCCGATGTGACGGTCGCCAACCTTCTGAACCACGAGCCTGAGGGCGCTGCGGCCACGCCGTAGGCGCCCGGAAAAGGCGCGCGGCAGACCCGCCGGCCCGTACGTGTTTAGCGCGGTGAGAAAAAGGGGGCTGCACCCGTTTCCGGCCGTTTGGAAACGGGGGCTGTCCCCTTTTCCGTCGCGGCAAAGGGGACAGTCCCCTTTTCGCAGAAGCGCGAAAAGGGTACAGCCCCCTTTGCCATTGCCGGCGCTAAAAACGTACCCCGGCCCGCCGCGCGAGATCGATGGCAAGCACACTCCCGGCTACTTCGCCGGCGCGTCTGTGAAGATCGCCTTGAACTCCTCGTCCGAGAGTTTCTCGGCGCCGTCGTCCGGGTCGACCGCAATCGCCTGGCCGCGCGCCGTCACCACGATGACGCGCTGGCCCTGGCTGAGGGCGTCGCGCACGTCGGCCTTCTCGCGCGCGAGCCGGAAAAACGCCTCCGAGCCCCACTTGATCTTCACGAGCCGCTCGGCGCCCTGGAATCCCTGGTCCACCCACACGCCGCGGTAGTCGGCGAACTGCCTGCTGCCGCGCTGCTGCACCTTCTGGAGGCGCCTGCCCACCTGCTCGCTCCGCCGCAGGCCCTGGATCTGCTGGGCGATGTCGACGGCGGTCTTGCCGGTGTCGGCCTTGCGCAGGTCCTCGGCGTCGGCACGGACGCCCGCCCCAACATACGCGCCGGTCGAGTCGCCCGGAGCGGCCTGGGGCTTGGGCTTCTCGGCCGGGGCCGCGGGCGGCCGGGCCGTCCCGGCCGCAGGCGCCGTGGCGGCCAGCCCCGCGAAGGCGTTATCAACCCGCTCGGCCGCACGTTTGAAGCGGTTGCCGCTCTCGGCCTTGTCCCCCGTCGCCGCCGTGGGCCGGGCGCCTCGCACGCTGCCGCCGGATCCTGCGCTGCCCCCGCCGGTGCTCCACGCGGCGGCGCCCTCCTGGGGGGCCGGCATTGTTCCGCTGATGGAGATATTGTACTGCTTGTACTGCTCCTGGTTCTCCAGGACGAGGTAACTGGTGTACGGCGTTTCGATGCCGTAGGCCAGGCTCAGGCGGACGACCTCGTCCTTGAGTTCCTTGTTTTCGCCGTGCAGGCGGACCTGGTCCAGGAGGTACCCGATCTTGCGGTTGGCATAGAGGGGGCCGATGAAGTTTCGGTCGGCGGCCTTCTTCGGGAAGGTGCCCTCGTAAACCAGTTCCTCCTTCTTCTTGCCGACGCGCCCCTTGAGGCGTATGGCCGAGTCGCCGTCGCCCTCGTACGCCCCCAGGATGACCACCTGCCCGCCGCGGAAGAGGTCCGGCAACTGCTTCGGATACATCTCGGTCACCCGGACGCCGGGCACCTCGATCGCCAGGTCCGTCAGCACGGGGTGGCTCATCTTGGAAAACAGGCGCGTGACCTTTCCGTCGATGGCCTCGCCCTGGCGGACGTACTCGGGCAGGCCGCCCGTCTCGCCCGCGATGCGGTCCACCAGGTGCGTGCTCACGTCGTCGCCGGCGCCGAAGGCGAAGACGCGCAGGTTCCGCCGGTTGTTGTCCTTCACGAGTTTCATCAGGGCCTCGGTGTCGGTCGTGTCCACCGTGGGCCGCCCGTCCGTGAGGAACAGGACGGTGGCCGGGCGGCTCTCATCATAGGGCAGGGCGAAGGTCTTCTGGAGCGCCTCGGAGATGTTCGTGCCGCCGGCGGCCTCGAACGCCTCCGCCCACTGGCAGGCCTTCTCGAGGTTCTCCGCCGTGGCGTCGGTCCACTTGTCGGCGAAGCCCTGGGCCGCCGTCGAGAACTGGATGATCGCAAACCGGTCCTTCCGGTCCAGTTTCTCCAGGCAGAACTTCAGGGCCTTCTTGACCTGCTCCACCTTCTCGCCCTTCATCGAGCCGGAGGTGTCGAGCACGAACACGGCGTCGCGCGGGGCACGACGCTCCTGGTTGATCTCGCTCCGGGGGCTGATGAGCATGAGGAACATGCCGGGCTTGTCCGGGTCGGGCCGGTACGTCATCAACGCCAGGCCGAAGTCCTTCTCGTCCAGGGTCCAGAAGAGGTGGAAGTCGCGGTCCAGCAGGGCCCGCTTGGTCTCCATGCCGGCGACGGCCTCGTGGTCGTTCGGCCGCGACACGCCCACCTCGTGCGTCGGGCTGTAGACGCTCTTGATGGGCACGTTCGACTTGATGCGCACGGCCACCGTGAAGTCCTCGAGCGTCTTGGACGCCTTCTCGCCCACCTTCAGGGGGAAGACGTACTCGGCCAGCCCCGCGTCGGCCGGCAGGAGTTCCGAGTACTCCAGTTCGACCTTCTGCGTGCCGTTGGCCGGCACCGGGAAGATCCGCAGCCGCAGCACCTGGCTGTCCAGGTACTCCAGGAGGCCCGGGTCCTTCGCGCGGCGGACGATGTCCTCGTACACGGCGCGGGCCTTCTCCTTCTCCAGGAGTTCGCCCTTCATGCGTTTGCCGCCGATGTACATGGCGAAGTCGCGGACGGCCGCCCCCTTCGGCAGCGGAAAGATGTACGTGCACTCCAGGTCCCGGCTGGTGGAGTTCTGGAACTCCTGGACCACGCGCGTGGTGGCCACCTGGTTCTCGACCGACGCGTCCACGCGCAGGTACTTGACGGCCAGCGGCGGAAGGCCCTCGTCCTTCGGCACCAGCAGGCCCTGGCCGCAGGCCGGCCACGCGGGGACCAGCACCAGCATCGCCGTTGCCGCGGCGAGAAAGGCGGTTGCGCATTTCATGGTTCGATCCTTTCTTTTCTCTCTGCGTCCTCTGCGTGCTCTGCGTTCGTACGTGTTTAGCGCTGTCATTCTGAGGCCCCGTTTACGGGGCCGAAGAATCTCGCTGTTCGGACGGTTGAGATTCTTCGCTCGCTATGCTCGCTCAGAATGACAGATGTTGCCGGGCACGCTAAACACGTACCTGCGTTCAGACGAAACGGCCGGGTCACTCCCGGTACGGCCTTGGGGCCGGCATCGGCACGATGCGTTCCTCGGCCTGGCAGCCGAAGTGCACGAGCGCGTCGGCCAGGCCGACGCCGTCGCCCACCAGGCCCGGCCCGCGCATCCGGATGCCCTCGCCGGCGCCCGGCGTCCCCGAGCGGAAACTGCCGGCCGCGCGAATGCGGCTGATGAAGTCCCAGAACGCCCCGTCGTCCGGGGCGCGGTAGTCGGGCCGGTCGTGCCTGTAGGGCACCACCAGGTCCACGGCGTAGGCGTCGATGAGTTTCGGAAGGAGGGCCAGGGCCAGGTCCGAACGGCCGAAGAACTCGGCCCCCGCCGCCCGACCCGTCCAGCGGTCCACGAAGACGAAGCCGATGCTGTCGCCGGGCGCCTCGGGCAGGAGGGTGCGGCGGACGTCGTCCAAGTCGCGCCGGACGGGCGGCGACTTCAGGGCCAGTTCCAGGCTTCCCGTGGCGTTCTCGCCCCCCACGGCGGCATTGCTGCGGGCCACCTCGGACCAGATGCCTGACTGGTCGGCGCCCTTGCGCATCTCGCGCTGGATGGACTGCGGCACGAGGAGGCCGCCGGCGCCGAAATCCGCCTTGCCGGCCCAGCGGTGGGCCTCGATGCAGAAGACGGGCACCTCGACCCGCTGGCGCGGCGACAGGATGACGTCCTGCCGGAAGGTCCGCGTCTGCTTGCCGCCGGAGGCCACTTCGCCCGCCATGATGAAGATGGAATCGCGGTCGCTCCGGTTCTCCAGGCGGATGACCGGCACGCTGCCGCCGCCGTCGCGCTCCGTCACAACCAGGATGCCGCGCGCGATGGCCGCGTCCGTCGTCAGCCATCGCCCCGCCAGGTCGCTCCCGCCGCGGGCGACGACCGGAAAGATCGCCAGCCGCCCGTACACGAGCGGCCTGCGCGGCTCGATGCGGTCCAGCAGCCGCGCCAGTTCCGGCACGTGGCTGCTGGGGGGCGGGGGGAGGATGCGCGGAACAGGCGGGGGCGGAATCGGCCGGACCGCCGGAGGCTGGCCGCTGAACTCTTCTTCGATATACGACGCCCAGGCAATCGCCGCCAACACCGTCCCCGCCAGGATCGCCGCCAGGACGCCACCCAGCCATCCGAATCGTCCGCCTCTCCGGCCGGCCATGCTTGCGTCCTCCAAACCGTTGCCGCGCTCGTTCGAAGGATTGGACGCCATGGCCGGGGGAAGGTTCCCGGAATTCAATGGGGGCACGCTCCGGCTGCGCCAAGACTTTCTGCAAGGCCCATGCTCGGGGGTGGCATGCCCACAGCCTGCCCGCCGGGGCGGGCCGCTGCTGGCCCGCCCCGGCGGGCAGGCTGTGGGCATGTCGCGCGTCGGCCAGGGAGCATGCCCAGGCAACGGCGGCCTGGGCATGCCACCCGTGCCGGAAACGCTTGGGGCAGACGACGCTCCGGACGCCGGGTCAAGCCGGGCGTCAGCGGCGCCCGCCGCGTGGAGGTGACCTGCCGCCGGTCGCCGGGCGGCAGGGGGCGCAAAAAAATTGGGCAGGACCCGGAGGGGAGATCCTGCCCGTGCTGCGGGGATAGACAGTTATTGAAGTCTCACACGCCCCTGCGATTCTTGGCACCCCGCGTGCCTCAGACCGATCCGAATTCCATGTGTGTGTGGAACGATTGGCCTGATATGAGGCGTGGTCCTCCGACCCCGTAAACCTCCCTATCCCGCAACCGATTTCCCAAACCCACCTGTCTAACCACCGCAACGCCCCGCTGGAGCGATTCCTCGCAAGTGGCTCGTTCTTTATGGGAGTTAAGGGGGTTGTGTGGCAAAGCGCCTGAAGACTTGGCGCACCCGGGGGAGGGCTGTGCGGAAAGTCGCAAGCGATGCCAATTAAAGAACGAGCCACTCGAACCAATAGGAGCAATGGCCATGCCATTGGGTCATCCTCTTGGCGATAAATCTTATTGCCGGTCGTAAGTCCTTGCCTGCCAGAGGGTTACTCGCATCGCCGAACATTTGGATTCTGCCGTTCCGGCAAGGCTCGCTTGCGGACGCGTTTCGCTGAAACATCATTTCCTGGACAGAAAGGCCGCCGCTGCGTCGTAACAATCGCGGATTCAAGTGGTTACGTCATTGATGCCCTGCTGCAACAAATGTTTCCGAATGGCAACGTTTCTGGGGCTTGGCCGCGCTTGGATCGCTTTTCGTCGGTCGCGTTTCGTGTCTTGCGGCCGGGAGATTGCCAGGGTGGTGCGCGGCATGGATGCAGGTGCGGCAACGGGGAACAGATTTTTGCAAAGGTCCGATAAGTTTTCTAAAGACGCCATTTGCTTCTGGCCGAAGAGATTGGTATGAAGGAGAGCGTGGGTTTCCAATACTGAAAACGAGGGGTGTGGCCTCCGGATGGGGCCCGCGCCGCATCCGGCGGCGGGGAGAGCAGCCATGCGTACTATCGCCATCTTCAATCACAAGGGGGGATGCGGCAAGACGACGACGGCCATCAACCTGGCCGCCACCCTCGCGGGCGCCAAACGGCGGGTGCTCCTGGTGGACCTCGACCCGCAGGCGCACGCAACCGTGGGCTGCGGCGTCAGAGAAGATGAAGTGGAACTGAGCACCTGGCATGTGATGCGCGCCGACGGCTCCGACCCGACGCCCCTGGGGCTGCCGGACATCGCGTGGGAGATCCTCGACGGCCTTTACCTGGCCCCCGCCAGCGTCGGCTTGGCGAGCCTCGAGCAGACATTGGCCGGCGCGGAGGGCCGCGAGACGCGGTTGAAACTCGCCCTGGAACAGGCCGCCAAGCGGTACGACGTGGTCCTCATCGATTGCGGCCCGGGCCTGGGCCTGCTTTCGATGAACGCCATCGTGGCGTCCACCGAAGTCCTCGTGCCGGTGGACCTGGGGTTCTTCAGCCTATACGGGCTGGCGCGGACGATCGAGACAGTCGAAATGGTGTCCGCCCGCACCGGGCGCGAGCCCGCCGTGCGCATCCTGGCCACCATGTACGACACCCGCGTCCGCAGCATGCGGCGGACGCTGGCAACGCTCAGGGACCAGCACGGCCCGCAGGTGCTCGAGACGGTCATCCGGTCCCACATGGGCCTGCGCGAGGCGGCCGCCATGGGCAGCCCCATCGCCGAGTTCAGTCCCGGGTCGCGCGGCCACGAGGATTACCGGGCGCTGGCGCAGGAACTCCTTTCGGCCGGCCTCCAACTGGAGTACGAGGAGATGGCCCGGCAGGAGGTCCGCCAGCGCCGCACCGAGGAACAGGCCGTCAACGAGAAAATCGAAATGGTCTACGGCGCCATCCCGACCGAAGACGGCGTGCGCTTCGTCTGCCACGCCCCGGGCGCCACGCGCGTCCAGGTGGCCGGCGACTTCAACCAGTGGAGCACCGCCGGCGACGAATCCGAAATGGCCGCCACAGACCAGGCGGACGTCTGGACAAGGGAATTCCGCCTCCCCTCCGGCCGCTATGCTTACCGCCTCATCATCGACGGCCGCTGGACGAGCGACCCGGCCAATCCGTACGTCGAGAGCAACCCGTACGGCGAACTGAACAGCGTCGTCGAAATCCCGTAGCGTCGGTGGCCCCATGGGACCCAATCCACCCTCCGCGCCGAAGCGCCGTTTCGCGGGCCTGCACCCCGCCGCAGGGCCGCGCCAGGACGGCTTGACCGCCGTGGCCGACGCCCTGCTTTCCGAAGCGGCGGCCGGCGACCCGGACGCGGCCCGCCTGCCGCCCAGTACGGGCCCGTACGGGCAGGCCGTGCCCGAGACCCCGGTGCCGCCGCCGGAGCCCTCTCTTTCGGTCCCGGCCGACGACGGCCTGCCGCCCGAGGCCGATCCGCCCCTGGGTCTCTACCTGCTCGTCCCGGCCGGCATTGAGACCGCGGACCGCCGGCGCGCGGCCCTGGCGGTGGCCGCGAGCCTGATGCCGCCAGGCCGGACGGCCGCGGTCTTCCTCTTTGAGGGCGCCTGCGCGGACGCCCACATCCTGGGCGAGCCCGCCTGCGGCCGCGTGGGACCCCAGTACTGCCTCGACCCGGCCGACATCGGCCGCGCCATCGCCGAACTCGTCAGCCGGTGCGACCAGGTCGTCGTGGTGCCGCTGGACCCTGCGCGCGGCGTGCCCGGGCGCCTGGCGGCCCAGGCGCGGCGGACGGTCTTCGTGGCCGCCGCCGACGCGGAGAGCATCGTCGAGACCTACCGCGAACTGAAGGCCTGGCGCACCCGGGGGCTGGCGGCGCCCGCCTCGCTCTTTGTCGTCGGCACCGACGGCCCCGACGAGGCGGGACGGCTCGCGGGGCGCCTCCGGCGGGCCTCGCGCCGGTTCCTCGCCTGCGACCTGGCCAACCAGGGGTTCCTCTCGGAAGGCGCGGCGTGCCTCCGCCCCGGGTGCCCGGAGCCGCTCCGGATACTGACCCGGGCCCCATCTGATAAGGTCTGGCCATATGTAGGCAACCCGGCATGCGCTGCGGCGGCCGGGCTTGCCACGGCGTCGCCCTGGCGAGCCGGACCGGGCACGGCGCCCGCGGCGGGTCTTGCAGGGGCGGCCGCGGGGCCGCGGCCGGCGCCGGCCGACGTGCGGCCGGCCGACGCGCCGCTCGCGCCCGGCTTGGGCCTGGGTGCGGCGGCCGGGCCGGCGCCCAGTACGGGCCCGTACGGGGCGGGCGACGCCGATGCCGCCCCGGGCGTACCCTGCTCCGTCTTCGCCCCGTGGCAGCCGGAGAGCCGCGGCGCCCTCGTGGCCGCCGTCGAGGCGCAGGCGCCGGCCTTCCTGGGCCCCGACCTGCGGCAGGTGCTCCGCATCGACGTCGATGAGCCGGGCGCCCCGCCCCTGGCGGCCGTGCGGCAGGACGGCACGCTCGTGGCCATCCTCCTGGCCGGGGCCGGCGAGACGGTCGACACCCAGGCCGCCGCACGCTGGCTCTCGGTCCACCGGCCGCTGCTGG
>Ga0315285_10008223_pt1 | contig 10702 bp, 10 predicted proteins | sample YL17G09_36_MG_FD_203698 | JGI IMG/M metagenome (GOLD analysis project Ga0315285, IMG submission 203698) | Sediment microbial communities from Yellowstone Lake, YNP, Wyoming, USA - YL17G09_36 | ecosystem: Environmental > Aquatic > Freshwater > Lake > Sediment | place: USA: Wyoming | collected... | reverse complement strand
GAAAGTTTCTGACCGATGGCGACGTAGATGCACGCCATATTTTGTCCGCGCTGATTGATGATCGCGTCGATCGCGAGCGCGGTCTTGCCGGTCTGGCGGTCGCCGATAATCAATTCCCGCTGACCGCGTCCGATTGGGAACATCGTGTCGACCGGCTTGATGCCGGTTTGGACGGGCTGACTCACCGGCTCGCGCATAATCACGTTCGGCGCGATGCGTTCGACCGGGCGGAACTTGGACGACTCAATCAGACCTTTGCCGTCAATCGGCTGACCCAGCGCGTTGACGACGCGTCCGAGCAAACCCTGACCAACCGGCACCGACGCAATGCGCCCGGTCCCTTTGACCAGATCACCCTCGCGCAGTTCGTCGTACTCGCCCATGATGACGACACCGATGGCGTCGGGTTCCAGATTCAGCGTCAAGCCCATCACGCCGGTCTTGGCGAACTCGACGAGTTCGCCTGCCATCACATTGCCGAGACCGCTGATGCGCGCGATGCCGTCGCCCACTTCGATAATCGTGCCGACATCCACGGCTTGCACGGGCGCTTGAAACGTTTCGATTTGCTTGCGGATTTGCGCGGTGAGTTCGTCTACGCGAGTCGCCATCTATCCTCCAACGAACAATGTCAAACGACAATTACCCAATGAACAAATTCTGTCATTTGTTCATTTGTCATTTCAATTTCTGTTTCAGTTCCGCTAACTTGCCTGCTACACTGCCGTCAATGACTTTGTCGCCGACGCGCACAACTAGACCGCCGAGAATATCTTGGCTGACGACGTATTCGAGCGTGAGATCGTTGCCGAACTGGGCGCGCAATTTGGCTTCCAACGCGCTTTTTTCCGCGTCGGTCAGCGGCACCGCACTGGTTATGTGGGCGCGCGTACCGAGGGCTGTGCGCTGTGCATAACGATCAAACGCGGCGATCACTTCAGGCAAAAGGTGAACGTGATTTTTGCTCGCGAGCAGTGACACCAAGTTTTGGACTTGGGCGGATGCATTGGGCGGCAAGTGCGCGCGTACAAGTTCTTGCTTCTTTGAAAAATCCAAGCCCGCGCTGTCCAACTGCTCGGTCACGCCCGTGCGCGCGAGCGACGCGGCAATCGTTTTGAGCGACGTCAGCCAGTCCGCCATCGCTTGATCGAAGATGGCTTGCGCGTACGTTTGGGCTAATCGTTCGTTTGCCACGACGAGGCTCCCTTAATTTTTGCCCAGCGCGTCAGTCTGCGTGAGAAAATCGTTGATGAGGCGATGGTGCACCTGCTCGTCGAGCGATTGACTGACCACTTTTTCCGCGGCGAGCAAAGACAACTGCACGACTTCTTCACGCAATTCGGCGAGCATTTGCTTGCGTTCGTATTCGATCTGCTCTTTCGCCTGCTCGATCATTTTGCGCGCGTCCTCCCGCGCTTGCGCGAGAATCACTGCGCGTTCCTTTTCACCGGCTTGCGCGGCAACGGTGGCGGCGGCTTGCGCTTCGCGGCGCGCGTCTGCGAGTTTGCGGTCGAATTCTTTCTGTTGCTCAGCGGCTTGCTTCTTGGCGTTTTCGGCGTAATCCAGACTCTCCTGAATCTTTTGCTTGCGATCATCCATCACTTTCAGGACGGGCTTGTACGCCAGTTTCCACAAGATGAACAGCAGCAAGCCAAAGTTCACCACTTGGGCGAGGAGCCAGGTTATATTGATACCCAGTTTTTCCAAGGCGACCTCCGTTGGAAAAGATAAACGGCGCGGACGTGCTCGCGCGCGGCTAGAAAATCTTCAAGCCGATGAGGAGCGAGATCATCAGTGCGAAAATGCCTAGCGCTTCCGTAAAGGCAATCCCGATGAACATGTTGATTTGCACTTGTCCCGCAGCTTCAGGATTGCGCCCCATTGCGTTCAACGCTGAATTCACTAGCAAGCCAAGACCAATGCCGGGTCCGATCGTTCCAAAACCAATCGCCAACGCGGCAGCCATAAGACGAAGACCTGTGTCTGACATGAGCCCTCCAAGGATCGTGATTTAATGCTGTTCTTCCGCGCTGTGCGCGGTTGTTGCAATTGTCATGAACATGAGTGTGAGAATCGCAAACACAAACGCCTGGATGAAACCGACGAAAATCTCCAGCGCGTAGAATATGAATGGCGCCGCAAAGAAGAGAAACGCCATAATCAGCAACACCGCTTCGCCCGCAAAGATGTTACCTAAAAGTCGGAACGTGAATGAGATAATCTTGGCTATCTCACTGACAAGTTCGAGCGCCCCAAGGAAAATATCAAGCAATCCGTAGGCCAGGGCGCCAAAGTTCGGTTTGCCTTTGAAGAGCGATCCAATAAACTTGAAGACTTTGCCAAAGATGAAAAACCGAGTGAACCAATACTTGAGCGGCCCCAACGCTTGCATGCCGAAGATTTGTGTCAGAATGACGGAAATCAGCGCGAGCGCCAGTGCCATGTTAACATCAGTGGAAGGAGAGCGGAGGAATGGCGCGAGGAGTATTTCTGTTTCCTCGTTTTCTCCACTCGGTTGCTTCGCGCCGAGAGTTTCACTCAACCCGGCGGGCAAATCGAATGTGGCAATCCCTTCGGGAGCAGGATGTCCTTCTTCGACAGGAATGATGCCGACTGGACCAAAGCCGGGAATCAAGCCCAGCCAGTTTGAAAACAATACGAAGATGAAAATCGTTGCAACAATTGGGAAGAACTTTTTGCCCCGAGCACCGGCGACGCTTTCGCAAAGCCCGTCGAGCGCTTCGATGAGCAGCTCCATCACATTCTGCCAGCCGCTCGGCACGAGTTCCATTTTGTGCGTGGAGACCAATGCGAAGAGGACGATCAGGATCATCACGATCCATGTGGTGAAGAGCGTATTCGTAATTGGAAACTCGAAACTGCCCAACGCGAGTGTGACAAGCACTTCGGGTCTCAGTACGACCGAAGCCCTAACGGCGTCGGTGCTAAAGCGCGGCAAGATGAAACCGGGAACTATGAGGATGGCAAGAATAATAATGATGGGAAGCCCGCGCTTCACTAATTTCCTCCTTGAGAACCATCGTCATCACAGTGACGGGAGATTTGCTGATTCGCTTCCTTCACGCTTCGATACACCCCGACGGTGCCAATGAGAATCCCGATCACCATCAGGCACAGTGTCCCCAAGGGCGCGGTACTCAGAGTCCGATCAATCAAAATGCCGAGCAGGAGCGAGCCGAAGGTCGCGCCGAGCGTCAACGCGCTCAGGCGGAACACTAGTGCCAATCCTGTCCACGTGTCCCGCATTTTTCGCTCCAATGATAACTCGGGAAATTATACACTGAAATCTGAAAAAATCAAATAATCGCCAAAGCCCGTCACTGCGCTTTCAATCTCAAATAGCGCGCCAGCGCGCCCTGCCCCACGAATCCGACGACTTGTGCGCCTTCCATCACCGGCAGTTCCTCTTGCTCGCTGGCAGACAAACGCGCGAGCGCGGACGCGGCGCTTTGCTCGGGCGCCAGCACTTGCAAATTCGCGCGCGGCGTCATCACCTCGCGCACGCGACGGATGCTCCACTCCGCGCGCTGGACGCGTTTGATCTGATCGAACGCGATGGTGCCGAGCGCGGCGATGCCGTCGGACACGACGAACGTCTGCTCGCGGCGCGGGAGCAGGTGGGTGTCTACGAATTCGATCAGCGAAATATTTGGCGGCACCGTTTCGACGACGCGCGTCATCAATTGCCTGACCGATACGCCGCGCAGCGTTTGCAGCATCAGCATTTGCCGATATCCTTCGCTCGCCGCGCTCCACAGAAATACGCCGATGAGCGCGTACCACAGCCCGCCGCTGTTCGACCAGAAGAAGAACAGTGCTCCGCCGATGCCGATCATGACCAGCGCGATGAATTGTCCCGCGCGTGTCGCCCACCGCGTCGCGCGGCGAATGTCGCCCGCCATCCCCCATAAAATCGCGCGCAGGACGCGTCCGCCGTCGAGCGGAAAGCCGGGCGCGAGGTTGAACAGCGCGAGCGAGCCATTTGCCTGCGCGAGGACGCTCATCAGCACAATCGGCGCGGTCAGCCATCTGCCCGCTACGGCGGTCGAATCGAGGATCGTCAGCCAGAGCCATGCCGCGCCGAAAACTAATGCCAGCGCCGCGCTCATCAAAGGTCCGACAATCGCGATCAGAAATTCGGACGACGGGCGGTCGGGTTCGTCGGTGATCTCAGCGACGCCGCCGAAGATGAACAGCGTGATCCGTTTCACCAGGATGCCGCGCTGAATTGCCATCCACGAGTGCGCAAGTTCGTGCGCGAGGACCGACGCGAACAACAGCAGACTCGCCGCGACTCCCAGAACGATGGAGGTGGCATCCGCACGTGGCGCGAACGCGCGCGGACGCAGTTCGCGCGGAAATTCGATAAAGCCCAAAGTATAGATTAGCAGTGCGACGATGATGAACCAACTCGCGTCGACAGTGATGTCAATGCCCATCACGCGCCCAATGCGCCATAAACTCCTCAAGGTACTCCTTGTGCGGTAATCACATTTGCGCGATTACTTGTCTTTTGCTAGAATGGTGTCCGATCCCGCCGCGCCGTTCTCGGTGTGATGCAAGCGAATCAGCATCAGCGTCGCAAACACTCCGAGGATCGCGGTCAGCAACAAGATGCCGTCAATCGCCGCCCAATCCGCAAAGGGTCCACCCATCAGCGTGCCGATGAATTGACCCGCGCCGAAGAAAATCGTGTACATTCCCATGATCGCGCCGCGATCATGGGCACGCGCTTCGGTCACGTCGGCAAGGTAGGTCAACGACGCGGGCATCAATCCGCTGACGACGAATAGCGCTACCAGCGCAAGCACGGTGTCCAATGCGAGCATCGGGTCGCTGAGTCCCGCGTGGTGATTGATGGCGAAGAGAGTCGCGCACAACCCGAACAAGCCGCCCATGCCGATGAGCATCACGGTCGTGCGGCGAATTCTGCCAAGGACAACACTCCAGCCGATCACGCCGACCACGAAGACGCACGCTAACCCGGCGGCGGAAATTGAAATCAGCGTGCCCGCGTGCGCGGCGTCGCCGAGAATGCCGAATAATAGTTGCTTCGGGAAACGGCCGGGCGGTGCCACGAGTTGCCCGATGACCTGATTGAGCCAAATGCCGAGAATGACGTTGATCGTCAGCCACGCGGGCGCGAAACGCAGAATGACGGGCGACAGGAAGACGTCGCGATAATGATCGAGCGTCTGACGAAACGCCTGCGCGCCGTGTGCGATCGCGTTGGTCGTTCCTTTCGCGCCTTGGCGTGCCCTTTCGCGAATCCCGAAAAAGAAAATCGCCAGACTGACGAAATAGATCGCATTGTTGAGGGTGAATGCTTGGGCATGATACAAGTCCCACAATCGTCCACCGATCAAAATGCCGACGACTGTTCCGCCAATGGTTGCGAGTTGAAACAGTCCCATCACGCGCCCGCGTAACGATTCGGAAGAAGCCGTCTCGGCAGAGAGATAGCCGAGGGTCGCGGGGAACGCGCTCGCGGTGGAAAGCCCCGTGAGGAGACGTGTGATCACCAGCGCGCCAAAGTTCGTCGTCAGCGCGGAGATTTGGACGGCGATGCCGCCGGTGATCGAACCGAGCAGCATGAACAATTTGCGCCCGTACCGATCGCTCCACGCGCCCAGCACGGGCGAGCCGATCAATTCGGGAATGAAGAACACGGCGAGCGCGATGCCGCGCATGGTCGCGGAAAGAGGATAGACGTGGCGGCTGATATGCCCCAGGTAAAGTTGAATCATACTCCCCATCACCGCCGACGCGACGCGCAGGACGAATGTGCCGGCGAGCGACGCGATAATTGATCGGAGATGGGGCGAGACGTTGGGAGACGACTTGACGAGGACTGACATTGGTATCGCGTACAGATGAAAGCAGAAGGATGGTGGATGGAGTAACCCGAAGGGTTTTCATCCTTCCGCTTTGACCTTTTCTCCTTGAATGATAGGTTTGTGGACTTGATTGAAGTGTAAGCGCAACAGGGTTGCCACAGAAATGACGCCAAATAATGCGGTGACGATGACGATGCCATCCGCGCCGCGCCAATCTACAAAGGGACCGCCTACCGTCGCGCCGATGAACTGACCGACGCCGAGGAACACAGAATACATTCCCATAATCGCGCCGCGATCGGTAGAGTGGTCTTCAGTGATGTCGGCGAGGTGCGCGAGCGCGGCAGGCGTAAAGCCGCTCTGAATCACGATGCTGCCGACGAGCAAGACCGCGAGCGGCAGAACGAAAGGCGCATCGAGCGCAGGTTGATGGTTGAGCGCAAAGAGAAAAAGACACGTCAGGAAAAGGCCGCCGGTACCGATCAGCATCACCGTGGTTTTGCGCCATTGCCCGAAGAACATACTCCACACCAAGATGCCGAGAACGAAGATGATGGCGTACCCCGCGCGCAGATTGCCTGCTTCAAAACTGTCGAAGCGCCCGACGAGGAGTTGATCGCTGAAGCGACTCTTGTCGGTGAAGATGCGCGCGGTCAGGTTGATCCACACACCCAGGACGGCGTTGATCGCGATCCACGCGGGCGCGAAACTTTGCACGCGCGGATTCGTAAACAACTTCCAATAACTCGCCAGCGCTGCGCGTACGGTCGTTCCGTGTGTCACCTGTTTGACCTCGCGGTATTCGTGCAAGCCGAACCAGAGGATCACGAGACTGGCGAGATAAACGAGCGCGTTGAGCGCGAAGGCGGGGCTCGTCAGCGGGATGCCGAAAAAATAAGCCGGCGTACCGAAATGCCGCCACAGCCAGCCGCCCAGTGCAAAGCCGAGCGCCATTCCCCCAATCGTCGCGATCTCGAAAAAGCCCACGACGCGCGCGCGCAACTTGGGCGAGTGTGAAGTCGTCTCCGCGATATAGCCGAGCGTCGCGGGCGCGTTTGCTGCCGTCGAAACGCCTTCGAGCAATCGCGTGAAAAGAAGCAGCCAGACGATAGTCGTCATCGCGGTAATCTGCACCGCAATCGCGCCGAAAAGCGGACCAAAGATGATGAACAACTTGCGACCGTACTTATCGCTCCACGCGCCGAAGAGGGGCGCACCGATCAATTCGGCGGCGAAAAACATGCCAATGATCAAACCGCCGATGGTGTACGAGACTTCGTACACCTGATGCGCGCCGGCAATGAAACGGAGCGGATGGTTCGGGTTGAGCGCGGCTTCGTGAATCGCGTTAAAATAGAACTGGATATTTTCGCCCATCGCGCCCGCGGCGGCACGCAACAGCAAACTGCCGACGATGAGTGCTGCCAGGGAGCGGATCAAATGGGGCGCCGCTGACGTTTGGGCATTGGATTGCGCCATTGAAACCTCCGATGTCTCATTATATTCAGATACGCCATTCCGCAAAATCGTCTCTGCTTGTCATTTCGCGGCGCGGTTTTTGCGCCGGGAGATCTCGCTGACTTGGCGCCGGGATTTCTCGCTCCGCCCGAAATCTCAGGCGGAGGGCTTGCAATGACGTCGCGCCGAGCGTGTCGAATGTGAATCTGGTGTGGAGCCCAGTCAACAGATTCCAATCGCGAACCAGGTGTTTTGAAGCGATGTTCTGTGTGGGTGACAAATTTTTTCGGAAAGATGGAGCATTGGCACTATGAATTTGGGGATTGCCTTGCGGAAAACATTATTCAAGAATTCGCTTGTCACTCTGAATGAAGCGATGAGTCTCTCAAAGCACTTGGTGGGATGCTTCGCTCCGCTCGGTATGACAGTCTGGGTAGTTCTCTTGGTCGCGTGCGCGACGCCCGCATCGGAAACAGCGGCGCCCACCTCAGTCGTTCAGGTGGCGCAGGTGGTTGCCACGCCAATTGCGCTGTCCAGCATAACGCCGACCATTGCGACTAAAGCAACCGCCGCGTCCGCACCAACCGCGTTCGTCACTGCGCCCGCGCCGGGCGCGGATGCCATCGTGCCGATTTTGATGTATCATCACGTCGTTGATCTGCCGATAGATGCAACGGAATCGCAGCAGACGTGGACTGTCGTGCCGAGGAATTTCGACGCACAGATGCGGTGGCTCGCGCGAAACGGGTATCGCAGTATCACGATGGCACAGTTGGTCGCGCACCTCAAAAATCGTCAGCCCTTGCCCGCCAAACCGATCATCATTTCGTTTGACGACGGCTGGGCGGAGCAATTCTCCACGGCGTTTCCGATCCTGACCAAGTACGGTTTGAGCGGCACGTTTTTCGTCTACACGCATCCGATTGACCACACGGAATATATGACTTGGGCGCAACTTTCAGAATTGACTGCGGCGGGAATGGATATTCAGTCACACTCGATCACGCATCCGCATTTGCGAACACTGTCGCCTGATGCGGCGTTCAAAGAGATCGCGGAATCGAAGACGACTCTGGAAAAACGATTGGGCAAGCCCGTGGTGACGTTTTGTTATCCGTTCGGCGAATATGACAACGCGATGATCGAGATGGTCAAGCGCGCGGGCTACGAAAGCGCAGTCACATTGGCGAGCGGCTATCGCCAGCGCGCCGACCAATTGTTCCTCCTGCATCGTATTCGCGTTTCGTACAACGATTCGCTGGACGATTTTGGCAAGCGGCTGCCCTAGTCTCGCAGCCACATAGTCTTGTCGTCCAATAGTCAAAACCTGATCGCGTGACGATTTGACTATCTGACCATACGACTAAGCGACTAACGAATCCTTTACGCCATTCTCATCTGCGCTTAATGCGCTGATGCGACAATAAATGTTGAAAAGATCAAACAGATTGAGAGGGAAGAATGCAAAGACCAAATTATGCACTGTTATCGTGCATCATACTGATAGCCGTTTTGCTGGGGGTTATTGGGGGTGGCGTGATGGGCGGTGTGACGGGGTATTACGCTGCTCGCAACATGGTGCCTGCCACTGTTCCGGTGTCGGTGACCGCGATCACATCCAAGCCCACCGCGCAACCGGTATCACCTGTGACGACGAATATCACGTTGAAAGAAGATTCGGCGGTGATCGACGCGGTGCGCAAAGTCAAGCCAGCCGTTGTGACCGTCGTCAACCAGATGTCGCCGCGCCGAGGATTCTTTGGCGGCACCGTTTCGCCGACGGCTTCGGGATCGGGGATTATCGTTGACAGCCAAGGGCACGTCGTCACGAACAACCACGTCGTGGATGGCGCGCAGAGTCTCCTGGTGATTTTGTCCGATGGCACGAAATTGGACGCCAAGTTGATCGGCACGGATCCGATTGCCGATCTGGCTGTGATCAAGGTGAATGCGACGATGCCAGCCGTCGCGCCGCTGGGTGATTCGAACGCGTTGCAGCCCGGACAGATCGCGATCGCGATTGGCAGTCCCCTAGGCGATTTTCGTGGCACGGTGACGATGGGTGTTATCAGCGCGTTGAATCGCCAGGTCGGATCAATGCAAGGATTGATTCAGACGGATGCCGCGATCAACAATGGCAATTCGGGGGGACCCTTGATTAACTCACTGGGTCAGGTGGTTGGCATCAATACACTCGTCGTCCGCAGCACGAACGATGGCAACGTCGCGGAGGGATTGGGCTTTGCGATTCCGTCGAATCTTGTGCGTGAAATCACATCGCAATTGATCGCCAAAGGCAAAGTCGAGCGCTCGTACCTTGGGATTACCTATCAACCGGTTGACCCGCTGTCAACGAGCGGACTGAATTTGAACGCGACGTACGGCGTCGTGGTGACGAAAGTTGATCCGGGCACGCCAGCGGCGAAAGCCGGAGTGCAGGAAGGGGATGTGATTCTGGCGTTCGATTCGCAGAAACTCGATCAGGATACGCTGACGGCGTTGCTGTTGAAGCACAAAGCCGGCGATACCGTCACCCTGACCATCTTGCGCGATAACAAACAGATCGAACTGAAGGTCACGCTGGTGGCGCGTCCGCAATCGCAGTAATGTTCAATCCTTGAAATGAAAAACTCGCCGATTCTAGGTCGGCGAGTTTTTTACTTTGCCAACTGGCGCGGTTCAACCATGCCGCGCGCCAGCCACCACGCGGTCAGCGCAATCATCAACGCGAGTAGGAAGAGCGTACGAAAACCGAACAGGTCGAGCAGGGTTCCGCCGACGACCGGCACGAACGTCGCGACGCCCAGCACCGTGTTGGTGAAACTGATGTAGAGTGGGCGTTCGCGCGCGGGCGCGATTTCCAGCAGATAACTCGGATACGCGATGTTCGCGGCAGGTCGCGCAATACCGTTGAGCAGAAAAAGCAGCCCGAAGGGCAGCGCGAGCGCAGGACTGCTCGGCAGGAGACCGAAGAGAAGTGCGAGGAGTGGCAAAGTTAGCAAACAACTCGCCGCGCCTAAAAGGACGATGCGATTGCCGCGGCGATCACTCGTCCGGCTCCACAAGGGATTGGCAATCAGACCCGCGAGCGTAGCGATGCCGATGTACACTCCAATCGTCTCGGATGGAATTCCCAGGACGCGCGTTGCGTAAATCGCGTAGAACGGCGACGCGATGTCCGATACGGCAAGCACGACGCGAGTCAACAAGAAGCGGCGATAGATGCCATTGCCGCGCACGAGATGGCGCGCCGCGTGCAGTTGTTCGAAAAAGGTGATGGATTTGACGGAGGATATTTCGGCTGGCTCAACGACGAGGGAAAATGCTCCCAGACCAGCGGTCGCTGCGATGCCAGCCAGAAAAAAAAGGAAACCAAAGTTCACAGG
>Ga0315285_10008222_pt1 | contig 10703 bp, 8 predicted proteins | sample YL17G09_36_MG_FD_203698 | JGI IMG/M metagenome (GOLD analysis project Ga0315285, IMG submission 203698) | Sediment microbial communities from Yellowstone Lake, YNP, Wyoming, USA - YL17G09_36 | ecosystem: Environmental > Aquatic > Freshwater > Lake > Sediment | place: USA: Wyoming | collected... | reverse complement strand
TCGCCAATAAAATAGAACATCTTTTTAGATACGTAAAGAATACTCTGAAGCGAAAACTCGAATATCTTCCTAGAGCTGTGAAGGTTGATCTAACGGAAATTAAGGAATCCAAACTGGAATTCAGCCTTCGCAACGAAATCACCAAGATGTTAGTTATGAATCCACAGAGACGATACAGAAGAGCTGAAATTGTAAAAGAAGTCATGGGTAACCCAGATGCCAAGATCAGGGCTGTCACATACTACAAAGTGGCAGCTGAAAAAGACCTAAAATCCAAGCTGTTATCTGCAACCAGCACGGTATTGCATGGACTGATCAAAGATGGTTCTCTAATGCAACTGGCGAGCGGTTCTGTGGTCAAGTATCAACTCTCAGAAGCGATAGAAGAGGTTAGCTGGGCAAAAGGTCTTCGACTTGACGAAGACGTTCTACAGAATTTCCAATCTGCCATCAAAACGTTCAGACAGAGTGATTTTTCTGGATCCGTTCCGCTTCTCAGACTCGCCGTTGAAAACTCGCTAAGGCATTTGGCAGAAGTCCGCAACATAGAATTGCCTGACAAAGCCAAGCTTGACACACTAGGGCCCATAAACGAAAGCCTTTATCAATCAAAGATCTATGACCAAGGAGTCAAAACAATGATCGATGCTTTCAACATTGAAGTGGGGCCTATAACCCACGGAGCGATCAAACTCGAAGATAACGAAAGAGCAAAGAACCTCATAGAACGTGCGCAAATGATAATCCGACGAATCTATCTAGTGAAGAAAGAAACATCCAGCAAATAGAATCTCAAATATCCGAAATGACAAGGAGTCGAATAATTTCGACACTTGCTGAACTAATAGGACCAAATTCCAGCACTCCTTCGTTAGACTATTTCATTTGGTAGGCCCGAATGAAGGTATAGAAAAAAGAGGGTTATGGGTGATGTCTTCATGTTGGGGAGGGTTCAAATCCCCCCTCCGCACTCTAGTGATTCCAAGGAAAGAAAAGGGGGGTCTGGTATAAATTACAGTCTGGGAACGGTCTCTCCCGGGCTACCATAGAACCCTAGTTAGGCAACCTTTTGAACTCTCGCAAGTATTATCTAGCCAGAGGTAATTCAAAGTGATTCGTGAAAAGAAGTGAGACCAATCTTAGACTTGACTAGTTTTCTAACCATCATACCTCAGTCCAGGTTTTGGGAAGCGTATGTTCAAGGGGGTAGAGCCATCCACGTGGAATATGGAAATCTCGAATCAGTGATGCCGCAGTTAAAGCTCACACCGATTAACAGATGGGGAGCCCGTGTAACTGCCTTTGACAGAAAAGAAAAGATGGTTCCTAAAAACCAAAGTGGAATTAAGCGTCTATTTCCGGTCTTTACAGAGTTGGACAAGAAAAGAGATAGTTGAAAGAGCAAAGGTCTTGTCAACTAAAGCTCTTCAGATATGGAAACACCCAGAGTGAACATGCCTAGCGCGCGCGGTTGGCTTGCGGTTCCGGCTTTGCTTCGTCTATGGATCGCGATGGTCCGCCCAAGATGTACGTACGCTAAGGATTCAGCTTGTACCAGTAGATGTCATCAAATTCCACCGGAAGAAGCTTTCCGCCATGCTCCTGATTGATGAATTTGAGAACGCCTTCTTGAATAGCTAGGTAACTCGCCCTGTCCACTTCCTCCACTGTGGACGGCCAAGGTCGGATGAGATCCGGGTATTTTTTACTGAGCATCTCCATCATTCGGGTGTCAACTCCTGCATTGAGCCAGGCCATGATTCTCTTATATTTTTGAAGGTCTGGAAGGTGAGAGTAATAGACTGCGACCTTCAGGGTAACATCTAGAGTCTTTGCGATTTGACCGTAGCTCGCCAGTTTTCTCTGCTTTATGATTCGCTTATTCTTTTTCCTTTCTGCCAAGAATATATTCCTCGTTCCCCAATCGCAAAATTCCCAGTGCGCTAGATTGAATTCCTCCTTGGATTGAGTGTTGAAAATCTTCTGTGCCGTACCATGGACTAGTTTGTTCCAAAGTCTGTCTTCTGAACCCTTTTCAAAAACTCTTATCATCGAAGAGAAGTCTAACCCCATCCCGATTATGTTATGAAACCGTATCTCATCAGGGTCGTCAACCGCAGGTTGTTGCATACACGACCGCTCCCTGTTTAAGGTCTAGTCAGCCTATGCAGACAAGGCAGATTTGTGAATTTAGCTATTGCGCTCAGTGTGCGCGAGGGTTTGCGAGTGTAAAGTCGAGAATTGCGCGCGCTCTAATACTCTAACACTATTACGTACTTTCTGCACAACTTGACAGGTTCATGTGCCCCGAATGCTTTTCTGAAATCCCTAATGTTGCGTTCAGGCGTCAACGGCCGTATGTTTCTTATCTTAAGAAAAATGAATCCAAACTTACCTGCTCCAGGCCAGCTGTTCCAATCATATCCTCCATTGCTTTCAGGTTCCCACACTTTTCGCCTTGTACCATAAAAATATCTCAACTCAGCAACAGGAAACCGTTCACGCATATCCCTTTTCGTTGCGTAATGCTCTATGCTGAGGATTTCGCCCTTGTGCGTTACTTCTTCACATCTGTGCGGCGCTTCTCTTCTTGGTTGCACAAAGTAGATGCTTTTCACGTCATTGAACCATGCATGATCCTTTCCGCTCGCTGGAACGTTCCAATATACAGCCCCGTGCAAATTCTCATGTCTGATATGAGCATCGATATCTGATCTGTCTTTACCTTCAAGATCGGAACGATATTGCAGTGGATTAGCAGGAATAAGTATAGCAAGACGGTTCACAGCCACATACGACACCCCATTCTTGAATACATATCACTTCATTTATAGGTTTGTCAAGCTCGCGCGCACGCGCTAGAAAGACGGCCTTTCACAAATAAGAGCAATTTAAGCGCAGGCGATGGAATTGCGACTAGTCTTTTATATGCAAAACTCGTTAATCATTCATGGATCAGAATGTTTCGTTTCCTGAAAAGCGGCGAGCGCGCTGGTGATGCTTTCAGATAACGTGCAGTATAGCACGCACTATTGCGCAAGTAATTAGGAGGAAAACCATGGAAATAAATCGTGCTTCGTTGAAGGACTTCAAGCGACGATTGAGATCTATCGAAAATGACTTTGAGCGAAATGTGGGTGAAGTACTTGTAAAATTTGTTGGAACAGTAGATCTTTTTCCATTGGAAATGCATTATCACCGAGAAATCCAATTTGAAAATGAGAAAATGATTCCGGATTATTTCATTAAGGTCAAAAGCCGAACTGAAGAGCATGCAATAATTATCGAGTTGAAAGCGTATGAAAATATTACCAATGTTCTCCCTCAACTTGACAAATTCTACACACAGCTTGAAAAACTCAAGAGAGACAGAATATACTCCGGAATCATATTCCATCCTCTTTTCGTCATACGTTCTGAGGATGAGATCAGCGACGAGTTAAACAAAAGATCTAACAACTACAAGATCATGGTAGAGAAAGCAGACTTGTTTGTAGACCTAGACAAGTCAATTGAAAAAATGAACCCACAATATGCTCTTCTTGATTTTCTCAAGAACACCTTCAACGTACGAATTGCGTATGATGGCGAGGAGTTCTTGGAATTCGAAGCGATTGAGAACGATACATTTGGAGTAAAGTATTACACAAGCGTGGTTGCCGCAAGAGATCTACTGAAGCTCGCATATGTCTACCGAGCCTCAGTAGATAAAGAGACTCAAAGGAAGGCATATCAAAGGACTATAGACGGTGACAGGCTTTCCGAAATCAAGAAGTTCATCCTTGCGAGGACTTTTACTTCGGTTTTTCCAAATAACATAATCTGCACCTTCGGACCAGATAGCAAGAATGCCGTCGTCGATTATGACGAGAAAATCGTGCGGCCAGTTAAACGGGTCAGAATCGAAAACAGGTATTCTTCACTCTGGGTGATAGATGGTCAGCACAGACTCTTTTCTTTCACAAAGTTGTCTGAGAAAGAGAAGCCTATCTTGAATGAATATAAGTTTCTAGTCACCACATACAAGGACATCAGCCCAGGAGACCAAGCGAAGATATTCTCTTCGATTAACAATGAACAAGTAGGAATCAATCCTAATTTAATCTTCTACATCTTGAGCCAACTCTTGGAGGACAAAGAAGGTGTTGCTGCAAAGGTTGCGTTGGAACTGCAAAGCAGGCATGGATTGTTTGACAGCGAAATATACTGCGGTATTGAAGGAAGATACAAGAATTGGTTGAATCTGAAGACTTTTGTTGACAACTTGACACCTTCAAAGGAGCCAAGAGAAAACCTGATTGACTGGAATGACGGCAAGAACCACTCGAAAGGTTGGTTGCAAAAACAACCAGAGTATGACAAGAACGATTTGGAATCTCCCATAGATGTCTTGGCAATGTATTTCAATTGCATCAAGGACACATTTCCTACCGATTGGAAGAAAAAACGCTATGGGTTTTTCCAATCAAACCCTGGCATCGCCGTGTCTCTGAGACTTCTTCTGAAAATCTTGTCAAAGGAATGTAGCTTCAAGAATCCAGATGGGCCCCAATTGAAGAAATCAGATTTCTACAGGTATCTTCGCAATCTTAGCCCGCATAAAATCAATAAGAGAATACCTGATTTGGAGATTGATGAGTGGAGGCGTGCTAGGAACAAAAGCCAATACAACAGGATATTCGAATACATTTGGGAAAATGTGTCATAACGCGCGGTACTCCCAAGACAAGCTAGAAATGGGGCATTTGCCTTATGTATTCCTGTGAATGAGATGGCTAGACTTACTTTCTACGGCGGGGTCAATGAGATTGGCGGCAACAAGATTCTTGTGCAGGACAAAAAAACAAAGGTGCTGTTTGATTTTGGCCAGTCCTTCAATTTTGGCGCAGCATACTTCACGAGCTGGCTTTCCCCACGTGCAATAAACGGTTTGGGGGACCACTTTGAATTTGGTTTGCTGCCAAAGATTCGAGGACTCTATGCAAAAGAGAAACTCGCGTCCACTGACCTTCCATACACGGAACCAGAGATTGACGCGATTTTTCTGTCGCACGCCCATTTCGACCATGTAACTCACATTTGCTTCACGGACCCTCAGATTCCAGTGTACCTTGGTGTTGGTGCCAGGCTGTTTCTTGAGTCGATGGAAGAGACGAGCAGCTTCTGCGATTACGGAAACCACGATTACAAGACTTTTCGGACAGGAAAGAAGATCAAAGTGGGCGACATTGAAGTGGAACCGGTCCACGTGGATCACTCGATTCCGGCGGCCTACGGCTTCCTGATACACACTTCTGAAGGGACTGTAGCTTACACTGGCGACCTGAGGATGCATGGTACAAGAAAGGATTTGACAGATGATTTTGTGCAGAAAGCGAAGGAATCCGAGCCCGCAGCTCTAATCTGTGAAGGAACAAGAATGGCCCTGAAAGAAAAAAGGAAGAACTATTCAGAGGCACAGGTAGAGCATCTGAGCAATGGAATTGTTTCCTCGACAAACAAGATAGTGTTCATAGCGCATTACAGCCGAGACATGGACAGGTTCAGAAGCTTCTACAACGTCGCCAAAAGGAACGGGAGGAAAATAGTCATTTCTCCGAAGACAGCATGCTTGTTGAGCAAGCTTGTCGATGACGAACGTCTTGACCTGCCTGATCCTTTGAAGGACGAAGACATACTCGTGTACTACAAGCGCAAGAGGTCTGGAACTTTCGACGATGCCGACTACTTCGTGTGGGAGAGGGAATTCATGGACAAGATGGTGACCTACGAGTTTGTTAACAAGAACCAGAGTGGGCTGATTATGGATTTGGATTTCTATCAGTTTGCAGAGCTTGTGGACATAAAGCCAGAACGAGGCAGTTGCTTCATTCACAGTATGAGCGAACCATTTAGCGAAGAGGATATTGAGGACGAGGTTCTGCACAACTGGCTCGACCATTTTGGGATACAATTCCACCAACTGCACGCGTCTGGGCATCTGAACAAAGAGCAGATCGCAGCTCTCATCAGCGAAATAGAGCCGAAGAAGATCTATCCCGTGCACACAGAAAATGCACGTTTGTTCAAGAACATAAGCAGCAGGGTTCAGCTCATCAAGCGCGGAAAAGAATACAAAGTCGCGCCTGCATAGCTCAATGAACTCTCTAATTTCTAGCCTAAAAAAAGAAAAATAGTTTCTAAAATTCTCTTTGACTCATGAAGTGGAGGTGTGCACAAGACTCCCTAAACTGTTCTGAAGTCCTTTTTTCCATGAATTCTTCCATTTTCGTCGACAAGCCAATCATATGATTTAGAAAATCTTAGAGGTTCTCTTGGTCTGAAACGAACTCCACGTTTGTCAACAATTGAATCTAGACCAGTTCTTGAAGCAGGATATTTTGACCAATAACTGTAAATTACGATTGGGAGTTTGATGCCTTTTTTTGCAGCAAGCGGAACTATCTTCTCTTTTATTATGCTCTCATCAACTTCCCCTTCACCTCTGATGGGCAGAGATTTTCCCTTTTCCACTTGCCCGTCTGCACAGACTTTAGCTGTGCAAACACCATACTTCTTTCTTGCACCAAACAGCAGCAGAAATCATCCAGCAACTAATTGAACTCGCCCAGAAAATGCGGGAAGAACAAAACCGCGGCAAACAATTAAACCTAACCGACGAGGAAGTTGCCTTTTACGATGCTTTGGCTGACAACGAAAGCGCAAAAGAAGTCCTTGGAGACGAAACACTCAAGACAATCGCCAGAGAACTCGTCGAGACCGTCAGGAAAAACGTTAGCATAGACTGGACACTTAGAGAAAGTGTCCAAGCAAAACTCAGAGTATTGGTTAAGAGAACCCTCAAGAAATATGGCTATCCACCAGACAAACAGCAAAAAGCCACTGATACGGTGTTAGAACAGGCAAAGCTGCTGTGCAAGGATTGGGCTGAAACGCGATGATGAGAATCCCTTCGTGCTCAGGTGTGTATTGAAGATCCAATACATTTCTGACAGTTTTGGATTGGAGTGTCATGTGTATGCAAAAATCTATTATCCTTGACCAACCAAGAGGTTTCCACCGAGCGTGTGTATTCTGTAATGCCTGACAGAACAGCGACAAAAATAGCGCCATTCCCCTTTCAAAGAGAATGTGCAGACATAATCAAGAAAGCCTCCGTTTCGAAGCAAAAGACACTCATAGCAATTGCAAGTGGTTTTGGACATACAGCAATTATCAACCTTGCTCTTAGAGAGCTTCTTGAAACGAAGAATATCAGACGCGTTCTGATAGTCTGTCCCCGTAATGTTCTGCTATATCAGTTTCACCGTTCCTTTTCTGAGGATTCATTACGAACTGAAAAACTCAGACCTAGCTCGTTGGGATCTCAAGGAACAAAATCTAAAGTCCAATTTGATGACGCGCCAATTTTGCTCTCATCGTTGGTCGCGTTTAGAAAACTAGTGAAACGATTTCCTTCGGACTCTTTTGACATGATCTTTTTTGACGAATGCCAAAGTCTTTCCCTGAAGGATTGGGAGACTGCTGGAAAACTCGAATCGACACTAGTTGGATTCACCTCTATTCACCCTTCATTGATCAGTTCGAGCATGCGGTGAACATGTTTTTACCGGTAAACTTGGGTGGAGGCCCCACCCCCCGCACACTATACTGAGAAAGCCGGCATTTCTGAAAGAAATTAGTGCGCGTGCACATTCGGAATATATCCTCCTCAAGATCGAGCGTGCTAAAGTATTACGAAGACGAGAGTTCAACAATCGACACTGTACCGAGTTTCGGATTGCACCAAAGCCTTTGGTGTAATCTCTTGGAGTTAACAGCAGCTATCTCCAGCGCAATCCCCTCTTTTTTCTTTTTCAGAGGATTACAGGGAATCAGCTTTCGCAAGAACAGCTCCAAGAGCTTGATCGAGTTTTCCATTTTTCGACAATTCTAACATATTGCTGTAATGCCGAGGTCTGCAAAAAATGTAATGTCTTTGGTTAGACTCAAGATACCTGTTCAGGTCCTCAGTCTCGGTTGTCAATTTTTCGTACTCACGTCTTTTTTCGTCGTAGAATTTGAAGCCCTCAAGTTTCGAGCGCTCTCGGTATCCAACGGGTGCGGATTCCAGAATAATATCAAGATCCTCTAGATCTGGAATTGTCCGTTTAAGCTCATCCACTAGCAATTTGGATAGTTCTACTACGTACGTGTAGTCTTTTTTCTCAGCGATTTGCTTGAAGAAACCCGTAGTATTATAATCTCCTTGATGTGATCCGTGCTCAGAATAATGAACGAAGGCAGGCTTGTATAATTCTCTATTTCTATTTGTGAAAGGTAGAATCAGATCAATCAGGCGTTGATCAGCCCTTTTGTACCTGGCTCTGGTGAAAAGCTTGCCAATGAATTGTTCGTCTGAACAACTGAGGTAGTTGTCTGCTGTCTCAACATCTAATATATCTCTTTCAAGAAGCTCATAGAAGAATCTCTTGAACATTGCAGTGCATGCTCTTACAGTCTTGTGCCAATAGACCTCCTGATACATGACAATGTTGCTCATAAGTAATGATGCGAAGGCCGACCTTCCTTTTTCTGTGAGGCAGATCTTGTTTTTCTTCTCGTTAACCCATAGAGAACTTATTAGCCGATCCACATCGAAAGCAGACCCATAGGGCACTCCGCAGTGTGCGCTATCTCTCTGCAGATAATCGACTCTGTCCACGTCAATATCAGAGTCAATCATTGAATGCAATAGTTGCTCTTTAGATCCCAGGTCAACCCCTTTCATAAGTTTACAGACTTTCGAAGTCTCGACCTTCCACTTACTCTCTATGATCTTCCCAATACGACCCTTTAGAACGATTTCAGCTCCTCGATCTTCATGCCGACTAATCTTGAGTTTCCGAATTCCCTTCATTTCTTCAATCCAGTGAGAATAAGGATAATGGCCGATGTCGTGAAGCAATGCCCCTAAGACGACAACCTTTATGTCTTCCTCTGGATTGGTCAAAGTCTTGTAGAACGCGGGGTTCTTTAGGAGGACTTCGAGGTATCTAAGGATAAGTGAGTATGCACCCAAGGAATGCTCGAATCTTGTGTGTTTTGCGCCCGGATAGACAAAGTGAGTAGGACCAAGTTGGCAGACTCCTCTGAGTCTCTGGAAATCTGCAGTGTCGATTATCTCGAGAATTTCATCGGAGGTGGGAATCGAACTGGAAAAAGGGATTCTGATCCTTTGGTCGAGGTAGCCAAATCTCCGAGAGGGAACCAAGAAAGTGTTGGCTTGGAAGCTGTAGTTACTATAGGGATTTATGTATAGATAGGGTTCCAATGCCTTCCGAAATTCTACCATGGTCTTGTATCTATGATCCCTAGACTGCATCGAAACTTTCAGGGATTCTTTAAGACCATAATAATTGCGACTTGTGTACATCGGTTGAAAAAGAACAAGCAGGAGGTCTAGCATCTTTGCAAATGAATATTGATCTGCCTTCTCGTCGACAGAACCCAGATTATAGCTGTCATAATCTAGGAGGGGTTTTCGAGGCATTACGTCTTGCCAAGATTTCGCTGTTTGTTTTCCAAGATGTTTCGCAAAGCCGAAATCCACTAATATGAAATTTCTATCATCCGTTGAATAGATGATGTTCTCAGGCTTGATGTCCGTGTGCACGATGCCTTTGGAATGGAAAAAAACAATTGCATCGGTTATCTGCGTTATGAGCTCTTCGAACAGGCCTAAACTCTCCTCGTGGACCTTGCACGGATCCACTATGTACTGACATGATTTCCGATCAAATCTCTTAATGAATAACGAGCTTACACTTTTTCCTTCAACGAATTCCATCACATAATACAGAATCTTGCCTAGGGTATGAGAACCAGAAAACACGTTCCATTCCTTAGTCTTATCATTCCAGTTTGCAGACCCACTTTCATATATGGTTACGATATTGCGGTGCTGCAATTCGAGAAGTATTTTCGCTTCGCGGATGAACCTCTCTCTCCCTCTGCTCAGTATTTCAGCGTCCCTGTCGGTAGGTGCATAGATTTTTATCGCAAACCTTTTTTTGCTCTGATTCAGGGCAAGTACTACAATTCCCTGCTGGCCTCGTCCCAGTTTCCTTGTGATCGTTAATCTATCGCCGAATCTCAGCAGTTCTTTTTCCTTTCCAGTTCTCAGTGCTTTCGTTATTCTCTTCGGTATATCTGCGATGCTTCCACCACGAAAGAAAACTATTTGTGGCAATGCTTTTACCTTTTGCGGGCGTATGCAGGGTTATTGTTGATGTGTTATGCAATTCCAAAATGATCTGAATGGAACGGTGAAGAAACCGACAAATCCTGCAGTCTCGCTCAGCCTCGAAGCTTGACTTAGAAATGTCTTGCAGGTGACCCATAAGTGAAGAAGGTTCTCTGAATGTACAAAGACAGAATGATGGGATTGCGCCGAATCATCTCAAGTTTCATTAGTCTGAAGCGCTGAACAGTCTAGACATCTTTTCGTTCAGGATGTCCCTGGCCTTTTGGGGACATCTCCCGAAGTCTGTTTCCATAGCCATTGCGTCTGCAAGTGTAGTGGCAGCAGCTATCTATTACAGTCCCCTCTTGAAAAAAATACAGAAGAATGTCGAATAGCTCGCTCGTCTAAGAGGCGAATGGTTCTTAGTTAAACATGGAGTGGGCGTATGGAGACTCGGGTTAAGGGCACAATGATTCTC
>Ga0315285_10008216_pt1 | contig 10709 bp, 11 predicted proteins | sample YL17G09_36_MG_FD_203698 | JGI IMG/M metagenome (GOLD analysis project Ga0315285, IMG submission 203698) | Sediment microbial communities from Yellowstone Lake, YNP, Wyoming, USA - YL17G09_36 | ecosystem: Environmental > Aquatic > Freshwater > Lake > Sediment | place: USA: Wyoming | collected... | reverse complement strand
CGGTGATGAAGGATAAGAATTTCCTTTTTTCGGCATGTGACGAATTCCCCCTCTCGGCGCTGAATCTACCCTCCTATCCATGCCGGAACTATATCGTCGGCCGGGCGGCGCTGTCAACCCCTCGACACTCATGGAAGCCCTGAGTGCTGCAAGGCTGCTCCCCGTGATCACGAATATTCATAAATAGTCCGCTATCCGGGATATGAGAAGTCACCCGGGCGATAAACTCCAGATAATCCATCGTCTCCTGCTCCGCGCCGTCCCGGCCCCAACGATAACCGACCTTGCCCTCGGGTTCCAGAAAAGTCCAGGAAAGAATGCGCTCGGCCCATTCCGGGCTCAGCAGGACCTCCCGGGCGAAGATCTCGGCCAGCCGCGAGTCGTCCATCCGCAGGATCTGATGGAAGACGCCCGCACTCATGAACCGTTTCCGGTTCATGAGTACAGGCGAAGCGCCGCCTCGTCCACGCCGCCCTCGGTCACCAGAAAGTGGAGGTGGGGGTGAAGATTAATCCGGTCTCCGAAAGTCTGGATGGCGGCAATGACCCCGGACGTAAGCGCGCTCCCGGTCAAGCCTTCGAAATGGTGAAGACCACCTGACGGTGCGGCAGGAGAAGGTCAGGATGTGTTCCGTATGACAGTCCGGGCAGCGGATCCGGGCGAATCCGTACTTCGGATTGCCGCAGTCGAGATAGCGCTCGGCGACCTCCTTGACAATCGGCCGGGAAAAACCGTACTCCCGCTCGAAACGCTCCTCATGCTCCGCGACGAATCGCTCGAAATGATGGAAAATCACCCGGTAGAGGACGGTCCGCTCCGGATGTCGAGGACGATAGACTCCCGCCATGGCGAGAGAAAGGCCTCAAGAAACGGGCCGAAGTCACGAATACGACCGCGTCTCCCTGGAAAGACACGATGAGGCCCGGCCCGCACGGGGCGATTAATTTAGAAAACGTCAACAGGCGTTGACGCGCGACCAGGAGAACGGAAACGACCGGGAACTATTTAACTGAGGCGGCCATGAAGACGCCCCGCATGCCCGTTTTATTCATCGGTAGCCAACAGTCTTCATGATGCAGCCCTTCCTCGAGGCCTTCTTCTCGTTGATGGTGCCGCGGCGCATCGAGTCGATGGAACGAATTTCGTCAAGGATGGCCAGACGACGGGCTTGGAGTTGCCCGCGACGGGACTCTCCTCTACACGCCCGACGGGCAGGGGCATTACGCCGCGCTCTGGACGAGGGACTTCGCCTATATGGTCGAGAACGCCTTCGACCTTATGCCGCGCGACAGCGTCCGTCTGGGCATCCTCTCTCTCCTGGCCGGGCAGAGGGAGGACGGCTGCATCCCCGACCGCGTCCAGGCCGACGGGCTCGCCGTCTACAGCGCGGGCCCGGTCGGGGCCCCGTTGGGCGATCCGCCCACGGACAACTCGCAGTTCATGGTCAAGCTCGTCGCCGATTATGTCCGCGCAACGGGAGACCTGGATTTCTTCCGCGCGGTCGCAGGGAAACTCGTCCGGGCCATGGACTTCTCCTCCCGGAGCCGCGACGGACTCGTCACGATCGACCCCGCCCGCCCCCATTCACCCTACGGCTTCACGGACACGATCGCCAAGACCGGGGAGCTCCTGTTCTCGTCGCTTCTCTACCGGGAGGCGAGCCGGAAGCTGGCGGCCCTGTTCGAGAAGGCCGGGGACGCGGCGCGGGCCGGGGATTTCGGGACCAGGGCCGGCTCGATCGAACGGAACCTCGGATCTTTGTGGGACGAAAAGGCGGGGATGTTCCTGGCGGCTTCCGTCGATTGCCGGCAAATCGATATCTGGGGAAACGCTTACGCCGTCTACGCGGGATTCCCGCTCGGCTCGAAAAAGGACAGGATCCTCGGCTTTCTGGCCCGGAATTACAGCCGCATCATCTATCGCGGCCAGATCCGCCACCTCCCCGAGCCCGGAGTCTGAGAGAAAACGCTCATCCCGATCACTCCCGGAATATACCAGAACGGCGCCTACTGGGGCACCGCTTCCGGCTGGATCGCCTTCGCCCTGAAAGAGCGTTATCCCGATTTAGCCGCCCGGATCGTCCGCGCCCTTATCACGGATTACATGCGGCGGGGCGCCTACGAATGCATCAACCTCAACTACGAGAAGCTCAAGGACTATGTCGTCAGCGTCGTCAATCCCTTGGGCGCGCTACGGCGGACGGCGGCCGAATACCGGATGGATTAGGATCGAACCGTCTCGTCCGGCGCGCCGGATTTCCTAAGGACAGCCCCTCCGCGAAACCCCCCATCCGGTAAATGGAGGTTCATGACCTCGAATCCTCCGTCGCCGAATTCCTGCCGCAATTCCTTTTCCGACGCGAAAGCATGAATGAATTCCACGTAGCCCCAGAGCATGTCGCCCCTCTCGTAGCGAAGGTTTCCCAGGGTTGAGAGGGCGAAGATCTTACGAATAATCTCGCCCTGCGGATTGGGATGAAATCTCGGGTCCCAATGGAACTGGCACACGAGGTACCCCCCGGGTTTCAAGGCCCGGCGGATCCGTCCCAACATCTCGCGGCGCTTCATTCGAGTCGGGACGCAGGAGTACATGTCGGCCGAGATCATGATCGCGTCGAATGATTCGGCTGGAAAGTCCAAGCGGCTGATTTCCTGGACGACCCCGGTCAAGGGAACGCCCAGCCGAACGGCGTTCTTCTCGGCCCGGCGAACCATCTCCGGAATAAAATCGACTCCCGTGACCCTGAATCCCATCTTGGCCATCGCGATGGCGTCCCGGCCGCCCCCCTACCCAGCACAAGCAGGTTCCCTTGTCTCAGCGGAAGGCTATCCACCAGCGCTTTTTCGTCGTCCAACAAGCCCGGATCGACGAGCTTTTCGGCCGCCCAACTATCCACGTCCCGGGGCTCTGAATAGGTTCGCCGGCCGAATTCGATGAGGTCGTCGGGCCTCATGATCATCAAAGCCAGGGACTGAACAAAGCGCCCTACCCGGACCATAGCTTGCGCGGCTCGAACCCTGGGTCGAAAGCTCATGAGGTATGATCCTTTCGCTGGCCTTGAATCGTCCCCTGCAGAGCAAGGGACCGGGCATGGGCGACTTCGCAGAAGTAATCGACCGGCTTATCCAGCTCCCCCGTCTCGAGATGGGCGTGGGCCGGACACCACAGGCAGAGATTGACGATCGGGCAGACGCCGCATTTTTCCAGAAAATCATTATTGTCCGATTCCAAAGCCAGGACGCGGGGAGTGAACTCCTCCCAAGCTTGCCGTAGAGATCCTTGCTTCAGGTCGTACTGACAATCAGGATGACGAAGGGAAGGACAGAGAGCAAAACGGCCGTCCCAGCCGACGAGGAACGAGGATTGGCCGGCCCCGCAGTATATCAGATGGCGGCAGTCGCGCGCGGCCCGTTCGGAAAGAAAATGGGAATCGCAGGCCCTTTCCAAAGCCCCGAGTCGTTCGGGATCGGACCGTTCCAGGGCGACGATTTCATCGGGAGCGAGCCTTTCGCTTTTAATCTCCCCGTTGCGAACTTGATTTTGATCTATCCGCAGGTGGATCATCGGATCAAACCGGAAGAAATCGGCCGACCGAGCCCGGCAGAAGGCCGCGATTTCGGCGAGCTCGGAGAGGTTCGACCGGAGCGCCATTGTTTTAAAGCGGACCTTGACGCCAGCGTTGAGGAGACAGTCAAGTCCTTTCCGGAAGGCTTCATGAGAGCGGGGCGTCCTGGTGATGCGTTCCTCGGTCTTGGCAGTCACCCCGTAGACGGAAACCTCTATGGCCCTCGGAGGATGGGATTTGAACAGTTCGGCCTCCTTCTCTCCGATAAGCGCGGCGTTGGTGAAAACGGAGACGAGGAGCCCTTTCTTCCTCAAGCCGAGATAGATCTCGGCGAAATCCTCCCGCAAGAGGGGCTCCCCTCCGGTCAGGAGGCACCACAAGGCGCCCAGGGAGACCGCTTGGTCCGCCAGGTCCATGATGAAACCGAAATCCATTTCTCGGGCTTTCGCCTCGCGGTCGCCCGCCGGCAAGTTGATGTAGCAATGACGGCAGTTGTTATTGCATCGGGCCGTCAGTTCCATCTCTAAGGCCAGGGGAATACGTTTGACCCTGGCCTTCTCCCAGAGCGCGAAGCTGGGCAGGGGACGCGATAGGATGCGGGGACGTCTCATGGTTTGATGACGGGACGGAGGACATTCAACAAAGGACGAAGCCAAGCCCGGCGCCTCAGCCTGTTGAATCGCGGGATCAGAACGCGCTCGGGTCCGAGTCCGAACGAAACATCGCGACCGTTTCTTTCGATGCGTGTCACCCGGCCAAGTATATCGGCCCGGGGGATGGATTCGTCTAGGGAGGCGGCATTATCCCCATGAACGATCACTGAGTCTCCGGCCAGCCCGGTTACGCGATGGATGATGAGCTTTCGGGTGACAGGATGGGCGACGGCCGCGACATCGCCAACGGTCAGGCCGTTGCGGAGAACCGGTGAAACGGTAAGGATGTCGCCGTCCCGGATAAAAGGAGACATGCTGAATCCCCGCGCCAGAAAGCGGAACGGGCGGCCTTTCTCGAGGACGGCTCGCGCCAGGCTGGCGAGAGTTCGGGCTGAGAGCGCGATTTTTCCTTTTTCGGCCCGGAAATAGGCCGGCTCAACCCTTCTGGACCTCAACCAGCATCCCCCGATCGAGGAGCTCCCGAGTCAGTCCCATGACGTCCTCTTCGACCTCCCCAAGCGAGGCCTCGAATTCCAGCGCGAGCTCCCGGATAACGGTTTTCAGGTCTCGGGTTCCATCCAGCTTTTTCCAGATGGCCTTGCCCGTCTCGTTAAGGGAATAAAGCTCATCTTCGAGATTTCCCATTCCGGAGACCAAGGGGACGATGATGACTTCGTCCTCGATTTCCCGAGTGACCACGTTTTCGGAGACGGTGTAAAAAACGTTGATTTTCGGCTGGATGCTTTTTTTCTTAGGCATAGAATGTCCGACCCGGTCTAAACCCTTTCATTTTCAGCGTTGCCAATAAAAACCCATCATCACATTCGCTCACCCCAAGCGACCACGTTAAAGGAGGGAAGCGGAGGATTGATGGAGATACTAGCTTGCTGTCCGCCCTCCAAGATCCCGACAGGCTTGACAGGAGCCCTCCTTACTCGCTTGACAACCGCGGCCCAGCGCCGTTTGAATATCTCCTGACCCACTGGGGGCAGTTTCATACCTGCAGTGAGCAAGCACGCATTCCTCGGGTTTTCCTCTGAACAGAATGACCAATTCAGGCTTTAGCCACTTTTTCTTTAACATAACATCCTCCTTGACACTATTATTATGATCGAATTTCCAAGTTTTGTCAATGTCGAGCCGGCTCGGGCTCAGCAAGGGGAGGGTACCAGGCCTATTTGGATCCGATGAATTTTCGCAATCTTTTATCGCCGTCCTCGACCTCCCAGGGTTTCTCCCCTTTCTCGATCAATCCCAAGTACTCGGCCTGCGCCCGGGATAGATCGCACCAGTAGTCGACCGGAGTATCCAGGGTTCCGTGTTCCATCCAGGACTTGGCCGGGCATTGCTCGCAAAGCCAGCCCAAGAAACAATCGGTGCAGCGCCCTAAGTATTCGGGATTCCGCGGCATCTTCTCGCGCAGCTTCGGGAAAAACTCGGTCATCGCCTCCCGAAAAGATCCCGTTTTCAGGTCATAAACGGCTTCAGGATGTCTCAGAAGGAGACAAGGTTGAAGTCTTCCGTATGAATCGAGGGCGGCCATGCCTCGGCCCGCCCCGCACCTGAACAACCTCTGCCCTATCTTGCCCGGCCATAGCCGGCATTGGCTTTTCATCTCCCGAATATAGCCGGGGACATCGGCGGACATTATTCGAAGGGCATTCTCGGGAGAAGGGCGAAGTCGTCTGATAAGACTATTCTTGGCCTCCGAGTCCCTTCGCGTGCGAAGGTCAAAGAAGGCGATCGCTTGGGGCGGCTTTTCCATGCCGAGTTTCGACAGGGCCCAGGACTTCAGATCCGGAAATTCGCTTTTATTGGCAGGATGCAGGATTGTTTTCAAGATGAAGGGAACCTTGTTCTCAAGTAGAAGATTGATCCCCCGCAGGGCGGCGTCGAATGAACCGGGAGTCCGGGTGACGGCCTCGTAGGCGTTCAGGCTCATGCCATAGAGAGTAACCTCGACCTTCTCCAGCGGGGGAAGCCGGGCCAAGATTTCGGCCAGATCCGGCGTCAGGAGCGTCGCATTGGTGAAAAGACACACCTTAAGGCCGAGTCGCCTTGCGTAAACATAAAGATCTGCAAAATCATCCCTCAGCAGGGGTTCGCCGCCCGTGAACCTGATCGTCAAACAGCCCAGCTCGGCCGCTTGTTGAAGGACCGCCTTGATCTCGTCCGTGGACAGCTCCAGAGCCCGGACGCCGGCATCGGCGGCGGGACGGTTGACACAGCAATGGACGCAATCGTTGTTGCAGCGTTCGGTCAGTTCGATATCCAACCACAGGAGGGGCAACTCCTTGTCTTTCCAGATCGGATGCCGGCCGGAAGCGACTCGTCGGACATGGGACTTCTGTTTCGCGCTCAAATCTTACAGTTCTTTCAACCGGTCGACGAGACGTCCGCTCCGGTCGAAGCGCAAATTGTAGCAGGGGACCTCCTCCGCAATCTTTTCCAGAAGTGTCAAGGACTTCTCCCACCAGTCGGCCGTGGCCAGAGGTTTGATGAGGCAGGCCCCCAGCCGGTGGATGATCTCGGTTTTTTCGCGTATCCTGGTGATCCGGATCTCATCGGCCTTCTCCAGGAAAAAGATACCGGCCAGGGGTGCCGTCAGAGGAGAAACATCGCGAAGCTCTCCGGGATGCCAGGTGCCGTAGATACGGTAGCCGTCCGGCCATCTCCTGATCGCGATCCGGTCGTCGCAGAGAAGCACGCCCTGGCCCGCGTACATCTTGCCCACTGTAGATTTCCCCGCCTCCGAATGGCCGACAAAAAGCGGGCCTTTCCCCTCGCAAGAAACCCCGCAGGCGTGCAGAAGGCACCCTTGCCGGTCGGCCAGGATCCTGGCCAGAAGGATTTGGTCCGTGGCTATCAAGGATAAGGAGCCCAGGGAGCCCCGACGGTAGGCCTGATCGCTCATGTGATAAAACCTGCCGCGGGTGTGGTCATCGTTCAAGACGGAGATCTTCTCGGCTCGATCGATCTTCCCTGTCTCAGGGCCTTCAAAATAGATCCAGCTTCCGCCCCTCTTAAATATCGTCCAGGCATGGGCTTGATAGACCTTGGTCCCAAGGTCCAGATCCTCGATCGACGGCAGGTAGAAATGGTGGCGGAAACGGATGACGTCCTCGCCGGGGGTCTCGACTTCGAACGAGCGGATAAGAGAGTGAAAGGTTTCGTCCTCGATCGGCAGGTCCGAATCGACCTGGATGGTCATGCCGGCGAATCCATAATAGCGCCGATGCGTTTTCGTCCAGATCGTCTTGAGCCGCCGATTCTCCTCGGCCAGGCCACAGAGATATTCGATCTTAGCCGGGAAGCGCCGGTGCTCAAGATAGGCGTAGGACGGACACCAGCTACAGTCCGCCCTGAGACTGCAATGTCCGCAGGCTTGTCGGTACTCCTCGCCGCCGCTGAACTTTCCGGCGAGCGCGGGGATAAATTCCTCCCAGGCCTCCCTGAAACTCCCCCGTCTGAGGTCAAAACGGAGGGCGGAATCCTTGACGATCTCGCAAAATGTCATCCGCCCATAGGGATCGATGTGGAAATCGTGTTTGGCCCGGATGCAGTCGCTGAAGAAGTCGTCAGCGCGGGTCTCGTACCTGCAGAGGCCGTCCGCCGCCGGTTCCTCGTCAATCAGGAAATCGGGCCGCTCGATCTCGAACGCCTCCCGCGGGGTCAGCCTTTGGGCCTCGATCTCCCGGTTCTTGACGGGGTCTCCCTCCGCGGACAGGTAGAGCCAGGTCGCGCCGACCCGCCAACGCGGACTCAGGGACAGCGCCAGCCGCTTCATGTCCTCGAATTGATGGAAGTTGGCCCTCATCGGAACGATTTGGATGATAAAGCCGGCCCCCGCTTCCTTTAAATAAGCGATCCCGCGCAAGGTCGCCTCGAACGAACCCGGCCGGCGCGTCACGGCGTCATGGACCCGGGCGTCGGCTCCGTAGAGGGCAACGAGGCTGACGCCCCTTTTTTTCAGCAGCCGGGCGATTCGGGGCGTTACCAGGGTGCCGTTTGTGTTAAGGAGGAAAGAGGCGGATTTCGCGGTTAAAAGCTCGAAAATTTCGGGGAAATCCGGCCTGAGCATGGGCTCTCCGCCTGAAATGATCCACTTCCGGCAACCCATTCCTTTCGCCTCGGCCGCGATCCGTCCGATTTCAGCCAAGGAGAGCTCGTCTTTTATCTCCTGGGACTCCGGCTCGATCCTCAACCAGCAATGGAGGCAGTCGTTATTGCAGCGGTAGGTCAGATCCAGATAGCCTTCCAGGGGTATTCGAGGGAAGGCTTCGACAGTTTTCCGCCTGGAATATTGATTCATTGTTTCGCCAATTTTGGGATAATGGTGTTATCCTGGTTTTGGAATTCATTATAACGGAGGGGAGGAATTTGTCAAGAAAGCGAGAGAGGCTCCCCACCTTTTCAAACTATCACATTTTACAACACTTGAACGATCGCGCCGGGGACTCTATACAGTCCATTCTTGCTTGCGGCCATTCGGATTCCGCATAGCCGCGATCTTTCAAGAGGGGGCCTCCTCTATTGCATTTTTTAAATTTTTATAATAACAATAGTCCGGGAAAGCGAGGATGACGACGGACCGATATCGGCCTGGTCCGAGACCCGTCACATCAAGCGGAACGTGCCGGATAGGTGCCAAGGATTTGAATAAAAAGCGGCCGCGGGAAATACCGGTTTATCGCTTTGATGAGCACAACGAGGCCTATTTCTACTGGCAGAAAGCCCGGCTCGAGGGGATTCTCAAGGGCCCGCTGGATTTGTTCCATGTCGACGCCCACGCGGACATGGCAAGGCCCTCTTCCTTCCGAACGCCTCTTCATCCCTCCGATTCGGACGTGGCCGATTCCCTCGAGTATTTCAGGACGTTTTCAAGGGATGAGTTGTCGATCGGCAATTTCATTTACCCAGGGGTCCTAAGCGGGCTGGTGAAAAACGTTCATTTCATCTATCCGGAATGGAGACAGTTCAAGCCGAAACGGGCGGTCATCCAAATCGCCAGCGTCTTTGGAGAGGGGAAACTCATCAAGTATCCGGCCTGGCTGGCGCGGGAGACCCATCAAAGGTCCGTGGACAAGGCCCTGCCGGATTTGAAGACGTTTTCATACCTCTCCCATCCGGCAGGCCGGATGCCGCGAAAGAGAAAGGTCATCCTGGACATCGACCTGGATTATTTCGCCTGCCGCGACTCCGTCCAGAATAACTGGGAATACCGGCTTGAAATCACCAGGGAGCAGTACTTGAATAGAGACGCTTTTTTATCGGATGGGACGATCCCCTTCTCCCGGCTGGAATTTTCCTTCCAGCAAAACGATCAGCGATACAGCGTCGTCATCTCTTTCCGCAAAACAAAGGACCAAGTTCATCTGCCCGACAAAGACGAGATTGAGCGCGATGTCGCTACCCTGGTCAACACGATGGTTGAGCGCGGGATCAAGCCGATCCTTATCACGCTCTGCCGCTCTCGGATCAGCGGCTACTGCCCGGCGGAATACCGGAGTCCTGTCGAGGCCGTCTTGTTGAAAAAACTGGCTGACGCCTATCCCATCGGGCTGGTTGAGGAGTCTTCGTCTCCAAGCGCCCCTTCCCTGGCCGGGAATCGGCGCTAAAGGGCGCGCCGTTCCCGACTCCTCATTCTTTGGCGGCTTCGTACATGGCGGCGACGTTTTCGGGCGGGACATTGGGGAGGATATTGTGGACCTGGGTGAAGACGAACCCGCCGCCCGCGCCCAAGATCTCGATCCGCTCCCGGACGTGGCGGCGGACCTCGCCCGGCGTCCCGTTGGGAAGAACGTCCCGGGTGTCGCAGCCGCCGCCCCAGAAGACGAGGTCCTTCCCGAATTCCCGCTTAAGCCGTTCAGGCTCCATGCCCCGGGCGCTCGTCTGGACCGGGTTGAGGATCTCGACGCCGATCTCGATCAAGTCGGGGATGATGTCGGCGATGGCGCCGCAGGAGTGGAGAAAAAGATGGAGGCCTTTCCTGCGCCGGACCCTCTCGTAGATGAGCTTGTGGCGCGGCTTGAAAACCTCGCGGTAGAGCGCGGGCGAGATGACGGTCGACAGCTGCGTCCCCAGATCGTCGCCCATCTGGACGACCTGGACATAGCCCTCGACGGCGTCCAGGATTTTTTCGAGGTTGACGAGATGCATTTCGACGAGCCTGTCGAGGAGGGCCTCGATCTTGGGCCGTTGGTCTATGAGGTCGATCAAAAAACGGTCCATCCCGCACAAGTACTCGCCCCACTCGAGCAGGTTCCCGCCGAACCCGACCATGACCGCGTAGTCGGTCGTCTCGTAAAGCGCCTTGGCCCGGCTCCGGATTTCGGCCAGGTGATCGGCCGTCAAGGGCTTGTGGAAGGGCGCGGTCGGCAGCGCCGACCAAGTCACTTTCTCCATGAGCTCGGAAAGCCGGCCGAGGACCGCGCGGTCGCTCCCGTCCCAGTCGGCGAGCGGGAAATATTTCTGGTTGAGATAAAAGGCGT
>Ga0315285_10008214_pt1 | contig 10710 bp, 8 predicted proteins | sample YL17G09_36_MG_FD_203698 | JGI IMG/M metagenome (GOLD analysis project Ga0315285, IMG submission 203698) | Sediment microbial communities from Yellowstone Lake, YNP, Wyoming, USA - YL17G09_36 | ecosystem: Environmental > Aquatic > Freshwater > Lake > Sediment | place: USA: Wyoming | collected... | reverse complement strand
CTCTGCACTGGGAGTTGATCTCCTGTCTGGCGCCCAGCGCCTGGGCAGCGTCTTCGACAACTCCCATTTCATACCGCCCGGCGATTTCCATGATGGCTGGCATATCCGCCATCTGGCCGAAGAGGTAAACGGGCATGAGCACCTTCGGCCGCTCGGCTCTCCGGCGGATTTTCTTAAAGGTATCTTCGAGCCGGTTGGGATCGAGGTTATATGTGCGGGGATCGATATCCACGTAAACGGGTATCGCCCCCAGCCTGGAGATAGACCCGGCCGTTGCGAAAAAAGTGTAAGATGGCGTCAGCACCCGATCCCCGGCCCTTACGCCCAAGGCCATCAGGGAGAGCAGTAGAGCGTCTGTGCCCGAGGCGACCCCGATGGCGTGGCCCACCCCTAAGAAGCCAGCCATTTTTCGCTCGAAGCTCTCAACCGTTGGGCCCAGAATAAACGCTTGGCTTTCTAAGACCTCCTGGATCGCCTGATTGATCTCGACGCGGATTTTGGCATACTGCTTACTCAAATCCAAGAGGGGAACTTCCGTATCTGCCTCCTATTTTTTTCACCGCAGAGTACGCGGAGATCGCAGAAAAATATTAAATCTCTAAAGCCCAAGTTCCCAATGCCAAATAAATCCAAAATTCCAATTCTAAAAATTCCGAAATTATTTAGCCACAGAGGTCACAGAGAACGCAGAGATAGGGAAGCAGAGAATGGAAAAGAATTTGACCCTGCACCCTCAAACCTGATTGCGCAAGCGTTCGCCTTTTCCTTTTGGTTTTTGAACGTAAATCCCTCTGTGGCCTCGGTGATCACGCGCAGCGCGTGACAAAAAAGTTTCTAATATTTTTGTCTTTTATTCTTTTTCCTTATTCTTGGCTAAACTGTTTCAAATTTGATGAACTCGTAAAAAGTCAGCAGCGCGATGGTTTCGTAAAAAGCTCCAGATGCAAGGCGCGCAAAAACTGAGGAGTGAAGCGTACTTACACGTACGCTGCAACGACGAAGTTGAAGCGCAACGCAGCAGATGGACTTTTTACGAAACCATCAAATTTTAGTAAAAAGAAAGCCAGGAAACCCCTGGCTTCTTTTCGGGCCCTGATTCTATTTGCGTCACAGACTTCCTCTCTCTTCCCCGCGGGAGATATTCCGGAAAAGGTTCGCCCCGGATAAGCTCACTCTTTCTTGGCTACTTTATTCAGAATTCTCCAGGTTTTCAAAAGTTCCAAAGCCCTTTCCAGGGGCGGGTCCTCCTGGGGCTCGGCACCGGCGATCCCTTCCTTCTTCTTCGTTTTGTCCGGGGATCTTTCCAGAGTCTTCTCCGGTGGGGTTTTGTCTCCTTCTCCGCGGAGGTGGTGCTCCAAATCTTTCTCCCGAATAAAGCGAGCGGGGGCTGCTCGCCGGCCTTCGGGCGTAAGGTCGGGGACGACGATGTCGGGGACAATCCCCTGAGCCTGGATGGAACGACCACTGGGGGTAAAGTAACGAGCCGTGGTCAGGCGGATTGCCGATCCATCCTCCAGGGGGATGATGGTTTGTACGGACCCCTTCCCGAAGGTCTGCGTTCCCAAAATCACCGCTCTCCCGTGATCCTGGAGGGCGCCGGCTACGATCTCGGAAGCGCTGGCGCTGCCGGCATTCACCAGAACGATGAGCGGGTAGTCGTGCTCCTTGGCCTTCTTCTGAACGTAGAATTTCATCTTCTGCCCTTCCACCCGCCCTTCCGTGTACACGATCAACCCGGACTCCAGGAATTCATCGGCCACTTTGACGGCCTGTTCCAGAAGTCCTCCCGGATCGTTGCGCAGGTCCAAAATCAATCCCTTGAGCGTGGCATCTTTGGATTCCAGCTGGCTCAGAGCGGCTTTCATATCGGCATGGGTTTTTTCGATAAATTGGTTGATTTTAATATAGCCGTACCCTTCTTCCAGCGTTTTCGAGCGCACGCTGCGGATGGGGATCGTAGCTCGAGTCATCGTGAAGTCTTGGGGCTCGGTGAACCCGGAGCGCATAATGGTAATCGTCACCTGCGTCCCCTGGGGGCCGCGCATCAATTTTACGGCCTCCATTAAGTTCAGGTCTTTGGTCGACTTGCCATCGATGCGCAAGATTTGATCTCCCGGCTGGATTCCGGCACGGGAGGCGGGGGTGTCCTCAATCGGAGCCACCACCGTGAGAACTTTGTCGCGAATGGTAATCTCGAACCCCACTCCCCCGAAAGTTCCCCGCGTCTCGGTCTGCATTTCTTTGAAGACCTCCGGGTTCATGAAGGAACTATGGGGGTCCAGCGTCTCCAGCATTCCATTAATGGCCCCGTTGATCAGCTTGCTGGCGTTCACCGGCTCAACATAATTTCGCTCCACGATGGCTAAGACATCGGCCAAGACCTTCAATTTCTCATAGGTCGAATCGATATCGGCGCCCACACGGTGGACCTTGCCCCAGCCTATGAATACGCCCAAGACGAGAAAAAGGAAGGTAATGGCCAGAATTTTTCTCTGGGTCATCCAGTTGCGCATCGGTCTCTCCTCCCCACCCGGGACTCCCTCCCGGGTGGTTTTATCGGGCCCGCGGACGGGCCAGCCATTCCAGAGGGTTTAAGGGTTTCCCCCTCTGGCGAATTTCGAAATAAAGGCAGGGTCCTTTGAGGGAACCCGTGTCTCCCACCAAAGCCACAACTTCCCCCCGGCGGACTTCTTCGCCCACATTCTTCAGGAGGGTCGAGGCGTGGCCGGAAAGGGTGTAATAGCCATCCCCGTGATCTATAATCAGAATCTTCCCGTATCCCTTAAACCAATCGGAATAAATTACCCGGCCAAAGAAGACCGCGCGAATCTCTGCGCCGAGGGGAGCCCCGACCTCAATTCCCTTTTGCACGGTGAAAGTGTTAAACTTGGGGTTTTCATTCTTCCCGAAGGTGCTCAAGACTTGGCCCTCCACCGGGAAACCCAGCTTTCCCCGAAAAGTTCCGAACCCCTTGCCGGGGGGAGAATAAATTTCTTCCCTGGCTCTGGCCCGCATATCCTTCTCGAGCCGGTCGATCAGAGCCTGCAGTTGCGCCGAGGCGGCCTCTAAATCCTTTAGAGCCGCCAGGTGGGTGAGTTTCTCATCGCGAACGGCTTTGAGCAGCCGGCTCTTCTGGGCCCGGTCCTTCTGAATCTCCGCCTTTTTTTGCTCCGTCGTTTTCTTCAGTCGCTGGAGTTCTTGCTCATTTTCTTTCAAGTCCTCCCGATATTTCTCCACGTAGGCTTCACGCTTGTGGAAATCTTCGATCAATTGGCGGTCCTGCCCGACAATCAGCGCCAGGTAGAGACGGCTGTTCAGGAAATCGCCGTAAGAGTGGGAAGAAAAAAGCACTTGGGGCACTCCCTCATCTCCAAATTTGTACAAGGCCACCAGCCGGCTCTCCAAAAAATCCTCCTGAGAAGAAATCGTCTGGTTGAGGATTTCTAGATCTTCGGTGGCCTGCTGCACTTTCCGGGCCACCGCCCTTAGCTGTTGATCCCATACCTTCAGCTCTTTCTCGTTCTTGGACAGGGTTCGATCCAGGTTGTTGAGCTGCGAAATGGCCGATGCCTCTTTGCGGTGGATTTCTGTGATCTTTTGCTTTTCTTCTTGGATCTTTTTTTTGAGCCCCCCCAGCTCCTTCTTGCTTTGGGCAACTCCGCTTTGCATCTTTTGCACGTCAGTCTCCGCCAACCCGCTTCCTGCTCCGCTCACGGCCCAGAGGATGGCAAAACCGAGAAAGAGCTTTAGACGCGTAAGTACCTCCCGACGGAAACTTGTGTCCCCAGAAGTCCCAAGGTCAACCCGCCCAGCGCCAGTACAGCTGCTTGTTCCGAGGTGAGAAAATGCAGAGGAAAATTTCCCAGTACGAACTTCAGCGGCTCGTAGACCTTGGTTAAAAACAATTGAAAAAAAACAAAAAGGATCGCCAGGGCCAGGCCGGCCCCCAGAAGACCTTGCAGGATCCCTTCAATATAGAAGGGGGCCCGGATAAATAGGCCCGTCGCCCCGACTAACCGCATGATCTCGATCTCGTCCCGCCGGGCGAAAATGTTCAGGCGGATCGTATTGGATATGACGAAAATCGTTGTCAAAAGGAGCAGCCCGCCCAGGCCCAGACCCAAAACCTGAAAAAGGACCATGAAAGCGGAGAACCGTTCCACCCATTCGGACCCAAATTGCAGGTCCGCAATCTCTTTCGCCCCCCGCAACTTTTCCACAAGTTTGTTCACGCCAAGGGAATTCCGATACTCCGGTTTGAGACGAATTTCCAGGGAGGCGGGTAGCGGATTGCGGGGCAAACCCTTGAGCATTCCCCGTTGCCCTTGCAGCCGTTCCTCTAAAATCCTCAGGGCTTCATCCTTAGAACGGTATTGCACCTCCTGTACTTCCTCGAACCCGCGGACTTTTTCTGTTAAGCGTCTTACGCGCTCCCCATTCACGGAATCCGCAAGGTAAGCCGTCACTCGAATCCGCCTCCCCCACTCCGCCATCAACTCTTGGGCATTGAGGAAGATAACGAGAAAGAGTCCGAGGACCAGGAATGAAACGGTGATCGTTCCCAGGGTGATGACATTGATCCAGGGGTTCTGACTCAGGTTTTGCCAAGCCTGGCGGAAAAAATATCGACGCATCCGGAAACCCAGGCCTCTCAATCGCCAGCCGGCGGATTCGGTAACGAGCTTTCTACGATTCGGCCCCGTTCGAGGACGATCCGCTCTTTGGACGCAGTCAGCGGCAGCCCATCATTGTGCGTGGCTAACACCACGGTGGTTCCGCGAAAGTTTATCTCTTCGAAAAGTTTCATAATCTCTTCCGCCGACCCTGGGTCAATATTCCCCGTCGGCTCGTCGGCGAGCAGCAACAACGGATCATTGACAATGGCCCGGGCGATGGCCACCCGTTGCTGTTCTCCAGCCGAAAGCTGGGAAGGAAAGCAATGGACCTTGCTGTCTAACCCTACAAGGTGCAGGGTCTGGGTTGTTTTTTTAAATACCTCCCTCCTCCGGTCCCCCAAAACTTCCAGGGCAAAGGCCACATTCTCCAGGGCGGTACGGTGGGAAAGAAGTTTCGCCCCTTGGAAAACTACCCCCAGGCTTCTCCGCAGGTACGGGACCTGCCGCGGCTTTAGCCGGACTACGTCGAACCCGTTTACCCGGATCTCCCCTTCAGTTGGAGGCTCGGCGGCGTAGAGCAATTTAAGCAACGTTGTCTTTCCGGCCCCGCTCGGGCCGGTCAGGTAGAGGAATTTTCCTTTCTCCACCTTCAGGGTAATGTCCAAGAGCGCTTGCGGGCTTACGTCATAAGCCTTGCTTACATGCACCATCTCGATCATCGCGGGTAACTTTGCTCCGGCAAGAAACCCTCCGTTCTTCACGACCCTGTTCTTCCCAGCGCTGGTTCTCAGAAGCGAGAGAGAAATGCCGCCTGCGTAAATTCGATGCCTTTCAAATCCCCGGAATTTTTTGAAATGTTAACATATTCATCGGCTAATCACAAGATTTTAATAAACGATTATAAATGCCTCCTGGGCTTTTCGCTAACCCCCCCGGCAGTATTCCGCTTTCGAGCTTTTTGGGAATATAGCCGATCGCTGGCGCCCATCTATTGCAGGCTCGCGATGATCGTCTTAATTTTTTCTTTTTTTTCGAAGGCCAGGGCAAATTGTCTGGCTTCCGCCAGAGAATGAAATTGCCCGATGCGCACACGGTAGAGCGTTCCCTTGGCCGCCGCGGTGCCCGTGACCTGGTAAGCCTCATATCCTTTGGACCGTAATTGGCTCACCAGATCCCGGGCCTCCTCGGGATTGCTCAAGGCCGCAACTTGCAAGGTAAATTGAGCCTTGGGCGGGGGGGCTGCTTTCGTTGCTGCGGGCGTTTGAGGGACGGCCTTCTCTGCGGGGCGGGATACCTTTTCCTCGAGTAGCTTTTCTTTGGCCGGGGACGAGGGTGGGGCTTGGGAAATAGAGCCCCGAGCCTCCTTGCCCGCCTGGAGTTCTGGGCCCTTGACCTCGACACGGAAGGGAGAACTTTTTTGTTCCTTCGCTTGGGCTTTTACAGAGGGGGCACCGGTGTGCTTGGAATCGCTGAGCCCTTTGCCCATCCGCACCCCAGAAATAAAAGCCACCAGGGCAAGAATGAAGGCCCCGGCGACGACGAACGACCACTGCATCCCTCTTCCCCCCCCAGATTTTCCAAGCTCCTTCTCGGGGAGGGGATGTGATTCTTCGCGCTCCTCTGCTGCCCGATCCATCTTTCCTTCTTCGTTTTCCATTACATGCGCTCCAGGGGTTCCATCCCCAGTATTCTCAGGCCGGTGGCCAGGACTTCTTTTACCGAGTACGTCAAGAGGACTCGCGCCTGAGTGATTCTTTCTTCTTCTCCAAGGACACGATGTTGGGCCAGAAAAACATTGAAGGCCATGGCCAGCTCCAGCATGGTAACCGCAATCAGGGAGGGCTCGTATTCTTCGGCTGCCCGGGCGATGACCGCGGGGAGTTCTCCCAGACGCTTGATTAAATCGAACTCTTCGTCGCTGGATAGAGCGGTGTAATCGACCGCGTCAGTCACTTCCCCGGAATGCTTACGCATGATCCCGCAACAGCGTACATGGGCATTCTGGCAATAAGGTCCGGTGCCGCCTTCAAAGTTTAAAATCCGCTCCCAATCGAACTCCACATCTTTGCTCCGCTTGGTCCGCAGGTCGTTAAAGATGATCGCCCCCAGGCCCACGGCCTGGGCGATCCGTTTTCTCTCTCCCTCGGGAATTTTTCCGATCCGTGCTTCCTTGTCTTCTCCCCTCTCCTCGATGACCCTTTCCGCCCGCTGCACGGCTTCATCGATGACATCTTGCAGGAAAACAACCTCACCGCGCCGGGTGCTCATTCCCAGGACATGGCCGAAGTCGACGTGCACCACTCGGCGACTCCACTCATATCCCATGAGTTCCAACACCTTGAACAATTGTTGAAAATGGAGGCGCTGGGGAATGCCGACCACGTAGATTAATTTCTCGAAAGACCACTTCTGAAACCGGTATTCAGCCGCCGCGATGTCCCGGGTAAGGTACAGGGTCGCCTCGTCCTTTTTTAAGATGAGCGCCGGGGGCATATGGTACGCCTCCAGCGGCACCACCCAGGCCCCCTGGCTTTCCACCAGGAGGCCCGCGTTGCGCAGGCGTTCGACCAAACCCGCCAGCCTTCCCTGATAAAAGCTTTCTCCGTCGTAGGAATCAAAAGTGATGCCCAGGTAGTGGTAGAGCCGTTTGAACTCTTCCACGCTGATCTCCCGAAATTGACCCCAAAGATTGCGGGCCTCCGCTTCACCATCCTCCAATTTTTTGAACCAGGAACGCGCTTCTTGGTGCAGGGCTTCATTGTTTTCGGCCTCGGAGTGGAATCGGGTGTAAACCTCAAAGAGGTGCTTCAGGGGTTGGGCGGCAAGTTTGCCCGAGTCTCCCCAGTGTTTGAAGGCGGTGATCACTTCCCCGAATTGTTTCCCCCAATCCCCCAGATGATTCAGCCGGACGACCTCGTACCCCCGCCGTCCAAAGATGCCGCAGAGGGCGTGGCCGATGATCGTGGAGCGCAGATGCCCCACGTGGAAGGGTTTGGCGATATTGGGGGAAGAGAACTCAATCAGGACCCTCCTCCCCATTCCTTCCCGGCTCTCCCCATAGTGTTCACCCTGGGAGAAGATTCTTCTCAGGACCCTCTCCGCCCAGGCCGGCCGCTGGATGCGAAAATTGAGGTAGCCTCCGGCGGGGGTGCAATTCTCCAGGAAACCTGCCGGCTGGAACCTCGAGGCGATCTCGGGGGCCAACGCCGATGGAGCTTTCTTGAGCCTCCGGGCCAGAATAAAGCAAGGGAAAGCGTAATCCCCCCATTGCGGCTCCTTAGGGACCTCGATAAATTTTCCCCCCTCCGCGACGGGGAGACCCGTTTCCCGAAAAATGAATTCAGCAATGGCCTGGGTTACTTCGTTCATCAATCGCCAAAAAAATATTCACCGCGGAGAACGCAGAGAACGCAGAGAAAATTATTTCCAAAAACGGAATCACTCAATTTCAGCACCCGATGGAGTTCTTGAACACGGAAGTAGGTGGATAATTTTTTTATCGCTTTCCTTAAATTTCAATTCCTCTCTGCGTCCTCTGCGCTCTCTGCGGTGAAATGTCTTTTAACGAGCCAGAAGTTCTTGATAAATCTCCGGGCGCCGATCCCGTAGGAACGTCCACACCCTGCGCGTCCGCTCGATCTCTGCCAGATCGATGCTGGATATGACCACCCCTTCCTGGGCGCCGCTGGGTGGGTCGACCAACTCCCCCTCTGGAGAAGCGCAGAAGCTTTTTCCATAAAAATTCTGCTTGGCCTCCCTTCCCACACGGTTAACCCGAAAAATATAGATTCCACTCGTCGCGGCATGGGCGCAGATCACTTTCTCCCATTTCTCCTGGGAGGCGAGGGCGGCCGCCGTGGGAGAGAAGATGATCTGGGCTCCCTTGAGAGCCAGGATGCGAGCCCCTTCCGGGAAGAAATTATCCCAGCAGATCTGCACTCCCACCCGGGCGTAGCGCGTGGGGAATACGGGAAACCCCAAATCTCCGGGCTGGAAATAAGCCTTCTCTTCCCAGAGAGGGATCTGGGGGATATGAACTTTACGATACTTTCCCAACATCTTCCCGTCCGCATCGATGACCACCGCTGTGTTGAAGTAGAAGCCGCGGGAATCTTTTTCGAAAAAGGGCAGCACGATGACCACCTCCCACTTCCGGGCGACTCCTTGCATGGCCTCTGTAGCTGGCCCGGGGATCTCCTCGGCGAGTGGAAAATGGTCGGGGCGGATGTCCATCGGAAACCAATGGGTATTGAAGAGTTCCTGGAAGCAGAGCATTTTCGCCCCTTGCTCAGCGGCAATTTTGGCCAGCAGGAGGGCTTTCTCCAGGTTTTTTTCTTTATCCTGAGAACAATTCATCTGAATTCCCGCGATCTTGAGCATAAAGCTGGACTCCCGCATTTTTGAAAAAAGTGTAGCCCCTTTCTCCGAAGCGGTCAAGGAAGAAAAGTCCTTGTGCTTTTATTAAACTACCGATTCACCGCAGAGGCCGCGGAGAACGCGGAGAAAATTCTTAGAAATGGGCTGCTAAATCCCCCCCCGTTCGCCCACCCCTCTTATGGATTTGGGTTGAATCTCTGCGGTCTCTGCGCGCTCGCGGTGAAAGAATGACAAAAAAAGACCCCGGCGGAAATCTCCGCCGGGGTCTTATGCGGGTCAATGTATTATACCAGGGAGTTACACTTTCACAACCTGCGTCGCTTGGGGCCCTTTGGCCCCCTCGATGATTTCGAATTCCACCTTCTGGCCCTCGGCTAAAGATTTGAACCCCTCTCCTTGAATGGCTGTATAATGAACAAAGATGTCTCTTCCGCCTTCTTGTTCAATAAAGCCATACCCTTTGCTGTCGTTGAACCATTTCACCCGACCCGTCAACCTCATCAAAATCCTCCTTTTCATGCCCGAACCGACGACCCGCAAATCAGTTCGCTTGCCTGCCGAGAACTCTCGGCTTATCCGACGTTGGCATTACCATGATTCCCCAATTCCTGTCAAGAATTATTTCGGGATTTTATTGAATTATTTTATGGGCCTTTGACTGCGCCCCCCCAGCTGCCCGCAGGCGGCCAGAATGTCTACTCCCTTGCTCTGGCGAACCATGGTCGTAAACCTATTGGCCATCAGCACCTCCCGGAACTTATGAATCGCTCCATCCTCGGGACGCTGATAAGGGCTTTGGGGATGCCGGTTAAAAGGAATCAAGTTTATTTTGGCCGGGATTCCTCGCAATAGCCGGGCCACATGGAAGGCGTCTTCTTCGGAGTCGTTGATTCCCTTGATCATGACATACTCGAAGGTGATTTTTTCACGCTTGGCCAGAGGAAGGTTCCTGCAGGCGGCCAGCAAGTCCGCCAGAGGATACTTGCGGTTGATGGGCATCAGCTCGCTGCGTTGCTCATCGGTAGCCGCGTTCAGCGAGACCGCCAATTGGACAAAGTGCGGCCGGGAAAAAAGTTCGGCCATCCGCGGGATGATCCCCGCGGTGGAAAGGGTGACCCGGCGGTTGGAAAATTGCAGGCCGAGGGGAGACCGGATTACTTCCAGCGCCCCGAGGACGTTTTGAAAATTTTCCAGGGGTTCCCCCATGCCCATGAGGACCAGGTTGGTTAGTTTGCCTTCCGGGGGAAGAGTGGCCCGCACGCCGATGATTTGATCTATGATCTCCGAGGGTTCGAGGTTCCGCACAAACCCCCGCTTTCCGGTGAGACAAAATCTACACCCCAGGGCACAGCCGACTTGGGTGGAAAGGCAGAGCGTATAGTGGTCTTTTTCCGGAAGCAAGACGCTTTCGATCCCTTCTCCATCATGCAAGAGAAAGCGATATTTCCTCGTCCCGTCCCGGGAAGTTTGCACTTCAGCCGGCTCCAGAAAGCTGATCCAGGCTTTCTCCTCCAGCATATTTCGAAAAGTTCCGGCGAGATTGGTCATCTCCGTAAAGCTGCGCGCCCCCCGGCCGTACAACCACCGGGCGAGTTGCCGGGCCCGAAATGACTTCCCCCCCTGGGAGATCACGAAGGCCTCCAACTGCTGCAGGGATAAATTCTTTAGATGCACCCGGTCTCCTGGATATTTCATGGCTCTTTGGCCGCTGCCTCCC
>Ga0315285_10008211_pt1 | contig 10711 bp, 9 predicted proteins | sample YL17G09_36_MG_FD_203698 | JGI IMG/M metagenome (GOLD analysis project Ga0315285, IMG submission 203698) | Sediment microbial communities from Yellowstone Lake, YNP, Wyoming, USA - YL17G09_36 | ecosystem: Environmental > Aquatic > Freshwater > Lake > Sediment | place: USA: Wyoming | collected... | reverse complement strand
TCCAGAGATAGCTGGTGAAGAATGGTCAAGACAAGCTGCGGCATGTGCTATGGAACCTGTACAGTCGACGTGAAGGTGGAGGATGGGATCGTCGTGGGGATCGAAGGCGATCCGGATTCGCCGCAAGGCTACGGGAACATCTGCGCCAAAGGCATCTCCGCCCCGATGATGCTCTACGACCCTAGCAGGCTCAACTATCCCATGATTCGGACAAATCCCGAGAAAGGGATCGGCGTTGATCCCGGATGGAAACGGATCAGCTGGGACGAAGCCATGGACCTGCTCACTTCGAAGCTGAAAGAGTGCATGCAAAGGGATCCGAGAGGGCTCTACACCGTCGGCAGCCCCACTTTCCCTGCTGAGAGAGCTTTCAATATTCTCTGTTTCAGGAAGGCGTTCGGGACTCCTAACTACTACACCGGAGGCGGAGGATTGCACTGCGGGAACGGAGCTCACATGATAGGCGGTATCTATCACGCCTCGTGGTCCGTCATTCCAGATTTCAAGTACTGCAACCTCGCAGTCTACTGGGGCTGCTCCAAGGGCCACGGTGCGGGGCATGCTGCCAACGTGGCGGCGAAGCAAGCGGCCGATGCCAAGGCAAGAGGAATGAGGCTCATAGTCTTCGATCCGTTCCTGAGCACTCAAGCGTCGACCGCAGAGGAGTGGGTGCCTATCAAGGCCGGCACGGATGCGGCTGCGGCACTGTCGATGACCAACCTGCTCGTGAACGACTACGGGCTGTACGACAGCCAGTATCTGAAGTGGAAGACCAACGGACCTTATCTGGTCGGGCCGGACGGATTGTATCTCCGCGACAAGAAATCCGGAGTCCCTCTTGTCTGGAACACTGTCGACAACAAGCATGATCTTTTCACATCGAAGAGCGTGAAAGACTGCGCCCTGACAGGCGAATTCGAAGTCAATGGCGTGAAATGCAACCCCTCATTCCAGCTCCTGAAGAATCATCTCAAGAAATACTCCCCAGAGTATGCCTCAGAGATCTGCGGAGTCTCGGCAAACACTCTCAGAAGAATCGCCAAAGACTTTGGCGAAGAGGCGAAGATCGGGAGCACGATCACGATTGACGGGAAGGTGTTGCCTTACAGGCCGGTGGCATCCATATACTTCCGGGGCTCGCAGGGTCACTACAACCAGGCCTGGGACTGCATGTCCCTAGTCCTGCCGAACCACATAGTCGGCGCCGCCGACGTGCCCGGCGGGGCTCTAGCATTTGGCCCGCCTGTCCACTTGGGATATCCTGGGACAGGGAGGCTGAAGTACTCAGTGGAACCCGACAAGGATGGGCTTCTAGTTGCCCGCAACTGGCCATACTCCCACCTGCCCTACCCGCCGCCCGAGCCCAAGGATCCGCCCGAGAGGCTCGATCTACAGGACATGTTCTACATACCGACATACACCACAATCATGGCCTGGGACAACAACGAAGAGCTTTGGCAGAAGTTCAAGATACCATACAGGCCCGACGTGATGATCAGTTTCGCGACCAATCAGATAATGTCGGTGGGGAACCCGAAGACTCTGTTGAACAACTTCCTCAAGAAGTTCAGGTTCATCGTCTCGTTCAACATCTACTCGACGGAGTTCGAGGAGGCGGCGGCAGACCTTATTCTGCCAGACGCGAGCTTCCTCGAGCGCTATTCATCCGCGACGACTTTCCCAACCGTTGGTGTCTCTTGCCACGCGACGGGATTGGGCGAGTGGATTTGGGCAATCAGACAACCGGTCGTGAAGCCGATGGCAGAGCGGAGGGCCATGATCGATGTGATTCTGGAGCTGTCGGAGAGACTCGGCCTGCGCGACAAATATCTAGAGGCCGCGAGGGAGTGGGTCAACAGGGCCTACGGCGGCGATCTCGATTTCAAGAAGGTGCTCGACCCTAAGGAAAAGCTGAACTTCGAGACCATCTTGGATGTCATCTTTAAAGACAGGTTCGGAGCGGACAAGGGACTGGACTGGTTCAAGGAACACGGCTATCTGAAATGGGACAAACGAGTGGAAGAGGTCTACTGGCGAGCCTTCAACGATGTGAGAGTCCCGGTCTACCTCGAGTGGATCATCAGGGCTGGAAGGAAGAGCAAGGCCATAGCGGAGAAGTATGGTGTTCCCGATCTCGTGGACTGGACCGCTCACACCGCGCTGCCCGACTGGCGGCCATGCCCGACACATACGGAAAAGAACCCAGAGTACGACCTTGAGGCATTCTACTGGCGCTCCGCCCTGCACACATATTCCATGACGATGCAGAACCCGTGGTTGAACGAGGTCTCGCAGAACGACCCCTACACTTACACGATACAGTTGAACACTGAGACGGCAAACAGGAAGGGCGTGAAGGAGGGAGATGCTGTCTGGCTCGAGAACCCGAAGGGTTCGAAGGCACGAGGCAGGATCCATATCACCGAGGGGATAAGGCCGGACCATGTGGCCATCGCTGCGAATGCTGGCCACTGGGGAAGAGGCTTGCCCATCGCGAAGGGCAAGGGCGTTTTCTTCAACGAATTGATCGAGGTGGACAAGGAGCATTCATGCCCAGTCTCCCTGGGGCAGGACATCTGCGTGAAGGTCAAGCTCTACAAGGATGAAGGTGCTGGCGTTGGTTAGGTGGGGGATGGTAATCGACCTCAAGAGGTGCACCGCCTGCCACTCATGTTCCGTCGCGTGCAAGGCAGAGCACCACACTCCGCCAGGCGTGTTCTGGGCCAAGGTGGTCAGGATGGAATCGGGCAAGTATCCGACTGTCACTAGACAGGCCCTGCCTTTGCTGTGCATGAACTGCAAGGAGCCGGAGTGCAAGGATGTCTGCCCGACGGGCGCCACCACGAAGAGGCCCGACGGAATCGTCGTCGTGGATTCGAAGAAGTGCGTGGGCTGCAGATATTGCGCGGTCGCGTGCCCCTATGGCGCGAGGAATTTCGCCGGTGAGTGGAAAGACTACTTCACAGGCGATCGTAAGCCTTCCTCTGCGTACGCTGAGCACTCAAGAAAGAAGTGGCTCGAAGAAAGCGACCGAGGGGTCGTGAGCAAGTGCAACTTCTGCGTTGAGAGGGTGGAGCAGGGGCGGAGACCGGCTTGCGTGGACGCGTGCCCGTGCGAGGCCAGAACCTTCGGCGACCTGGACGATCCCGAATCCGAGGTCTCACAGCTCATAAAGAAGAGGCGAGGAATGCAGCTGCATCCCGAGTACGGCACGGATGCAAGCGTGTATTACCTCCCTGCGAGGTGATGTAGGTTTGTCGTGCATTTCAACTTTCAATCAAGGCGGTGGCTGAGATGGGCGTTCTGCAATACGAGGATTTCAAGCCTGGACCCCGAGCTCAGATGGAATGGGGCTTCGGCGGCCGAAGGAGATGGCGGGACGGCGCACTCCTGATGGCTCTGTTCCTCGGAGGCATCGGAGCCGGTCAGTTCGTGATCTCGACCTGGTTCTTACACTCCATAACCAGTGCGCTAGTCGGACTCTTGGTGGTCGGGGTCGGCAAGACCGTCGCGCACCTGATCTATCTCGGCCAGCCCACCAGGTTCTACAGGCTGTTCTTGAAACCTCGGACATCGTGGATCAGCAGGGGACTGATATTCATGGTGGTTTTCGTAGTCTTCGCGGCAGCCTATCTGGCGCCGGACATCGGTTTTGGCTGGGTCCCATGGACCGCTGACACGACGCTGGGTCAGGCATTGTGGTTGGCCGCCGTCCTGAGCGCCTCCCTGGTGATGGTCTACGATGGATTCGTCCTGGCATCATGCAAGTCCATCACTTCGTGGCACACAGCCCTGATGCCGCCCCTCTTCTTCACCTATGCTATCGCGGGCGGAGTTGCGATGACCTACCTCACTATGACCGCCACGGGAGGCAAGATCCTCAACCAATCCACGATGACCAACCTGGACGCAATACTGCTAACGACCATGTTTGCGCTGGTCGTCATCTACATCATCAACATGGCCGCATCGACATCAACTGCGAGAGAATCGCTCAGGAGACTGACGTCCACAAAGCTGGCGATAGCGTTCATAGGCTTTGCGATTGTTGCAGGCCTTCTGGTGCCGCTTACTCTGACCTACTATGACCAACTTAACGTCGGGGGCGCTGTCGCATCGGTCCTTTTGGCATCCTCATGTATCCTGGAATTGGCGGGAGATCTGTCAGTCAGGCACTCGATCCTCAGGGCGGGTCTTCACGCTCCCGTCTTCTCCGAGGGACTCTAGGCATGGGACGAACGAATGGTTGTGGCAACATGAGCGGCGAAACAAGTCGCTTGAAGGTTCTGCGAATCAGGGGAGGCAAGACAGAGAGCCTCCGCGATGTCGTCATCAAAGAGAGCCCTGTGACGATCTTCCTAGATGATATCGAGCTCGCCAATCTGATGTGCTCTCCGAAAAACCTGGATTGTCTGGCCGTCGGGTTCTTGTTCGCGGAGGGGCTCATCAGCGGCAAGAAGGATATCAAGAAAGTCTTTGCGGACGAGAAAGATGGAGTGGTCTGGGTTGAACTGAAGAAGGCCAGGAAATCGCCCGAGAACCTCATTGCAAGGCGGTTTATCACGACCGGCTGCGGCAAAGGCCTGACATATTTCGACGCGGCGCTGGATGGTGGGAGACTCAGGAGCAAATCTAAATTCAAGGTACGCGTCGATTCTGTCCCACTATTGATGGGGAAATTCCTTCGAAAGTCGCGACTCTACAGACTTACGGGAGGAGTTCACAGTGCGGCGATATGCAGCGCGAGGAGCATTCTTGTCTTCAACGAAGATATAGGAAGGCATAGTGCGATTGACAAAGTCGTAGGGGAGTGCATTCTGAAAGGAATCAGGGCCAATGACAGGATCATGGTGACCACCGGCAGGATCTCGTCGGAGATATTGGTGAAAGCCGCTAGGAGCCGGACTCCAATCATTATCTCGAAATCTGCACCCACAGACCTCGCGGTCAGACTGGCTACGGACTTCGGCATCACAGTTGTGGGATTCGCAAGAGGATCAAGGATGAACATATACTCGAATGCATGGAGAGTTGTGATTGAGAAAGAGGAAAGATAAAATGAGTCCTGCTCGGCAGAGTAGTCATCTGGTTGAGAAAGAACCGGGCGTCCAAGTATGCACACGGCTCCATTGAGAAAAACCCATAGGAGAGGAAAGGCGCGAAAAGCCTATATGGCATCGTGGCCTCATCGGGGAAAGGGAATTGACTTGCCAGAGAACCGAAGAGACCTAAAATCCAGACTCAGACAAGTCTGCTTCAAGAAAGGGGCCGTTGCGTTTGGTGTCGCATCAGCGGCTGACGTGGATTCGCTCCCAAGGGTAAGAATAGGACCAACAATGAAGCTCTTGTATGATACGAAACTCAACTACACCAAGAAACCATCAGAGGCGATGCCCGATACCAAGAGCGTTGTGGTTTTTGGCATACTGTCAACCGACGACTCCTGTGAGCTCGGAGTTCGTATGGAAGGAGGAGGATACGATTGGCCGGGATACTCTCCTCTGTATTGGATAGAAAGCTGCGCTGCGCGACTGCTCGAAGGAGAGGGTTACAGAGTCGTCTATCCGTACGTTGTGTCCGCGCCGAATTCCTACAAGCGGGTCTTCAGGCTTGCGGGGATAGGGGCATTCGGCAAGAATGCGCTCATAATCTCGCCCAAATACGGTCCTTGGCTCAGATTCAGCTACTTCCTGACAGATGCCGAACTTGAACCTGACGCGCCGTTCGAGGAAGATCTCTGCAGAGACTGCAATCAATGCGTCAAAGCATGCCCTGTCGGCGCACTGAAACCCTATGTCGTGGATCCCGAGCGATGTCTGGTCGGGGTACACTGCCGCAGGCCTATACCGAAACGTCTGCGTCCGGTGCTTTCCCAATATGAACCCCAGTTGACGCCCGTGACTCACGTCATGTGCACGAGATGCCAGATCGTGTGCCCGTACACATCGGCTCGGCGGCGCAGGAATGTGGTTAGCTCGGTGCAAAAATCCTCTGATTGAAATGGAGCTCCAGATTCCCCGAGCCCGGCGGATTCTACGACCTCAGAAGCGCCTTGCGCGCAAGCACTGCCCCCAACGAGATCATCAGACCCGCGAAGACCGTTATCCCGAGGAGGTCGACTCCGACCGAATACTGAGCCCCAATGGAGGTGTGGAAAACGAGCTGCCTCATCCCATCGACAACGAATGTGATGGGGTTGTATCCAGCGACCGTCTTGAGCCACTCAGGCATGAGTGCGATCGGTATCAGCGCGCTGCTCGTGAACATGAGCGGGAAGTTGAGCAGGTTGATCAAGCCGAACAGTGTCTCCTCGCTCTTCACAATGAGCCCGAGCGCCACGAAGAGCGCTGCGAGGCTCAGCCCGAGGAGTATCAGAAATACAGCGATACCGAGAGCGTCAAGAATGCCGAAATCGGGGCTGAACCTGAGCCCGCTCAGGCCCGGGATGAATACGAACAGCGCGGCAAGCACCAGGACCACAACCGCTTGGAGGAGCGACTTGACCACCGTCGAAACCATGCGCGAGATCGGGATCGATGCTCGTGAGATAGGTGCCACCTGCAGCTTTGCCAGGAACCCGGTCTTCCTGTCCCATATGAGGGAGACTCCGCTGAAGAGCGACCCGAACAGTATGATGAAGGTCGTCTGGCCGACGGCCATGAAAGAGAAGTAGTCGGTCGCGCCCCCGAACACCTCCCTGATATCGACACCAGAGGAGCCCTGGGCCAGCTTGCCAATGTTGAACGCCTGCCCGAACAGGAGCAGCCACATCAGGGGGGTCGTGAACACCAGTATGATCTGGCCGGGAGTCCTGTACCACCGCCTCAGGTCCCGGACGATCAGTGCGTAGGTCTCGCCGAGCATGAGCTCACCGCCTCTTCCCGAATCGGCCTTTCTTCGCAGCTGATACGCCTGGCTTTCCGCCGTTGCCCTTGTCCTCATCCCTCAGTTCCCTGCCCGTGTACTCCATGAATGCCTGGTCGAGAGACGGCTTCTTGACGGCCACATTCAGGACCGCGACCTTCCTGTTCCAGAAGCCCTCGAGTATCAGCGGGAGGGCCGCGTTGCTCTCAGGCACCTTGATCCTCGCCTTGTTCCCTGAGCACTTCCCTTCGAGCAGAGTCACTCCTCTGATCGATTTGATCATCTCCAATACGTCCATGTTACATTCGGCGATCTCGACCTCGATCACGTCCCCGCCTACTGCCTTCTTGAGGCCGTCTGGAGTGTCAAGAGCGATTATCTTGCCATGATCTATGATGGCGATCCTGTCACAGAGGCCGTCCGCTTCTTCGAGATAGTGAGTCGTGAGGAAGATGGTCATGTTCGACTCGGACCTCAGCTTCCGGATATGCTCCCAGATGCTAGTCCGGGTCTGGATGTCGAGCCCGAGGGTCGGCTCGTCAAGGAACAGTATTTTCGGCTTGTGCACAAGCCCGGTTGCGAACTCCAGCCTCTTCTTCATGCCTCCCGAATATGTCTTGACTATCCTATCCTGGGAATCAGTCAGGCCGACCAGGCTAAGGAGCTCGTCAGCCCGCTTGCTAGCCTCCGCGTATGGAATGTGATACAGCTGAGATTGGAGCTCGATGTTCTCTCTGCCAGTCAGCTCTTCGTCGGAGGTCAGATCCTGGGGAACCAGGCCGATCCCCTTCCTCACCTTGCTGGCCTGGGTCACGACGTCCATGCCCAACACCTCCGCCCTGCCACCAGTCGGCAGCATGAGGGTATTGAGGATCGAGATCGTTGTGGTCTTACCCGCCCCGTTAGGGCCAAGGAATCCGAACACCTCTCCCTCTCGGACGTCGAACGTGACGGAATCGACCGCTCGAACATCGCCTGGGAAGATCTTCTGCAGATCCTGAACATTGATGACCGAATTATCCGAAGACATGATCCAATGCGCCCCGCTGCATGACTGCGTTCTACCGTCAGTCGAAGTCTGTGGGATATACTTTGCCTCGAAGAAAAACAATTCAGGGGTCTAGGTACTGACTTGGCATGCCATCGGCCAAAACCGTGGAGTTTCGAACAGCGAATTCGGCGGCGCAGTAGAGAGAGCAATCAGAGGTTTGGCTCGGTGCAATAATTCTCTGATTGGAAGATAGCCAGGCATTCAAGTATGCACACGGCTAACTCTCTCCTCCTCAGCCAACAAGTACGCTCCAAATCCTATAGCCCAGAACATTGCAGGATAGAAGATCATCCGCTCCATACCGCCTGCGCCCAGACCAGCGTATGTGTTGCCAGCGAAGAGGGCCAATGCCGAAAGGCCGATCAGGCCGAGAAGAATGAACAAATACGACATAGGAGGCCGAACCATCTTGCTGGAGTAGATTACTGCCAAGTTCCCGAAGAGGAAAGCCAAGAGAGCGAACAGGGCATGCACCTCGGGAATGTAGTCCTCATTGAAAACTCCGACACCAATGGCCCCTATTCCGGACAGCGCGAGGAACAGCCAGATAAGTGATTTCCTGGGCCTGAGCCGCAACAGGGCCGCGGTCACCAGAGCCATCAACCCAAAAACGATAATGGCACCCGTGAAGATCAAACGCGAGGAAGTCGGGCCAACCCCCAAATCGCTGATGTAGTTCTGAGATGTGCTGTATCCGGGATACAGAAACTCGGCCAGATGCACCATGAATAACATCTCCAGGCCTCCGATGAGAAGCCAGAAACCAGGGGACCGCAGATTGACCATGAAGCGAATACGTCGGCGATACATAATGGTGATTCCCATGGTGAGAAGAAATGAACGGGAACAGAAAGAAGAGGGAGTTTAGCTCGGTGCAATAGTCATTTGGCAGTCGAAGAGCCGGATCTTGCGGAGATGGGTTCGGACTGCTGAGGTACTAACAGAAAACCGGTGCTCATTCCCGACCAAACAATATTATAGCTGGTTTGATTCTCCTTATATAGTCAGTATTCGGGGGAGAAGCATGAAAAACACGAAGGACTCTAGGCCACGTCATCCAGTCATCGAGAACGATCTAGAAGACCTGTCAAGATCTGTTCGACAGCCGCTCTCTTCTGGGAATCAACATGGGTCTCAGGAAGTTTTCGTGGAGCCAGGTGCAACCGGGACCAAGCCACGTGATGAGACAGTCAACATCCTCAGTGCCAGACACAAGAAGACCGACAATCTCATCGAAAGCCTTCAGCGGGCACTCAGGGAACAAGCCGTTTCCAGAATGCCCGAGTCGAAGCAGTCGATCCCGTACAGCAGGCTGTCCGGCGCGAGGGCGTCTCGGATAGGGCGAAGACACGACTCCATCCAGGAGCATTCGACAAAGATCGTTCAGACTCGAAAGAAGGATGATCATATTCAAATCGCCCGCAGTGTGTCGAAGATAGAGAAACTCGTTCCTCTCTCCGAGGCGCAGGGAATCGACATGTCCATGGTGGTCAGGAACATCGCGGATGCGAAGGCTGCCCTCGACCGGCGGAGGACCACGAAAGCAAAACGCGCGGTAGCAAGCGCTGACAGGCACGCAAGGGATGCCATATCACAGAGGTTTCCGTCGCTCATGCGAGAGACGAACGCCTCCCTCAAGCAACTGGAGAAGGTGTGCGGGAGCGCGGACGCTTTGAGACAGCTCGCGGACCACGCCAGGACCGCCCAGAAGAGGAAAGAGTACGCTGAGGCCCTTCGATCATTGACCGAGGCGAGGAAAGGTATACTGGAGGCTGAGAACGAGACTGTCCTCAGGATCATCGCCGATGCAAAGGACAGGTTCGTGATGGCGAAGAAGGCGGGACTCAACATCGACGAGGCGGTGAACCTCCTGAACAAGTCCAGGGACATGCTCAGGCAAGGTGAGTTTGAGGAGGCTGTCAGATGCGCGAGGGAGGGCAGTAAGGTCGTGGAGACCTCGTTCGAGCACAGCCGAGATGCCCGGATTGCTCTTATGGAATGCATCAAGGCCGTCAAGCTCACTGAGGCCCTTGGAGCCGATGTCCAGGAGATGAACGGGATGTTGGCGGAGGCGAGGAGCCTCTTCAAACAGAATGACCTGGCGACGTTTGAAGAATGCTCGCATAGACTACTCGACCTCGCCAAGAACGCAGCCTATGGCAGGGCCGCAGAGTCGTACGAGCTGGCCGAGAAGGCATTGACCCTGGCGAAGAAGGCAGGAGTCGAGGTGTCGGAATCGGAGGAGAAGCTCCGGAGATCGAGAGAGTGCCTCGACAACGACGAGCTGGCAAAGAGCCTCTCGATGGCCTGCTCGAGCATGTTCGAGTCGTACTCCGCTCTCGAGAACGCGATGGATGACAGGCTGAACAACATCGATGAGTTCGCGAAGGGCATAGAACGTGAGGTGGATAGCCTGACGGAGGTCCGGGAGGCGATCGATAACTCCAAGGAACGGAATCTCGAGAACCTGAGGAAGTACGTAAAGCTCTCGGAGGAGATCATCGGGGATGCGTACGAGAGCGCGGCCGCGTATTCTTGCGTTGCGCAGGACATCGTGAAGCAGGCCTATGAGAGCTCGGTCCAGATGAGCCCCTTCAAGGATTTGGCAGGGAAGAACACTGGAAGACTCGAGTTGTCCTCCGGGACCGCGTCGACCAACGAACTCCGCTTCGAAGACAAGAGACAAAGGCTCATCGACCTGTATCTCACGGGGAAGGTGTCAGAGAACCAGCTTGACAAGCTCCTGCTGATGATCGATTCGAGCGTCGTGAAGGACAACCTCGTCTAGTCTAGACC
>Ga0315285_10008210_pt1 | contig 10714 bp, 9 predicted proteins | sample YL17G09_36_MG_FD_203698 | JGI IMG/M metagenome (GOLD analysis project Ga0315285, IMG submission 203698) | Sediment microbial communities from Yellowstone Lake, YNP, Wyoming, USA - YL17G09_36 | ecosystem: Environmental > Aquatic > Freshwater > Lake > Sediment | place: USA: Wyoming | collected... | reverse complement strand
CCCAGAATCGAGCCGCACGCGAGCGGCTGGGCGAACATCCCTCGAAACAGGATGTTGTCATCAAGAGAGAGCAGCGCGCCCACCGCGCTCATCGCAAGCGCAAGCTCGAATGTCGGCACTGGCATTTTTAGGCCTCAGCGAGTCGTCTTGCGTCGCGGATTTTCAGCAGCTCGTGAAAGTCGATCGCCCTGTCGAAGGGTGTAGGCTGAAGCTCCACCTCAACGCCGGCGTTCGCCATATCCGCCAGCATCTGTATCTCCGCCTCAGAAAGAAACAGCGATTCCGCGAGCTGCACACGGCCTTCGACAAAGCCTACGCCGCCGATATTGAGCACCGAAAGCGGGAACTTGTCGCGCGAGAAGAGCCTAAACAGGTCGATCGTTTGGGAGAAAAGGACAATCGCTCTTTTGGGCGACTTCTCCAGCTGCCCGAAGAGACCGTTGCATTTGCCAACCGGGAAGACCTGAACATCGATGCCTTCTGGCACAGCCATCCTCATGAGGCTTTCTTGAAAGGGGTCCCCGGCAACCTCGTCATCGACCACGACAATACTGGTCGAGTAAAGCGTTTTCACCCATCCGGCGACCACCTGGCCGTGGATCAGCCTGTCATCGAGCCGAACCAGCTCAATGCTCATCGAACCTCGTTACCTCCGGCCGGAGGGGCCTTCACCTTGGCGCCTATGACGTCAGTCAAATCGCAGATGGTCATTTTGGCGGCGGAGAGGGCCGTGCCCGCCAGCGAATCAATCGTCTGCCCCTGCCTCCTATCGACGAGGCAGAGGAGCATTGGCAGGTTGACGCTGCTCAAGACCTTGACGCCATCATTTCCGCACGCGGCCTCGAGACAGATGTTAGCGGGCGTGCCCCCCGGACAGTCAACCATGACCAGAACACCCTCGCCTGAATCAAGCGAATCGATCAACTGCTTAACCTCATCGCGAAGCTGTTGCCGTGGGCGTCGGGTATCAGTAGATAGAGCTGCAACCTGTTTCTGCGGCCCAATCACCTTCTCTGCTGTTTTAAGCAGCTCCGCTGCAAGTGAACCGTGCGACGCGATGAGGACACCGATCATCTGAGAATCCCTTACGTCAGGTCATTAAAAGGAAAATGGGCCAGTCAAAAGAAGGACCGCTCAATTCCACCCTAAGTCGCGTCCCTAAGAGCTGGGCCGTATCAGCCCTAGCTTTCCATCCTGGCGCTTATAAAGGATCGCAATCTCGTTTTCTTGCGCGTCTCTAAACGCGATGAAATGGTCCTCTGACTCCTGCAAGAGCATCGCGGCCTCGGGCACCGAGATCGGCTTTGTTGAGGTCGGCGCTACCTCGACTATTTCAGGCAGCTCGACCGACTCGTCGATCCTGCCGGCGTTGACTTCGTTTTCAGATGGCAAATCTATCACCCTGTCGGCCCTATCAGGCTTCTCAATCCGTTTCCTGTTAGCCGATTTGTCGTGTTGCTTGCGCAGCATCATCTCGAGCTTGTCAATTGCCTCGACTATTGACTGCTGCATGTCGTGACTTTCGCTTCGGAGCAGCTCTTTGAACTTATCGCTGCGCACATTCAGCTCGCAACGGTGCCTGGATTTCTCAGAGGTCAACTCCACCTGAACATCTAGTCGCTTATCGAAATACCGTTCTCGGATTGACTTGAGTTTCCGCTCAACGTAAGACTTCTGAGAGTCCTTGAGCTCGTAGTGGCGACTGACAAAAGTGACGTTCATCTCGCAACTCTCCCCGAACAGTTTTCAGAATGTGTGCCAGCCTCAAGCAAGGAGTAAGGAACTCCTGTCAAGGCCAGGCGGCTGTTATTACATGGCATTTTGGCGTTTTCTTAGATGTGATGAAGGGATCCCCAACGACTCGCGGTACTTCGCGATCACCCTCCTGGATACTTTGATTCTCCGCTCCGCAAGCATGCTTGAAACCTGTTGATCGTTATATGGCGCATCCGGTCGTTCCTTCGCAATCAGTTCTTTGACAAGCTGCTTCACAGTGATTGAAGACACCCTCGTCCCAGCACGCGTGTCGAATCCTCGGTGGAAGAAATACTTCATCTCAAACATCCCGCGAGGCGTATCTATGAACTTGTTCGACACAGTCCTGCCGACTGTCGTCTCGTGCAGCTCGAGCTGCGTCGCAACATCGGTGAGCTTCAGGGGTCTTAAGAATAACGCCCCCTTCTCGAAGAATTCGACCTCAAACTCAACTATGACCTCGGCCACACGCAGTATCGTCCGTTTCCACTGGGCGATACTCTTCATAACCCAGTTTGCCCGGGTGGACCTCTGCCTGATGAACTCGCGCTCCTCAGGGCCCAACTCACTCACGCCAAGACTATCCTCATAATTTTTTACAATTCTCAGTCTTGGCAGCTTCTGCTCATTCAGGATCGGAACGAATCCCGTGCCACGCCTCACCACGTAAACGTCAGGAATGATCGGAACACCCCTCTCAAGATCGAAACCACTTCCAGGCCGTGGCTCGAGCGCCTCAATCAGCGCGATGATGTTCTTCAGGGTCGCGTCACCTATCTTGAGCGCCTTCTTGAGCTGGGAATGCTTGTGCGAGACCAGAAGGTCGAAATGCTTGTCCACCGCTTTCATGGCCAACCTATGCAGCCTCGCCGGAAACGGATCGGAGTCCGTGAGAAGCTCGTGTTCCGAGAATAGATTCTGAAGCTGTATCTTGAGGCATTCTCTGAGGTCCCGGGCGCCGACCCCGGCCGGAGAAAACTCCTGAATGAGTCGAAGGACCGGTCTCACATTCACAACGTGGGCCTTCGCGTTTCGGGCTATCTCGCCAAGCGATGCGCGCAAAAAGCCGTCAGCATCGATGTTCCCGATTATTCGCTCGCCAATCCTGAAATCATCCGCAGAGAGCCTGGCCAAATGAAGCTGGCCCATGAGGTGGTCGGCTAGGTTTTCGTGTCTGAATAACACGTGCTCGTAGACCGCCGGGTCCACCATGTCGCTATCGCCGCCCCAGCGCTCGACAACCGGCGCACGGAACTCGTCCTCCTCCGGACCACGATTGGCGCCCCGCATCAGCAAAGACATCACCTCATCGAGGGACTCCTGGTCGGGCTCTCGAGTCGGGCTCTCATCCTCGTTTGGCGCTCTTTCATTGTCCAAGACTTCTTCCAGAAGTGGATTCTCGCTCAGCTCAGTCAGTATCTGCTGTTCCAGCTCCAAGACGTTCATCTGGAGCATCTCCAAGGACTGACGCATCTGAGGAGTAAGTGATAGCCTCTGTGTCAGACGCTGTTCAAGCCGCACCGACAATCCGTGCCTGTTCAGAGAATCGTCTGCCAAACCCATTTACCCCTTGAAGCTTTATGTTATCCCTGGACTGCTATAGATCGAAGTCACGCCCCAAGAATATCTTTCTCACAAGATGATCACTCGCGATCGCCTCCGGATCGCCAGCCTTAATTATCTTGCCCTCATCAATTATAAAGCCCCGATCTGTGATCTTCAAGGTCTCCCTTACATTATGATCGGTTATCAACACCCCAATCTTTAACGACCGGAGCTTTCGGACTATGTTCTGAAGGTCAACAATAGCCAAAGGGTCAATCCCCGCAAACGGCTCATCGAGAAGCATGAATGAGGGCGAAAGCGCCAACGCGCGAACGATCTCCACCCGCCTCCTCTCGCCGCCAGAGAGCGTGTAGCCCATCGAGCCGCCAATGTGCATGATGTCCAAGAGCGCCAACAGCTCGTCTATTCGCTCCTCAATATCCTTCCTCGAAAGGCGACGGCTCTCAAGCACGATCTTTATGTTATCCCTCACTGAAAGCCGCTTGAAGATCGACGCCTCCTGCGGCAGATACCCGATCCCTTTTCGTGCCCGAGCATAGACAGGAAGACCGGAGATGTCCTCGCTGCCTAGCAAGACCGTGCCGCCATCTGGTTTCACAAGACCAACCAACATATAGAACGTCGTCGTCTTGCCCGCCCCATTTGGCCCCAAAAGACCAACGATCTCCCCCCTTTGAACCTCGAGGGTCACAGAATCTACAACCGCTCGACCGTGATATCGCTTCGAGAGACCAACGCAGCGCAAGCAGTTTATCCCATCAGAACATCTCTGGAAGGCTGAATTATGAATTATGACGGATGAGTCATTCATTAGAGCGCTTTTCATCCTTCATCCTTCCGTCTTCCGCCTTCCGCCTTTCTCATCGCCTACTGCTTTTCCGGTAGAAAGAAAGTTGTCTTGATCTTTGCCTCGTCCCCGTTTTCTGAAGCCTGGCCCTCGATCTCATACTCTTTCTTGCCCAAATACAGCGTAACGATAGCTCCCCTCGTGATTATCTTGCCGAACTCAAAGACCTTCGGGCTGCCGAGAAGCACCACCTTCTGTTCGTCGTCATAGTAAGTCGCCTGGTCGGCTCGCAGAACTCTCGCCCCATCTTGGACTCGAACATTTCCCTGCGCTAAAAGCGTCTCTATCGAACCCGACGCTGCGTCGCCAACCACCTTAATGCTATCCGCAGAGAAAACCGCATCACCCTTGCGAATTACTACCCCGCCTGCATAAGTGCCCTCCTTTGTCTTCTCATTGTAATCCAACTTGTCCGCCGAAAACTCAACCTTCCCAGGCCGCCGGATGGACTCGCTGAGCGAGAGAGACGCCTCCTCTTCAAGGGTGCGGTCGCCGATTTTTGGAGCCTGACTTTTTGAAGCCTGGTCGCGTCCGCGATTGTCACCAACCTTGAGCTCTTTCTCACTGTAGAATACGCCGCTGACGTCGTCGAGCACACTGAAAATGCCCGTTTCAACATTGTATGAGACCTTTCGACCCAGTATGACGTTTTCGCCATACCAAACCTTTGGCTGCCGCGTGAGTTCAGCGACGTTCCGAACTCCGTCGAAAACGAGCTTGCCGCCTGTCGCTATCCGACCCCGGCTTTCGAGAACCACGCGGTCTGTCGCAACCAGCCGCTCGATCGCCGGTTTTTGAAGCCTGGACATGCCCTCCAGAAGACTCATCTGGAGTTCTTGACAGTCGAGCGACTGGTCCCGCGATCGATCGAGCTCTTGCGACCGAACCGAAACATCGCCCGAACAGCGGACCTCGCCAGCGTCTGCATCAACCGAAAGGCTCTCAGCACGAAGCCGCACAAGACGTGGCCCGGCCCCCACCGATTTTTCAACCCTTCCGGTAGGCCCCTCGGACACATCCGGCGCCCAGACTCGCGCTAAAACCGCGCCGCGGAAGTCGAGAGCTCCCACCCTGATCGTACGAGCTGCTTGAGAATCGCCCTTGCCCAGGTTCTTCACCCGTACAGTAAGCGTGCTTGCGCTTATAGCGTTCTGACCTTGGGTTAAGAGAACGCCTCCGGAGAAATGCGCGCTGCTCGCGCTGAGAGCTATATCTAGGGATTCAGCCAGAATTGTCGAATTGGTCCCGGGCGCCGATTCGCTGACGCCTCCAAGACCGCAGAGCGACAGAATCACGCTGCCGGTAGCCAAGACCTCGTTAAACTTCGTGGTATCCGGGCCCTCCTCGCCAACGATCGTATCCGCAGTCAGAGTGCTACAGCCCAGATAATGCGCCGCGGCTTGCAACAGAGTGAATCTCTCTCTGGTGCCGAAAAGAGTTGCTCGGCCGCGTTCACTTCGGAGGCTTGAAAAGCTCGACGAGAGAGTAGGGCATGGGCCGGCGTGCGCTCCACCAGCGGGATGCTCCGTTCCGGCGTTGCCCAACCGAGCGAAATCGTGCACGATCTGCGGCCTTCCCTGAAGCACGAGGCGCCCGCCGCGATATTCGGCCTTTGAGCAGCCCACCACGGCATCCGGGGTCTTGACCACAATCGCGCCGTCCAGTTCTCCCCACTCAATCTCTTGAAGCTTCTCTCCCCACCCGAATGAGGCCCGGTCCGCAAAAACCTCGTTCTGTCCGAGCCTAAAAGCGACGTCGCCGGTGAGCTCAGCGGTTTTTTCTCCGATCCGCACCAGCATTCTATTGGCTTGCAGCAGGAACCCCCCCTCGCGGTTGGCAGTTGGCAGTTGGCAGTTGGCAGTCCCGAAGAGCTGCATTACCTCAGCGGGGGATGACTCTGATTCGATGTACACTAAGGATGGAAACAAGACCTCCCGAGAGAGAAGATCGACCGAGAATCCCTTTGCGTGAAACCGGATGCCCTCGCCGCTTACTACCACCGGGCATTCGCTTGACGCGATCATCTCCGACCGGCTGAATCCAACCTCGTCGCACCTCAGCGTGAGGCCGGTGGACAGCATTGCCATGACGTTTCTGCGCAGTATGACGTTGTCGGAACGAGGGTCGTAGATGCCCTCGTCCGCGCTAAAAGAAATCCGGTGGCCCTTCTTATCAAAATAGGTGCTGGCCGGAAGAACGCCCTGGAGCGAGTATTCCTTCGTCTCGATCTTCAGCGTCGCCGTCTGCGCCCATAGGTCGTAAATCGTCCTCGCTCCCTCGGCAACGGTCTGGCGAAAACTCTTTATTACGATGGCGTCGCCCAGGTATTCGTCCGAGAGACCAATCTTCTCAACAGCCTCTTGACTGCTCCTGTTCGATGAGGATAGAAGGAAGTACGAAAGAACCCCTAATAGACAGACTGCCGTTGAGACAAGCGCTATCCGAAGCCCACGTCTCGACTTCATTTCTGGCGCTTTAGCAAAACGAATTCGGGTTTGAGCCGCTCGAATGTCTCGGAAAGCAGCTCAGGGATAACCCGAACCTGCGAAACAACGGTCATGAAATTGCTGTCCCCGCTGAAACGAGGCACGATATGAACGTGAACGTGGTCTGGGACCCCGGCCCCGGCGCAGCGGCCAATGTTGATCCCCATGTTGAATCCTTCCGGTCGCAGGCTCTTTGCGAGAGCTATTTCGCAAAGCCTAAGCGTTTTGAAGACATCGAGAATCTCTGCCTCGCCCAGCTCAGCAAGGCTTCTGACATGACGTATTGGCGCCACCATGAGATGGCCGTTATTGTACGGATAGCAGTTGAGAGCTACGATGCTCTGCTCGGAACGATGAACCACGAGCTTACCCTGGTCATCGGTGGAAGAGACCATGTCGCAGAAAATGCAATCTTGTCGCATCTTGTCAGACAGAATATACTCCAGCCTCCACGGCGCGAAAAGCACCTGCATTCAGCAGAATCCTCGAAAACTATAACACAACCAGAAAGAAGCCCTCCAGACACTTGCCTCGGAAGTTAAACTAACCCAGCAAGTTCGGAGTTCCGACTTATGGGTGATGATACCACCCTGGTTGCTTATTGATAGGCGCTCGGCGCTCCTGATAATCAGATTGATTGCACTTGTTGGGTGCCTCGGAGAGCGGCGCCGGGTCAGAAGCATTCCAGAAGGTCACTCGCCGATTGCGTTAATCTCGCCTCTCGGACAGCCGTTCACCAAATGCCCACGAGGCGCACGCACCTTTACGGGAGAAACGTCCAACTGGCGCTTGCCAGGTTGCTGACAGCGTCCTGGGTGCCCTGGGCGAAGAACATCCCGAACCACGTGTAATTGCCGCCTGGCAGGCCATAGGGCAGCGCCATATTGAAAAACACAACGCCGCTCATCGAAAAGCCTCTTGGCATCGGCGTCATCGAGTATCCCGGGCTCATCTCCGAGCCGAATCCAGGCCAGAACAGCAGAGAACTGTCCGGCAGCATTATCGCGATGTAGAGGTCAACGTCGATGTCTCCGCCGTTGTTAGTCGCGGATATCCTGGCAATCTGGGTATCGCCGGCAGCGTATTGGCTCCGGTCGGTTGACAGCGACACTTGGATGGGCGGCCCCGGCTCCTCGGTGTATTTCAGCAGCGCGTTCGCGCGGAAGCCCACCCACACCTGATTGGGGACGAATGGGTCTGCCGCCACGAACCCACAGCGCGTGCCGACCATCCCCTCGCACGCCAACCTCGTCCAATTCTCGCCTCCATTGGTGGTCTTATAGACCCCGGCGAAAAGCGAGGTTACACCCATCGCACCGGTCCCGACATAGACGACATCGGGATTGCCGGGTGCAATGTCTATGCTGTTGACCGTGTCGTCCAGAAGCCCCGGCTGGTCCTCCTGGAAAGTATAACCGCCGCTGCCGTCCGACCTGGCAATGACCAGCCCTTGGGACCCGCCGATATAGGCCGTATCGGGCTCGACAGGACTTATTGCTATATCGTACGTTTGACGATTGATAATCTGCTCCCAGCTGTTCGCGCCGTCCTGGCTGCGATAAGCGTATCCCCCACCAAGGCTCCACGTTCCCAGCCAAAGAACGGAGGGGTCTTTCGGATCCATGGCCAGAACCTTTATCGGCTGCCCGGGCGCGACTCCCGACATCGCAAGCACCCAACTATAGCCCCCGTCCTGGCTCTTCAACACCTCGCCCTTAGAGGTACCCATATACATCGTCTGTGTATCTGAGGGATCGATCGCCAAAGCAGAAATCGACCAGCCACCATAGTCATATAACTCGACCCAGGTCTCCCCACCGTCAACCGACTTAATGACCTTGCTACCTGTCCCTGCGTAAACGGTCGAGGGCTCTTGAGGATCGATCGCGACCACATTTACACCAGCGCACTTCATCGCGTCCCCCTCCATAGACAAAAGGTCCCAGCTCTGTCCATTGTCCGTGGTTCTGAAAAAGCCCACTATTCCGGTTGCGACGAAGATAGTGCCCGGGCAGCTCGGGTGGAACGCCATATCGGTCACGGTAGCGGAAACAATTCCGCGATTGGCAGCGCACCAGCTGATGCCCTGGTCAACCGTCTCATAAACGCCGAACTGCGTTCCGACGTAGGCCGCGTCGGCTGATAGCGGTGAGGCGATCAAGGATGACGCGTGGTAGCCAACTTGCACGCCTTCGTCACGTCGCTGCCAGCTCTCGGCCCCATCCTCAGAAACGTACAGATTTTCATTGATAGCGCAGTAAAGCACATCCGGGCCCAAAGGCGAGATCGCCAGGCGATCTACCGAAAGCTCCGAGAGCCCCGCGTTCTTGGGCGCCCAGCTCGCGCCCCCGTCAATCGTCTTGAGCACGCCCCCGTCTGTGCCGGCATAGAGGGTATCCGGGTCCTCGGGGTGCAGCGCAAGGTCATTAACACCAAAATCAGATGTCACGGGCTCCCATACGTATACGGGGGTGTCGCATCTATAAATGCCCTGCTTCTTACTGCACACATAGACCCGTGTGCCTGAGGGATCGCTCAGATCGAATCTGACGAATCGTGCCTCGAAGTTCTCGGGGAGGCCATCGTTGCGCAAGTACCACTGGTTACCCGAGCTGGTGGAGCAGCACACGCCCTTATTCGTGCACGCCCAGACCACCTCTGGGTTTCTCGGATCGATGGCGACGGAGTTGATGTATGCACCAGAAAAGAGCGGCTCGCCCAGGATCTGTTGCCAGGTGATGCCGCCGTCCAGCGAGAGGTAAACGAGCCACCCGCTGGTGGCGATTACCAGGTCCCGACCGGCTCTGGCGGCTGACACCGACGAAAGGCCGCCTAGATCGTAACCCGCGCCAACACGCTCCCAGCTCGCGCCTCCGTTGACCGACTTGAAGAGGCCGCCATTGACCGCAACGAACAAAACGTCGGGGTCGTCCGGCGCCATGACCAGGTCACTAAGCATGTCACCGTAGGGACCCATCGGACGCCACATCCCACCGACCGCGGCGCCCGCCAGAGCCAAGCAGCAGACCACACCAACCAAAACAAACCAAAAGTTGAATCTCATCTAACTGTCCTCCACTCATCCCTTCAACTTAATCCTCATCACACAAAACTCCTGTCAACCACCTGATACAAGCTCGGCGTCCGAAGGGATGATACCAGCGCCAAAAATCATGTCAATGAAAAACGCCCTCGCGGGAATCAGATTGACGTTAGCTGCTTCTCGCCTTTGGGGTCCGCCGGCCTGACCCGGCCTTTCTTAGCAGTGACCTGGCGGCGCCTTCTCAGGACTGGGTTATGAGCGGTCAGGTGCGTGATTCGGGAAACGCGGGATCATTGATTAGACCTGACGCCGCGCCACGCCGCGGCAAGTGAGAGCGGCGTCCGGCGGCGCTCCGAGCCCTAACCCCCGAATTCATTCGGGGGATTGAGGGGGCGACACATCCTCCCCTCCATCCTCCTCAGATGAGGCTTCCGGAGAGGGAGGAGGAGGGGGCCTCAGCGTTCCCAGGTCACCCGACTGAAGTCGGGTGCTAATACGATTAGAGCTATCCATCTGAGGCCTTTAGACCCGCTCTAGCCAGTCCTTCTCGTCAGCGGCAGCCGCGCCGCCCTCGACTATCGTGATCTCCTCAAGAAGGATGAGGACCTTTGGCGGATACGTGTAGCGGCTGTTCCAAAAATCCACTCCGTCGCACGCCTTGACGTCAACCAACTCAACGTCAACATCCGTAACCTCTTTTACAGTGCCGCGATAATTGGTCCCCTGTGATGTGAAGACGCGAAGCTCCTCATCGATGCTCTCCCTGAGCTGCTTGACGATCTTGTCTGACTTCACGTCAGTATGACTACGCATTCCCACGCACCATGAATCAGATGAGCACTCACGCCCCGGTTTCTTTGTCCGTTGTTTCTGATGCTTCTTCTGACTTAACTTCCTCAGGAGCTAATTCCTCGACTTGAGGCGCAGCATCGTCGGCCTGTCGCTCTTCGGTTACATCTGCCTTGAAAGCCTCGACCTTCTCCGGCGCTGGCGGCTGTTCAGCAGCTGGTTCAAGTT
>Ga0315285_10008206_pt1 | contig 10715 bp, 8 predicted proteins | sample YL17G09_36_MG_FD_203698 | JGI IMG/M metagenome (GOLD analysis project Ga0315285, IMG submission 203698) | Sediment microbial communities from Yellowstone Lake, YNP, Wyoming, USA - YL17G09_36 | ecosystem: Environmental > Aquatic > Freshwater > Lake > Sediment | place: USA: Wyoming | collected... | reverse complement strand
GTGGGGGGGGTGGGTGGGGAGCGTCGCGGCCGCGAGCGTGGCGGCGGCGGCGGAGGCGAGGCCTGGGGGCGTGATTTTGTTTTTTGAGTGTCGTCGTTAATTTTTGGGGAGTGGGTTTCATGATCTTGGCAATCTCTTCCCCTTTTTTCAATACGTCGCTCGCGAAAGAGGCGCGAAATGAAAGAGAGAGAAAGAAAGAAAGAAAGAAAGAAAGAAAGAAAGAAAGAAAGAAAGAAAGAAAGAAAGAAAGAAAGAAAGAAAGAAAGAAAGAAAGAAAGAAAGAAAGGAAGGAAGAAAGAGAAAAGAGAGGAAGAGGAGGGAACGAGCGAGACGCGTGGGCATCGACCCTTATCCTCCCCCTCTAACGTTCCATCAGTCAGTTCCCCGATCTTCGCTCGTATTTCTTCGCTTCCTCGGAACTGCGATCCGCCGCGTCCCCTTTGGATAGATCGCGAGCCTCTCTATCGATTGCCACAATAATTGAAAACGCACCGGTCGCCAAAAAGTCGCGGCGGCTGCGATCGATCTGAGCGTCGTCGTCGGCGGTCGTCATCGGCTTGATGGCTGCCGACGCCGAGACGACTCGGGCGACGGCGGCGCGGGGCTTCGTGGCCTTGCCCGTCGCGACCATCGCGGCGTGGCGGCTCGCAGGGATCGTCGAGAAGCGCATTGTCTGCATCGCGATTGGTTAGAAGCGGCTACAGCCAGAGGGAGGACGAAGGGGGGGAAGAGAAAGAACAAGGAGTGGCACAAATGTTTTTTTTACAAGCAAAGTGTCTTTTTTTTGTTGTTGTTCAAAGCGTCGGCCACGGCCGCGGCTCGACCTCTTCCTCGGGGAAATCGTCGCCGCCCCCGCCGCCGGCAGCAGCAGAAGCAGCACCGGCAGCACTGGCGCCGGCAGCAGCGACCCCGGCGAAGCACGCCAGTGCCGCCGCGGCCGCGAGCACAAACCCTCCGGCCGTCGCCGCCGCGGCCCAGGGCGCGCTCGCGTCCCTCAGCGCGCAGCAGGGCAGCCTCTTGAGCTCCAGCAGCGAGGGTGCGACTCTCGACGGCGCGGCGGCCGCCTCGAACTCGCGGGCGCGCGCCCTGAGCGACGCCGCGGTCTCTGGCAGGTTGAGGATCGAGCGGCGCTCCCTCGCGGGCAGGCCCGCCTTGGCGACGAGGCCCCTGCCGGCGTCCGTCTGCAGGAGGGCGAGGGCGGCGCCGCCCAGAGGAGCGGCCGCCTTTTGTGTCGTGCCGTTTTGGGGCTTTGGGGCTGCCGCGGCGGCGTCGTTGTCGGCGAGGAGGAGGCGCCTCATGTCGGGAGAGATGCCCAGGAGCGAAAAGACGCTGCTGCTGCTGCTGCTGTTTGCTCCTCCCGTCGGTGCTCCTCCGTCGAGGTAAAAGAGCGCGAGCCTGGAGGCGAGATCGCCATCGACGTAACCAGAAGAAGAAGAAGAAGAAGAAGAAGAAGAAGAAGAAGAAGAAAGAGAAGAAGAAGAAGCGGCGGCGGCGAAGCGACGGGCTGCGGCCGTCTCTCCGTAGAGGCACGCGTCCCTCGAGGCCTCGGCAGCCACGGCCCCTCCGGCCAGGCCCGCAGCGGTTCCGAGGCTCGCGGCCGCAAAGGCCAGGGCCGCGGCGAGGAGGAAGCGGCGGGCGCGAGGAGGAGTGGGAGGAGGGGACGCGTCGCCCCCCTCCCTCTTCGTCCTCCGCGAGCAGGGGCAGCACCGCGCCGCGGGCGAGAGCGAGACCGCGCCCAGGACCGCGGCGGCGACCCCCAGGAATCCCAGCGTGAGGGCCAGGACCCCGGCGGCGGCGGCGGCCGCAACGTGCTCGCTCCACGCCTCGTAGTCCCGCCTGGCCCCTTCGAAACCCCCGGTCAGCGCCGAGCGAACCGCGGCGGCGGCGGCGCCGCCCCTGTCGGCGACGGCGCCCGCGGCCGCGGCGGCCGAGGTCGCGTCTGCCTGCAGCGCCTCGACGTCCAGACCCAGCGAGGAGAGCAGGGCGGAAGAAAGGGAAGAAGAAGATGGAGAAGCGGCGGCGGCGGCGGAAGTCGAGAGCGAGGAGGCGGCAGAGACGATCGAGGGGAGGGCCCCGGCGAGCGAGAGCAGCCCCGACTGCGCCTGCCGGGCCAGCGTCACCGCGGCGTCGCCCGGCTCGAGCGCTGCGAGCGCGGCGCTGGCGGCCCCGGTCGCCGCTCGCCAGGAGCTTCTGGGCTGCCCGCGGAGGGCGGAGGCCGCTGCGGCGGTGCCCCAGCAGCAGAGGGAGAGCGTCGCGGCGCAGAGGAGGAGGACGAGGGCCGAGAGGCAAGGGAGGGAGGAGGACGACGACGGCGGGGAGGGAGGGCTTGCCGAGATTGAAATTTCTGCTTCATTGGAACTGGCGATGAAGTTGAACGAAACGCCTCCCTGCTGGTGCTGCTTCTTCAGCTGTTCTCGAGCCGCCGCTCTCCTCCTCGTCGCCGCCCGAGCACCAGCAGAGCGAGAAACCCTCACCCTGCGCGCGGCGGCGGACGCGGCAGCAGCAGCGACGCACAGCGCGCCGACGCCAAAGCCGAGGACGACGCCTCCGGCGGCGAGCCCAGGAATGCCACGCGCGGAGGCCGTCGCCGCCCAGTATGCGGACGTCGCCGGGTCGTAGGACGTCGACTCTGCGGCGGAGGCGTCGGCCACGGTGAGGCGGCTGCAGGCCGGGAGCCGCGGAGGCACGAATTGGCTCATTCTTCGCTGTGGGAAGCGAGAACCGAAGGCGGAAGTGACAGAGAAAGTGAGCAAGATTGCTTCAATTTTTTGTTGGACTCCTCTATCTCCTCTTCTTCTGTCTCTTCTCCGCTCCGGCCTCCCCTCCTCTCTTACCAAGCTCTCTTTTCATTCGATTAGGGTTTTCATTCGTTTTGTTTGTTGCAGGCTGCAGAAGACGAAAAAAGTAAAAGCGCAGAATAAAACAAGGGGAACAGAGAGCTGCCGAGTCCTCCACCCCCTCCCTCTCTCCACTCCCTCTCAAACTCTTCTCCTCGCTTCCCCCCCTCTCTCTCTCATCTCTCAAGCAGCGAAGTGGATCCCGGCGGCATTAAAGTGCGCCAGCAGCCCCAGGAACTCGTCCTGCGACATCTTGGATGCGCGCCTCTGGTCGAAGCCGCTCGACTCGACCACGCTCGCGACGCGCGCGCGGAACTCCTCGGAGACCTTCCCGCGCCGCCGCTGGTGCGCCGGGTTTGCTGCTGCCGCGGGGCCGGCGCTCCCCTGTCGCGGATCGGGCCGCGCGTCGTCGGCGCCCTCCTCCTCCCCTCCCACGGCGGCGCTGCAGGCCACCGAGTCGTCGACGGCCATCGCCTCGATGCCGCTCACCGAGGGGAGGGCCGAGGCAGAGGTAGCACCCCCGGCAGAGCCATGATGAGCTAAGGCAGAGGTGGCGGCGTTGGCCAGCGCCTCGTGCGTCCTCGCGTTGTGCTCGAGCAGCGCCAGCGCCGCGCTCTGCTTGAACAGCGCTCCCAGAGTCCTGTTCTTCCTCCCGAAAGCCAGGCGCAGCAGCCCGTCCCACTCGCCAAAGTGCACGGGAGGCGGGGGGCGGCGAGGCTCGATCCTCACGACGCTCGAGTCGACCTTGGGCGGCGGGCGGAAGTTGTTGGCGCCGACCTTCAGCAGGTGGTTGACCCTGCTGAGCAGCTGCACGTTGGCGGCCAGGCGGCAGTAGAGCGAGTCGCCCGGCCTCGCCACGAGCCGCATCGCGAACTCGTGCTGGAACATGATCACGGCGGACCGGAACGGCGGGCTGTGGCTCAGCAGCTTGAAGGTCAGGGGCGACGAGATCTGGTACGGGATGTTGGCGACGCAGAGGTCGAAGTAGGGCAGCTGCGTCCGCATCACGTCGCCCTGCAGCACGGTCAGCTTCGACTCGTGCGGCGTGCCGGCGACGCGCCGCCGGAGCTCGAGGACCATCCGCGGGTCGACCTCGACGGCCACGACGGCCTTGGCGCGCTCGAGCAGGCGCAGCGTCAGGTTCCCGGTGCCGGGCCCGATCTCGAGGACGACGTCGGTGGGCTTGACGCCCGCTTTCTCGACGATGGCGTTGACGACCGCGGGGTTCTTGAGGATGTGTTGCCCTCGGGACTTGAGGAACTCGATGCCTGGTGGTGTTTGGAGTTTTGTCGGAGTTGGAGAGAGAAGAGGAAGGAGAGGTTGGCGCCCGAGGTCGTTGAGAGAGAGCGGGAGAGAGAGAAAAGAGCCGCCGTCGAAAGAAAAGACGCGAAATGCGTTTCGCATCGACGGAAGGCGCAAGCCTTCAAAGCCTTTCTGTTTACGTTTTCAATCTTTGAGGCGATTCTTCACGCAATCATCTAGGCTCTGGATAACGGCAACGACTATCGGAGGCATCCATCGATGGGCACGAGGAAAACAAAATCCGCAAGTGCCGCCCAACATCGAGAGAGAACGTCGACGCCGCAATTCTCCTACCTGAAAACCCGCCCCCGCCCTTTTTCGCGGCCTTTTTGGCCACGCCGCCGGCAGCGCGGAGGCCCTGGGTGTACGTCATGGGTGGGCAGAGAGAAGAAGACGGAAGAGAGAAAGAGACTGTAAGGAAATAACCGCTTTACTAGTCCTAGAACTCGTCAAAAGGCTGAAGTTCAGTGTCACTGTGAGCAATTTTTTTTTCACTTTTCATTCGATTCGTTCGCTCTAGCTCTCTCCCTCTCCTCGCGCCTCTCTGCGCGTCACAACGATGGAGGGCGACGCTGACGAGCGTGCTGAAGTTGCTGCTGCCCCTGATGATGCAGGCGTGACGGCAGCAACAGCAGCACCACCACCACCACCATCAGCAGCACCAGCAGCGACGACGCAAACGAACATCGCCGCCGACGGTGTCGTTGCTCTTCCTGCTCCTGCTGCTGCTCCAGCTCGGTCGCACCCGAACGAGGCCGACCCCCCAACAGCTAAAGACGTCCCAGAGCGAGTAGGAGAGCACCAGCAACAAAACGGAGAAACAGAAAAGGCGACAACAAAGACCGACGCCGACGATGCCGACGCCGCCGACGCCCCTCCTCCTCAACCCCCCCTCGACGACGAGGCCCTACTCGCCTCCTTCTTCGCCGAGGTCAAGTCCGCCGACCGCGACGCCGAGGTCAACCGCATCCTGGGCGCCTTCAAGCTCAACCCCTACGAGCAGCTCGGGGTGCGCTTCGACGCCGACGCCGGCGAGGTCGCGAGGGCCTACCGGAAGTCCTCGCTGCTCGTGCACCCGGACAAGTGCTCGCACCCGCGCGCCGCGGACGCGTTCGACCTGCTCGGAGCCGCCGCCGCCTCGCTCAGGGACGGCGCCGAGGGCCTCGACGAGCTGCGGTTCGTGCTGGACTCGGCGAGGGAGCAGCTCCGCGCCGAGAGGAAGAAAGAGGCGAAAAAGGACGGCGCGGCGAGGCTGGCGGCGCTCGTCGTCGGCGGCGGCGCGCAGGGAGTGCAGGCCGCCTGGGAGCGGTCCGAGGCCTTCCACGAGCGGTGGCGGGCGCTGAGCCGCGAGTCCCTGGCCCGCAACGAGTTCAAACGGCGGAAGCTGACGCTGCGGCTCAAGGAAACCGAGGAGCGGCTGGCCGGCGAGGCGAAGGCCGAGAGGAAGAAGGCCAAGACGGAGCGGAAGAGCGAAAAGGCGTGGGAGAAGAGCAGGGAGGGGCGCGTGGGAGCCTGGAGGGATTTCGCGAAGAAAGGAGGCGGTGGCGGCGGTGTGACGGCGGCGGGGGGGGGCCAGAAGAAGGGCAAGGCGGGCGCGAGCATGCCGCTCAAGGGCCTGCCGAGCTCTTGGAGCGGAGGCGTGGGGGCGTCTTCGGGGGCGGCGGCGGCGGCCGCGCCAGGAGCAGCGGATCCAAACGGCGCTGCTGCTGCCTCCGCCCGAGACCCGGAGCGCTCCTACGTGCGCAGGCCCGCACCCGGGGGCGAGGGCTTTTGAATTCGAGAGAGAGAGAGAACGAGAGAGGAGATAACTATAAAAAAGACTTGAAACTTGTAGCAACACACACAATTTTTGAATCGCCCCCGAACAAAAAAAAACTCTCCTTCTCCAACTTTCCTCACGCTTTGTTTTACCTCCCGCGACGAGGAGCAGCGCCCGGACCGGCTAGCTCGCAGCTCGAACTCCCGTCCCCGTCGCAGTCCAGCCCCGCCCACCTCGCCGCGGCCAGCGAGCAGTCGAACCGCGGCTTCCCTGCCCTCTCGTTGACGTCGTTGTGCGCCTCGCAGCACCACTGCCGCGCGCCCCCGCCGCCTTCCGCCGCCACGGCTCTCTCCGGCGGCCTCGCGTCGACAATCTTCCCGAAGTGATCCGCGCACTCGGCGCACGGGTAGAGCTCCGCCAGGGAGTGCACCAGCTGGCAGAAGGCGCGGCGCTGCAAGCGCGAGGGCGCGGCAGGCAGGGCTGCGGCGACCGAGTGGAGGAGCGTCCACGTCGCGCGGCCGAGCTCGTCCTTCGAGACGCGCTGCAGATGCTGCTGTGACCTCCGCGCTCCGGGGAACGAGGGGGGGCTGCTCGGCGCCGCCGGTGCTGCTCGGAGGGTCGGCGCCGCTGCTGCCGCCGCCGCCGCCGCCGCCGAAGGAGAAGAAGGGCGACGAGGCGTTCCGGGGAACGCTGGCAGAGGAGGCAAGCGGGCGAGCGCCGTCGTGATCGCCTCGGCCGCGCCCCTGGCCGCGCTGGAGAGGACTTCGAGCGGGTTGGGCTGCGTGGGTGATGCCGTCATCCTGCCGCCAAGAGGGAGACGAGAGAGAGCGAGATAGAATGAGTCAATTGCTTGATCGAATCGGAGCGAAGAAGTGCATTCTGCGGCCGCGGCGAGCAAGAAGAGAACGTTCACGGCGAAGGAAGAAAATCACTTTTTTTCTTTTTTCGGTTTTCTCTTTTGGAGAGACTTTCCATCTCTCTCCTCTTTCCGATGTTTACGAAGCTCGCGGCTCTCGCACTGGGACAGGCTCCCGCCTTTCCGTACACGGTCGGCGAGGCGCTCCGCGGAGGCGAGTGGACGGGGTGGAAGCTCCATGCCGGCGTCGCCAGGGACGACTCGTCGAGCGCTGTCTCTGTGTGGCGGATTTCGGGGCGCCCCGGGGACGCGAGGCTGGAGCTGGCGAGGCATGGCGTGCGCAAGCTGAAGATGGTGAGCTGGTGGCCTTCAGAGGACTGCGGAAAACAGGGACGGGAGGAGAAGAGAGAAAGAGAGAGAGAAGAAAGGCGTTTCGGTGGGTAGGGGGGCGGGCATCGAGGCGCGCCCGTTTTTTTCTTCTTTCTTTCTTCTTTTTTCTTCAACCTCGACCTCTTTCTTCCACCTTTCACAAAAAAAAAAAAACAGGTCAAGCACCCAAACATCCTCTCGTTCCGCGACACCCACGAGGCCGAGGAGCGCGGCGAGACCGTCATCTACCTGGTGACAGAGCCTGCGACGCCCCTGCTCTCGACGCTCGAGGAGCTGAGCGGCGGAGGGAGCGACGACAGAGGTGAGACCACGACGGCAAAGATGACCGCGGGTCAGCGGTCGGACTTCGTCGCCATGGGCCTCCACTCGGTCGCGCGCGCGGTCTCCTTCCTCTCAAGCGACTGCAAGCTCGTCCACGGCAACGTCTGCGCCGCTGCCGTCGCCGTCACTCCCTCTCTGGAATGGAAGCTTTGCTGCTTCGACCTCATGACCGAGTTTGCGTCTTTGTCAAACCTCTCGCCGCACTCCAGCCTCCCGCCGCTGCCCGCGGGCGCGCGGCCCCTGTTGCTGAACTGCGGCAGGGGACACTACCTTCCGGGAGAGGCCCAGCGAGGCGAGTGGGACGCGCTCTCGGTGAGCTCGGGCGCCCCGCCCTGGGCCGTCGACGCCTGGGGCCTGGGGTGCCTCGTCGCCGAGGCCTTTGCCGGGAGGCCTCTGCCGGCGGCGCCGGGCGCCCTGCGCGACGCCGCGGCGAGCCTTCCCCCGGCCCTCGTCAAGGACTACCAGCGCCTGCTGGCGTCCTCCCCCGCGAGGAGGCTCGACCCGGCGGCCCTCGCCGCGTCCCCGGCGCTGAGGACGCCGCCCGTGTGCGCCCTGGCGTTTCTGGACTCGCTGGCCGTCCGCGACGCGACGGAGAAGGACGCCTTTTTCCGTGGCGGAGGGGACTCGGGCAGCTATGCGCCCTCCGCGGACTCCCTGGCCGCGGCCCTGCCGCGCTTCCCGCCCGTCGTGGCGCAGCGGCGGCTGCTGCCGGCCCTGGGCGCGGCCGTCGAGTTTGGTGGCGCGCCGCCCTCGGCTGTTCCGCCGCTGCTGCAGATCGCGGCCTCGCTCGGCGACGACGCTTTCGCGGCCTCGGCGGCTCCGTTGCTCGCGCGCCTGTTCCGCTGCTCGGCCGACCGCGGAGTGAGGCGATGCCTGCTCGAGGGGATCCCCGGCTTCGGGGCGAGGCTGCCGGCCGCGGTCGTCGAGGGCGAGGTGTACCCGGCGCTGACGGGGACGGCGACCGGGGGAGGCGGCGGAGGAGGAGGAGGCACCAACTGCGCGGCCGCTGCCGGCAACGCCCTGGGCTGCGGCTTCTCCGACCCCTCCCCGTACATCCGAGAGCTGACCCTCAAGGCCATGCTGACCCTGGCCCCGAAGCTCCAGCCCCGGACGCTGTCGCAGAGCCTGCTCAAGCATCTCGCGCGCGCACAGGTCGACGCCGAGGGCGGCATCAGGGCCAACACGACGATCCTGCTGGGGAACCTCGCGCCGCTCCTGGAACCCGCCACCGTCCAGCGCGGCGTCCTGCTCAACGCCTTCGCCCGGGCTCTGAGAGACCCCTTCCCCCCCGCGCGAGCCGCCGGGGCCGCCGCTCTGGCCTCGGCGCTCCACCTTCACAGCCCGGCCGACGTCGCGGCCAAGGGGCTCCCCGCCCTGGCCCCGGTCTGCGCCGACGGCGACGGGAGGGCTCGAAGGGCCGCGCTGTCCGCCGTCGACGCCGTCGTCGCAGCTCTGAAGAAGAACGCCGCGGCCCTCGACGACAAGGAGAGAAAGGAGGAGGAGGAGGCCCGGGCGAAAGGAGGAGGGGTCGGCGGGGGCTCGGCTCACTTCTCCCCGGCCGCCGCTTCTCCGCGTGGTCCCGCTCGCGCGGCCCCGGACGTCCTCATCGTCCCCCCGAGGCCGCGGGCGCCTCTCGTTGCAGTAGCAGCCTCGACGAGGAGGCCGAGCAGCGGCGCCAGCGCTCCCCCCTCGTCTTCGTCGAGGGGGCCGTCGCTGTCCGTCGCTGCCGCGAGCGACGACGGCTGGAACGACAACGACGACTTCAGCGGCGACGGAGGACGCGCGACGGGCCACGTCGCACCCCCCGCCGCAGACTTCGACGACGACGACAACGATGACGAGTGGGAGAGCATGGACGCGCCGGCGCCCCCTCCACCTTTGAGGCCGCGGCCCTCGGCGGCCAACGGCGGAGCGAGGCGGGGCGGCAGTGCTGCTGGCGCCAGCGCCAACGCTGCTCGCGGGGGCGGAGGCGGGGGGCTGAAGCTCGGCCGCTCCGCTGCTGCTTCTGCAGCTGCTGCTCCTGCTTCGGCGGCCTCGCGTTTTTCGGACTTGCAGTTGTGATTAATTGAGGTTGAGAAAACTATAGCATATTGCAAACGAAAGAACTCAGTCTGAAACAAAAATCTATTTTACTTTTTTTTCTTTTAAAGAAAAACAACTTTTTTCATCTCGTTTCCGTTGGTTCTATCCCTTTCTCTCGCTTTCGAGGTCAAAAGTCCCTCTCGCGCTCGAGCATCCCCGCGACGCGGTCCCTGGTCTTGGCCACGGAGGCAGCCGAAGCGGCGGAAGAGCCCGAGGCCCTCCCCCCGCTTCTCCCCCCGCCGCGGCGGCGGAGCGAAGCGAGCGAAGCAAGGGTCGCGAGGACCCCCCTCTTTCCCCCGTGCTCGCCGTCCTCATCCTCGTCCTCGCCGCTCCCCCAGTCGTCCTCGTCGACGTCCGCCCCGCCTTCGTCTTCGTCATCGTCGTCGTCTCCATTCAAAACGGAAAGGGAGGACGAGAACGCGCCGCCTCCGTCGGGGCCGACCGGCAGATACCGCACCCTCGGCGCCGCGGGCGCCCTCCTCGCCTCGCGCCAGGCCGCGGCTGCGGGGGGCAGGTCGAGCGAGCGCGCGACGGCGTTGGGGTTGCGAGCCGTGTCGCGAGGGGAGGAGGTGAAGGGGGTCTCGACTGCGGTGGGAGGAGGAGGAGGGGGACGAGAAGGAGGGGGAGAGGTGGAGGTAGAGGCGGCGGGAGCGGGAGCGACGACTCTTCCTTTCTCCCTTTCCGTCTCCTTCTCCCTCCTCGCCGCCGCCGCCGCTCCCTGGATCGCAGCCGCGACCCCCTCCGGCAGCGCAGAGGAGCGACGAGAGGCGGAGGAGGAGGTTTCTCTCGTCTCTGCTGCCGCCGTTTCAGCGTACGTCGCGAGCAGAGAGACCTCCGCGCGGAGCTCGGTGCCGTCCTCGGCTCCCCCTCCCTCCCCTCCCAAGAGCGGCGCGTAGACAAACGCGGCGCAGCCGACGCCGCCCGCCGACGAGGGAGAGGAGGGAGAGAACGCCTCCGCGGCGGCCGAGGCGGCGGCCTGCACCGCGGCGCGGGCCTCGGCCCTCGAGAGCCGGTCCAGCGGCAGGAAGACGACGCCGACGAGCGAGGAGGGGCCGACGCCCCCGCCGGCGGCGGCGGCGGCGGCGCCGAGCAGGAAGGGGCTCTCTGCGGCGGCCCTAGCGGCGTCGGCCGCGAGCGCGGCGACGAGCGGCGCTGCGTCCCCTCCTCC
>Ga0315285_10008204_pt1 | contig 10715 bp, 7 predicted proteins | sample YL17G09_36_MG_FD_203698 | JGI IMG/M metagenome (GOLD analysis project Ga0315285, IMG submission 203698) | Sediment microbial communities from Yellowstone Lake, YNP, Wyoming, USA - YL17G09_36 | ecosystem: Environmental > Aquatic > Freshwater > Lake > Sediment | place: USA: Wyoming | collected... | reverse complement strand
TCAACGAACTGACCGGCGCGCCCAAGGAAACGTTCTCCCGGCGCATCCCCATCGACGCCGAAGGCGACGCGGTCGTGCCGGTGGACGTCAAGGCGCAGGACGATCAGGGGCACGAAACCGTGACGTCGCTCAAGGTTAACGTGCATCCCGTCCAGCTCGACAGCATCGAATCCAAACTGCCGCTGGCCGTGCTGGCGTTTGCCGGCGAGGCCGTCGAGCCGTCGCTGCCGGAATTGCTGCGGGTGGGTACGGAAGCGAGCTTGTTCGAGGCGGCGCGGTTCCGCGTGCTCGACCGGACACGGCTCCGGGACGTTCTCACTGAACAGCAGTTGGCCGCCGCACTCGCCAACCCCGACGAAGCCATTGCGCTCGGCAAGTTGACCACCGCGCAGATCTTGCTCGTCGCCGACGTGTTCAACCGCGGCGGCGGTGTCGAAGTCAAAGCCCGCGCCATCAGCACCGAAACCAGCGACATCCTCCAAACGTTCGACACCTACATCGACGACAAGAACAGCTCTGAAAAAATCAATGCCGGCCTCGAAGCGCTCGCCGCCGATCTCGCCAAAGCGTTCCCGCGCCTGTCCGGCGAGATCCTGTCGGTGCGGCCAAAACCCGACGGCGATGAAATGCTCCTCAACTGGACGCGCGAGGACGGCGTCCGCGAGGGGATGCACCTTCTCGTAGTGCAGGAAACCGACCCCTGGCTCGACCCCGCAACGGGGACCGTGATCGAGCCGGGCGAAATGGCCGTGGTGGCGCGTGGAAAAATCCAGGCGCTGTTGACGCAGGGCGCGAAAGCCAAGGCCTTCAAACCGGAACAGGAACAGGAGAGCGTGAAACTCGATGCGGGGATGGCCGCGATTACTATGTAGTGTGGCGGTTTTGGTGTGGCTGACGCCTGTGGCTTGGGCGCAGGTCGACATCAACTCGACGCCCAACTTTGTGGGCAGCGGCGCGCGCGCGCTTGGCATGGGCGGCGCGTTTATCGCCGTCGCCGACGACGCCACGGCCGCCTCATGGAATCCCGGCGGCCTTACCCAACTCGAACGCCCCGAGTTTTCCGCCGTCTACAGTTGGAAATGGTTCCGCGAAAGTTTCCCCGACACGTTCAACATCAGCACCCCAGGCCCATACGAGCTCAACCTCGACGAGATCAACTACCTCAGTTTCGTGTATCCCATCCCATGGACGTTCGCCGGCCGAAATTTCGTGGTCAGCCTCAATTATCAGCGCAAATATAACTTCGACCGCCAGATCAATTTCCGCGCCAGAGTGCTCGGCAGGGCTTCCAGCCCGGTGCTCCGCCTCCTCTCCTTCACCGACTACGACATCCGATACGAGCAGGAAGGCGACCTTAGCGCCATCTCGCCCGCGTTCGGTTTCGAGATCTTCGACTGGCTGTCCGCTGGCGTCGCGCTCAACATCTGGGACAGCTCGCTCGTCCCCGGCAACGAGTGGGAAACCAAAACGTTCCGCCGCGGCATCTTCAACAACTTCATGACGTTCACCGGCGGCGCCTCGATGTCGTCCCTCGGGTTCGGCACCGCAGATACGTTCGAAAAGTACGACGACGTCGAGGGCATCAACTACACGTTCGGCCTTCTCTACAAGCCCACGGAGCGGCTCAGCGTCGGCGCCGTATACCATACCGCCTACCACACCGACGTCGATTACAAGCGCCTGCTGCGGATGGGAAACCCATCCGGCGTCCAGTTCTACCGCAGCAATCTGCGCATCGAGTGGCCCTCTGCGCTCGGCCTCGGCCTCGCATACCGGTTCCCCAACGACAAACTGACCCTCTCGCTCGATGTTACACGGCGGAACTGGGACAGGTTCGTCGAGATCGACGACCGCCAAGGCATCAACGGCCGCACCTCGCCCATCACCGGCATGCCCAAGTGGCAAAGTCAACACGACCCAACCTACACTGTCCGGCTTGGCGGCGAGTACGTGTTTGTCGACGCCAGCAAGCCGCGTCAAAAGCTCCTGCCCAGCCTGCGCGCAGGCGTCTACTACGATCCCGCACCCGCCAGTGGCCGCAAAAACGCATGGTGGGGCACCCGCAGGGGCGACGGCGAACCCGACGACTACTATGGCGTCACCCTCGGCGCCGGCGTCCTGATCCACAACCGGGTCAACATCGACGCGGCCTACGAGTACCGATGGGCTTCCGATGCCCGCAGAGACACCCTCGCCGGCGCCGGCGTACTCGAGCGATCTTTCGACGCCAACGTCGACCAGCACCTCTTCAGCCTCTCCACCGTAATTTATTTCTAAGCCAACTCAACACAGTGGCATGGCCGTCCCGGCCATGGTGCGTCCCAAAGGGGCGACCACGGGCGAGACGCCCGTGCCACGTTGAACCTCTTCCCGGGCGCGCTGTGGAAGCGGCGTCCCCGCCGCTTCATGTAGCACTCGAGGCTTCAAGCGGCGGGGACGCCGCTTCCACAGCGACCGCCAAGAGCACGTTGTGAATCTATTCCGTTTTTACCTCCAGCCTACAGCCTTCTCAGCCTGTTTTCTTTTCTCCCCGCTTGTTGCTAAAATCCCGCATGAACCGAACCACGCCGCCCCGGCGTACTGGAGAAAAGGAGTGGATATGCGAGTCACGCGCGTAGTAATCCCGGCACTTGTCATAGGGCTTGTGATTTCAGCCGCCTGCGGCGCGCAGGTCGATCCCAAAGAACGCATCGTCATGCGCGGCGGCAACCTGCAGTACAAAGGAAGAGACGTCTTTCTGCGCGCGATCGAGACGGCCAAGCTGGGCGATCCAGCCACCACCCAGGACGAGATCGACCTCACCCTCATCCGGGCCGTCGAGGTGGGCGCCAATTCCGTGTGTTTCAGCCTGACCGGGTACAGTTCCGACGGGTCGGCCATCGACGCGAAATCGCTCCAGAGAGCCAAATACCTGATCAAGGAGAGTTTCAACCGGCGGTTTGCGGCGTTGTGCCGGGTGATTCCGTTGGATGCGCCGGATAACCCGGAATTCCGCATGACGGCGGCGCGCACGGCGGCGACGGCACTCAAGAACTACCGGGGCGCCGTGTACGTGTTTACCGGCCCGGACAGCGCAAAACTCGCCGAAGAATTCTCCCGGATCGCGCCAGACCCAATCACCGCGGCGGAAAACGGCGGCGTCATCAACCTCGTGACAACGCTGCCGGAGAACACCGGCGGCAAATCCGTAATGCTGCTGGGGAGCGTGCCGCCCGCGGGGCGGGTGCTCGACACCCATTTCCTGCTCCCGGACGCGCCGGTGAGTTACTCGGCGTTGGACACGGCCATGGCCAATCCGGCCGAATCCGCCCCATGGACGCCCGACAACTCGGTGCTGTCCGAGCAGGAACGGGCGGACGGGTTCGTATCGCTGTTCGACGGCAAGACGCTTAACGGCTGGTGGTTCTACGGCAAGAACCAAGACGGGTTTGCGGTCGAAGACGGCGCGATCGTCTGGAAAGCCATCGGGGGCGAGGCGCTCTACTCCCGCGAGCGGTACGACAACTTCATTCTGCGCCTCGAGTGGAAAATCAACGAGAACGGAAACAGCGGCATCTACCTCAGGGCGCCGCGGGCCGGCCGCCAGTCAAAGACGGGCATGGAATTCCAGTTGCAGGGCGACTACGGCAAGCCCGTCGACGACCAGACCACCGGCTCGATCTACGTCGTCGTCCCGCCCAAACTCAACGCCAGCAAACCGTGCGGCGAGTGGAACGACCTCGAAATCATGCTCAACGGGCCCATTATGAAAGCCACGCTCAACGGCCAAGTGATTCAAGACCTCAACATCGACGAGAATCCTGAACTCAAAAAACGACTCAAGCGGGGTTTCATCGGCCTCCAGGACCACGCCAGGTTCGTCGCGTTCAAAAACATCCGCATCAAAAAACTGTAAACGGAGCACGATTGCCGGCGCACCCGCAATTGGCACGCTGGCATTTTTCTTTATCGCCTATGGCTCGACTCGAAGTAGATCGGATATTGGCAGGAAAGCTTCGCCGCTCCCTGCTGGCCTGGTTCCGCCGCCACAAACGCGACCTCCCCTGGCGCCGCTCGACGGACCCGTACCTCGTCTGGATCTCCGAGATCATCCTCCAGCAGACCCGCGTCGACCAGGGCCTGCCCTACTACGAACGTTTCCTCGATGCGTTCCCAAACGTCAATTCGCTCGCACGCGCCCCACTCGGCCGCATCCTCAAAATATGGGAAGGACTCGGCTACTACGCCCGCGCGCGAAACCTCCACAAAGCCGCACGCATGGTCGCGCAAACCGGCCGTTTTCCGGCGACAGCCGCGGAATGGGCTGAACTGTCCGGCGTCGGACGCTACACCGCCAACGCCATCGCCAGCATCGCTTTTGCGGAATGCGTGCCTGTCGTCGATGGCAATGTCCAGCGCGTGCTCGCGCGCGTGTTCAACATCGCCGGCTGCGTCGATGACGCCGCCACACACGAACGACTCTGGTGCCTTGCCGGCCATCTCGTGCCCGCGAAAGCCCCCGGCGAGTTCAACCAGGCCATCATGGAACTCGGCGCTCGTATCTGCGTCCCCCGCAAGCCGCTCTGCCTCGACTGCCCCTTGCGCGCACACTGTCAGGCGCTCGCCGCCGGTATTCAACAAGCCTTGCCCGTCCGCGCGCCCAAAAAGCAAATCCCGCATGTCCATTCCACGGCCGCCATCATCCAAAACCGTGGCCGGCTGCTGATCGCGCGGCGTCCCGCCTCGGGCATGCTCGGCGGGTTGTGGGAGTTTCCCTCATTTGATGCCTGTAAGAACTTGGGGCAAGCCGTCAAAACTTCCCTCGGGCTTGACGTGACTCTTGGCGAATGGCTGGGGGACGTCATACACACCTACTCGCACCGGAAAGTCACCTTGCGCGTATATCGCTGCTCCCTCAACAGCGGCCGCATCTCAACGGGGCGTTATGCCGAGGTGAAGTGGGTATGGCCCGGCCATCTCAGCCGCTATCCCATGCCCGGTATTTGCCATAAGGTGCTGCAACTGCTTTAATGGCCCGATGATGGACGCCACTGACAAAAACCGCCCCTTGGAGCCTTTACCCTGGCGGGCGGGCGCGATGGGCTTCTCGCTGTTCATCTTCCACCTGCTCGTGAACCGGCCATATGGGTTCCACGGCGACGAACTCTACTTCATTGTCTGCGGAAACAGGCCCGCCTGGGGCTACGTCGACCACCCCCCGCTCGTCCCCATGGTGGCCCGGCTCGCCACGGACCTGATGGGCGTGAACCTGTTCGCGCTCCGCTTTTTCCCGGCGCTCGCGCTCGGCGTTTGTTGCGTGTTAACCGGCTGGCTGGCGCGCAGGCTCGGCGCAGGCCGGTTCGGCGAGTTTCTGGCGGCCCTGAGTTTTCTTTTCACGCCAATGTTTTTGCGGATGGGCGCTTTCCTAAACATCCCGTGTTTTGAAACGCTGTTTTGGCTCCTCATCGCCCATCTGCTCGTCACCCTCTGCCGGCGCGACGACGCACGCTGGTGGCTCGCCGTCGGCGCCGCAACAGGTCTCGCCCTCCTCAACAAACACACCACCCTGTTCCTCGGCGCGGGCATGGCAGCCGGCCTCATCCTGACCCGACGCAGAAAAGACCTCCTCACCCCGTGGCCCTATGCCGGCGCGGCCGTCGCGTTTCTGGTGTTCCTCCCCAACCTGCTGTGGCAGATCCGACACGACTGGGCCACCCTCGAATTCGTCCGAAACCTCCACGCCACCGAAATGCAGAACACGCCCCGCGCCCTGTTCGTTATCGGTCAATTCATCCTGATAAACTTGTTCAACGCCGTCGTCTGGATAGCCGGTCTCGTGTTCTTCCTGAAAAGCGACCGGGGCCGGCCCTACCGCATGATCGGCTGGATCTACTTCACCGTCCTCGCCTTCATGCTCATCTTCAAAGCCAAGGTGTACTACCTCGCACCCGCCTATCCCATGCTGCTCGCCGGCGGCTCGGTCCTGCTCGAAAAAAACCTGCGCCGCCCCCGCCTGCGCGCCTCGCTCGTCACCGCAATTAGCGCCATGGGCATCGTATTTGTGCCGGTTGTCTGCCCTATCGGTTCTATCGACTGGAAAGAACAGTACATCTCACGGATCCTTGGCTTTGTCATTGATGACCCCACCGACCTGACGTTCGACTTCCGCTACCAACTCCTCAAGCCGGAGGAACTAACCGCCTTCCTGAACGTCTACAACAGCCTCTCTGGAGCTGAAAAACCGGATTGCGTCGTCTTGACGAAAGACTACGGGGACGCGTCCCTCGTCAACGTGCTTGGCCGCAAGGCCGGCCTCCCCCCCGCCATCAGCGGCAACAACTCCTACTACCTCTGGGGCCCCCAAGGCGCAACGGGCCAATCCGTCATCGCGTTCGGCTTCGACGAAACCTTCCTCAAAACGATCTTCGCCAATGTCACCGTTGCCGCCGAAGCCCCCAGCCCGTGGCGGAAAAACTACGGTGCCGGCCGCCCCGTTTTCCTCTGCCGCAACCCCATCGCGCCCCTCGACCAACTCTGGCCAAACTTGAAGTTCTACCGTTAGGTAGGGCGCGGTCTTCCAGCCCGCACCGTCCAAACCACAGCCTTTAATCAACGACCAAGGCCGCGTCAAGAACATAGCGGAACGAGTTTTGATCAAGTCGCTTGTACTTTGTGAATGCAGGCCGTGTCGTTGACGGCGCCGGCTGGAAGACCGCGCCTGCGAATATTGACTCGGCCGGGTTTGTGCTTTAGACTTCGCAGTGACGCGGGCAAGGCCGGCCCCGTGAAACCAACGGTTCCGGCGCGGGGTCTGACTGACAGTCAGGGCGCTTGTACGACCCGCGAGTGCAGCACCATTGGGAGGGAACCATGTTGGGCATCCGCCGCTTTGCGTGCGTTTTTCTGTGTTTCAGTATGGTTTTCGCATCCGTGGGACCGGCCCAGGACGCTCCTCAGCCCGACCCGGCGCTCGAACCTGTTGCACCCGACCAAGCCGGTCAACCTGAGCCGCAGCCGCCCGCGCCCGAAGATAATCGCCCGGCGGTTGACCAGCCTCTCACCGAAGAGCAGCGCCAGATGCTCCAGCAGAAAATCGACGTCGGCACGATTGACGTCGAGCGGTTGCGCGAACTGGTCGACGGGCCCGCCGCGGCGGAACGGTTGCGCCTGACATTGCAGGAATGCATCGAGTTGGCCCTCCTCCAGAACCCCGACATTCAGGTCACGCAACTCGAGCGGTTCAAGTCCGATGCCGACCTGATGACGGCCAAGGGCGAGTTTGATCCGCTGCTGGCGGGCCAAGCCCAGTATCTGCGCGCGACGCAGCAGGCCAGCGCCGAATACCGCCTGTTCGGCAACATCAGCAGCGTCGAGGCCTACAGGACCACGTCGTCCACAGACGTGGGCGGCAAACTCCACACCGGCACGATTTACGACGTGCGGGTCGACCTCAACAAGGAAGAAACCACCTACAACCAGTTCATCGAGGAATGGAACGGCGGGTTGACAGTCACGGTGCGCCAGCCCCTGCTGCGCGGCCGCGGGTTTGCCTACAACCGGTCCCGGATCGTCGTCGCCCGGCGCATGGGTGAAGTTAACCAATACCAGCTCCAACTGGCCGTCATGAACCTGGTGGCGCAGGTCGTCAAGTCTTACTGGGACCTCGTGGGCGCAATCGAAAACGTGACGGTCCGCGAGGAGGCGTTGGCAAACGCCGAGCGCCTGCTGGACATCAGCCGGCGGCAGCTCGATATCGGAACCGCCGCGGCCATCGAGGTGCTCCAGGCCAAGGCGGGCGTCGCCGGGCGGCAGAGCGATCTGATCGCCGCGCGGTCGCAGGTGGCCGACGCCGAAGACGTCCTCAAGCAACTCCTGAACATGCGCGACGGCGGCTATTTCTCGAGCAAGCGGATTGTGCCGGTCAACCGGCCGTCCCTGACCGAGTTCAACCTCGAAGACGTGAGAAACCTCGAGCAGGAGATCGAGCAGAGCATCGACGTGGCGCTCGAAACACGCCCCGAAATGCTTTCCGCGGCACTCGAGATCCAAAACGCCAAAACCGACCGCCAGCGGGCCGCCCACGAGCTGCTGCCCACGTTCGACGTGTCCGGCAGCGTGTTTCAAGGCGCCCGCAACCATTATATGACCGGCGTGTTCACGGGCATCCGCACGCGCAACGACAACTTCTACACCATTGGCGTGGAAGGCTCAATCCCGCTGGGCAACCGGGTTGCCCGCGGCCAGTTCCAACGGGCCGACCTCACGCTCAAGCAGTCCGAACAGCGGCTCGAAAGCATCAAGCAAGAAACCATGATGCGCGTGCGCATGGCCATGCGCGCGCTACAGACAAGCCAGATACTCGTCGAGAGCAACAGACAGACTCGAAAGCTACAGGAAACCAACGTCGCCGCCGAAGAAAAACGCCTCAAGCTCGGCGTCACCACCAGCTACAGGGTCCTCCAGGTGCAGCAAGACCTTACACTCGCCCAAACCCAGGAGGTGCAGGCAAGGATTGCGTTCGAGAAAGCCCTGGTCGACCTGCGCCTCGCCGAAGGCAGGCTCCTCGAGGAACTGGGCGTCGAACTCGAGCCGGTCGAGGCGCCGCGGCCGGTAAACTTCTTCCGGAGCGTCATACCCTCCAAACCCTACAAAGACTAGCCGGCTACCGCAAAAGGCCGCCGTAATCTCGGGTTTCAACTGGACTTGCGGGCCGTTTTGCTGATAAGATCCCCCCTCAATCCGCAACTGCAGGATTCCGATTGCATCGCGTGCGCGCGCAAATTAAGAGGAGAGTTTTTCGATGGCCAGCTATAAGATCGCGCTGTTGCCGGGCGACGGAACCGGGCCGGAAGTCCTCCAGGAAGGCGTGAAGGTTCTCAACGCGGCGGGCGCGCGGTTCGGGATCAAGTTCGACACCAACCTGTACGACTTCGGCGGCGACCGGTACCTCAAGACGGGCGAGATCCTGCCGGATTCCGGCCTCGAGGAACTCAAACACTACGACGTGATCTACCTCGGCGCGATCGGCCACCCCGACGTCAAACCCGGCATCCTCGAAAAAGGTATCCTGCTCAAAATCCGGTTCGAGCTGGACCAGTACATCAACCTGCGGCCCGTCAAGCTCTATCCGAACGTCGACACGCCCCTCAAGAACAAGGGGCCCGAAGACATCGATTTCGTGGTGGTCAGAGAGAACTGCGGCGGCCTCTACACCGGCCTCGGCGGCGCCGCCCGGATAGGCACACCCCACGAAGTTGCCGTCCAGGAAATGGTCTACACGCGCCAGGAAGTCGACCGGTGCCTGCGCTACGCCTTCGAGTTCACCCGCAGGCGCAACAAGAGAAAAACCCTCACCCTCTGCGGCAAAACCAACGTGCTCACCTACGTCTACGGCCTGTGGGAACGGGCGTTTCACGAAATGGGCGACAAAGATTTCCCCGACGTCAAGCGCGAATACGCCCACGTCGACGCCACCACCATGTGGATGGTCAAGAACCCCGAATGGTTCGACGTCATCGTCACGGGCAACATGTTCGGCGACATCATCACCGACCTCGGCGCCATGATCCAGGGCGGCATGGGCGTGGCCGCCGGCGGCAACATCAACCCCGGCGGCGTATCCATGTTCGAACCCATCGGCGGCAGCGCCCCGAAGTACACCGGCCTCAACGTCATTAACCCGATCGCCTGCATCGCCGCCGGCCAAATGCTCCTCGACCACCTCGGCCAAACCCAAGCCGCCGACTGCATCGAGCGGGCCATCATCAAGTTCCTCGAATCCCGCGCTATCCCCGGCCTCAGCGTAAAAGAAATCAAACAAGCGGGATACTCCACCACCCGAATTGGCGACGAAATCGCAGGGCTCGTCGCGACTGTTTAGAAAAACCCACTGACTGTTCAATCCCGGCATCGGGAAGTCGGGCACTTCCCGATGCCGGTGTCTTTTTGGTGAACAAGCACGATGATTTGATGTCCCGGGGGACAAGGGCTAGAATCGTCATGGTGAGTCCCGATCAGAAAGGACGGCCATGAGAATCCGCGCAAAGAAGATTACCAAAGCTTCCCTTTTCAAGATTCTCTTCATCGGTTTCAGCGTCTCACTTTTCCCCTTTATGTATCTATGCGGTATTGCCAGCCTTTTCGGCGCGAACACGGTTAGACTTAACGGCCAACCAGTCTACGGCATAAAGGGACTTATTACAGCCCTGGTCCTGTACGTCATTTCTTGTGTCATTGTTGTGCCGCTTATGTGGTTGGGCCAGATACTAAGCTTCTGGATATACTCGCACTTCAAGAAAATAGAAATAGAGTTTGTCGAAGGAGAGGTCATATCACCTTTGCCCGAGACAGCCACCTTTGAAAGGGAACAGAACTAGGGCCGGCATCGGTTTTGTCTTGGAGCCTACGGGGCGGGGTCGGGCTGCACGAGGTTGTTGGGGGACTGGGAAAACCGCGGCTCGCCTTACAGGCGGTAACAATCTGTGACCACCTCACGAGGTGGTGAAAACCACCCTCTACCCAACGCTTCAAGGGGCCCGCTCCGCAGCCCAGAACGATCTGCACTATTGCACCCAACAGCCTCGATGGGATACTCTAAGCTCACAAAATGTGGCTCTTCCGGTTTTACCGTACTTCAATTGACGAGACCTCCGACCAACTCGTATCGGGTTTCGTGTAGGGCGTAGATTTTCAGTTTGAAGAATTCGGTGTCTCGAAAGCCGTAGGCTTGGTGCTGC
>Ga0315285_10008201_pt1 | contig 10716 bp, 13 predicted proteins | sample YL17G09_36_MG_FD_203698 | JGI IMG/M metagenome (GOLD analysis project Ga0315285, IMG submission 203698) | Sediment microbial communities from Yellowstone Lake, YNP, Wyoming, USA - YL17G09_36 | ecosystem: Environmental > Aquatic > Freshwater > Lake > Sediment | place: USA: Wyoming | collected... | reverse complement strand
CGTGATCCCTGTGGGCGAGTGCGTGATGACAAGCTCAGTCGCGCCAGGAGTACCAACACGATTGCGGTTGTAGGCGACGATGGGATTGGCTGCTGCCGTAGCTATCACGGCCTCATAGATACTGACGTGACCCTCGAACTCGAAGTCCACGGACCAGGTCAAGTGGATGGCAGGTGGGAAGGCAGGCGTGACGAGGAGGAAGTCCAGTACCTGACCGTTGGTGAGATCCTGCGTGTGGCTGGCAGTGAAGGAAGTACCCTCGTGGATCTCGGCGTGCGCGAAGTCGATGATGATGGGACAGCCAGCTACGGCGTCGATGTCGACCTGTGCGTCAGTGACGGGGAGTGGGTTGCCCGCGTCCACCACGGTGACGGCGTTGTCTGTCCCGAAGGCTACCTTGAGGTACTGCCAGAACACACTGCCGATGTCATCGGCGCGCACGATGATAGGGTTGCCCTCGTAGTCCCTGATCGTGATGTTGTCTGTCATAGGATCGTCTCCCCCACGGGTTTGTTGAAGGTCACGGCGCGGGCTCCTCGGGTGGAGCAAGCATCTCTTCGGTGATCTTGACGAGGCCGAACGCCTTGAAGAGCGGGTGCTCGAGCTGTACCTGTACTCCGGTCGGTTCGGCCTTCACCCAGAGGTGGTACTGCCCGACCAGCAGAGGATCCATGAGCTCACTGAGCAGGATCTGCCCGTAGTAGCTGCCATCGGCAGCCACCATCGTGGCCGTGCCCCAGACGGCTGTCTCCTCGACGTAGAAATCGTTGATCTCGACGAGCGTGACCGTGATCGTCCAGTCGTCAGGGTCGAGCACGTAGCTCTTGAGGTTGCACTCGAGGGTGAACTCGAGGAGCTGATCAGAGCCGACCTGATAGAGGGCGATGCTCATGATTCCTCCCTTGGAGACGCCGTCCAACCCGAGGGTTGAAGAGTAGCGTTCCACGCCGCGATCAGAGTGGTCGCTGCCCAGCCCTGAGAGAGGATCGTCGAAGCCAGAATGAGATGGATGCTCGTGTCGAAGAGGGCTGGTCCATCGAAGAGGCGAGGATCGAAGACTCGTAGTCTCATGTCTTGATGATGAACTGCGCCGGGGGCGTGGCGAGCAGGTCAGTGGTATCAGCCTTGATGAGGGCGGTCTCAGCCTTCACGGCTGGCAGGTCGGTGTCGTGCAGGTCGTTGACGTGTGTGTGGACAGCAGCGAGGTCGTCAAGGAGAGCCTGTACGTGGGTGTGGATGGCAGCCACGTCCGCCTCGATGGTCCCGGCGTGGGCGTGGATGAGCGCGGCCTCGGCATAGGCACTGCCCGCCGACGGGTAGATGGAGCAGGTGAAGGGCACGCAGCCCGCGGTGTCGTCCTTGACCATCACCCAGATGAAGTCGCCGTTCATCTCCCCGGTAGCGAGCACCAGGGAGAGCTGTCCGTAGGTGGTGTCCTCTTCGGTGACCGCCGCCGCGATGTCCGCCATGGCGCCGCCGTCGACGGACACCTTCTTCGTGTAGGTGCCGGGGTTGAGGATGATCGTGCCGTCGCTCCGGTAGAGGCTGAAGCTGAGCGTGAAGGCCGTGTTCTTGATCGGCTGGTTCATGTCAGCCATTGCCTACCATCCCTTGTCCGATGATGCGTGTCTGCCGCGTGCCACTCTTCTGTGAGGGGCCGACTATGGTGAACGAACCTGTCTGGGTGCCGTACACCCAGTCGCTGCCGGAGCCCACCACGGAGCGCCAGGCCGTGACGAGCTGGTAGCCTGCCGCTGGCGGCGCGCCTCTGATCTGCGCGTCGAAGGTGTGGGAGGTGCCGCTGGCGGGCACATAAGTCTTCACCGCGTCGTGCATGTCGGGGCCCCACGGGTAGTAGTTGCTTCCTCCTACGTCGCGCATGTAGAAGAAGACCTCCCCGTAGGTCATTGAAGACGAGGTCCCGAAAGCGATGGTGACGACCGCGCCGTTGTCGAGGCTCTGCGTCCCGGTCGGCTGGGTTATCGAGTTGATCCAGGGGTGGTGGGTGACGGTGAGGCAGGGGACGTTGGGCGAGCCGCCGATCTCAGAGGCGGCGAAGCGGAAGAACTCTTTGCCGGTCGGCGTGTTGCCCGCCATCACCCGGTCGGTGGTCAGGATGATGCGCAGAGAACCTCCGGCGCCCACCTGGTTCGAGATCTGGGTGAGCAAGGCGGGCTCCGCCACCATCTCCAGAGAGGTCTCGTCGGTGGCTCCGACCGAACTCTTCGTGGCGAGTAGCGTGAACGCACCCATGCTCGCCCCCGACACCCAGTCGGCGCTGCTGAGCGCCGTCCCCCAGTCGCGCAGGTAAGCCCGCAGCGTAAAGTCTGTCGCCGAGGACTCATCGGTGATGTAGAACTTGAGGACGCCCCCCTGGATCGTGTCCGTGTCGGGCAGGCCGGATGTGTCGAACTTGACGAAGCCCTCTCCCATGCAGTAGGCGCTGCTCTCGTAGTATTGCCCGACGAAGATACTGCTCGCCCCCAGCTCACCACCGGCGTAGGTCGTCCGCGCCGTTGAGTACGTAGCACTGTAGCCGTACAGGTCCCCGTCTTCGGAGTCGCAGTAGATGGCCGTCACGGTCATGGCAGCAGCTCCGGCGACCAGCCGTTCAAAGTGTTCACTGGGGCCGTCTCTAGGGCTTTCACGTTCTCGCTGACGGCCCTGCCGACGATGATCTTGAGGACCGTATCGGGATCCTCCTGGAGGACCTGCGGAGCGATCATCTTCAGGGGGTCGTCCGGGTCGAAGACGGGCTCGGCGACGATCGCGTTGAGCGGTGCGTTGACGAAGCGGAAGGGCCCGGAATGGGGACGGTCGGCATCGAGCACCACGCGCACCGCGTCACCGTCCAGCTCGAGCGCCGTGACGGTGATGGTGATGTCGTCATGGACGAAGGTCATGGGGAGTTCCAGACCCGCGTAGATGTGCGCCTTGGCGAGGTAGATGTTCTTGCGCTCGACCTTCATCAGGTCGATCTTGTCGGCCTTGCCGTCCTTGTCCTTCTTCACCGCGTCAGTGGCCTCGAGACTCGCTTTCACCGCGGGGTCTTTGTCGTGCAGTTCCTTCAGCTTGTCCTCAAGGAGGCCCATCACTCCCCCCAGTCGGGCAGCGTGAAGTGCGTCCCGTCCACCGAGCCGTAGGTGGTACCGATCACGGCGAAGAGCGCCGGGTAGGCAGAGCGCAGTAGGCTGGCTCCATTACAGGCCAGCCAGCCCGCCGGGACCGCACCGCCGGTGAGCACGATGGTGCCCGGCGGCGACGGTCCCTCCAGATCTGTGATGAGCGTCCAGGCCACGTCAGCTCAGGAGGTACACGTCGAGCGTGGTCACGTTGAGGTAGAAGTCGCCCGCTACGGCGGAGGTCACGGCGGTCAGGCCGGGCTCCTCGGTGGGGATGCCTGCGGCTTGGAACCAGCGCACGCCGTCCTTGCCGTCGTCGCCGTCCTCTCCTTTGGTGCCCTTAATATTGAGGGTGTTGGTCCAGGCCATGATTATGCCTCAAGCACGTAGAGGTGGCCGGTCAGGGTGTCGAGGTAGTAGTCGCCGGTCACGGAAGTCGGCACGCTGGTCGGTGCGCCCTCACCCGTGAACCATTGAGTTCCGGGATCGCCGTCGTCGCCGTCGTCGCCCGCCGTGCCCTTGAGGTCTGCTTTCTGCGTCCATGCCATCTCACACGCTCCTATTCAAGTTGGTAGACCAGATCGGTATCGAGGTCGAGGTAGTAGTCGCCGATCTTGCTGCCCGGCACGTCGGTGCCTCCAGACTCGCTATACGGAACAGGCAACTCTCCTTCCACACCTGCTTCGACGAGGATGTTGGTGAGGTAGAGTCTTGCGCCATCCTGATTGCCGAAGAACATCGACCAGAAGAACGAACAATCAGAGGAAGCTCCTGTTATCTGCCAACAATAGGAGAAGTGTCCGAAACCATCTACGGGACCAATCTGCCGATCGGTGAGAAAGGTGTCTGTAGGACTCGACACTTCGACCCAGAACTGCTGGCCCTCTTCGACAGTCCCGCCAAGATAGAGGTCGAACTGGAGGAAGATCCAGTCTCCGGGCTCTCCGGGCAACGCGATCCTTACTGGATACCCGGTGTTGAGGTACTCCCAGTTCTCAGACGTTGAAGCAGGAGGCGCAAGAGCCACGCCACCTGGGATGGTGACGCCCTCGATAAAGGTGACCGGCTCGAGTGGCTCAGGCCCTCCATGCAGCCAACCGTCACCACCCGCCACGCCTCTCGGGTTCGATATGGCGTTCGGACGGACGACCAGACCGGGCGGGCCGTGGCCGTTCCACCACACGGTGCCTACGTCGGTCATCACGCCTGAGTCCAGCATCTCGGTGGTGATCGAGCCAGGAGCTACGACGTGTTGTTCGTTCCATTCGCTGGTCGAGACCTCGCTATCCGGATCGTCGGGAAGAGAAGCGACCTTTGCGTGGCGCAGATCTATCTGGACATCAGTCATCAGAGGCTAAAAACGTCAGGAACCGATGGCGGCCACGATGGCGGCTGCCAGAGCAGTAACACTGGCCTCCGAGAGAGTGATGATGAGGTTGCCATTCTCATCGACGTTTGGCTCCGCGAGCTCTCCATCGGCGAGCGTGACCTCAGTGTCTCTGTACTTGCCCCGGCTCATCTCAATACCCGAAGACGAGAAGCGTCACGTCGCCGTCGAGAGCTGCGGCTGCATGCTCGGCGCCCGTGGTCATGACGTGGACGATGACCTTGTCGGTGGCCGGGTAGTAGTTGGCGAACTTGACGGCGGTGTCGGTGAAGACGCCGGTCGTCGCACCGAGGATGGCAGTCCAGCCGTAGAGCTTGGCGAGCAGAGAACAGAGTACCCCGCCGGAGGCGTAGTCACCGCCGTCGAAGTTGAAGTTCACGAAGGCAGCCTTGAGACCCTTGCCTAGGGTGATCGGGGCGTCTCCGGCGATGAGGCCCTTCATCGAGGTCTTGGCGGGGAGCCGATCGGTGACGTAGGACGAACTGTTGGGCGTGCAAGCGACTGTCGCTGCGGCCATTATCTGTCTCCTTTCAGGAGGCTTGTTGCCAAGTCAGAGGTATGGTGGGAGGGCTGGCCTCGACGCGGGACCAGCCCTCCCGTATGTAACCGGCTCTATCAGAAGCCGGTAGTCGTGAGGCAGGTGCAGATCGCGTGGTCCTTGAGCGAGTCCCAGACGCGCATCGTCCACTCGCCGATCACGCGGGCGGTCTGACCGTCCGAGCCGTTGTCGTACTTCTTCACGAACCAGGCACGGCCCGTGAGCGGAGCGATCTCGACCTTGGTCGGGTTGTAGATGATGAAGTCGTTGGGGCGCATGTTCTGGTCCCAGACGATGTCGAGGGTGAAGCCCAGTTTGGTGAGGATCGTCTTCACCTGCACGCCACGCACGGTGTCGTCACGGGTGATCTGGATCTTGTCCTTCCAGATGTCGGCGATGATCTCGGCGTTGGCCGGGTGCATGAGCATGTTGCCCTTGCGGTTGTTGAGCTGGCCGTTCTTGGCGATGATCAGGCGGCACATATGGTTGATCAGGTCCTCGGTCGGCGCGGTGTAGCCGCTCGAGATGACGTTGCCGCCAGACCTGTTCAGGTAGTACTTGAGTCCGCCCATGGTCTGCACTTGCGTCTGGCTGCCCGCATAGGTGTCGCCGTGCGGCGCCACGTCGAGGCCCAGCGGTACGCCGTAGATCGCCTTGCGGTTGAGACGCAGCTTGAGCTCTTCGGTGAGCTCCTTGAGGTTGGTGCCCCAGAAGTCGCTCATGTTGATCGTGTTCATGGCCATCGCCGTGCCGCTCATGTTGAGATCGAAGCCGTCGATCTCGGTGTAGTTCACGAGCGCCGGGCCGTAGCCACGGCTGCGGTCGATGCCCGGCAGCGAGTTCTCCGGCATCGAGGAGCCGAGGATCTCGAACTGAAGACCCTGTGCCGTGATCGGCGCTCCGGGGGCGTCGGTCGAGTGAGCGGTGCCGCCGTACTGACGAGATAGCGTGGCGATGCAGTGCCCGGTGGCGCCCAGCGTGGTCGTGTCGACGCCGATGACGTTGAAGATCTCGCCGGGCGTGTAGACGTAGGCACCGCTGGTCGCGTAGCCGGTGAGCATGACCTTGGTACCGCTGGTCAGCCACTTGCCCATGTCGTGTTCGAGGACGGTCACGTCCACGTCGACAGCGTCGTTGGGCAGATCGGTGTTGGTGGTGAACTGGAAGGGGATCCAGTCGCGCTCGAACCACTCCACCTTGCGGTTTGTGGCGGGCTTGCCTACCTTGATGGTGCCGAGGAAGGTCGGATCGCGCCGCAGGACCTCCAGCATGAGCGGCGAGATGTCTCGCTGGAGTATGCCGGTGGTGCTGTCTTGGTACTCGCCTGAACCCCAACCATCGTGGGTGATATCGAAGGGAGTCTGGGCCATTGAAAGAGCCTCCTGGCTCGAAGATTGACAGACTGTTCACGCAGTCGGTCTCTCCAAGCCAGAAGGCTCTGGAAGTCCGTCTTGCTCCCTACGCTTTCGACGCAGGAGTGATGCCCCGCAAGAGTAGCACGAAAGGCTCCGAGTTAGAAGCCCTTCATCATCGTCGCGGCGGCGTCTTCGAGCGAACCTTCCTTGAGGAGCTGGTTGACCTTTTCCTCGTCAGGCATGGGCTGGAAGGTGGGCGGCACAGGCAGGCCGAAGTCGCGCTGCATCTTGGCCTCCATGCCCTTGAGACGTTCGGTCACGGTGGCGTCCAGCTTGAGCGCTGCCGTCTTCACGATCTGTGCGTTCTTCTGGAGTTCTTCGGGAGAGGCTGAATCGAGAAGCAGATCGGCGAGCTGGAGCTCTGCCGGGCTGGCCTGCGCCTTCCACGCGGTGATGGCACTCTGCATCTTGCCCTGCGTCTGGGCCTGCGTGGCCATCTCGAGTGCCTTGGCGCTGGTCTCCTGAGCCTGCTTGAGTTGCGCCCGTAGATCATCGTCCTCAGGAGGAGGGATGTGCTCGGGCTCGGTGGTCGCTATCACTGGAGCAGGCGTCTCGTCGTTGGTGAAGAACTGTTCCCAGTCGAAGTCGTCGTCGAGTTGCTCTGCTGCCACTGCCTGCGGTTCCGGGATGTCTTGCGGCTCGTCAGCCATCTCTACCTCACTTTCAGTGCGTCGATGCCAAACTGGTTTTGCTGCGTGGAGGGTTTCGGCGAGGACTCCATCCACTTGAACACGTCTTTGCCTCCGAAGAGCTCATGGTACTGCTCGTCGATGTGGGATTCCTGTTTCTTCGTTGAGAAGACCAGATCATGAAGTAGGGGATTAGCATCTTGTCCTGTCTGGCGCCGGAAGGAGTCGTTGAGAAGGGAACGCATCGTGCGATAGGCGTTGGCGTTGGTCGAAGGTGGCATCAACATCTTCTTGTTCATGCCGTACTGGATGCGTGAGAGGAGCTGTGTCTTGGAAAGATGCGAGTGGACGTACTTGCTGGCGAACTCGTTGTTCATGGGACGGCCAGGACGCATCTGTCCCCAGACTTCTCGCGCTTCCTTCTGACGTTTGCCGAAGTCGGGCGTTCGTGCGTAGGCAGGATCCTGTCTGCGGATCATGGACACAAAAGCTGAGGGCGGTAGCCTTTGCTTCCAGGCACGTTCCGCGATGCGTGCCTGTTCCTGTGAGAAGGCACGGCGTCCGTAAAGGTTAGAGACGACTTGCAGGTAACCCTGCACGTAGCGCTGCTTCTCCTTGAGGTCTTCGCCCTGTGGAGTGGCGTTCCTTGCCATCTAAAGGAACCAGTTGAGGATCGCGTTCACCATCTCGTTCTCCTTGTTGTACGTGTTCCACTCAGTAGCGAAAGCCGGAGAGGCTGCGGCCAGCGTACCACCAAGCTCAATCAGTGTACTCTTCCACCTCGCTCCGAACTTACTCGTTGTCGAGAAGCCGGGTGCGTCTCCGTAGAAGACGTTGATCGTGTCGCGCAGTTCGGCGCGTGCCTGTCCTGCTACTCCTAGCCACACCTGCCAGAGAGCTGCCCGGATGTCCTCCTGCGCCATGTCCTTTGCCCAATCTGGAAGGGACTTGGAAGCAGCGATGCCCTGACTCATCTTGGCAAGCTCAGTGAAGTCCTGACTCCCGACTAGTGCCTTGCCGATAAGCTCGTGCGTCTGTACCCAGTTGAGCTGGATCTGTTTGGCTTCCTTGGAGGCCTTGGCAGGAAGCAGTCCGGTGATGGTGCCGCCTCCTGCTTGAAGTTTGACCTGTGCCATCCATGTGGTCGTACCATCGGCGGCGCGTTGTGGCACGTAGCCGACGATGGTGGCGTCCTGGCGCAGGTCCTTGGCGTTCTTGGGTAGGTAAGGAACGTCGAGTCGAGGCTGGCCGGTGTCAGGGTCCTTCTCGAGAAGCAGGTGCTTGAACACGTCGGTTTCGGCCTGGTCCATCTGGTCGAGACGCACGTAGTCGGGGCGCGTGTAGGCTGCCTTGGTCAGATAGGTGCCGTAGAAGAGCGCTGCCGCGTTGTCACCGAAGAACTTCGAGTAGAGTGGCGAGGAGCGCATGAGGGCGTTCTGCTGTTCGATCACAGTCTTCCTGATGTCCCTGCCTTCACTGCTTGTGAAGCCACCAGCGTACTTGCCCGCCGCTGCCGTGGCACCGTTCCACATCCTGTCGATCACCTTGGTCGTAGCGTAAAGATCGTCGGACTCGCTGAGCGTGTAGCCCGCTGCCTGGATCTGCTCGCGGGTGAGGCGCGTAGCCATGCGATGCTCGACGTAGCCCTTGACGATATCGGTGACTGATTCCTGCTGTGCCTTGTTCTTCTGGAGCACGTACATCTCGTAGTTGGGGCTCATCTGGAGGAGAGCTTTGCCTGCCCCGCCCATCTCATCCATGAACTTGGCCAGTCGGTAGGCATCTCCTGTGTTGTTGCTGATGCCCGTATAGGGATCGTTGATGCCGATGTACTTGGTGTTCAGTGAAGCCGCGTACCAGGCCTGCCCACGTCTGCCCTGAATGAAGAAGTTGCCACCTTCACCGAAGGCTCCTGTGGAGGTCTCGTACTCGTTCTGCAAACGAGCGATCTCATGGAGGTCACCGTTCTGCGCCTTGAACTGCTTCCACCATGCTTCCTCGGCATCCTTCTCTTTGCGCATGGCATCAGCTTCGAGGAACTTGTTGATCTGTCGGTACTTTTCGTCGACTCGCTGGACGTAGGCCTCAGGATCGGGCACACCAGACGCTGCGGCCTTGTTGTAGAGCAGTCCGACCCCGCCAGAGGGATTGACCCCTGCCGTGTACCCTGAGACCGCGTATGGCACGATCTCGGGATGCTTGCTCATGAAGGCCATCTGCTCGTAGGAGGGTAGGTTCTGCCATTCGAGATAGGTCTTGAAGACCTTCATCTCGGGCTTGGCAAGCAAGGCTGCTACCTCAGCCGGATTCTTGGCCTTGTTGTAGGCGATCCTGCCGGTCATCATCGCTTCGATGTCCTCGTCTACGACGCGCCCTCCGACAGGACTGAGGAAGTTCCAGCCACCTTCAAGCAAGCGGTTCATCCGTACCCGCCACATCGCTTCCTTGCCACTGAGCTTCTTGTCATGGTTGACCAGTGCTTCGTTCTGGATCTGGATAGCCCGCCAAGCGTTCTTCGTTGAGTCGGTACCGAAAGGCCAAGGCAGAGACTTCCCTGTAAGCCCATAGAAGAGTTTGTCGAAGGGACTGTTGAGAGCGCTGTACTCGCCAGCGAACTCGAAGGGCCAGTTACCGGCCAGCTGACCCCAGATATTCTCTGTGTTCCCTGCCTGGGTGTGAGCCCCAAGAGAGATCGGCATAGTGAGCAGCGGCGCCCCAGAGGGCAGCCAGCCGGTGATGCTTTTCATCGGGCTCTTTGCTGTGTCGCTTTGGTTGATGAGGAAGCTCATGCGACCGAGGTTGAACTCGAAGCCGCCCATGTTCACCTTGAGGTTCTCTTTGCCACGGTTGGCCTTGGCGACTCCAGAGAGGACCAGGGGGTGTTTGGCAAGGTAGGGAGCCCAGTAGGTGGCGAACTGCCGGTAGGCAGGCAGGAACATCACGATGTTACGCAGGAACTCTTCACCACCGTAGGTCATGTTGGTGAACATCACGCGCTCCATGTAGGCACGAGAGGTGAAGTGCGCCTGCTTCTCGATCTGGTCCATCTCGGCGATAGAGAGCTTCCTGGTGCCTGCTCCGGCATCTGCCGAGAGTTCTTCTACATTCTTCCTGAAGGCATCAGCATAGACAAACTCGTTCATCTTCGAGCCTGCGTAGTCGAGGATGCTGTAGAGCACGTCTCTGGACCGGTGGATGATGGTCGCTTTGTCACCAGTAAAGGTCTTCTGTCCCCAGAGCTGTGGTTGCCACTTGAGAACGCCTTCGGCGCCGGGTACTCCTCTGCTGTTGCCCTGCCAGTCGATGAGCTCTTTCTCTTGGTCCATCTTGCCAACAGAGTCCCAAGCCTTCTTTGCTTCTTTGGGATCGAAGAAGCCGTCGAAGGACTTTCCCAGAAGCATGTCCTTGGGGATGCGTCCTTGAAGCAGTTCGCCCTCGAAGTGGCGCGTATCCTTCCAGCCGTTGACCGGCTGCCAGTGCTTGCCCAGGACGGGATGATCGTAGAAGTAGCCGTAGTAGTGATGGAGTGCGTCCACGAGGCCCTGCGCATCGCCCTTGACCGCTCCCTCGCCCAGACCCTTCACTGCCGGGCCACCAGCCTGGTCCTTGATCGTGTTGACCCAGA
>Ga0315285_10008196_pt1 | contig 10719 bp, 11 predicted proteins | sample YL17G09_36_MG_FD_203698 | JGI IMG/M metagenome (GOLD analysis project Ga0315285, IMG submission 203698) | Sediment microbial communities from Yellowstone Lake, YNP, Wyoming, USA - YL17G09_36 | ecosystem: Environmental > Aquatic > Freshwater > Lake > Sediment | place: USA: Wyoming | collected... | reverse complement strand
GTTAATGCCCAACAAGCAAGAAGGATTTTAGATCGGATTGTCGGCTATAAACTTTCGCCCCTGCTTTGGTTTAAAATTCGCCGAGGGCTTTCTGCCGGTCGGGTTCAGTCGGTGGCTGTCCGTTTGATTGTCGAGCGGGAACGGGAAATCGAAAAATTTGTCCCCGAAGAATACTGGGAAATTTGGTCTGATTTAAAAAAACATCTTGGCGGAAAATTGCCAGAGGCGCCGATTTTTTCGGCCAAGTTGGTTAAGAAGAATGGAGAAACAATTAAAATCGGAGACAAAAAAGGCGCTGAGGAGATTGTCCAAGAGTTGGAAGGAGCGGGTTTCGAAATTGCTGATATTCTTCGTAAAGAAATAAAAAGAAATCCGGCGCCGCCCTTTATTACTTCAACTTTACAGCAGCGGGCGGCCAATGCTTTTGGTTGGACACCCAAAAGAACCATGCAAATTGCCCAAAGACTATATGAAGAGGGGTTAATCACTTATCATCGAACTGATTCGACTAATATTGCTGAAGAGGCAATTGAGGCGGCCAGGAAATTTATCGCGGGAAAATATGGCCAAAATTTTTTACCAGAACAGCCGCGGAGATTTCAAACCAAATCAAAGGTGGCTCAGGAAGCGCATGAAGCTGTCCGCCCCACGAACGTAAAATTGGAAATTGGAAATTGGAAATTGGAAATTGGCGCCGACGAGCGGCGACTTTATGAACTAATCTGGAAAAGGTTTGTTGCTTGCCAGATGAAAGAGACGGTTTATGATGAGACGAAAATTCAAGTTTTGGCGGCCGCCGAAATTAATCATTATCTTTTGGAAGCCTTAGGTCGAGTCATTAAGTTCGAGGGTTGGCTGGCTGTTTATGTCGAAGCCGAAAGGCAAAAAGAAGGAGAGGTGGAGCTACCGGAATTGGAAAAAAGTGACGAGCTGGATCTGGTGAAAATTAGACCAGAGCAAAAATTCACCCAACCACCATTCAGATATAACGAGGCAAGCTTGATTAAAATTCTTGAGGAATACGGCATCGGTCGGCCCTCGACCTATGCCCCGATTATCTCCACCATTCAAGAGCGCCAATATGTAGAGAAGATTGAAAAAAGTTTTCGACCAACCCCTCTGGGAATTGCCGTCAATGACTTTTTGGTCGAATATTTTTCGGATATTGTTGATTACCAGTTTACCGCTCAGATGGAAGATAGTTTGGATGAAATCGCCGAAGGTAAAAAAGAATGGGTGAACATTCTCCGCCAGTTCTATCAGCCCTTTGGAGAAAAATTAAAAGGAGTTTCTAAAGTTGCCGAGAAAGTACCGGTGGCCACCGAGGCGACTGATGAGGATTGTCCGAATTGCGGTGCTCCTTTAGTCATCAGGATTGGTCGATTTGGGAAGTTCTTATCCTGTTCAAAATTTCCTGAATGTAAGTTTACCAAGCCTTATCTAAGAGAAGCCGGTTTTAATTGTCAAAAGTGCGGAGCGCCAATGGTAATTAAAAGAACTAAAAAAGGAAAGACTTTCTTTGGTTGTTCTCGCTGGCCAGACTGTGATGGCGCGACTTGGAGAAAACCGGGCTTAAAGAAAAATGAAGCGTAGAATTGTGATTCTCGGAGGCGGGTTGGCCGGTCTCTCTGCTGCTTTCGAGCTTTCTAAAAATCCTCAAAATAACGTTGTCGTTTTGGAAAAAGAAAAAGAAGCTGGTGGTTTAGCGAGAACCATTAATTATAAAAACTTTTTTTTTGAATTCGGCCCTCATCGTTTTTTTACCAAAAATACTTTTATCGAGAACTTAGTCAAAGATCTTTTAGGTGATGAATTAAGAATCGTCAATCGACAGACAAGAATTTTTTTTGAGGGTAAATTTTTTAACTATCCGCCGACTTTCTCGGATACCATCAAACTGGGATATGGACAAGCAGCAAAAATCTTTTTAGATTATCTCTGGGTAAGGATTAAATCTCTTCTTCGAAAGCCAAAGATCAGAACTCTCAAAGATGCCTATATTGATCAGTTTGGAAAAAGTCTTTATCAACTTTTTTTTGAGGATTTTTCCGAAAAACTTTGGGGTTTGCCTACTTCACAGATTTCCGCGGATTGGGCAATTCAGAGGACAAAAAAGATGTCAATTACAAAAATTCTAAAAGAAATGATTTTTAAGAAAAGAGAGGTCGTCAGCTTAGTTGACAAATTTTATTTTCCCAAAAAAGGCATTGGCCGAATCAGTGAAAGGTTGGCAGAAGAAATAATTAAAAAAGGAGGGGAGATCTTGACACAAGCAGATGTTTTGGAAATTAATATCAATGGCAAAAAGATAGAAAGCGTCGAGTTTAAATTGAAAGGGGAAAGAAAAACGATAAAGGGTGATTTTTTTATTTCGAGTTTACCGATTAATTTATTTATTAAAATGCTTTTACCTGCTCCACCGCCAAAGATTTTAAGTACTACTGAAAGATTAAGGTTTAGAGATTTAGTCCTGGTAAACCTGATTATTAACCAAAGAAATTTTAGCCAAGATCATTGGCTTTATACACAAGGAAAAGGAATTTGTAACCGAATCATCCAGCCAAAAAACTTTTCAAAAGGACTGGTCCCAGACAAAAGGAAAACTTCACTTTCAGCCGAATATACGATTTGGGAGAATGAAAAAATTTCCGATAAAGAGTTTATTGTAAAAACAATCAAGACGATCACCGAAACCCTTGGCTTTATTAAAAAGGAAAAAATTCTTGACGCTTTTGTGCTCCGGGCTCATCAGACTTATCCTCTTTATGATCTTGGTTATAAGAAAAATTTAACCCTCTTGAAAAAATATCTCGCTGGTTTTAATAATCTCCAGACCATTGGTCGGGCCGGGCTTTTTCGCTATAACAATATGGACCACTCGATTCTATCGGGCATTTATGCTGCCAGAAATATCGAAGGAGCTGATTACGATTTAGATAAAATCAATCTTGATCAAGAGTATTTAGAAGAGAAAAGGGAAAAATAAGGTCATTGACAAAAAATCCTTTTGGAGTTATTTTGGAAAAGGTTTTCTATGGCGAAAAAAATTAAAAACAGCAGGCCTTCTTGGGATGAATATTTTCTCCAGATTGCAGATTTAGTTTCATCGAGAGCCACCTGCCGGCGACTAAAGGTTGGCGCCATTTTAGTTAAGGATCGAAAAATTATTTCCACTGGATATTGCGGTGCTCCCAAAAAAATTCCTGATTGTTTTGAAATCGGTTGTCTAGTGAGAGATGGTCATTGTGTGCGGACTGTTCACGCCGAAGTTAATACCGTTGCTCAGGCTGCTTATCATGGTGTTTCTACCAATGGTTCCACACTCTATGCCAATTGGTTGCCTTGTTATAATTGCGCCAAGATTCTGATAAATGCGGGAATAGAAAAGATCGTTTATCGGAAAATTTATCGTCCTGATCCGGAAACCAAAAAATTATTAAAACAAGCTAAGGTTAAATTGATGAAGCTTAACTGGAATGATGAAAAAAAGAAAAAAACTTGAATTAGTTTTGGGTTTAGTAGGACTCCCCTGTGCCGGCAAGGGAATTTTAAGTGATTATCTAATTAACAAACACAATTTTGGCTATGCCTCATTTTCGGGCGTGATTAAAGAAGAGATTGAAAAAAGGAATGGCAAGGTTAATCGCGATAGCTTACAAGCGGTTGGCGGAGAATTAAGAGGGAAATTTGGACCAGAGATTCTTGCCAAAAGAGTTTGGGAAAAGTTGGTTAATTTAAATTGTCAGCAGGCAGTGATTGATGGCATTAGAGGAACAGAGGAAGTGGAGTTTTTAAAGAGAAAACCTAATTTTTACTTGCTTGCGGTTTTAGCCGACCCTAAAATTAGATACCAAAGAATGATAAGTCGAGGAAGGAAAGATGAAAAAATACCTTGGTCAGAATTTAGACAGATGGAGGAGAGAGATAAAAAAGCTGAAGGAAGAAATATCGAGGGTTGTCTTACCATGGCGGATTTTGAAATTGAAAATAAGGGAACGATGAAAGAATTTCAGAAAGAGATAGAAAAAATTTTAAAGAAATTATCCAGTTCAATTAATTAAACTGCCCAAGAAAAAATAATTCTCCTGTCCGGAAAGGTATTTAATGCCATCGCCAGAATTAGGCAGAGAGCCGATTTTAGGAGAAACTTATTCTCTAAAAACCGAATCTCCTTTCTGTCCGGAAAAATCTCACGTAAAGGGGATGGAGATTGGCAGTTCTTTAGAGTTTAAGGAAGCGTTGGAGACAGCTATTTTAAAAGAACATTTCGTCGCCGAGGGTTTAAGAGAAGCATTAGCGGGTATAACACTTAGTTTTTCTTTAGAGCACGTACCAAGACTTGTTCATGACCAGGTTACTATTGGAAGAGATGTTTATAGCGCTCAATCGTGGAGATACGTGATGATGCATCTAAAGGAGAAAGATGTTAGTCGAATCCATCCACCTGAAGTTTTAAGGAACACTGAATTCGAAAAACAATTCTTGGATTTAGCTGCTCTTTCAATTTCTGCCTATAATCGGATGGTTGAATTGAATATTCCTAAAGAAGATGCCCGTTATGTTAATCTTTGGTCATTTGACTCTAATATTGTGGTAACTCTTCAAGGTCCAAAATTGGTTGATTTTGCCATCGATAATCTTAACTCGCCCTATCAGGTTATGAGAAGTGTCGCCGGAGAAGTAATTGCCGCTTTTGCTCGAGAGTTTCCTTTAACAGCAAGAAATTTAGAAAATGTAGCGATGAGAGAGAGTATTAGTGTTGAAGACAGAATGAGAATTGAAGAAATGCGGAATAATTATTTACATGGTCATGGCGATGAGGTTGTTATTCATCTTTTAAACATCGATCCAACCAAAAGAGCAGCGGTGGCCGCTCGAACCTGTTATCGAGAATTACCTCCATCAGAATTTATTGCTAGTTTTACAGTTGATCAACAAGAAAGAGTTTTGAAGGATACTATTTCCTCAGGACATACTTCTGTTGTTGAACACCCCCATTTATTAATTCGGTCTGCCATGAGTGAAGCAAATTTACAGATGCTTAGACGTCATCGGATCCCGGTTCAAAGAGCGATGGCCATGTGGTTAGCCGCCAAAGAATATCAGGTTGTTATTCCACCATCGATTCAATCAAACAAGGAAGCGCTTGAACTCTATTATAAGACTTGGCAAGCCTCAAAGACTTTTATTGCTGAAGCGATTCAAGCTGGTTTTCCTGCTCCCGAGTTAGATCACGCAGTTATAGTTGGCATTAAGGTGCCATTTTTTTCGGTGACTAATGTTACTGACTTACTTCATATTAGTAAAAGGAGACTTTGCCAGAGAGCTCAATGGGAAAGTCGAGATTGGATGTATCAAGTGGCTGAAGCTTTGATTAAAAATTGGCCGGTATTATTTGAAAGTCTTGGACCGAATTGTTATCAGGGGAAATGTCAGGAAAAAGAATGTTGCGGTCACCCAGAAATTTATCGCGACTGGAGAAAGACGATTGCTTAAGTTTTTCCTCCTTGACTCGAAGATTTTTTGGTGGTATTAAGGAGACAGGGTAGGAAATTTCTTCATGAAACTTAATCCTTATAATGGTTTATTTGTTGATATTGAAGGGCTTGATGGCGCGGGTTGTGCCACTCAAGTAAAAAGGATTGGTCAGGCCTTGATTAAAGAAAAGGTGAAGGTTTACTTAACCAAAGAGCCGACTCGAGGTCCGATTGGGAAATTAGTCAGAGCCGCGCTAGAAGGTGAATTTAATAGTCTTCCTCCGGCCTCGGTTCAGCTCCTCTTTGCCGCTGACCGGGGCAGACATTTAAATGATGAAGTCATTCCTCGACTAGAAAAAGGCGAGTTGGTGATTACCGACCGTTATTTATGGTCTTCGGTCGCTTTTGGTTCGATTAATCTTTCCAAAGAATGGCTTTTCAATCTTAACCAGGAATTTATTCTTCCCGATGTTTCCGTCTTAATTGATGTTAGTCCGGAAGAATGTTTAAAAAGAATTAAAAGAGAAAAAATCAGTCTTGAACTTTATGATCGCCGCAGTGAGCTGGAAAACGCTGGAGAGACTTTTAGTTTTCTGGCAAACAAATACCCTTTTTATCTTTACGTCGTCGACGGCGAACGCCCCCCGGACGAAATTACCGAAGATATCGTTAAATTAATTAAAGGAAGAGGGAAGTTTAAGAGAACGAAGAAATGAGTGTGGTAAAATCAGAAAGGAATGAGAAAGGGAAAATTCATTGTTTTAGAAGGAACCGATGGTAGCGGAAAAGCAACGCAGCTAAAGCTTCTGGTAGACTTCTTAAAAAATCAAGGTCACCAAGTGAAGCAGGCCGATTTTCCTCAATATTACGCCTCCTTTTTCGGGAACTTGGTTGGCCGTTTTTTAAAGGGAGAATTTGGTGGTATTAACGAAGTAAGTCCCTATTTAGCCAGTTTGACCTATGCCGGAGATCGATTTGAGGCCAAGGAGCGGATTAAAAAGTGGCTTGATCAAGGTAAATTTGTTGTTTCTAATCGTTATGTTGGCTCGAATATGGCCCATCAAACAGCTAAATTACCGAGAGGCGAACAGCCAATTTTTTTGCGCTTTTTAGAAGAAATGGAATATGAAATCTTTGAGATTCCAAAAGAAGATATTGTAATTTTCTTATCTGTCCCGGTGGATATCGGTCAAAAGTTGGTCGATAATAAAGGAAAAAGGAAATATGTTGGTGGAAGGAAGCGCGATATCCATGAGGCAGACCTTCCTCATCAACAGAAGGCATTTGAGATGTATCTACGGTTAGTGAAGAGGTATCCTTATTGGGTAAAGATTAACTGTTGTGATCGAAAAAAAAATTTGAGGAGTCCAGAAGAAATTCATAGACTGGTTCTTCAGGTTCTCAAAAAAAGGAAGATTCTTTAAGTTAATTTTGCTATAATATCCCCAATGGATATGATTGTTGAGTGCGTCCCCAATTTTTCTGAAGGTCGGAGAATGACGGTGATCAAGAAGATTGCTAAGGCGGCCAGAGGATTTAAAAAAGTTAAAGTTTTAGATGTTGAATGGGACAAAGACCACAATCGCTCCTTGGTAACTTTAGTCGGCGAGCCGGAACCAGTCTTCGAAGCAGCACTTCAAATGATTAAAGTGGCCACCCAACTGATTGATATGGAAAAACATCAGGGTGAACATCCGCGAATCGGTGCGACTGACGTGGTTCCCTTTATTCCGGTGGCGGGGATTTCCATGACCGAATGTATTCGATTAGCCAAACGCTTAGGAAAAAAAGTCGGTGAAGAATTAAAAATTCCGGTTTATTTATACGAAGCCGCGGCGACTCGGCCGGAGCGGGTTAATTTGGCCGAGGTTCGAAAAGGCGAGTATGAAGGATTAAAAGAAGAGATGGAAACGAATCCAGATCGAAAACCAGATTTTGGTCCAGCAAAAATGCATCCAACCGCCGGCGCGATGGTGATTGGTGCGAGAAAATTTCTGATTGCTTATAACGTTAATTTGGAGACTCAAGATGTTCAGGTTGCCAAAGATATGGCTAAACTGGTTCGGGAAAAAGACGGCGGCTTTCCGGCGGTTAAGGCTTTGGGTTTTGAAATCGCGGATAAAGGTTATGTTCAGGTGTCGATGAATTTATGTGATTTTGAGAAAACCAATATGGATAAAGTTTTCGGAAAAATCAAAGGAGAAGCGGAAAAGCGGGGAGTAAAAGTTTTGGGTTCGGAGATTTACGGCATGGTGCCCAAAGCCGCCCTTAAGGGAATTGATTTAAAAGAATTACAGTTGATAGATTTTAAAAAAGAACAAGTTTTGGAAAATAGACTTTAAAATGGAAATTAAAAACCAAACAATTGAAAAATTTTTAGATGAGCTTTCTTCAAAAGCGCCGACGCCGGGAGGTGGGGCGACGGCCGCTTTGGCGGGAGCGATGGCGGCGGCGTTAGTGAGCATGGTGGCAAAGCTGGGTATGGCTAAGAATGAGGATTTTAAAGAGATTGAAGAAAAAGCCGAAAAATTTAGAAAGGAATTTTTATCGATGGCAAATGAGGACTGTCAGGTTTTTGAAAGAGTGATGAAAGCTTATCGGTTGCCGAAAGAAAGCAACAAGCAACAAGAGACAAGAAACAAGGAAATACAGGAAACCTTGAAAAAGGCAGCTGAAACTCCCCTGAAGACAGCCAGAAAATCAGTGGCGGTTTTGAAAATGGCCAGTTTTTGCGTTCAAAAAGGCAATCAAAATGCGGTTTCCGACGCTAGAGTGGGGATTGAATTAGCCACGGCCGCGGTCTACAGCGCCTTGGAAAATGTCCGAATTAATCTTGAAAGCATCAAAGACGAAAAATTCTGCCAGAAAATGAAGTCTGAGATGGAAAAGATTCTAGGGTGTGAAGATTTGAAAACGGGGTAAAAATCTGCTAAACTGATATCATTACGCACACTCGACTAGACTCCTGAGTCTTCCGGTCGGGTGGAGGAAAAAGGAGGATTAATTTTCTCATGGCAAAAAAAGAAATAACCTTAAAGGAACTGCTTGAAGCCGGGTGTCATTTTGGTCACCAAGTGACTCGGTGGAATCCCAAAATGAAGCCCTATATTTTCACCGCCCGCGAGGGAATACATGTTTTTGATTTAGCCAAGACTAAAGAAGGTTTGGAAGACGCCTGCACTTTTGTCAAAGATTTGACGAGCCAAGGCGGCAAGATTATCTTTCTTGGAACTAAAAGGCAGGTTAAAAAGGTCATTGTCGAAGTCGCCAAGGAAGTGGGCATGCCTTATGTTGATCAAAGATGGTTGGGAGGAACGATTACTAATTGGGGAGAGATTAGGAAAAGAATTGAAAGAATGCAGGAACTGAAAGAGAAGAGAGAAAAAGGAGAATTTAATAAATTTACCAAAAAAGAAAGAATCATGATTGATCGTGAAATTAGTAAATTGGAGAAATTTTTTGGCGGCTTGGCCGGACTTGAAGAATTACCTGAGGCCCTTTTCGTCATCGATATTAAAAGAGAAATTGCGGCGGTGAAAGAAGCCAATAAAATGGGGATTAAAGTCGTGGCCCTGGTCGATACCAATTGTGACCCAGACTTGGTAGACTATGTGATACCGGGCAATGATGATGCCAGCGGCTCGGTAGAGTTGATTGTTAGAAAAATTGGTGAGGCGATAAAATTACAGTCCAAGTCTAAGGCTAAGAAAACAGAAAAAGAAGTAGGCTAATAGAGAGAAAAAATAAAATGATGAAGATAAAGGTTGATCAAGTAAGGAAATTAAGAGAAAGAACTGGGGCGCCAGTGATAGAGTGCCGCAATGCTCTTCAACAAACAAGTGGTGATGAAAAGCAAGCGATGGCCATTCTGAAGAAAAAAGGCTTGGAAAGAGCGGCGAAGAAAAAAGAGAGAGAAACCAAAGCCGGAGTCGTTGCCAGTTATGTTCACGCGGACAAAACCAAAGGAGCCACGGTCATTGTTTCCACCGAAACTGATTTTGTTGCCAGAAACCCAGAATTTCAGCAATTAGCTTATGAAATTGCCATGCAGGTAACGGCGATGGACCCGGAAGAGATTAAAGAATTATTAAAGCAACCCTGGATTCGTGATGAACAGAAGACGATTCAAGAACTGATTGATGAAAATATTGCCAAATTTGGCGAGAACATTAAGATTGAAGAATTCAAACGCTTTTCAGTTTAATTAATTAAACTATGGATTTTGAAGATGTTCGACCGAGAATGGAAAAAAGTCTTGACTTTCTTCGTCAAGAGATACTCTCGATCCGTTCCGATAAAGCCGCCCCTTCAATTCTGGAAAACCTACTTTGCTCGGTTTACGGTGGCACTCAGCAGCTGAAATTGGTTGAGCTAGGAACGATTACCAGTCCTGACCCGAGGACCTTGGTTTTTCAACCCTGGGATGCTTCGATTATTGGCGAGATTCGTCAGGCGATTTCCAAGACAGAAATTGGTCTTACACCGATTATTGACGGCGCGGTTATTAGAATGGCGGTGCCGCCCCTTTCTTTGGAAAGAAGACAGGAATTACTTAAACTTTTGGGGAAATTGTTGGAGAACGCAAAAATTAGCATCCGGATGATTAGGCGGGATAAAATGGTAGAAATTAAAAATGCTTTTGAAAATAAAGAAGTCTCTGAAGACGAAAAATTCCGGAGCGAACAAGAACTGCAAAAAATCACAGACGAATATATCGAAAAAATAGAAGAAATGAGAAAGAAAAAAGAGAGTGAGTTAACCACCGTTTAAGACTTTAAAATGTTGCTAACTCTAGTCGCCTTCGTTTTAATTTTAAGCATTCTTATTTTTGTTCATGAATTTGGTCATTTTATTGTGGCCAAGAAAACCGGCATTAAGGTCGAAGAGTTCGGCTTTGGTTATCCACCGAGAATTTGGGGAAAGAAAATCGGCGAGACAATTTATTCCATCAATGCCTTGCCTGTTGGTGGCTTTGTCAAGCTTCTAGGTGAAGAATTAGGAGAGGAAATCGACGAGAAAGAAAAAGGAAGGACCTTTTATTCTAAATCGAAAAAAGTAAGGGTCGTCACTCTTTTAGCTGGAGTGACGATGAATTTTGTTTTAGCGGTGGCTGTTTTCTCCATTATTTATACCCAAGTCGGCATTCCCACTAAAATTGATAAAGTGATGGTTGTTGGCATCGCTGAAAATTCACCAGCCGACGTAGCGGGACTGAAGGAAAATGACATCATTATTGCCGCTG
>Ga0315285_10008191_pt1 | contig 10722 bp, 12 predicted proteins | sample YL17G09_36_MG_FD_203698 | JGI IMG/M metagenome (GOLD analysis project Ga0315285, IMG submission 203698) | Sediment microbial communities from Yellowstone Lake, YNP, Wyoming, USA - YL17G09_36 | ecosystem: Environmental > Aquatic > Freshwater > Lake > Sediment | place: USA: Wyoming | collected... | reverse complement strand
GACGGTGTAACGGAGAAGAACGAAGGCTTTCTTTCCCCCTTCTCCGTGATCAGGCCATCAATAACGGCACCGCTACCCCGGATCTGCAAATTTCAAGCATCAATACGGGCATTCGCGCAACAGGCTCATTTATCTCATATATTTGGAGAGCCTCGATCCATCTGTCATGACAGTGATAAAACGAGCCTTCGATCTTGTATTAACGATTCCAGTATTCATCCTGTTTTCACCGATCCTCGCCATGATTGCCATTCTTGCCTGGTTGTCTTTAGGATGCCCCATTTTATTTCAGCAACAGCGCCCGGGTCGCAGCGGAAGGCCTTTTACAGTTTTCAAATTCCGTACCATGACTGACGCCCGGGACAGCGAGGGCGATCTACGTCCAGATGCGGAGAGGCTGACAAGATTTGGTCGGTTTCTCCGCGCTACGAGCATAGATGAGCTACCAGAGCTCTGGAATGTCCTCAAGGGGGACATGAGCCTGGTTGGTCCGCGGCCGCTTTTAATGCAATACCTGGATCGCTACACGCCTGAACAGGCTCGGCGTCATGAAGTCAAACCGGGGATCACGGGCTGGGCGCAGGTGAATGGGCGAAACGCCATCACCTGGGAAGAGAAGTTCAAGCTGGATGTGTGGTACGTGGATAACTGGTCCTTGTGGCTCGACATCAAAATTATCGGCATGACCATCTGGAAGATTCTGAAACGCGAAGGAATCAGTCACCCGGGCCAGGCTACGATGGAGGAATTCATGGGGAGGTACTCATAAGTCATGCGTGTGCTCATTCTGGGAGCGGGCGGCCACGCCCAAGTGGTAGCCGATATCCTATTAAGGGCGCGGCAAACGAACTCTTCAATTGAGCCGATTGGTTATTTGGATGATAACCAGAAACTCATAGGTCAAACCTTCGTCGACCTTCCAGTCCTGGGAACCATCTCCGATCTCTCGGTCATCAGCCATGATGCTATTATTGTCGCAATCGGTGATAATGCCACTCGTCAGCGGGTATTTGAAGTATTGAGAAAGGAGGGAAAGCGCTTTGCCATTGCCCGCCATCCGAGCTCAATCATCGCCCCGGATGTGCAAATAGGTGAAGGCACCATGATCTGCGCAGGAGTTGTAATTAATACAGGAAGCGTGATTGGAGCCAATGTCATCTTAAATACAGGTTGTACGGTAGACCATCATAATCAGATCGGCGATCATGCCCACATCGCACCCGGTGTGCATATGGGCGGCGAAGTTAGCGTAGGTGATGGAGCCTTAGTGGGCATTGGTTGCACCATCATGCCTCGGTGTTCTGTAGCTGCGCGGAGCATAATCGGTGCTGGTTCGCTGGTAAATAAAGACATACCGACTGGGGTCACCGCGGTGGGAGTCCCGGCGAAAGTAATACAACGCCATGATGCTTCACAGAGAGGACATAATCATTGATCCAGGTTCCGATGTCCTCACCGGATTTGACCGATGCTGAAGTCGATGCGGTCAATCAGGTCCTGTCGACCTCCTATCTGACTATTGGCCCCCAAACCGAGGCCTTCGAGCGCGGATTTGCCTCTTATATGGAAACCCAATATGCTGTGGCGGTCAACTCCGGCACCAGCGGTCTCCATTTATCCGTTATTGCTGCCGGGGTTGAGGAAGGCAACCTGGTCATCACCACGCCCTTTTCTTTCATCGCCTCCTCCAACTGCATCCTTTATGAGCGGGCCATCCCCGTTTTTGTGGATGTACAACCCTCAACAGGAAATATTGATCCAGGTCTCATTGCTGAAGCGGTGTATGCTTTAAGTCAGGGGGGCTCTGCCGCCCTACGCTGGCTTCCGCCGACAATCCGCGATCGGCAATCCGGAATCCGCAATCTGAAATCCATTCTACCTGTTCATGCCTTCGGTCAGCCCGCAGATATGGACCCAATCCTCAAAGTGGCAAAGAGGCAAAATCTGACAGTTATAGAGGATGCCTGTGAAGCCATTGGCGCCGAATACAGGGGACGCAAGGTAGGGACTTTGGGAGATGCTGCCGTTTTCGCCTTCTATCCCAATAAACAAATGACCACGGGTGAAGGGGGAATGATCGTTACCCACCGAGAGGAATGGGATGCGCTCTTTCGCTCCCTTCGTAATCAGGGTCGAGATGTCTTCGACGCCTGGTTAAATCATTCTCGTTTAGGCTATAACTACCGCCTGAATGAAATGAGCGCTGCTTTGGGATTAGCGCAATTGCAGCGAATTGAGGAGCTTTTGGCAAAGAGGGAGAAGGTGGCAGGCTGGTACAATGAACGCTTGAAGGATATGGAAGGGGTGCAGATTCCTTTCATTGCCCCGACGACTACCCGAATGTCCTGGTTCGTCTACGTGATTCGCCTCGCTCCTGAGATTGATCGGGCCGGGGTCATGGCCACACTGAAAGAACAAGGGATTCCCTCACGACCCTATTTTACCCCAATTCACCTCCAATCTTTTTACAGGAAGAGATTTGGTTACCGGCGAGGTGATTTCCCCGTTGTAGAAGCGTTAGGCGATACCTGCCTGGCCCTGCCTTTCTCCGGCGTGATGACTGAAGACCAGGTAGACTATGTTTGTGGCTGCTTGACTCAGGCGTTAACCCGCTACGCCAAATATATAAGATGAAAATCATCCATGTAGTGGGTGCTCGGCCTAATTTCATGAAGGCTGCACCCGCGATTGCGGCATTACGCAGACGCGGGATCGATCAGTTCATCGTCCACACCGGGCAGCACTATGATATCAATATGTCGGAGATCTTTTTCCAACAATTGGGCATGCCTCATCCCGATGTCAATTTAGAAGTGGGCTCGGGTAGTCACGCCGTGCAGACCGCCTTGATCATGATGCGTTTTGAGGAGGTAGTCACTCGAAACAGGCCTGACCTGGTGCTCGTCTATGGGGATGTGAATTCTACAGCCGCGGGGGCGTTGGTCTGCGCCAAGCTATTCATCCCTGTGGGCCACGTGGAGGCGGGCCTCCGATCTTTCGACCGGACCATGCCCGAGGAAATCAACCGCTTGGTGACGGATCAGTTGGCGGACATCTTGTTCACCCCATCGCCGGATGGAGATGAGAATTTAAAGCGCGAGGGTGTGGCAAGCGGAAAGATATATCGCGTCGGAAATCTCATGATCGATACCTTAGTCCATCTATTGCCTCAGGCCCAACGCCCACCCATTCCCGAAATTCCTGATCCTTTCATGCTGGTCACATTGCACCGACCCTCCAATGTGGATGAGCCCGCCATGTTGAAAGCGATCTTCGAAACCCTGAACGATCTCAGTGCATATCTCCCGGTAGTCTTCCCGGTCCATCCACGGACTCGCAAGCTATTGAAAGATGGAGGATTGGAGTTCAACAATCCCAGGTTACATTTGATCGAGCCGTTGGGATATCTTGAATTTTTGGCCCTACAACGAGACGCCATGGTTGTCATCACGGATTCGGGCGGTATCCAGGAGGAGACCACCTATCTGGGAAAGCCGTGCCTGACCGTGAGGAAGAATACCGAGTGGCCCATCACCGTGACCTTGGGAACGAATGTTTTGGTGGGCCAGGACATGGATCTGCTGAAGCAAGAGGTATTCAAAATCCTCTCGGGCAATGCCAAGAAAGGTACTATTCCCCCGTTGTGGGATGGATTGGCCAGCGAGCGGCTGGCGGATGTGATCGTGAAAGCCTTTGAGGGTTAGGCGGCCTGCTCTGCCATTCGTTCTTTGATCAATTTCCCTGCTTCGATGGTGTCGATGGGCCTTCTTCCCATGTTCCGGTCGCCCCGGTGAGCCCTCTCGTAGTTAAGCTTGACATCATGACATTATGATGTTAACGTGCCACTGAAAGGAGGTGAGACAATCTCCGTGAAACGTACTCAGATTCAACTAGAAGAACATATCTATGATTCTCTCCGTCGCAGAGCTTTTCAGGAAAAGAAATCGGTGGCTGGGGTGATTCGAGAGATTATAGAGAAGGAGCTTGCACATCCAGGCCAGGCTCAACCTTCATCGATTCAGAATTTCGCTTTTGTAGCCGTGGATCGATCAAGACAGGGTGGGCTAAAACCGGTGTCTGAACATCACGATGAAGCTCTTGAGGAGGCCCTTCGAAAGTGATCTTCCTGGATACATCAGCCATCTACGCCTTGGCGGATAAGGCTGACCCAAATCATGCCACTGCCTGCACCAAATTTGATCTCGCCTTGAAATGCGGAGAGACTTTTCTGGTTCATAACTATATCCTGGTAGAGAGTGCCGCGCTCTTGCAGGCAAGGTTGGGCCTTCAGCCAGCTATTCTTTTCTTAAACGATGCCAAGGCTTTTCAAATCGAGTGGGTGGAGCTGCCGCTGCATCAAGAAGCTGAAAAGGAATTCGAAGGGATTGGAAAGCGTGGGGTTAGCCTTGTTGATTGCACAAGTTTCGTCGTCATGAAAAGAAGAAATGTCCAAACAGCGTTAGCTTTTGACCCCGATTTCTGCCAGCAAGGGTTTTCGATCTATTAGGTTACCGTCCCATCAAGGCAGGCATCTTTGAAGCTCCTCGATACGGTTGAATGAACGAGACAGACGAAGATGAACCGAAGCGCAGATTGGCTTGACGAGGCGAATGGTGATTTGGAGCACGCCCGAGCCGACATGCTCGGCGGCTTCTACAACTGGGCCTGCTTTTCTGCCCAGCAGGCAGCAGAGAAAGCGATCAAGGCGGTCTTTCAGGGAATGGGAGCGGAGGCCTGGGGGCACTCAGTGGCTGATCTGCTAAAGGAGCTCGCGAAGAGGCATCCTCTTTCCGAGGAATTGTTGGATGAGGCCCTGGAACTCGATAAGGCTTATATCCCCACCAGATATCCAAATGCCCACCCCTCCGGCTCCCCGAGAAGCCGATACACCAAGAAAGAGGCAAGGAGACTCATAGAATATGCAGAGAGAATCCTCAAGTTCTGTTCGGATATTCTATCCCAGAATCAGCAGGGAAGACCTGATCGAACAACTTAAAGCGAAGTTGCCGGATCTCACCAAGGAACTCCCTCTCTTTCTTGCCGTGCTATTCGGCTCTTACGCGAAAGGCAACTACACGGTAGCCAGCGATGTGGATATCCTCGTCGTCCATAAAGGCGAAGAGAGAACGGATGCCTTTGCAAAAGTGAAAAAGGCGCTGGATATTCCACTTCTCCAGCCGCATGTCTATTCGGAGAGGGAGTACGAGGCACTGAAGGAAACCCTGGGGCGAATGACCGCCGGCGGAGTAGTCCTGATGGATGCAACGAAAGAAGGGGCAGCGATAGAGAAACTCTTAACGAAGGCCCGTGAAGATGCGGCTGTGCTGGCAGTCCTGCTCTTTGGCAGCGCAGTCAGGCGGGAGCAGACACCTCTGTCGGATATAGATATATGCCTGGTGCTGGCACCGCAGCCCACGCCCTTTGAACCTGCCGAGCTTTCTCGTAAGCGTCTGGACTATTTAAAAGATTTTCCTTTGGATGTGCAGATCTTCCAACAGCTTCCTCTCTATATACGAACAAGCGTGCTGAGAGAAGGTCAAATCCTGTTCGTTCGAGAAGAAACCCTCCTCTATGAATTGGCCTTCCGCACCATCCAGGCCTTCGAGGACTTCAAACATATCTACTACAGCTATCTGGAGGAGGTGGCCATTGCTGGATCGTGAGCGAGTGCTGGCCAAGATCGATACGCTCAATGGATATCTGCGAGAGCTTCGGGAGATCCTACCGGAGAGCTTCGAGGATTACCAAAGGATCGAGAAAAGACGCGCTTGTGAGCGACTTCTGCAGGTTTGCATCGAGAGTGTCATTGACATATGCGCTCTCATTGTTGCTGGATTCCAACTCGGTCTGCCCGCTGAGGAAGATGATTTGTTCGAGAAATTGGAGCAGGCAGGGATCATTTCATCTTTTAGAAAAGAAGCCCTGAAGAGAATGAAGGGCTTTCGGAATATCCTGGTGCATGTATACGGGCGTATGGACGATCGGATGGTCTACGAGATATTGCAGAACCAACTGGGAGATTTCGAGGCATTCAAGCAAGAGATATTGCCGGCCATACAGAGGTGAACGGCCTAATGGGTTATTGGGTTTTCGCGTTTTTAGGGTTATTGAGAGGAGGCAGGGCCACACGGGAAGAATGGGAATCCCTTCCGCTGCTGCTGAGATGGGGGTACGCCGCGTTATCCTCTTTGGATCCTTGCTGCAAGGAAGCCCAGAGCTGACCAGTGACTTGGACCTCTGCTCATGGTCTGGGATACCCCGCTCAATTTCTTAGAGCGCGCCGCAGGGAGAGTGCTTTATGAGACATGATGTTCCGGATAGCATTCCCGCACGGGTTTATACCAGAGCCGTAGCAGAGGAAACGCTGCGCCTGGCTGATCAGGTGTTACACATAGTACAGGAGAAGTTGCGGGGGGATTGAGAAGGCTTGACCTCGCAGATAATTCGTTGTATAAGAGGCCCATTATGGGGTAGCTGAAGCCCTTCAAGTTGAGGCCCTCCAGGAGATCCTGAAGGAGAAGTTGATCGCCGTCGTTCTTTTTGGCTCCCGTGCCAGGAAAGAGGCCCGTAGTTTTAGCGACTGGGATCTATTTGTCCTGGCTGAAAGCCTCCCAGAGAATCCTATCGACCGAGCCTTCTTCTTCCGGGAAAGGTTATCCGGGAGGGGATTGCACGCCTCCATAATCGCTCGAACCAAGGAGGAGGTCGAAAGAGACCTGCGGCCCATTTACCTGGATATTGCCCATGACGGAATTATCCTCTTTGATCCCTCTGGATACATGGCGGAGAAGCTAAGAGAGGTATGCCGAATCATTCGAGAAGTCGGCCTCTATCGAACTAAGAAGCGTGGTCATTGGATCTGGCGATGGAGGGAGCAACCCATGCCGGGGGAATGGAGCCTTCAATGGAGGAATGAAAGGTGAATTCATTGGAGGATGCCAGATATAGATTGCGCTTGGCTGCTGAACATTTAGAGGACGCGGAATTTGAATTTCAGCATGCCCGGTGGAGCAAAGCGGCCCTCAGTGCCCAGCTTTCGGTAGAAAATGCCGCTAAGGCAACGATTGCGCTCTTCAGTCCCACCGCAAAGACTCATGACCTTGCAAGCGATTTGCTGGATCTCGTAAATAACTCCATGCCGCGGGAGGAAAGAGACCATCTGAGGTCATTGGCGGACTATGCCAATAAACTCGGCTTGAAGGAGCATATCCTTACCAGTTACGGAGATGAGGTGGCCCTCAAGACTCCGAAAGAGATTTACGATGAGGACAAGGCAAAAAGGGCCCTGGATATTGCGAAAAAGGCCATTTGTTCGGCCCAATTTGTTATCTCGGCTCATGGATCAGTAACCTCACCCAATAGCCCCGAGATGAAGAGGGAAACCCCATGAAATATCTGGCAAGAAGTCGCAATTTCTGGATCGTGCTGTCTGCCGACCTGATCTTATTGACGGCCTCTTACATCCTCTCCTACATGATTCGCTTCGAGACCTTGAATCTGGCGTCCACCCCCTATGTTCCTCTGATCCCGCCTACCCTCCCCCTGATCATCCTGGGCAAGCTCATTACCTTTTACCTCTTTGGCCTGTATCGGGGAGTCTGGCGTTATAGTGGCATCTACGATCTCCTCAACATCATCAAGGGGACCGCCTTGAGCTCAGTTCTGATTGGATTCATTTTCTTCTACGGATTTCGCATCGTAGGATTTCCCCGATCAGTCCTGGTGATTGACTGGCTCCTTACTCTGATCTTCGTAGCCGGCCTCCGTCTCCTCATACGCCTGTGCCTCTCTCCCTCTTTTTCCCTCCTTAAGGCTAAAGATCTCATCCATCCCTCCTGGAGGTCCGCCCCCCCGGTGAACCTGTTGGTCGTGGGAGCAGGGGATGCAGGGGAGAAGATCTTGAGGGAGATCTGGGACAATCCGAGACTCCCTTATCAAGTCATGGGCTTTTTAGATGATGATGTGAGAAAGAGAGGTTTATCGATTCATGGGCTTCCCGTGTTAGGGAAGATTGAAGAATTGCCACGGGTCGTCAAGGAAAGGCGGGTCCAGGAGTTATTGATCGCCATTCCCTCTGCCAGTGGGAGACAAATGCGTCGAATCGTAAGCCTTTGTCGGGATGCCGGTGTGCGCTTTAAGACGATCCCAGGCCTGGGAGACCTCATCAACGGAAGGGTTTCGATCAAGGAAATTCGTGATGTCTCCTATGAAGATCTCTTGGGAAGGGAGCCAATCCAACTCGATGAGAGAGTTATCTCGGCTTGTTTGGGCGGAAAGCGAATCCTGGTTACGGGCGCCGGAGGATCCATTGGTTCTGAGCTGTGCCGCCAGATCGCCCGGTTTTCTCCTGAGCTATTGATCTGTTATGATAGGACAGAGAACGCCCTATTCCATTTGGAGATGAGGATACTCAGCGATATTCCAAATCTTTCCTATCGATCATTCATTGGAGATACTCTCGATGAAAGCCGACTCTCCGAGGTCTTTCAAAACACCGCCCCTCAGGTTGTCTTCCATGCTGCCGCCTACAAGCATGTCCCCCTCATGGAACTCAATCCCATAGAGGCCATCAAGAACAATATCTTGAGCACCCAAAAAGTCGCTTTTATGGCGGATCGCTCGGGTGTAGAACGATTTGTGCAGGTTTCTACCGATAAAGCGGTGGAACCGATTAATATCATGGGAGCAACCAAGCGAGCGGCAGAGCTGGTCATCCAGAGCTTCCCTCAAATCGGTTCGGGAAAGTATGTCGCGGTAAGATTCGGCAATGTAGTCGGCAGTGAGGGATCGGTGGTACCCCTCTTTCAGGCCCAGATTGCAGAGGGAGGGCCAGTCACCGTGACCCATCGCGAGGCAACCCGCTTTTTCATGTCGATCCCGGAGGCAGCCCAGTTGATCCTCGAAGCGGCCTCCATCGGCAAGGGAGGAGAAATACTCCTTTTGGAGATGGGGCTACCGGTGCGCATCGTTGAGCTGGCTGAGGATCTCATTCGCCTCTCAGGGAAAGAGCCTTATGCCGACATTGATATTGTCTTCACCCGGTTGCGGCCAGGAGAGAAATTGCATGAGGAGCTGATCGCCGAAGATGAAAATGCCCTTCCCACCTCCTATCCCAAGATTCGAATCCTCAAACCCTCCCCGGTGGATAAGGCAAAGGTCCTTCAGGATGTCGAGAAACTGAGTCGCCTGATCGCCTCATCCAATGGCTTCCCAGTTCCCATTTCTCCTGTCCTCTCTCAGTTGGGCAGAATCGTTCCCGAATATGTTCCTGGCCCAGACATCGTTGCACAGACCAGCAAATAGCTGAGTACTAAGAAGAAAGGATTGAGAGATGAGGAGAGGCCTTCTCAGATACTTCACTCGGCGATTCGGCGGAAACGGGCCTTTTTTTGTTTTTTGTCTTTTATCGGCCCTGCATTTGCTACATGCGTCTCCTGCCTTTGCCTCCTCCAACATCCCACTTCACTCCTGGATCTATGAGTCGGTAGAACGGATGGTCAACAGTGGTCTGGTGGATCAGGCCTCTCTGTCCACCAAGCCCTTAAGCCGCCAGGCGGCAGCAGAGATCCTGGCCCAGGCCATCAGGAAGATTGAAAAGGGAGAGGCTTATGGCTTTAAGAATCTCCTCTTAGAAGACCAGATCGAGGCCCTGATCGCAGAATTCAAATGGGAGCTGCAGAGGATGGGGGCCTATCCCTCCGAGGAGAAGACGAAGGCGAGGTGGTTCGCCATCAAGCCGCTCGATATGGTCCAGGCCAAGGTGGACTATGCCGAGGACCCCTATCTGCTCGAAAATACGAGGGCAGACCGGCTTGCTCATGGATTCAACCTCCGACTGGGAGGCACCAGCCGAGTCGAACTGGCTGAATACTTCTCCCTCTTTGTACACCCCGAGTATCGATATGACGACGAAGAGAACAAGGGCTATCTCTTAGAGACCTACGGAAAGCTGAGCTTGGCCAATATCGAGCTGGAGGTGGGCCGCGATGCCCTGTGGTGGGGACCGGGCTATCATGGCTCTCTTTTGCTCTCCAACAATGCCCTGCCCCTCGACCTAATCAAGCTCTCATCTGCAACTCCTTTCCAGCTCCCTTGGATCTTTCGTTATTTAGGCTACTTTGACCTCACTTTTTTTCTCTCCCAGTTGGAGAAACATCGCGATTTTCCTCATGCCAAGCTGATGGGAATGCGCATCGACTGGTCACCCTTCTCTTTTTTGGAACTGGGGGTATCCCGGGTGATCCAGTTCGACGGCAAGGGCAGGCCCTCCTACGGCTTCTCCGACTACCTTGAGGTCCTCGGCGCCGGGAAAGAGAATCAACCTGGAAAATTTGATAACAACCAGATTGCCTCCCTCGACGCCACCCTGAGATTGAAAAATATCGGCCACTATTTCCCCCTGGCCAATTCCCTGGTGCTTTACGGCGAGTATGGCGGGGAGGATATGACGGGGGAAAAGAGCGGGATCGGTTTTCCCTATAAGGCTGGAGTCATCGGGGGGATTCTCTTGCAGGACTTTCTCACCGTTGGGGGCCTGGACCTGAGGGCTGAATATGCCAGGACGAAGCAGGTCTGGTATCGCCATGGTGTCTATACATCGGGATATACTTATAAAGGGGTCATCCTGGGCCACCATATGGGAGGGGATGCGGACGATCTATATCTCAGGCTGAGCCATTGGCTCAACAAGAACCTGCAGGTGGCCCTCGATTTCGATCAGGA
>Ga0315285_10008190_pt1 | contig 10722 bp, 4 predicted proteins | sample YL17G09_36_MG_FD_203698 | JGI IMG/M metagenome (GOLD analysis project Ga0315285, IMG submission 203698) | Sediment microbial communities from Yellowstone Lake, YNP, Wyoming, USA - YL17G09_36 | ecosystem: Environmental > Aquatic > Freshwater > Lake > Sediment | place: USA: Wyoming | collected... | reverse complement strand
GGCCGTGTAGGACTGCCCCTCGTCTATCGTCTGGGCGAGCGTCGTGCTCACGCTGGAGAGGACGTACTGCGCGGCCATGTCGTAGATGTAGGGGCCGGGGTAGTCCCCCGCCGCGCTGTCCAGCTGGGGGTAGGCGGCCCGCGTCTGCTCGCGCTCCGTGACCGTGGTCGTGGCGGGGAGGTAGGCCAGGACCGTGTCCGCGTCGGCCTCGAACGTTATGGCGTACCTGCCCGTGGCCATGGGGGTGGCCTTGAACGGGGTCCAGAACACCACGTCGTCGTCCGCGGCCATCGTGAAGAAGTCGGGGCCGTCGGCCGCCGTGTTCACGAACTCCACGTACGCCGCCCCCACCGGCCCCGGGTAGACCTCCGTGATGGCGAAGCTCCCCCGGTTGGCCGGCATCATGGGTGCCCCGTACATGTTGACGTAGTCCCCCACCGTGACGAACTGGAGCGAGGGGTCCGTGCCGCCGAACCACGTCAGCCGGGCTGCCCCCGACGGCTGGACCTGCACGACCCACTGCGTGGCCGGCGCGCCGGCGGTCGGGGTGGCCCCGGCGGGCTCCGGGAACCCAAGGACGTTCTGGGCCCGGCCGCCCGTGACGCGGAGGGCGGAGGTCGCGCCCCGGGAGCCGCTGAAGACCTGGACGCCCTTGGTGCCTGCGGACGGGTCCGACAGGACGGAGGAGATGGCCATCGGGCTGTACGCCCTGAGCTGCCTGGCCACGGAGAACGCCACCTCGGACGCCTTCGCGGCGTGGATGTCCCCGAAGTCGGCGGACCTGAACACCACCACGACCTCGGTCTTCTCGTCGAGGAGGAAGGTGAGGGTGTCCCCGTCGTCCAGGTCGTAGGGCTCCGCGGCCGCGCTGGCGAGGGAGGCCCGGGTGCTCCCCGGCCCGTAGAAGACCTCGAGGATGCTGAGGAGGGACGAGTTGACCTGCTTGTTGGCCGTGGCCGCGATGGCGAGCTGCCTGAAGGTGTCGTCGCGCAGCCCCACGCCGGCGGGCCGCACGAAGCCCACGTTGCCCGCCTGGCCGTCCAGGTACGTCCCGCCCGCGGTGGACAGGAACACCTGCTTGGCCGCGGCCAGGGCGTTGGCGCGGACGGCGTCGTCCCCCGCCGCGAGTGCGCGCAGGATGGCCTCCGCCATGGGCCCCTGGATGGCGGGGTTCATGTACTGGCGGATCAGGTCGTAGCTTGTCGGGTTCGCCGTCATTCGTCTTTCCTATGCCCCCGTCTGCGAGACCACCACGTCGCTGTCCGCGTCGATCACGAGCGGCTTCTCGTAGCTCTGCACCGCGATCAGGTCGCTCGACGAGTCGTACGCCGGCGAGATCACGGAGACCGCGAGGACGCCGTCCACCTTGCCCGCCGCCGTGACCAGGTCGGAGATGACGACCGGCTGGCCCACGCCGAGGGAGTTCACGACCGCCGCCACCCCGCTCCGCACCCTTCCGGCCACCTGGCTGAAGGGAACGCCGGTCTTGACCCGGACCGACAGGGAGACCGTGATGCGCCTGACGAGCGGGCCCTGGATGTTCAGGTCCGCGCCGGCCGCCTTCACCCCGGGGTATCCCGCGGGGTCCTGCGGGTCGCCGTAGATCACCCGGTTGACCTCCGCGACGAGGCCGGTGTACCTCCGGTAGCCGTCGATGCCGAGGTTGACGTCCGTGCCGAACGCAAACTTCCCCTCGGCGGACAGCGCCGAGCCGGCCAGGGCGTTGATCTTCGAGGCCAGGGAGGTTCCGTACAGGGTGACGTCGAGCTGGGTCGAGTCCGTCGGGTCCTGCGCGACCGCGTGGATGCGCTTGATGGCGCCGAAGGGCCTCCGCTCGGTCACCTGAACCTGCGGATAGTCCGTCCCGAGGGTGACGGGCCCCACGCTCGTCATTGCCCCGGCGATGACCATCGTCGACGCGGTGGCGGACACGACGGGCCACGTACCCTGGTTGGCCGTCCCGAGGACGGTCCCGCCGACGACCAGGCGGTCGCCCGGCATGACGCTGTCGTAGGAGCTGAACTCAAGGTCCGTTCCGGCCGAGAGGGTGACGACCTCCTCGACGGAGAGCGGGTTCTCGACGTAGAAGCCCTCGCCGTACGTCCTGATGACCCGGAAGGTGCCCTGGTTGAGCGGGGCAAAGTTGCCCGAGATCTTGACCCAGTCGCCCTCGACCATCGGGCCCGGCAGGGCGGGGTCGGTGCCCGCGCCGTTCCAGACGACGTAGGTGTAGGAGCCGTGCCGCTCGACCTGAAACTTCGTCGAGGCGTCCCCGGAGTGCACGCGCGGTGTCCCCGGGCGGAACGAGCCGGCGGTGCCGCCGACGATGGAGACCGTGGACAGCAGGCCGCCGACGACCGTGATCTTTGTGGACCCGTCGGTCCCCAGCGTCTTGGGCTGGGAGGCCGTGGAGGTCACGCGGACGAACTGCCCCGCGTGGAACCCGTGCCTGGTGGAGTACGGCACGCGGACCTGCGTGTAGGCCGCGTCCACGACCCCGGCCGAGCCGAGGACGTCGCCGTCCGTGGCGTTCGCCGTCCCCCCGGTCACCTGGACCGCGCCCGCGGTGCCGACGACCTTGGAGTAGATCTGGATCTTTCCGCCCCGCCCCGAGGCCGTGATGCCGGCGGACGTGGAGAGCCCGGTGACCCCGAGCGTGTTCATGAAGGCCACGGCGTCGTCCGTCCAGGCCGGGATCAGCTTGAACCTCTCGCCGACGACGGAGTACAGCGGGCTGGACATGGCCAGGGGACTCTTCAGCGTGAACTGCGGGCTGGCCAGCGTGTTGGAGCCGAGCACCCACTTCTCGCCGTCGACCAGGCCCACGTACTCGCGGCCGGAGGCATACCCCGCGTCGTCCAGCGTGGACATGGAGATCGGGTCGTTTCCCGAGTTCGGGGAGCTGAGCGGGTCCTCGGTCGTCAGCGCGGCCTCCAGCCAGGCCGAGAGGCCCGTGCCGACGTAGGCGACCACGGCCGCGCCGGTGGAGGTCGCGGCGAGGGGGTAGACCTGCAGGTTGTCCGTGGCGCGCAGGAGGCGCGGGGTTGGGTCGTTGGAGGCAAGGCCGACAGTGCGCACGCACTCAAGGGTCGTCTCCGTGACGTTCGTGACGCGGAACGCGCCCTGGTTGGCGGAGAGGAGGTCGGAGCCGGAGCCGAACGCGAAGATGTCGCCGACCACGACGCCGTTGGTCACGAACAGCGGGGCGGGGCCCGAGCCGTAGATGTAGGTCACCGTGTCCGAGACGAGGGGGACCAGCGGGGCGACGGACACCGTGAAGGTGGTGTTCAGGGTGTGGGCCTGCGCCCGCTTGGCGCCGGACGGCAGGAAGATCTTCACGGAGGTGTACTCCCCCGTCACCACGTCGGAGCCGATGGCCTGGCCCGCGACGGTCGGGTAGAAGTAGCCCACCCTGACGGAGTCGCCGTTGGGGCCGTAGACCGGATGGCGGAACAGGACCGCGTTGTTGGCCCCGGAGGGGTCAAGCACGCCGCGGGACCTCGACCACAGCTTGTAGTCGTTGAAGCTGAAGGCCGGACCGAAGGTGGAGGCCAGGCTGCCCGTGGGGCCGGCGTCGGTGTCGTAGGCGTCAAACTGGGTCGCCGTGGGGGCAAAGATGTTGTTGGCCGTGACGTTGCGGGCCATGGGGACGACGAACGTCTCGTTGACGGGGTCGTTGTCCATGGCGACCACGAGGGAGTCCTCGCCGTCGAAGTCGAAGGGCTTGGCCGCGAACACGCGGTCCACGCCTCCGCCGAACAACTGGTGCACCGTGGGCTTGGACCGCAGGGTCGTGGCCTTGAACGGGGTCACCCCGTCGATGCGGGCGATCCTGGCGTAGTTGCCCCGGTTGGAGGAGTACAGCCCCGCGCCGAACGGGCGCAGGAATCCGAGCGCGGAGTTCCGGTCCGCGCCGAGGGCCTCCAGGGCCACCGCCGGCGTGACGGGGCCGGTCGGCCCGGGTTCCGACGCGTCCCCGGTTACGAGGGTCGTGGCGAAGAAGTACGGGGTTCCAAGCTCGGAGCCGACGCTCTCCGCGAAGGCCGTGTGCGACTGCCTGTTCTCGAACGGCTCGTTCTCCGGCAGCATGAACTGCTTGGCCGCGCCGTCCGCGGCGACCACGACGCTTCCGCCGGCCGGGCCGTAGGTGAGCGGGGTCAGGCGCAGGCGCTTGCCGTCGACGACGGTGAACTCGGCGCCGGACAGGGAGACGTTCAGGGCCACCACCAGCAGCGGGAGGATGTACGTGCCGGCGGGCACCGTCACCATCTGCATGGGCGCGCTCGAGCGCGCGAAGGCGATGCCGACGGTGGAGGTGCCGAACGAGTAGGTGCCCGCCGCGCCCGAGGCCTTCTGGACCTCGAAGTATGTCGCGGTCGCCGCGGAAACACGCCAGTAGCCCCGGTTCAGGGGGTTGGAGACCGCGGGGTCCCAGACGACGACCCAGTCGCCGGCCCTGACGGAGGCGAGGGGCGAGCCCGCCAAAAAGTCGTATCTCCAGATGTCGGCGCTGGGGTTGGTCACGACGAGGGAGGAGGCGAAGGTGATGCCGTGCGGCACGGCGGCCACAGAACCGTCAACGATTACATACAGGTGCGCGTCGCCGGCGGGGACAACCACGCCGCCGCCCGGGATGTTCGCGCCCTCCACATACCCCCGCGTGAACACGGAGCCCGCCGTGACCCGGTCGTCCGCGACGAGGGGCTCGGCGAGGTGGACCTGGCCGGTGTTCCGGTTGAAGGCAAAGTCCGACTTCCGCCCGTCGACGGAGCCGAGGGAGAACATGCCCTTGGAGACGAGCGTCCCGCCGGTGATGGCGAGGGAGGCGCCGTCCGCCGCGCCCCTGTTGCTGGACAGGGACAGGTGGCTGGAGGAGACCACGGCCGTGACGCCGGGGACCTTGGCCGAGATGACGTTCGCCCAGGACTGCAGGCTGTTCAGGCAGGAGACGGCGGTGTAGCCGGACCCCTCGGCCACGAAGTCCGCGTCCGTGAACACGTATGTGTCCGGGGGCGCCGTGAAGACGGTCTTGCCGTCCGCCACGATCCTCAGCGTGTCGCCGGTGGCGATGGTGGTGCTCCAGGCCGACTGCTCGGCGCTGTCGACTGTCGGGTGGATTCCGTCCTTGTAGAGCGGGAGGTCGTTCTTGTAGAGCAGGAGCGTGAACGTGTGCAGGGACGAGAAGCCGAGGGCCGGGTTGGCGTCCGTCGCGATTGACGGCACCACCACCTGGATGTCCTCGTAGGTCTCCTCCTTGGCGAAGAGCCTGACCTGCTTGCCGCCGTTGAAAGTCGTGGCGGAGAAGAAGACGGTCGGGTCGGCGTTGACGGACGACGCGATCTCGAAGGCCGTGGCCGCCCCGGGGGACCGGAAGTCCGTCCCCTGGAAGACGTGCTGGCACCTCTCGCCGCCAACGCTGACGGCAAGGGCGTCCCCGTCGAAGATGGCGAACGGCTCCTCGAGCGTCGTGACCAGGAGCGCCTTCGTGATCACCGTGTCCGGGAGCTGGAGGAACTCCTCCCCGCCGAGCGCGAGGTCGACGACGTTCGTCATGCCTATGCCCTCGGAGATCTCCTCGTAGCCCGTGCCGTCGTCGATGAACAGGGTGGTCGGCGCGCCCGCCAGACTGGCGACCTTCGCCGAGAGGACCCGCTTGGGCTCGTCCGTGGCCGTGACCCCGAGGGCCGCGTTCTCGATGGCCAGGGCCGTGCCCCTGCTCCGGGACTGGATCGCCCTCTTGATGCGCTCCCTGTACCTGTCGTCCGTCTCCTGGTCCTGCGCCGTGGAGAACGGCAGCGGGTTGGTCGCGCCGGCGTTGGGGTACGGGTTGCCGAGGACCTCGGCGATGGTGTTGCGCGGCACGTTGCCGCGGCTGCCCGGCTCCAGGGCCACCACGGGCACGTTGGTGAGCGAGTCCTCGCCGTCTTGGATCACGGCGGCGATGGTCGTGGAGAACTTGACCGAGTCGAAGGTGCTGCCGCCCGGGGTCTGCGCCACCGTCCCCGCCGGGATGGACCTGTTGCCCCCCTGCGCCAGGATGACGGTCTCCGAGAGGTTGTGGAAGCGGGAGGTGCCGGCCGCGAGGGTCATGCGCCAGTAGACCCCCACCTGCACGATGGAGGTGTACTTGATGGGCCCCTCGACGTTCTGCGTGTTCCGGCCGATGAAGACCGAGCCTCTGGGCGGGAACAGGGCGCCGTCCGCCACGTCGATTGCGGCCGAGCCGACGTTCGGGGCCGGCGAGCCGGGGTAGAGCTTGGTGGAGACCTTGGAGAAGCTGGAGTCGGTGAAGGTGACGGCGCCGAGGGCCTTCGTGGCGGTCTGGCGGGGGACGTCGTTGTCGTTGCCGAGGTTGTCGAGCGTGGGGCCCGTGGCGCGGTCGATGGAGACCGAGTCCAAAATGGCGAAGGTGTCCTGGCTGTTCCTGGTGTCGTTCTGCGCGGCGGCCGTGAACAGGCTGTCCACCACGGAGCCGGGGCTGACGTCGTCGATGCCCGTGAGGGTGAGCCAGGTGTCGAGCATTTCACCCTTGTTCTGCTGGAAACTGCGCGGGTTCGGTGTGTTAGCCATTACAAGTCCCTGCCTTTTTTGGAAAACGACCCGGAGAGAGCGGCCTGTCTAAAGATTGCCATGCTACCTCTTCATCTCCAGGCTGATGGGGAGCAGGCCGACGGAGCCCGACACCCCGACCTCGGCGTTGACGGTCACGGCCGGGCCCGAGAGCTTCACGCGGATCGAGCCCACGCTGGAGAAGCGGGGGTCGGAGGCGAAGGCCGTCCTGATGGAGTCGGCCACGGTGTCCGCGGTCAGGTCCGCCGTGCTCATCCCCGGCTCCAGGGCGACGCCGAACGAGGGGTAGTGGAGCAGGCTGCCCTGCGGGGTGGAGACCTTCAGCCTCGCCGCCTGCACCAGGTTCGTCAGCCCGAACGCCAGCTTGACCTCGCCGGACCTGGAGACCACGATGTCCCCCGCGTTGTCGAGGAGGAGGTCCACCTTGCTCACCTTGGTGAGGCGGTCGGCCTCGGTCTCCGACGAGACGGAGATGGTCTTGGGGTCGTCCGCGGCCTGCCCCTGCATGGGGATGTAGACGAGCTGCTCGCTGTTGATGGTCCCCGGGAGGTACGCCCTCACGGTCGCCCCGTCCGCCACGGTGAGGGAGTCCAGGGTGGGCTCCCCGTCCAGCGTGACGATCACGCTGCCGGGCGAGACCGCCTCGACGCTCACCACGGACCGCCGGAACAGCGGGACGGAGGTGGAGTACAGCTTGACCGACTGCCCGACGTACAGGTTCACCGCGCTGGACACCTGGATCTGGCTGCCGGAGCCGTTTGAGAGGAGCGGGAGCACGAACCCCTCCTCGTCGATGTACGGCGGCTGGAGGCTGTTGGTCGTCACGATCTCCATCCACCTGTCGGGGTCCCCGAGGTATCTGGCCGCGAGCTGCTCCATGGTGAAGTCGAACGGCAGGGGAACGGCGAACTTGCTGTTCGGGATGTCGAAGGCTATCCCGGACCGGTCGGCCAGGCCCTTGACGTACTCGAAGCTGCTCGGGATGGTGTTCTCGTGCATGGCCAGGGTGGCCGTCATCCGGTCCACCTGCTGGCACGCCTGCTGCAGCGCGAAGAGGGCCTTGACCTCGTCCCCGGTCGGCTGGTGGCTGGTGGGCCTCGGGGCGGGTCGGCCGTTAACGTCGTTGTACGTGGCCGAGCCCATGCCGATGTGGTCGGCCAGGTCGTCGGCCACGTCCTGCAGGCCGGCGCGTATCCTCAGGAAGTCCTGGCGCTGGAAGGCCGCCACCCTCTCCCTCTCCGCGTCAACGAGCCGCTGCAGGGAGAGGTCCACGTCCATGTTGGAGACCTCGATGTTGTCGAACAGGTCCGGGTTGGAGTCGGGGTCCTTAAAGAGGCTCGTGATCGGGTCCGCGCCCGCCGCCCCCGTGGCCGCGCTCCCCGCCGGCGGCCGCGCCTCGGGCTGCCCGCCCTGGATGGATTTGGCCGCCAGGAAGGCCTTGTCGTGGGTCGTCTTCATGGCGTTGGGGATGGAGTCCCTGAGCCCCTCCCAGCTGGCCACCACGGTGCTCTGGAAGTCCTCCACGATGCTGCCGGGCATGTCCATGATCGCCGCCGGTATGCCGATGACTTCCTTCAGGGTCAGGATGGTCTCGCGGATCGGGTTGAAGACCATCGACTCCACGTCCGCGCGCACCGCCCGGATGGCCGCCTTGGTGTCCTGCAGGATCGCCCTCGCGGCCCTGATCTGGTTGAAGATGTTCTGGAGCTTGGAGACGCTCCGCCAGGCGGGGAGGAGCTGCGGGTCCACCGGGAAGGTTCCGCGCTGCAGGTCGATCTTCTTCCAGCCCGTGGCCTGGAAGGAGTACCTGTAGAGCATCGGGTCCGCGGCGGACCGCGACAGGGTGAACTGCCTGGGGGTGACGAGCCAGACCCACCCGTCCTTCCACATGCAGACGGCGAGCCTGAGCCTGGACGGGTCCCTGGCATATTCGCCGTGCGTCTTGTCGATGGTGGCGCTGCCCTTCTTCATGTGGGCGTACCTCTCCAGGAACGTGCTCAGGAGGTGGAACTGGTAGTACCCCGTCCCCTGGAGGCCGTAGACGTCTTTGTTGAGGGGCGTCGGGGGGCCGAAGTTCGCCGTGTAGGTGCGGTCGCCGAGGAAGGTGCTCTTGAACTTCCCGATGACCCCTTCGACCGCGGCACCCGTGGCCGTGCTCAGCACGGCTGCCTTCAGGGGCGTGACGGGCTGCTCGGCCGCGGGCCCCATGCGGTAGGGCCAGACGCCGGTGGTGCCGGAGAAGCTGATCTGCACCAGGGGCGAGGCGTTGTGCTCCTCAAGGATGCCCTTCAGGGTGACGGTGGTCTGGATGGCGTACGGGGTCGAAACCGTGAGGTCCTCGGGGGTGATCGGGAGGGTGAACCTCTTCAACACGTTGTAGGAGCCGTCGAGCTGGACCTCCAGGATCATGAGCTGGTACGGCAGCTGTCTGTTCCACGCCTCGCCGCTCGGGACGAAGGACCGGAAGAACCCGTCGGACGAGGCGTACTCGGCCTGCCCCAGCGTGGGGCGCTCGTTGAGCGTGTTCTCTGTCTCGTCGCCTTTCTTTGGGGGTTGGCTGCTCGTCATTGGTTCCCCTAGCTCACGCTGATGGTGAGGGTTGTCCCGCCGGCGCCCGCCGCCGGCGAAATTGACGCCTTGTAGTTGTCTTCTATGAACTTCACGATGGCCCCCGAGGCGGCCTTCCACATGTTTTCGTGAATAGTGTTCGGGTCAGACTTGTCCGCGGCCGCTATGGCGTCGGTGATTTTTTCGCGGAGGTCGTCGCCCGTCTTCCCGTTGAACGTCGGGGTGTAGGAGTGCGACACGGGGCTGCTCGTCGCCACCGCCAGCTCCAGCTTCAGGTTGGTGGCCAGGTAGTCCACGGACGCGCCGCCCACGCTGTCCCAGTACTTGACGTGCGCGTTGGCCGGCGTCACCCCCGAGGTCCCGGCGATGGCGGTCTTGATGGCCGCCTTCAGCCCGTCTGTCGTGATGCACCCCGCCTTCACCGGGGCCAGGCTGGTCCCGCCCGAGTCGTAGGAGGTCGGGACGCCGGTCATGGTGGCGCCGAGGAGGGTCGACACGATGCCGTCCCCGACTGCCTTCCAGGCGTTCGCGTGCGCGGTGGCCGGGTCGGACACGTTCCCCACCATGTTGCCCCTCACCGCGGAGGAGAGCCCTGTTCCGCTCATGGACATGCTACTTCTTCACCCTCACCACGCCCGAGAAGTCGATGTGCGGCACGCCCGTGAACGGGTCGACGCTCTGCCCGGTGATCGCGCCGTCGTTGGCCGAGGTCGAGCCGGTGGTCAGCTCGATCAGGGGGGCCTTGACCTTGGTGTTCCCCTTCGAGTCGACGAGGGTCTCGCCGCCCACGGTGGTCGTCCAGTCGCCCCCCGCGTCGGCGACCATGTCGCGCTCCACGGCCGTGTTCATGTCGCGCGCGGCGCGCACCACGATGTCCCGGCCGCTCGTCTCGATGGTTATGTCGGAGGTGGGCTTGTCGAGGCGGATCAGGCAGGCCTCGTTGTCGTTGATGACGATGGAGCCGTCCTTCTCGAACTTCACGAAGGAGCCGCCCGAGGCGGGGTCCTGCGGGACGCCGGAGGTGTCCGTCTTGGACTTGTACGTCATCGTGCACTCGCCGTCGTCGTTGACGGCCATGCGCCAGCCGTTGAACTCGAAGTCGTAGTGGTGCCCGTCCGCCCTGGAGTCGGCCGGTCCGAGCCTGTGCTTGGTGGCCCCGACGATGTACGCGTTCTGCCTGTCCCCGTGCACGCACAGCACGAGCACCTGGGAGCCGTCCTGGTCCGCCGGGTCCAGCGGGGTAAGGTCCGTGGAGGGCCGGAGCGTCCAGCGGTGGACGTCGCCCATGCCCCCGAACAGGTCCAGCACGGTGCACTTGTAGTACGGGTTGATGCACAGGTTGCCGCGCCTGTTGCGCTCCGTCACGAAGAGGTCATACTCCGTGACGCGCTTGTTCGTGTTCTCCCTGTCGTCGGGGTAGTAGACCCTGGTGACGGTCCCCTTCTTTAGGAAGCCGGAGTCGAGGAGGGGCTTGAGCGCGGCGCCCTGCCCCGTGTCCACGCTTATGAAGTGCGGGAGCCAGCTGCCGTCCTTTAGCCTTGGCATTACTTGTCCCCCTTCTCGCGCGGCGGCACCTTGACCGCC
>Ga0315285_10008189_pt1 | contig 10722 bp, 7 predicted proteins | sample YL17G09_36_MG_FD_203698 | JGI IMG/M metagenome (GOLD analysis project Ga0315285, IMG submission 203698) | Sediment microbial communities from Yellowstone Lake, YNP, Wyoming, USA - YL17G09_36 | ecosystem: Environmental > Aquatic > Freshwater > Lake > Sediment | place: USA: Wyoming | collected... | reverse complement strand
CGGAGGCTTTGGCGCGTTCGGGGGGGGCGCGCCCGGCGCGGCCGCCCCTGCCTTTGGCGCGCTGCCGCCACCGCCCGCGTTTGGGGCTGCGCCCGTCGCCACTGCGTTCGGCGGTGTGGCGCCCGCATTTGGTGGGGGTGGGGGTGCGTTCGGGGCGCCGCCGCCGCCGCCAGCCGCGCCCGCACCACCACCACCAGGCGCGGTCGGAGGGTTTGGCGCCTTTGGCGCGGCCCCCGCCGCCGCTGCCCCAGCCTTTGGGGGCGGCGCGTTCGGCGCGCCCCCCGCCACCGCCGCCGGTGCGCCCATCACCTTTGGCGGCGGCGGCGGCGGAAACGCGTTCGGCGCCGCGGCCAACCCCTTTGGCGGCGGCGGCGGCGGCCACAGCTTTGGCGGGTCGGCCGCAGCCCACCGCCCAGGCAGCGGCAAGGCCGCGGCCCCCCTCCCCGCCGACGCCCCGCCCGGCGCCTTCGCCGCCGCCCATGGCCTGGCCAACCCAGCGGACCCGGCCGTAGTTGCCGCTGCTGCAGGCGCCGGCGACCCCTGGGGCGCGTCCGCCTTCGTGCCCGGTGGTATCCCTGAGGACGCCCCGCCGGCTGGGGCGTGATGGGGGAAAATGTGGGTTTTTATTTTTCTTGTTTTGTAGCGCAGTGCGGGAGAGATGGGAAATGATGCCCCCTCTCAACTATTCACACGACCGCCCCGACCATGGAGCACCCGATGAGAGCCAGCCCCGCCGCGCCCGCCGCGTTCCCGGACGCGGCACAGAGAGCGGCTGGGAGGAAGAAGGCAACGATCGCACCCGCGCCCGCGCCCACGACCGCCAAGGCAGCGGCCGCGTCGGGGACGGACACCGCGACCGCCGCGGCGGAGGCTGTGAGTGCGAGGGTGGCCAGGAAGAAGGGGCGGCCGGTCAGGTGGCCGCCGGCGTCGAGCAGGCGGGAGGGCGGGGGCGGCCCACCCGCGCCTCCACCTCCTTCCTCCAGCAGGGGGGCCCCCCCACCGCCACCCCCGCCCCCCTCCCCCGCCCCGCCACCCGCCCCGCCCCGCCACCTCGCCCACGCCCCCGACCCGCCCACCCCCAGCCGCCCCGCCGCTTCACGAGTGGGCCACATCATGAGCGGGAACATGGTCATCAGCGCCGCCGCGAACGCCGCCCGCACCCCGGCCGCGGCCAGCATTGGGGCCAGGGCGGGCGGGTGGGCGTGGCCGTGGCCGTGGCCGCCGCTGCCGAGGGCGGGCGCCAGGGCGGCGGGCGTCCACCCGTCCAGCACGTCACCCGCCACCCCCGCCGGGCCCAGCAAGGCCAGGGCGGGCAGGGCGACGGCCAGGTAGGCGAGCACGCAGGCGGAGAGGGCGGTCCAGACGAGGAGGCCGTCCCGGCGGGGCGTGTGCGGCAGGGCCAGCTCAAACGCGACGGGCGGCGCCGTCAGCTGGGTGACGAGGGCGGAGGTGATGACGCCCGCCGCGGTGGCGCACCCCTTGACCAGGCGCCAGGGCGGCGGGGAGGAGGGGGCACCGCCGCCGCGGCCGCCCCCCGTCCCATCCCCCCACCCCCCCAGGACGGCAAGGCGGCGCGTGTCTGGGACCAAGGGCAGGCGAAAGAGGCGCCCGCCCGTCGCCGCCGCCCACCCCACCGCCCCAACCCCGATGCCCGCCCACGCCAGCACCGCCACCGCGCCCGCCCAGGCAGCCGCCGCCGAGTCGGCCAAAGAATGCGCCAGGGAGAGCGGCAAGAAGGCAAGGGCGGCCAGGGCCGGGATGGCGGCAGCGCGTGAGCACAGCGCGCCCGCCACGCCGCTCCCGCCACCCGCGCCACACACCAGCCCCCCCGGCCCGACCAGCGTGTCGGCCACCATGCCGCAGTAGACAACCAGCATGCCCCACCCGAAGAGCAGGGAGGCCGCGTCCAGGAGCGAGGCGGTGGCCGGGCCGAGAATGATGAGGACGGCCGCCTGGTAGGACGGGGCGGACGTGGCCCGGATGGACGCCAGCACGACGCCCGTCGAGGCGGCCGACGCGGCGGAGAGGGCGACGAGCAATGCGGACCCGGCGGGTGCGCCCAGGGCGGCCAGGATGGCGGGGATGGAGGCCGTCGCCGCGCCGACGACCGACTTGGCCAGGAGGACCGCGGAGGTCGGGAGCGAGGTCATAGTGGCGCTTTTTTTTGTTTTCCCTTCTCTTTTTTGGCCTCTGTTTCGTCTCTGTCTCGCTCCCTGTCTCGCTCAGGCTGGTCTGTGTGGGAGCGGTGTGATAGGTGTGGAGAGAGATAGAGGGCGAGGGCGAGCAGGGGCGTCGGCGGAAAAGACAAGGGCGCGCCCTCGCAGCGAATTCACCTTTGGCTATTGTTTCATTTCTCCTCCCAATCCCCACGCGACCCGTCGCCCCATAGCGCGTGTGTGTGAAGCACAAAAGATGCACGCCGCGTGCGCCCTCACCCCTGCCCCCCGTGCCCCCACCCTCGCCCCTCGCCGCCTGCGGCCCGCGAGCTCCGCGAGCCTGCTCTTGACCGCCGGCGCGCGCCGCGCAGCGGCCTCCAACCCCTCGCTCCTCGTAGCTGTTGTTGCGTCCACGCCTGCCCGGGCAGCCATGGCCCCGGCGGCGGCGATGGGGGCCAAGGACAAGCAGGTGAGAGAAAGAAAGGAATGGGCAAGGCTGGAGGAACAAGGCTGTCTTCCAAGGGAAAAAAGTCACATACGCGCTTTTTGTTTTCTTATCATTCTCTTCTCTTATCTCCCACCTGCTCCTTTTTTCCCCCCTCCTCTCACCCACCAGCCCTTCATCATCATTGGCGGCGGCCGGGTCGGCGGCGCCCTGGCCGCCATGGGCGAGACGGACGTGAGTCATGAGAGTGGGGTAGGGAGGAGAAGAGGAGTGCGCCCTCTCTCTCTTGCGCGCTCTCCACCTCTCTCCAGGGTAGGGCGGGGTTTAGGGCAAGGGGCGCTCTCTCTTCCTCTCCCACTCACACCCATTCCTCTTCCTTTTCCTCCTTTTCAGGTCACCGTCCGCCGGGGCGAGCCCATCCCGGCGACCCCGGCCGGCCCCATCGTCGTCGCCACCCGCAACGACGCCCTGGCGGGCGTGGTGGAGGCCACACCCAAGGCCCGCCGCCCCGACCTGGTCTTCCTCCAGAACGGCCACCTCCAGCCCTGGCTGGATGCTGCCGGCCTGGGCGAGGCGACGCAGGTCCTGGTCTACTTTGCGGTCGCGGCGGCAGGGGACGCCCCTACGGACGGGGTCACCGACGCCAACCCGGAAGGCTTGACGGCGGCGACAGGCAAGTGGGCGCCCGCGCTCGCGGCCCGCCTGGCGACTGCCGGCCTGACCTGCAAAGTCCTACCGAAAGGGGAGTTTGACAAGGCCATGCTGGAGAAGCTGGTGTGGATCAGGTCAGTGGAATGGAAGAGAGGTGTCCGGGGTACGTGCCTCCTCCCGTAGAGGAGGCACGTACATGAGAGAGTGGAGAGTGACGGAGGAGAAAAAGAGAGGGAGAGAGAGGTCGGGTGGTTTTTTCGCTCTCTATTCTCCATTCACCCCTCTCCATTTTCTTTTCTCTTCTCTCCCTTTTTCTCTCCCTAGCGCCTTCATGCTGGTCGGCGCCAGCCACGGCGGCATCACCGTCGGCGAGGTCGAGTCCGCCCACACGGCCCAAGTGAGCGCCCTCATTGCCGAGCTGACGGCCGCGGGCGCGGGCGATATGGGTCTGGAAATGGAAATGGATGATGAGGCAGCCGTGACCACCCGCCTGCTCGCCTATGCGCGGGCTGTGGCCCACTTCCCGACCGCGGTCAAAGAATTTGAGTGGCGTAACGGGTACTTCTGGGGGCTGAGTCAGCGCGCGGCAGGTGGAGGCAAGGCGGACCCGTGCCCGGCTCACACGGCGTTGTTGCGGGAGGTTGGGGGGGTGTGATTTAAAATTTTTTTTTTTTTTTTTTTTTTTTTTTTTTTCATTCACCAGCGCGCAGCACCGCCACCGCCTGCTCCGAGAGTATGCCGCCATTGCCTTGGACCACCGCCACCCGCGCGCCCGGCACCTGCCGCCCCACGCCCGCCTCCCCCCTCAACTGGACCGCCGCCTCCACCACGCTGAAGAGCGCAGGCGCGGCCCACGGCGCGCCTCCACCCAAGAGGCCGCCGTGCGTGTTCACGGGCCAGGCGGCCGCGGGCGAGGACGCCCCGGGGCCGCCCCCCGGGTCGACGAGGGCCGCCGCGGCGGACGAGGCGGCCCGCCCTGCGGCCGCGAGACCCGCCGCGACGCTGCCGAAAGACGGCACACCCCCACCAGGCGCGCGAGCGCCGCCACCGCGCGGCGCCACCGCGCCCATGGCAGCCAGGGCGGCCAGCGCCGTGATGGGGTAGCAGTCATAGGGAAACCAGACGTCCACGTCAGCAGGTCCAGTGCGTGCCTCCGCGTACGCGCCCGCGACGGCGGCCTCCAAGGGCGCCCAGGCGGCCGCGGTGAGCGGGTGGGCGGGCGTGAGGGGGCCCGAGGCGCGGCCGCCGCCCGCGATGAGGATGGGCGGGGGGCGCCCCCCGCCCCCCCGCGCCCTCACAGCGTCCGCACCGCCGACGATGACGGCCGCCGCCCCGTCCGCCCGGCGTGCGCACTCAAACAGCGTGGTGGCGGGTCCGACGGGGCGACCCGTGCGGAGGATCGTGTCGGCCGAGAGAGCGGGCGGCTGGTGGGGGTAGTCACTGGTGCTCGGCCGTTCCTCTCCCTGCTTCCCCTTGCCGGCCAGCCCGCCTGGGTGGCGGGAGCCGTGCAGGGCGGCCAGCGACGCGTACGCGGCCAGGTCGGCCCGGGCCAGCAGGCCCCCGCCCAGCGCCCAGGCCGCGAGCGCGTCGTACCCGGCAGGGATGGCCGGGGAGGGCAGGGCCGGTTGGGCCGGCGTGAGGCCGTGCGCCCCGCCCACGGCCGCGTCCGCCCGTTCCAGAAAGGCGGCCGTGGGTAGGGAGGCCGAGGAGACGGCGTCGCCCAGGACGACGGCCACCGCCGACGCAGCCCCAGACTGGACGAGCGCCCGCGCCTCGAGCAGGCAGGCCACTCCGGCCGCGCCACAGGCGTCCAAGGACCGGATGAGGGGGAACGGGCGCCTTTCCGAAAGCCCCAACCCGGCCGCCTGGGCGAGGCGGTGGCCGGCCAAGGCGCCCCCTGCCAAGGTCGGTGCGGTCACGAGTGCGTCGAGGGAGGTCGCCCGCATGCGGGCGTCCTTCAGCGCACCGTGCAGCGCCGCCACGCAGAGGAACACCGCATTTCGAGGCGGACCGCTCGAGGTCAGGTGTGTGGCCCACGCGCCCAGGATGAAGACGGGCAGGCGGGGCATTGTGTCGCCGACACGGGGATGAAAAAAATGAAAAGAACGCACGCCCCCCGTTGCTCAGACCGGCGAGGGGAGATGAAGCAAGCAAGCCCCTCCTCGCCCCACCACCACCGCCCGGCCTGCCCGCCCACGCCCACGCCCTCCACCCGGCCAGACCAGGCAGACCCTGTGACCCCGCCGCCGGAGGAGGAAAGCAGGCCCGAGGCGACGGGGAGAGGCGCTGACAGGCAACCGATCGACGGCGCTCCTCCCGCTCCTTCGCCCTCCTCTCCGCCTGCACCGCCCAGCCCACCCCTGTCCACCCGCCTGGCTACCTACGCATCCTCCCTCCTCCGCCGCACTGTCACAGCCGTCCTACGTGCGGGGCCGACCCCCCAGCACGTCGCCTTCATCATGGATGGCAACCGCCGGTTTGCGGAAGCGCGCGGGGCCGCCGTCGTGGTCGGGCATGAGGCCGGGTACCAGAAGGTGAGATCGAGGGGAGGATGTAGAGGGCCGGACGGAGCATGTGGCGGGCGTGCATGGACGAGGCGGTGGACGGAGGAGCGGAGGGCGCGAAGGGGCACCAAAGTTGGCTGCGCGCGCGCTCAACCCAACCTCACCATTATTTTTTCTCCCTCCCTCCAGTTAATCGACGCCCTCGACTGGTGCCTCGCCCTGGGCGTCTCCACCGTCTCCGTCTTCGCCTTCTCCGTCGACAACTTCCGGCGCCCGGCGGCGGAAGTATCGGCCCTGATGGACCTGGCCGCGGAACGGCTCGGGCGCCTGGCCTCCCCGCACGGCGAGGCGGGCGCCCTGCTCGCCCGCCACGGCGTCCGCGTCCGCATCCTCGGGGACCGGGCCCTGCTCCCGCCGGCCGTGGCGGCGGCTGCATATGCTGCTGAAGACGCCACAGCGTGCCACGCCGGCGGCAAGACGCTCAACGTGTGCCTGGCGTACGCGGCGCGGGTGGAGCTGGCAGCCGCTGTCGAAGGCGCGGCTGGAGAGGTTTTGAGTGGGAACGCCGCCGCCGCCGCCGCCGCCGCCGCTGCCGCCTCCCCGCCCCCACCCTGTCCGTTCTTCCTGGCCCCGGGGTCCCTGCCCCCCTTACTGGACCGCCACCTCTACACGGCGGGCGCCCCGCCGGTCGACCTCCTCGTGCGGTCCTCCGGGGAAGCCCGGCTGTCAGACTTCCTGACGTGGCAGGCCCGGGGCGCAGCCCTGGCCTGGGCCCGCCCGCTGTGGCCGGACCTGGGCTTCCTGGACCTGGCCCGCGCGGTGGCGGGCTGGCAGCGGGCGTCGCCGGCTTTAGACGCGTTGCGGGCGGCGGCGGGGGTGAGCGTAAGCAAGAGCGGAGAGGCGGCGGCGGCTGCCCCGCCCCAGCCTCCTCCACCTCCGCCTCCGCCCGCGGCCGCCGCCCATCCGCCGCCGCCACCCGTCGGCGTGCCGCGGCGTCGCCGTGGCGGAGGAGGCGCTGGTGGCACTGGCGCCGCCCCCCCTCCCCCCGACCCGACCGTCGCCTGGGCGGCCCGCCCGCTGCCTGTCCCCCCTCCCCCCTTCCGCCCCTCGCTCCGCCGCCCGGGGGCCTCCGACGATGACGAGGATGACGACCCCGACGTCCACGTCCTTGACCCCCAGTGCCCATGCTGCTTGCCGGGGGTGCTGCGGCGGCGGGTGGTGCCCGTGGCGGTGCCGGCGGGCGCGCCAGCGAGGGTGCTGGCGGCGGCGACGGCGGCCGCGGTCGCTGAAGCCGCGTCTCAACCTGCGGGGCTGGAGGGCGTGTTTGCGGCGAAGAGGGCGCGGGAGGCTGCAGTCCGGGCGGCGATGGCGGCGGCCCGGGAGGGAGGTGGCGGTGGTGGGACGTGAAAAGAGAGAAGACTGTTTCAACCTGCCACCTGCGCGCGCGCGCCTGGAGAGAGAGAGGTTTTGATTTGACTCGCCCGTTCGTTGCTCTCTCTCTCACTCTGTCGCTGTCGCCCCGCGCCCTCCCATGGCCTCCCTCAATCCGCCCGCAGCCACTGCCGCCGCCGCCGCCGCGACCGTGGTGGCCGCCGCCCGGGCGTCCGCCTGGTGGCGCCTGTCCGCGGCCTCCCTCCCCCTCCCCCCTCCCCCACCACCCCCTCCCCCGCTCCTGCCGCCCGCCCTCGTCGCGGCGGCCCGGGCGAAGGCCACGCTGGGGCGCGCTTCGTTGAAGGCCGGAGCGAGGTTGAAACCCCCTCCAGCACAGGGGCGTGCAAGCGGCAGCAGTGGCGGGAGCAGCGGGCGGCGGCGGCGGCCCTCCTCGGCTTCATCATCAACCTCCACCTCCAGCGCGGCCCAGCGGCCAGCCACCGCCGGCCGCCCGCCCCCCGCCAAGGCCGAAGCCCGCCTCCCACCGCCCGTCGCCAGCCTGAAGCTGATGCCGTCGACGTCCACCAGCCCGACAGAGGCGTCGTGGCTGGACTTTGAGGTGGCGTGGGAGGAGGTGGTGGAGGGGTGATGGGAACAGAGGGTGGGGGGGGGAAAAGTCAACCCCTCTTCGCGCCCAGGGTGCACACGTCCTTTCATTGCCCGCGCGCCGCGTGCTCCACTCTCTAATTGTGCGCCCCGTGTGTAGTCCACCGCTCCATCTGGATTCATCACCCGCCGCACGGCGGCGCGCGTCTCTCTCTCTCTCTCTCTCTTTTTCAACTCGCACTTCCTAACTCAACTGCTGCTGCCCTCCTCTCCCGCCGCCGCACCAGCCCCGTCCCCACCCAAAACACGCCGCTCGCCCCACTGACCACGACCAGTGACGCCACCATCAACCAGACAAAGTGGGCCGGGTCCGGCACGGCCAGGCACACCCCCGCGGCGAGCGCGCCCGCCGCCGCCTGGGCGCTGAATTGGACGCCGTTGACCGTACCCAGCGACCCGGGCGGGACGCGCTCCTGCAGGGCCTGGGCGGCCGCCAGGTCGAACGCCCACAGCCCCGCCCGGGACAGGGCCAGGCCGGCCGCCAGGCCGCGCGCGGCGGGCAGGGTGGGCGCCGCGGACGCGGCCAGGAGGGCGGGGGCCAGGCACACCCATTGCACGCCCAGCCCGGCCCCGCCCGCGGCGTCCAGGCCCCACGCCCTCCGCGCGGGCGGGAAGGCGAAAGTGGCCGCCAGCCCCGCCACCGCACCCGCGCCCCGCCACCCCGCCAGCTCGGCCGCCCCCAGCCCCCGCCACTGCAGGTAGGCCGTCATCGTGGGCCCAAAGGAGAGGACGGTGCCGTACAGCAGGGCGAGGGCCGCGCCCGCGGGGAAGGCCGGGGCGGCGGCGTACGTTTTCAGCGCGGCCCCCGGGCGGCGGGGGGGCTTGCTGGGGAGCGTGGGAGTAGCAGCAGCAGTAGCAGCAGTAGCACCCCCACCCCCACCCCCACTCCTGCCGCCGCCCCCTCCCAGTCGGTCGGGCGCCAGACGCTGGGCGAGGGCCAAGAGTGCGAGCTGGGGCGCGACCGCCACCGCGGCCGCCCCCGCGACGAGCGCCGTGCCCGCGCTCGGGCCCGCACTGCTCAGGACAGCGCCCACCACCGCGGGGGCGGCCACCAGGGCCACCAGGTCGATGCGCCGCATGCCGGCGTTCAGGGAGGCGAGGGCAGCGCTATCCCCGCCCGCCAGGGCCGCGCTCCATTCCCGCTCCACCGACACGGCCGCCCCCGCCGCGCCCAGGGCCGCGCCCGCCGCGCCGGCGATGGCCAGGGCGCCCAGCCCGATGGTGCGCGGGGTGAGGCCCGGGGGGCTGCCGGGCCCGCCCTCCCGCCAGTGGAGGGCGGCCAGGACGGCGCCCGCGGAGAGGAGGGTGCAGGCGGCCTGGGCGCCCACGAAGCGGGCGGCCGCGGTGTAGCGTGCCCACCGGTCCACCGCCCGGCCAATGGACGCTCCTCCCAACGCTTGGGCGAGCGATTCGGCCAGGCCTAGAGCCGCGGGCAGGGCCAGGGTGTCCGGGGCGAGGGCGAGGAGGGCGAGCGCACCCCCAAACTCCCAGCCCCTCCCCACCGAGGCGGAGAGCGCGTGCGCGGCGTAAAGGGCCCAGCGGGCGGTGCGTGGGGGGTGGGAGGGGGCGGCGCCGTCAGCTGGTGGTGGTGGTGGTGCTAGTGCTGGTGCTGGTGTGGTGGTGGGCACCAGGGGCGCGTCGCTGGGGTCATCCAACAGGGCGGGTGGCAGCTGGGGGGCGCCGGCTGGAGAAGATTGGGGAAGCGAATCGGCGCCGGCGTCGCCGACGCCGCCCATTCCTGGGCCTACCACCTCGCCTCTGGGTGGCCAGGACGACATTATGGCATCTCTTCCTGTCCAGGCGGCACTCAAAGGAGAAGGGCGGCTCCTGGGCGGTGAAGCGAGGGCCCGTGCGAACGAAAAAAAACAATGAGAGTTGACCCCCGACCATTCGTTTTTGTTTTGTTTTTTTACAGGATGCACAGCACACGCGCGCGCACCCGCACACGCACACATATACACGCGCGCGCACACGCACACGCACACATATACACGTAGCCTAACAAGCATGCACATACACAAGAGCGAGAGAAAACGTGTCGAAAAAGAAGGAAGAGGAAAAAGTTATGCAAGCTAGATGGGTTATGAAAAAGGCAATGCGGCCTTTTTCAAAAGAGAGAGGAAAGGGTGCGCGCGGAGGTGTGCTGGAGCTGGGGGAGGCATTGCGTGCGAAAACGCAATCAGCCCGCCCCCAGCCACACGCACACACACATGCGTGACCCGCCTCCCGCACGCAATACTAAAAAAAAAGGAAGGAAGGAAGAGGGAGAAGAAGAAGTAGGGTTGGGGGGTCGAGAGAGGAGCTTTTTTTGTCGTCTCCCATCGTCTCGTGCGTTGTCACGACGCCTCCACGGGGGACGCGACGGGCACCTCCTCAGCAGCAGCAGCAGCTAGAGCAGGCGCGGCGACGGCAGCGAACCCCCCGTCCCCCTCTCCAGGAGCAGAAACGTAAGCGGCGACCAGGGCCTCGTCGGCCGGCCCCTCCTCGACCACCTGCTGCGCCAGCTGGGCGGCTGGGAGGGCGCCGCCACGCCCCATGCGCAGCAGCCCGCCCCGCAGCAACAGGCGCCGCAGGTCGCCGGTCGCCGGCACGGGCGCCAGGGAGAAGGCGCGCCGTTCCAGGGCCGCCGGGCCGGGCGGGGAGAAGGCGTCGGCAGGGGCAGCGGCGGCACCACCACCCATGGTGGCCGCCACCTCGCTCCCGCCGCCCGCCCCGAACCCGCCCCCCTCCTCCTCCTCCACCCCGCCCCCGCCAAACAGGGCGCGCGTGGACAGGGCCCGCATGGCCGCGCCGTCCAGGGAGCGCAAACGGCGGGAGGCGACGTCAAAGGGGTCCCCTAGGCCACCAGCGCCACCGCCGCCGCCGCCGCCGCCGCCGCCGCCGCCGGGGGACATGCCCCCACCCCCGCCCGGGCCGCCGACCTCGTCAT
>Ga0315285_10008186_pt1 | contig 10723 bp, 8 predicted proteins | sample YL17G09_36_MG_FD_203698 | JGI IMG/M metagenome (GOLD analysis project Ga0315285, IMG submission 203698) | Sediment microbial communities from Yellowstone Lake, YNP, Wyoming, USA - YL17G09_36 | ecosystem: Environmental > Aquatic > Freshwater > Lake > Sediment | place: USA: Wyoming | collected... | reverse complement strand
GGGTCTCTTTGACTCTCAGCATGTGGGCTCACCTCCCTTTCTGGGGTTGTTGTCAAGGTGAGCCTACTGCTTTTTCCCCTCCTATTCAAGCACCAAAACTGGCACGCATCCTTCATTCACCGATAATACTACCGAAGCGGTATGGTTCACTCAAATGATAAAGTTACCGAGGGGACTATGCCTGAAGAAGAGAGGATGACCATAAACGAACGTTGGAAGTATCTGCGGCTGGTCAAGAAGCGGTATCTCAAAGCGGGTAGGTTGGAACGTGGGCGCTTGCTGGATAACATGGGGGAGATAACAGGCTTGCATCGCAAGAGTCTGATCCGCCTGATGTCGGGTAGCCTGGAACGAAAACCTCGGCATAAGCAGCGGGGACGCACTTATGGCCCTGAAGTTGATGACGCGTTGCGGGTCATCTCCGAGAGCTTTGACCATATCTGCGCAGAACGCCTCCAGCCCACTCTGGTCGGGATGGCCACCCATCTGGCCCGCCATGGTGAAATCGAGGTCTCACCAGTTCTCTTCGATCAATTAAGCCGGATCAGCGTCTCCACGGTGAGGCGGATCCTGAATCGCCTTGGGCAAGATGAGCCCCGCCTGCCTCGTAAAGGCCCTGCTCAAGCCAATAGAGTAGCCCGAGAGATCCCGATGAAACGGATCCCTTGGAACGAACAACAACCAGGGCATTTCGAGGTGGACGCGGTCCATCACTGTGGTCAGAGTAGTGCCGGTCACTATGTCCATACCGTGCAGATGGTCGATGTGACTACTGGCTGGACCGAGCAGGTCGCCACGCTGGGGCGCAGTTACAGGGTCATGGAAGATGGCTTCCGCCGCATCTTAGCTCGTCTCCCCTTCCCGGTGCTGGAAATCCATCCCGATAACGGCAGCGAATTCCTCAACGCTCACCTGCTCCGCTTCTGGAAAGACACGGTCAAAGACGTCACTCTCTCCCGCAGCAGGCCCTTCCATAAGAACGACAACCGCTTGGTGGAGCAGAAGAACTCAACCCTGGTGAGGGCCTATCTGGGCTCGGCTCGCTTCGAGACCGCCGAACAAACCAAGGCCATCAACCAACTCTATGAGAAGATGTGGCTCTACTACAACTTCTTCCAGCCGGTCATGCGCCTCAGAGAGAAAACAACGACTCCCTCGCCCCCTTCCCAGAGCCAACCTTTTCGCATCAGACGACGCTTCGACCAAGCCCACACCCCCTTGGACCGCCTGTGCGAAACCGATGCCATCTCTGAACAACAGAAGCAGCAACTCAGAGCTCTTCGTGACCAAACCAACCCTCGACAGCTCCGTCAAGAGATCCACCAACTCATCGATCAAATCTTCCTCTTGCCTGGTGCCGTCCCAGGGCAGACGGAGGACGTCTACGAGACCCTATTTGCATCTACTGAGATCCAGGAAGGAGAGGGCATCCCGGTAACATTATCATTTGATAGCATGGCTCCCCTTCGGTAACAGTATCATTTGACTGGACAGGGGGACACCGCCCGGAGGGGCCAACCTCACACCTGCCTCTGAACCGCCCGCGCAATGCGAGGGAACACCAGGAGTGCACTACCTTCCATCACGACTACGTAGGCCACAAGCCAGGCACCGCTAAGGTCGTACAACAAGCCCAGTGCAGCCCCGCCTACGAACCACGCAGCCCCATAGATCGTGTTGAAAATGCCATACGCAAACGCCCGTTGGCTCGCTGGGACGAAATCGGCAAGCCCGGCGCGCATGATCGTCTCGTGCGTGGCCATGACCACCCCCCAGAGCACGGCGGCAACGACGGCAAGCGAGTAGTGCTGCGAGAACGCCAGGAAAGGCAGCGGCAGGGTGACAAATGGGATGATGACCAGGCATTTCAAGCCTTCCCGATCGTAGGCCTTGCCGACGAGCAGCGCCGCCAGGCCGTCCACTCCCATGGCGACGGCATACAAGATCGGGATCTGCGCGGTCGGGACCACCGATCGCAGGACCAGGTGGTAGGAAATCACCTGGAAGTTGGCGAAACCAGCCACGCTGAGGAAGGTGAACAAGCCATACAGCCAGAAACTGCGCGGCAGCCTTGGCCTGCTCTGCGCAGCTTGCGACTCGTGCACCGACACATCTTCCAGTTTTTGCGGCGCAGGCACCCGCAAGCGCGCCACCAGAAGCACAGCCATGGTGAGGATCGCCGGAATCCAGAGGATGCTGAAGCCATCGCGGTAGCTGTTGCGCTGAAGGAAGGCGGCGGTGAAGATGAGCGGCCCGATCACCGCTCCCACCTGATCCAGCGCCTCGTGCAGCGCAAACCCCCAGCCGCGCCCGGTCTGGTAGGTCGCATGCGAGAGCATGGTATCCCGCGATGGCGAGCGTATGGCCTTGCCGATGCGCTCTAGGATGAACAGCAGGACGGCAGCCTCCCAGCGGTGGGTGTAGGCCAGGAGGGGAATGCACAGGATCAAGCCATAGCCGATGAAGGTGGCAGCCCAATAGGCGCGGGTGCGGCCAGCCACGTAGCCTGACGCGAGCCGTAATGCGTACCCGAGGAACTCCCCAAGCCCAGAGACCCATCCGATGGTGGCGGCGCTGGCACCCAGGAACGCCAGATAAGGGCCGCTGATACTGCGCCCCGTCTCGTAGGTTATGTCGCCCAGAGCACTGACTAATCCTAGGAGGAGGATGAATTCCAGCGCTGGCTTCCTGCGGCTACTGCCGCGCGTGTCCTGTCTTGACTGTGCCATTGGTTGGCATCGTTTGCATGCGTTCAGGCTACGACAAGGCTGCTGGCGAGGCCGGCGACGGAGGCCGGGCCAGCAAGGGTATTGTCCCGCCGCAGCGGATCGGCTGGTCGTCGGGGTGGGTCGCCGCGGCCAGGAGAACTGGATCGGGGTCGGGCATGGCTGGGCGCCTCACCATGCCTGCGTGGCCAGGTAATGAACTAGCCCGCAGCCTGCTGCGCCCGGCACGAGGCACAGGGCATCGAGACGGAAGCAGAGCGGGGCCGCCAGCCCGGCCGGCAGGTTGTGAGCGCGTTGCGTTTATGCGTCGTGGCTGGATGTTTCGACCCATTGCTTGCCTCAACGCACCGCGGAAGCGACGTCTTGCTGGGCAGGAACGAAACGGTGCATTGGTTGATCGCCTTGTTCGGACAGGCAAGCTGCAATTATGCTTTACGAACCTGGCAACTCCGGCAGGTGACCGCTGGCTGCTCGTAGCATCTTCTGCGTCAGTTCGATCAGGACCCGAATGTGCGGATCGAGGGGTTCGCTCAACGATGGGTCGACCGTGCCGTAACGTACCAACTGGGGCGAGAGAGTGTCGTTCAGATCAGACCAGGTCACGGCCATTTGGCCTAGAATCTAGGAGCCAAGGTCTTCGACGCTGGAGTGCAAACCGAACTCGCGGGCAATGACCGCGAGTTCGGCCAACATCCGGTCGATTGCTGCTTCGACGTGGACCCGCGCCCCCGTGGCCATCCCCCTATAGCGGACCAGGTGACCGTCATCCGGCGTCTCGCGGAGCTTCTGTTGGACCTCAAGAAGCGTCCGCTCCAGGCACTGCATCTGGACTTCCAGCGCTCTCTTCTGGTTAGGGTTGAGTGACATGGGGGACGGTGTCCGCCTCCTCTTCACCTGCTGCCGGGGATCGGCCAGGAGCAGCGAGGCACTGGCTTTCGGTTCCGAATATGTTGTCATACAAGTCTTTGCCATAACTGGTCTGCAATGGCTCGCCCTCGACCAGCCTGAAGGTTCGCTTTCCATCGGCTTGCCTCTCAGCCCGCAGGAAGATGGCGCCTCCCGTATTCCGGTTAACCATGCTCTGGGCAAACTCATACTGATGCGTAACAAAGAAAACCTTGATCTGCTTCTCCAACAGTGCGCTCACGATCTGCCTGGCGATCTCCGAGCCTTCTCTTTCGTTGGTTGCGGCGAATGACTCGTTGAACAGCACCATACCATCGGGCGCGATGTGGTCCACGATATCGCTCATTCTGCCGAGCTCTTCATCGAGCTTGCCGCTCTTCATAGCAGGGTCTTCTTCTCGCTTGAAGTGAGTGGCGAGGCCGCCGCAGACATTCGCGCAGAAAGACTCGGCCGGCACAAACATCCCGCACTGCATCATCACCTGCGCCAGGCCGATGCTTCGCAGGAAAGTCGATTTGCCGCCCTGGTTGGCGCCCGTGATTATGGCCAGGTCCTTGTCGTCGGCGTTCACGTCGTTGCCCACGACCTTCTGTTTCATGGTGAGCGCCAGGCAGACATCGTATAGCCCCACAAACGAATGCCGGCGTTCTCCGGAATCCACGGGCAGCGGAAACGCGATCGGCTCTCCCAGTTGAGTAAGTTGCTCAGACAGGTTCAAGCAGGCGATGTAGAAGGCCAACTCGACCCGAAGCATGTTGAAGAAGCTATCAATGTGGTCGGCCGATTGGGCCACTGCGTTGGCCACCAGGTTGATGCCGCGATCCCGCAGATTCGCCAGAGCCCTGGCGCCGTGATCGTCGTGGTGATCGACGCGAAAGCTGTAGACGGGGGATCTAGGCGCAAAGAGCCGCTTCATGAGGTGTGGCTGCTTGGGATTTGGCTTGCGAAGCACATAGTCGGCGCCCTCATTCCCCCGGCCCAGTTGAGCGCTGAGCAGAACGCCGTCACGGAATCTAAGTGCTTTGAGGCGAGCGTCCACAACGGCGAAATAGTCGTCGCCCAGTTCCTGCGCGATCATCGCAAAGAACCTTCTGAAGCCCTCCGATTCGAACCTGTCTGCGTGCTCGTCGGCGATTCTCCTCAGTCTCCTCAGCAGCGCCACGAACATCTCCAGCATTCCTACAGCACTACTAAGTATTCCGGAGGGGTAACTGGTGTAGATGCCCATCCAGCTCAATCTCTTCTTTCGAATCGATTCGATCGGGATTTCGTAGATCTCCCTCACAACGTCGCCATTCCTCAGGCAATCCCGTAGGATGTCCCGGCGATAGCGCATCGTATCCGGGTCGTCCAGCCCGGTCAAGATCACTTGCCTCGCTATGTTGAACAGGAATTTATCTCCACGGGCCATCGCCTGGAGCAGGGTTGTCAGTTCCAGGTCCTGCGTCAAAGCCTGCTGGTTCCACGGCAGTCCCTGCTCGGGGTCCAAGTCTCGGTCACGATACATCAAGAAGACCTTCATGGTTGAATCCGCTCCATGATCTGCTCGTAGGTGACATGGTGCTTCTCGGCAATGGAGAGAGCGTAGGCGAGTCCATCGGCGGGCTTTCTCACGATCTTGAAGGTGCGCAAGGCCGGATTCTCGGGCACGACCGTGCTGAGCATGCTGACAGTTTTCTCGCTGCAGGACGCCAACTCATCCAGAAACGTAACCCAAACGCATAGCAGGTCTAGATCCAGGATCCGCTCCATGATCTCTCTGCTCAGCAAGATGGCGTCTGTCAAGGTCGTGGAGGAAAAGATCTCGTTCATGATGAGCACGCTATTCGGGGTGGCCTCCTCCAGAACGCCGTGGATCCTGACCAGGTCGTCCTGCAGCTTGCCGCGCAGGCTCTTGATATCTTCTTGCTTCTCGAAATGCGTAAAGAGCCCGTCGTACAGAAACAGCCGGGCCTCCGTGCCGGGGACGGGACACCCCAGGCATGCCACGTAGTGCAACTGCCCAAAGGTGCGGGCGAAGGTGGTTTTGCCGCCCTGGTTGGGGCCGGAGACGACAAAGACGCGTTCCCCGCCCTGGAGGTAGAAATCATTGCAGACAACAAGGGTGTTTTCTCTGACGAGCTTGTTGGCCAGGGCTATGTCAAACCCCTCACAATCGTAGACTTCTTTCTTGGTGGCCATCTGCGGGTAACAAAACCTGAGGCCCGCCCGCTTGAGCGTGCCGATGAACTCCAGGTAGGCCACGTAGAACTGGATTTCCCGGTCGAATGCGCAGGTGGTTTCGTCAAGGAACTGGCTGTGGCGCACGCAGAATTGGTGAAGGCCGGCGAAGAGGTCAGGCTGCAGCTTGGCGACACAATCCAGGATTTGCGCCTCTACATGGTTCATCCCGGCGCCTGCATAAAGTCTCAGCCGATAGTCTTTCACCGCGCCTTGTTTGAACCTCTCGAAGGTTCTCTCCACCTCTATGCTGTAGTCTGGCTCCGCTTCGTACCCGCGGACCTTGACAGTGCCTTGCTTGATGGTCACACAATACTTCACGCCGGACAGATCGGCCTTGAGCTGTTTCGCCTCTGCTGCGAGCGGGAGAAACTGGTCCGAGGTGGCGTAGCCCATCAGGAAGCTGCGGAAGGCGAGAAGGCCGCGCGATCGCAGAGGCGCCTGGCCGAGGTCCCGGGCCAGGTTGGCGACCGCTTCGCAGTAGACCAGCGCCGCCTCCAGGTGCCAGCCCTCCATGTGGTTCCTGACGTCCAGCCTACTCACCAGATTGAGGTAACGGCGCACGACGATCATCTTCTCCGCAAAGGATCGGATGTTCGCCAGGAGAGTCTCGCTTTCCAGGTCCTGCATGACTTCGTGGCGGTATTGGATCGCCCGGGCGTCGGTCAAAGGAGCATAGAAGAAGGGTTTCAGGTCATAGTCTTCCTTGTTGGCGGTAATGTGGTCTATGACCTGGTCGAGATTCAGATCGGCAAGAAAGGCCGGCGGCTCGAGCACCTCGTTTCGTGCGCTGCCGCTAGACCCGTCGAACAGCACGCTGTACAAACTCATGACAGCAACACCTCTTCTGTATGCCCACACTGAGTAACAAAAAAGCCTCTACCAATGCGGCGTAAGCCTGCTCGGTAGAGGCTATCAGTCGAAACGCATGACGGATCAGGAGGGTAGGTCTCCCCGGGTGAGCCTCATCACCCGATCCAACTTAGTTCTATCATAGGCCACGGCATCGAGGATGTCAAGCTGACGGCTACCCGCCCGTAGTGCTGGGCAACGGAGCGGGGCTCCGGCTCCCTCATGACGGGGTGCCCGCTAGGGCGTCGTCTCAGTTCCGATCCACGATAGGTACTTGGAGTAGCCGGTGAGGATGGGGATGGCGATGATCTCGGGAGTCTCGTAGGGATGGTTGTCCTTGACCAAGGACTCCAGCCGATGGTATTCGCTGCGGCGGGTCTTGGCCAGGCAGAGCCACTCCTGCGCCTCTTCAATCTGGCCGTGCCACCAGTAGGCGCTGGAGATGGGCCCGAGAACCTGAACACAGGCGGCTGCTCGGTGCTCGAGGATCAAGCGTTGCAGCCCGTGCGCCCTCTCCTCACTGTCGATGCTGACCAGTACCTGTATGTAGTCTTCCATCTCTCCTCCACTCGACTCCGATCGCGGCTTGGGCGAGACCCTTTCCATCGTCGCGCCCCGGGCGCTGAGGCGAGGGGCGACCACTCTACGCTGGCTAGGCTGAGCCTGTCTACCAGGCGTGTAGCCAGCCGTCATTGGCCGGGGGCCCCGCGCTGTGGACTCCCATCCATTCCAGTCACATGCTACTACAGTGTTTCCCGTGCGGCAATCCGTCGCCTGGCCCGTTAGCTCCTGCTATGGAAGGTGCATCTCGCAGCATGAGCCTAAAGAGGCTTGACTCCGTAGTCTCAAGGCGCTACAATGGCCTGCCTAGAGATTGCTGCGCGATCGGGTGTCGCGACCCGTATTCCAGCAGAGGGAGTAGATGACGATCAAAGTTGAGAACCTGCGCCGGCTGTTCGACCCCCGAGGGGTTGCGGTCATCGGGGCGTCGAAGAACCCAGGAAAGCTGGGATACCACGTGATGAAGAGCCTGACTGAGGGTGGCTTCAAATTCCCGGTATTCCCCATCAACCCCGGGGAGACCGAACTGTTCGGAGCCAGGGCCTACCCGTCTCTGGCGGACGTCCCTCACGGCGTCGATCTGGCCGTGGTTGTTCTCCCGGCTCAGGTGGTCCCCGAGATCATCCAACAATGCGCGGCCAAGGGCGTGCGGGGCATCGTGCTCATCACCGCGGGCTTCAAGGAGATCGAGGGCGAACAGGGAGCGCAACTCCAGGAGGAGATAACCAGGCTGGCCAACGAGGCGGGTATCCCCATCATTGGCCCCAACACTTTCGGCATGGTCAATCTCCATCAGGACCTGAACGCCTCTTTCACACCTGAGTTCTCCCGGGTGAGGAAGGGCGGCGTCAGCCTCATCAGCCAGAGCGGAGGCATGGCGCACATGCTGGCCTTCCTGGCCCTGGAGCAGAACGTGGGCTTCTCCAAGATCATCGGGGTGGGCAACCGCTGCAATCTGGGCTTCGCCGAACTGCTGGAGTACCTGGTGGAAGACGAGACCACTCGTGTGATCGCCATGTACATGGAGGGCGTCGACGACCCACATCGGCTGATGCAGGTGGCCAGGGGCGTCAGGGGCAAGAAACCAGTTGTGGTCTACAAAGTGGGGAGGTCTGAGGTCAGCGATAAGGCCTCTCAGTTCCATACCGGTTCCCTGGCCGGGCAGTACAAGGTCTACCAGGGGGCCTTCAGGCAGATCGGCATGTTGGCTGTGCACAGCCTGGAGGAACTGCTGGACGCAGCCAAGGTTTTGGACACCTGCCCGCTCCCAGAGGGTAACAGGGTGGCGGTGCTGTCGGGGCAGGCTGGGCCGGGCATGGCGGCTTGCGACGTCTGTGAAGAGATGGGCCTGGTCCTGGCGACGTTCTCTGAGGAGACGCAAGCCAGGATCAATGCGGCCTTACCTCCTCTGGCCCTGAGGAGCAACCCTGTGGACATGGGTCCCGCCTGGTACAGTCCGCAGGCCATCGCCGAGGTGGCCGACGCCTCTCTGGGCGACCCGAACGTGGACGGCGTGGTGCTGTGTATAGCCTACGCGTCGGCCAACATCGGGGCTGTGGAGAGCCTCTCACCGGTGCTCAAAGACTGGGGCAGGACGAAGCCCATTACGTGTTGTCTCTCCGCGCCCGGCGAGCTGTGGGAAGAAGGTATTCGATCCCTCGAGGAAGCGGGCGTGCCCAACTACCCCGCTCCAGAGAGGGCAGCTGCGGCGCTCGGCAACTTGTGGAGATACCGCAGCCTGGCGAGGGGGACCACCGAGCGCTAGGACGCCGGGCGCGCTGCGGGGCAGGCGCGGCGTCCCAATGGGCATACCAGCAAGGGCAGGGAGCAGTGGAGCTTCGAGGTGCCTGCGCTATCTGGTCCGGCGCGTCCACCAGGCAGAGACCGCGGTGGCGGGCACAAGCACGACCAGCAGGCCGAGAGCCACGAATTCCGCGAGGCGCAGGGGGGACAGAGGCGCGGCTCCGCCCTCTGGCTGGGGTGGAGTCTGTCCAGGAACCTGCCCTTCGACCTGGTCCGTCATGGCCAGCATCTGAGGCGTTTCGTCGGGTGCAGGGACAACGGCGCGCTGTTCCCCCTCTTCCGCAGGGGTAGCAGCCGGCGGCGGTCCCGTGGCCTCGATGACCTCGGCCGCAGTGGGGCTGGGTGCTGGCTCCGCAGGAACAGGGGTAGGGGTCTCGGGGCTTTCCACTGCCCCTGCTCCAGATGGCGGCTCTGGGGTCCCCTCGGCGGTGGGGGTCCCGGCGGGTTGGCCAGCTCCTGCCCTGAGTGGCGGGGTGGCCGTCTCCTCTGCCATCTCGTAGGCGGCGGGAGGCTCAGCAGGTGCAGTCGGTGCGACCGCCTGCGCGTTCTCGGGTGGCGTAGCCTGTAGTTCCTCGGTTTCCTTCTGTTGGCCCAGCATCGGCGCCTCTTCCATCGGCGCCGCCTCCATGTCAGCCTCGTAGGAGGGTGCTAGTGCCACCTCGGGCGCGACAGCGGCCGGCGCCCAGGAGACCAGCGGTCCTCCAAAGACGTGCAGGGCTAGATCGCCCCCGATGAGCAGTACGAGAAGAAGCGCCGCGATAGCGGTGGCTCCTTTGAGCAGCCCGTAGCCCCAGGCGGATGGTGCTGGTGCAGGCCTCGGCCTCGCCACTCCCGGACGGACGGCGAAGGAGCGCGGCGCAGGTATCACCGGCAGCTCCTTCAGGAGAGCCAGGGTCTGTCGAAGTGTGCGCAGATTCTCAGCGCAGGCCTGGCACTCCTTCAGGTGTTGCTCCACCTGGGCCCGCTCGCGCCCCGCAAGCTCGCCGTCAATGTATGCAGAGAGGGTTTCCCCTGCCCATTCATGTTCGGATTTCTTACGTAGGAAAGACATGCTAGCCCTCACCCCTAAGACGGTAGCGAGCGGGCAAAAGTTCCCCTTGTTCGAGCAAACAGTCGCGCAGCCTGGTCCGCGCGCGGTTAAGGCGCGATTTCACCGTGCCTACCGAGGTATTGGTGAGCCGGGCAATCTCGTTGTAGCTCAGGCCCTGCACATCTGACAACACCAGGGTCACGCGCTGGTCAGGAGGGAGAGTCTGAATGCCTTGCTGAATGGCCTGGCCAAGCTCTCGTCGCAGGGTGTGCTCCTCGGGGGTCTCATGCCCGTTGACGAAGTGGGAAGAAGGATCGCTGTCAGTGTAGATCGCTTCCAGTGAGCTGGTCGGCCGCCGCTGGTGAACCCGGAGTTGATCGTAACAGGCGTTAGTGGCGATGCGCAGCAACCAGGCTTTGAAGGAACCGCCTTTGAACTTGGCCACGGCCTGGTATGCCGAGAGGAAGGTCTCCTGGCTGGCGTCGGCCGCTGCCTCGTTGTCGCCGAGGATGCGGTAGGCCACGTTGTAGACCATGTCCTGGTAGTGCGATACCAGTTGGTTGAAGGAATGGGTGTCGCCCTGTCTGGCAGCGGCAATCAGAGTCTTTTCGTCCACTTGACTTAT
>Ga0315285_10008184_pt1 | contig 10728 bp, 9 predicted proteins | sample YL17G09_36_MG_FD_203698 | JGI IMG/M metagenome (GOLD analysis project Ga0315285, IMG submission 203698) | Sediment microbial communities from Yellowstone Lake, YNP, Wyoming, USA - YL17G09_36 | ecosystem: Environmental > Aquatic > Freshwater > Lake > Sediment | place: USA: Wyoming | collected... | reverse complement strand
GGGCATCGACGGGCGGATTTATCCGGTTCGCGCGCTTCCCGAACGGACGGGCGCTAAAGCGGGCGAGCTGGATTTCATGGACATGTGGTATCCGATCCAGGTCAAGCAGAAGGACAAGCTCGGCCGCCCCGACGTGGATAGCTTCGAAGCGATCATGACCCGCTACGACCGTACCAAGGGGTTCCTCGTCTCGTTCGACTACTCGTCGGACGCGCTCGCCGAAATCGGCGCGTTTTTCCGCAAGAGCGGCAAGGTGATCGTGCCCCTGACCGTGCGCGAAATCCTGGACGAGGAGATTGCCAAAAAGCTCGCGTGAGCACTCGCGCTGGAGGCTCGTACGGCAAGTACCATGACGGAACAGGAGTTTAACAAACGCCTGCTTGGCATCGACCGAGAGTTGGCGCAACGCCGAATACCTACCATTGTGCGGTCGGTCCCTGCATGGTTCCACTTCACAGGCGCGAGAGTGCTGCATTCTGCGCCAACAGACCCCAACCTCGGACCATACGATGGCCCAAACCTGATTGGGAGTATTGGAGCTTGGTACAAGCGATTCTATCCTCAGCAGTCGGTAATAGGTCCTTGGGGAAAGCGCCTCCTCATCATTCAAGGCGAAGTCTTCCGGCTGAGTGTCCCCACAATCTTCAACCCATCCACGCGGATCGAGGCTCGGGATCACATTGAAGAGATGTCGGACGACTTGTGGGCGGCGCTCCAGGAAGGAGAGCGCAACGCGATCCAAAGCAAGTTTGACGTTTTCTTTCGGCAGACCTCCGACATACAGCTGTGCATTGCCATCTGTGTGATCGGCAGTCGCCGGACCGTAGCGGGAGATCTACTTCTTAGAGGATCGACCGATCTCCGGCGTTGCTGCGACGGATTCGACGCATGTTTCCCGACGGCAGTCCTTTTCGACGCTCAACAAGCAACCGAGAAGTTCCTCAAGGCCGTTCTAGCTCATAACGAACCCAACTTGATTGACGCCGATCTGCGGAAGATTTACGGGCACCGTCTGCCTAAGCTTCTCGCTGCGTGTGCGGTAATTGATGACCACTTTCGCCCAATCGAACCGTACATTGACGCACTCGATTTCAGCGCCGACGTTCGATACCGTGATATGGCTTTGCCTGTAGGCGACGCCGTGTACCGGATCGATCTTTCACACAGCATTTGTCACCTCGCCGCCCGGAGGCTCATCAACGCCGAGAGGCCGGGTGGCCCACATCGCGTAGCGATGGGTGGAGCTAAGAGGTAGCGGGGGGGTAGGCCCAAGTGGGACATTCTACTTTTTGACGCGAAACTCGGAGCTTTCGGCTTTTTAGCCTTTGACGTTCCTGCGTTCCCCCAATCGACAATCGAAAATCGAAAATCGCAAATCACAACTCGGCGATCGGCCGTTGGCAATTTGCCGCGGCCGTTACAGGAAGATCAGCATGACCACGAGGAACAGCGGGATCAGGATGCCGACGCTGTAGGCCATGTAGCCGAAGAAGCTGGGCATCTTCACGCCGGACTGCTCGGCGATGCTCTTGACCATGAAGTTCGGGCCGTTGCCGATGTAGGAGTTCGCCCCCATGAACACCGCGCCGAGCGAAATCGCGGTGAGCATCGCGGGCATGATCGTCGTACCGTCCATCAGGCGAAGGACGCCCGGAGCGTCGTCGCGGGTCATGCTTGCGGCCGTCTCGAAGAAGACCACGTAGGTCGGGGCGTTGTCGAGGAAGCTCGACAAGACGCCGGTCGCCCAGAAAAACCTCGCGGGCGAACTGAGGTACGGGGCGAGGGACTCGCCGCTCGCGCGAAGAATCTCAATGGGGGCCTGCATGGAGATGAAGATGCCGATGAACAAGGCCGCGACCTCCATGATGGCGTGATAGTTGAACTGATTGGCCTCGCGGATCGTGTCGGGGGTCAGTCGTAGCGAGACCGCGACGAAAGCGAGCATGACCAGTTCGCGCATGAACGGAAAGGCGTTAAATCCCAGGCCCAGGAACTCCTCACCGGGTTTGATGAAGGCGACGCAGAGAACGACGCCGAGCAACAAGACGAGGTTGGGTTTTCCCGCCAGTGTTAAGGCCGTCCGTTCGGTCTCATCGCGAGCGATGTCGGCAACGTCCTCATGCCGGTACGCGAGCATGTCCCAGAGATAGTAAAGGACAAGCAGCGCTGCGACCGCAAACGCCCACTCTTTCCATAGGCATAGCGTCCAGAAAAACGGAACCCCCTTCAGGTAGCCAAGGAACAGCGGGGGGTCGCCGACGGGAAGCAGGCAGCCGCCGACGTTGCTCACCAGAAAGATGAAGAAGATCACTGTGTGTTTGACGTGCTTGCGTTCGGCGTTGGTTTGCAGCAGCGGACGGATGAGCAACATGCTCGCCCCGGTGGTCCCGATGAGGCTCGCGGCCAAAGCTCCGACCGCGAGGAACGCGGTGTTGGTTACGGGGTGAGCGGCCAGGTCGCCTCGCAAGCAAATCCCGCCGCTGATCACGTAGAGGGAAAAGAGCAGCACGATGAAGGGGACGTATTCCGCGGCCACGGCGTGTTCGAGCACCGCCAGAGCTTTGGTTGCGTCGTAGGCGAATCCGTAATAGCCCAACGTCACGCCGCCGAAGGCGAGGGCGATGATCAGTCGGTTGCGGTTGCTTTCCCACCAGTGGGCCGTCGCGCGGACTAGCGGCAAAACGGCGATGCACAGGAGCAGCCCGACGAAGGGGATGATCGACCACAAGCCGGGCGCGTCGAGCGACTTCATGCCTTCGCGCCCGCGCCGCCGCGCAGCGACTCGTCCGTGACGTCGGTGACCAGCATGTGGCCCGGTTCGTGAGTGATGGCGATGTCCAACTTGGCACGGATGATCGCCTCCATCGGGGTGACTCCGCAAGCCCAAAAGACGGGGATTTCACCCCGACGCAGCGTCACCGCGTCGCCGTAGTCGGGTCGGGTGAGGTCGGTGATCCCGATCGCGCTCGGATCGCCGAGGTGAATCGGCGCCCCGTGAACGCGGGGGAAGGCCGCCGTGATCCGCGTCGCGAGCTCGGCCTCGGCGGGCGTCATGGGGCGCATGGAGACGACCAGGGGACCGTGGAATCGCCCGGCCGGCGTACAGGCGATGTTGGTTCGGTACATGGGCACGTTTTTGCCTTCTTCGATATGGCGGACGGGAACGCCGGCCTTGAGCAACGCCGTCTCAAAGGTGAATGAACAACCGATCAGGAACGCGACGAAGTCGGACGCGCGGCTTCGCGTCGCATCCAACCAGTAGGTTGTGATCGACGTGGGACGTTCGACGCACCGGCCGTGTTGCAGAACTCGATACCGGGGAAGATCGGTCCGCACATCGGCGTGCGGGGCCAACGACCGGGGTTCGTACCGGCCCGGTGCGGTCCTTTCGAGCAGCGGACAAGGTTTGGGGTTGGCTCGGCAAAAGGCCTCGAACTCCTTGGCCGCCTCGGCGCGGAGGATGACCAGATTCACCTGCGTGTAGCCCAGTGCGACGCCCGCCGTGGGACGGTCGAACGCGCCGCCCCGGCAAAGGGCGCGGATTTCGGCGCCGTTCTTGTTTGCGTACGCGTTGGCGTTCATCGCTCCCGGGTGCATTGTCGAATCCTTCGAGGCTCAGGACAAGTGTCGAATGTCGATTGTCGAATGGCAATTGGGCATGGAATACTTCTTGCGCAGTGAGCCCGCATTTCGCGGTGCGTGGTGGAAAGGCGTGCCTCTTCGGCGAGCGAGATTCCCGCCCGGCGAGGGGTCGCGCCAGCCGGTAGCCTTCGGAGCGGTAGTGGAGGCAACGAAGCTGTCGCAGCCCTCGGTGGGAAGGTCCTCGTTGGACGACTCGGCGAGCAGATCCCGGCGCGCCGGGATAACGGGCGTAGATTCCGGCGCACCGGGATCGCGGTTCTGACCGGGCTTTGGAGGGTTCAGGCGGGCCTGGGGCACCTTGACCCAACGTCTCGATACACAAGTTGCTGAGACGACGATAAGCTTTGGGTCGAAGAAATCATGGCAACGCATACGCTGATCAGCCCGGCCCGTCGCGCCCTCAATCCCATCCTTTCCGACGATCCCATGATCGACCTCGACGGCGCCAGTGTGTACGTGTTTTACACGCCGACGGCGCAGTGGATCGCCCACCGCATGGAATTGATCGTCGCCGCGGCCGCAGGGGTGTGCCTTCTGATCGCCTTCACCATCAGCCGCGCCGAGGGACCGCGGCCTCTGCAATCGCTGTTCACCCTTCTGGCCTTCGCCATCGCCGGCGTGCCCGCCCTCGAAACCGTCTGGTCGAAGGTGCGAAAGCTGCGAATCGACGTTGACCTGCTGATGCTCCTGGGGGCGGCGCTGGCCGCCTATATCGGTAGCCCGTTTGAGGGAGCGCTTTTGCTTTTTCTGTTCGCCCTCTCCGGCGCGCTGGAGGCGTACGCGTTGCGGCGGACGCAGTCGGCGATCGTCGCTCTGCGCGACCTCGCCCCCAAGGAGGCCACCCGAATCGACGGCGACACGACGGTCCGCGTGCCTCTGCGGCAAATTGCGATCGAGGCGCGGATTCTCGTCCGCCCCGGAGAGAAGGTGCCGCTCGATGGCACGATCGTCGCCGGCACCTCCTCCCTCGACGAATCCGCCATCACCGGAGAATCCATTCCCCGGGAATGTGCGGTGGGGGACGCCGTCCTCGCCGGAACGCAGAACCTCAACGGACGGCTTGAGGTCCGCGTCACCAAGCTGGCCGCAGATTCGACGTTGGCCCGAATCGTCCATCTAGTGACCGAAGCCCGTCACCACCCGGCCCGGACGCAGCGGCTGATCGACCGCGTCGGCCCGACTTATTCCGTGGTGGTGATCGTCGCCGCAATCATCGTCGGCTGCGCCTCGGCCTTTGTGTTCGGGGTCGCCTCGCACGAGTCCGTCCGCCGCGGGATCGCCGTGCTCATCGTCGCCAGCCCGTGCGCCCTCATCATCGCCACGCCGGTCGCCTATCTCGCGGCCATCGCCGCCGCTGCCCGCCGCGGTGTGCTGGTCAAGGGCGGGGCGCATTTGGAGGTGGTCGCCCAGGCGGCCGCCGTAGCCTTCGACAAGACCGGTACGCTCACCACGGGCCGCATCAGGCTTACCGACGTCGATGTCCACGACGGGATCGGCGAGAGCGAAGCCCTGTGCCTCGCCGGGGCCATCGAGGGATCGAGCACTCATCCTCTTGCGGAGGCCGTCAATCGGGCGGTGAAGGAGCGGGCTTTGACGCCGGCCGGCGTCACCGATTACCGCTCCACACCTGGTGAAGGCGCCGCAGCCACGATCGACGGCCGGTCCGTCTGGATCGGTCGCCCCGAGCTGCTCGCTGAACGCGCCCCCGGCGCCGGCGACGATAACGCGGGCCGGGCCGAACGCTTCCGCCGTGAGGGAAAAACCGCCTCGGCCATGGTCATCGACGGCACCGTCGCATTCTTAGGTTTTGAGGACACCGTCCGCGACCAGGCCGCCGAGTGCATCCGGCGCCTTCGCGGACAAGGGATTCGATGGATCGAGATGTTGACCGGCGATCACGAGATCGTCGCCGGCAAAGTCGCGGAACGGCTTCACTTGGACGGATTCTTCTCCGCGCTCAAGCCCGAGGACAAACTGACCGCCGTGGAGAAGCTACGGGCGAAGTATGGAACCGTGGTGCTCGTCGGCGACGGTATCAACGACGCGCCGGCGCTCGCCCACGCCGACGTGGGGATTGCGATGGGCGCCCGCGGCGCGGAGGTGGCCATGGAGGCCGCCGATATCGTGCTGATGAAGGACCGTATCGAGGATATCGCCTGGCTTCACGGCCATGCGCGTCGGACCGCGAGCATCGTCCGACAGAATCTCACCCTGGCCATCGGCGTCATCACCGTCCTAAGCGTCTTTGCCGCGCTGGGCGATATTCCTCTGCCGTTAGCCGTCGTCGGCCACGAAGGCAGCACCGTCGTCGTCGCCCTCAACGCCCTGCGGCTCCTACGCACTCACGACGCATGACGAGTTTTTGTCATCAGAGCCCGGAGCGGAAGCGACGGGTCATTCATCCTCGTCATCCACCGCCAACGGCCGATTCCCGCGGTTCGGCACCACGTAGGCGTAATAATCCGGGTCTTTGGGCTCCTTCTTGCGGTCGTTCTCGACGATGACCAGGCGCGTGATCTGCGACATGGGCCCGGCCAGATAGACCTTCCCCTTCTTGTTCTTATGCTTCCACAGCCGAGCGATCTTCGTACCTTCCATGTCCGTGGCTCCAGGACGCGCCCGCAAAACGCAAGCGCGCTGCGACGTCGCCCGGCGAATTGTACGGCGCACCAAGCGACCGGCGAACGCCCGTCGAGTCTTCCGCCGGGAGATCGTCGATGCACCATTCGTTGACGCAGTCCCGCCAGACCCATAACATCCTCCGGCGAGCGGCGCGTGGTTCGCGATGGAGCGGCCTTCGTCGATCTCGATCTGCGGACGCCGCGAAACCGATGGGCAATTGGCGCCGGCCGCGCTGCGGCACAGACGCATGGGGCGCCTGACGCCGAACCCAAACAGCCAAGACGAGGTCTTCCCAACCATGAAGTTCGAGCACCTTGTAGCCCCCGCATCCGGTTCACCGATCACCATGACGACCGGCGGACTGAACGTACCCGACCAACCGATCCTTCCCTTCGTCGAGGGCGACGGCACCGGCCCGGACATCCGGCGGGCGTCCGTCAAAGTCTTCGACGCCGCGGTCGAGAAGGCCTACGGCGGTAAACGCAAGATCGTCTGGTTCGAGGTCTTCGCCGGGCAGAAGTCCTACGACAAATACGGCACGTGGCTGCCCGAAGACACCATCACGGCCTTCAAGAATTATCTCGTGGGCATCAAGGGCCCGCTCACCACCCCCGTCGGCGGCGGCATCCGCTCTCTGAACGTCGCCCTCCGGCAAAAGCTCGACCTCTACGTCTGCCTGCGCCCGGTGCGCTACTTCAAGGGCGTCCCGTCGCCCGTCAAGCGGCCTGAACTCGTGGACATGGTCATCTTTCGCGAGAACACCGAGGACATCTACGCGGGCATCGAATGGGCCGCCGGGACGCCGGAGGCGAAGAAGGTGATCGCCTTCCTGCAGGATGCGATGGGCGTGCAGAAAATCCGCTTCCCCGCCACCAGCGGCGTCGGCATCAAGACGGTGAGCAGCGAAGGCAGCAAACGCCTCATTGCCGCGGCCATCCGCTACGCCATCCAAAATAAACGCAAGAGCGTCACCCTGGTGCACAAAGGCAACATCATGAAGTTCACCGAGGGCGCTTTCCGCGACTGGGGCTACGAAGTCGCGGAACAGAAATACGCCGACAAGGTGTACACCTGGCCGCAGTGGGAACGCACCAAGAAAGAAAAGGGCGAGGAGGCCGCCAACGCCGAGCAGGAACACGCTCTCGCCTCCGGCAAGATTATGATGAAGGATGCCATCGCCGACATCGCCCTGCAGCAAGTGCTCACTCGACCGACGGACTTCGATGTGATCGCCACGCTCAATCTGAACGGTGACTATTTGTCAGACGCCTTGGCCGCTCAGGTCGGCGGCATTGGCATCGCCCCCGGCGGCAACATCAACTATCACACCGGCCACGCTATCTTCGAAGCTACCCACGGCACCGCCCCCAAGTACGCCAACCAGGACAAGGTCAACCCCGGCAGCGTCATCCTCTCCGGCGAAATGATGCTCCGTTACATGGGCTGGACGGAGGCCGCCGACCTCATCATCAAAGGCGTGGACGGGGCCATCTCCGCCCGCGAAGTCACCTACGACTTTGAGCGCCTCATGCGCGAAGAAGGCAAACCGGTCAAACTCCTCCGCTGCTCGGAGTTCGGCCAGGCGGTGGTGAGCTACATGAAATGACCGCGTCATCAACTAGCGGATGCTTGGAAACACTGTGATCCGAGACCCCCAATCAAGCGAAGCTCCGGTGGCGCACTCCGGCCACATCGCTGATCTCGATTGCGCGGGCCCGTCCACAGCGACGCAATCGACCAATTCGCTGGACGAAATCCGTCGGCTCGACGAGGAGCTAGAACGTGAATACCGCGATGTACTCCGGATTGGCAGCCTGCTGACCCGGTCGTTAGTGAGCTTCCAAGCAAACAAAGGACGCGCGATTTATCGGTGGTTCAAATACAAAGAGGCGTTTTCCGCGGGGCTCATCGAACATCTCGTCAATCGGTATCAGCTTTCGCGCGGAGTCGTGTTGGACCCGTTTGCAGGAAGTGGCACGGCCCTTTTCGCTGCCAGTAGCTTTGGGATGCGCGCCGAAGGAATTGAGCTCTTACCGATCGGGCAACGAATCGTTGCAACCAAGCAGCTTATCGAGCGCGAGATCCAAACGGATGAGCTTAAGCGACTAAAAGAGTGGAGCCAAGTGCGTCCCTGGACGGCTGCTGTCACACCGCGCCCGCTTAATGAACTGCGAATCACGAAGGGTGCGTATCCACCCGAGACTGCGCTAGCGATTGGTCGTTACCTGGCAGTTGCGGACAACGAGACTCAGCCTGTTCGTCAAGTGCTTGTTTTTGCGCTTTTATGTGTGTTGGAGTCTATTAGCTACACTCGCAAAGATGGTCAGTATTTGCGCTGGGACTATCGGTCTGGTCGGCGACAAGGAACGAAGGTCTTTGATAAAGGTCCGGTCCTGCCGTTCGACAAAGCCATTGGCGACAAGTTAAGGGAGATCGTACTGGATACGCGGGCGGCTGACGCTCCACAGGACTTGTTTGCAGAAGTCCGCGTGCCGAGCGATGTCGTCCTCTACGCTGGGTCGTGCCTTGAAATCCTGCCTACCCTGCCCGCCGACCGCTATGACTGTATCCTAACGTCTCCACCTTATTGCAACCGCTACGACTACACGCGTACCTATGCGTTGGAATTGGCCTTACTCGGCGTAGACGAACCGGGGCTTCGGAAACTACGGCAGGACATGCTCAGTTGCACAGTCGAGAATCGTGCGAAAGACTTGACGACATTCAACGCGGAGTGGAACGCTCCTGTTTCCGCCGCCGATCGTCAGCCATTGCTTCAAGCCATCCTCGCCTATCTTGAAAACCAAAGGGCCCTTGACTTACTGAACAACGTTGGAATCCCACGAATGGTACGCGGCTATTTCTACGAAATGGCATGTGTCATCGCCGAGTGCGCCCGGGTGCTAAAGAGCGGCGCTCCGCTACTAATGGTGAACGACAATGTTCGATACGCCGGTGCCATGGTATCCGTGGACCTCATTTTGTCGGAACTTGCGAAGGAGCTGGGATTCCACATCGAGAACATTCTTGTCTTGCCCAATGGCAAGGGAAACAGCAGTCAACAGATGGGTGCACACGGGCGTGAGGCGCTCCGCAAGTGCGTGTACGTCTGGCGCAAATGCTGAAAAATGGGCAACTCCTACCAAACACACTTGAGATCGAGCAAAGATCTCGAAACGACGTACGAATCCATTCGCGCCGGTTTCGTGGCCCTTGCATTGGAAAAGAACCGAAGAGCTACGCCTTATGTCGCCGAGGCCCGGGCGCTGAAATCCGCAGCCTCACGGGCGAACAATCCTGGCGACCTGATGCGAATTGCCGAGATCCAAGTCGGCCTTCTCACGGCCGCCGGTGTGTCCGAAAAGGCCGCGACTCACCTTGAGGACGCTGACAAGGAGGATGCGATCGCGGGCTTGATTCGAAATTTCTTGGAGCCTGCGGGCTCCAATTTCGTCGAGGAATTAGTGTTCCGCTTTCTGTTAATCCGAGGCGACACATTAGGTGGGTCTATGCGCAACGTAGGCGGCTTCATGGCCCAGTGCAAACTCATCCGCTCTGTGATTGCCAACTTGAAACTGGCCGGTGAGCCCTACCAATGGCTTCCTTCCGACGCACCGGAATGGGCGGCAATGCCGGAAGATGATGCCGATATAGAGTTGCATCTGCGCGGTCTGGCTTGGCAAAGTGGGACGAAAGCCCGCACGTTGATTTTCAATCTTACCGTTCCACTCTTTCGGAACAACGTCGACTTGTGCCTTGTCGATTGTAAATCAGAGCATTTCTCAAAAGACGTTTGCACGAATCCCGCGTCCTACGTAGCGCTTGGCGAACTCAAAGGAGGAATAGATCCTGCTGGGGCGGATGAGCACTGGAAGACGGCCCGAACTGCGTTGATGCGAATACGTGACGCGTTCGCAAAACACAAACTCAGGCCGCATACATTCTTTGTCGGGGCAGCCATCGAGCCGAGAATGGCGAAAGAGATTTGGGAAATGCTCAGGAAAGGGACTCTGGAAAACGCTGCCAACCTCACGGATGACGATCAGATCGCCTCGATCACTCGTTGGCTATGCTCACTTTAGCACGACGCTTTGTGGCGGGTGAACTTATGCGTAACTTAAGTCGGCGCATCGCTCATTATAAGCGTGACCGTCCAAAGCTGCAACGCCCATGAAAACCTACCGCGTCACTGTCCACCGCGAAAACGGTTGGTACATCGGTCGCGTGCTCGAACGAAACGGCGTCACGACGCAAGGCAAGACGCTCGACGAACTCGTTGACATGATTCGCGATGCCATCGACGCCCTCTGGACGGAGAGGGACGTGCAACTCGAACTGGTGCTGACGCCCGAGGCCGCCAGGCGCCAGAACTCCTGACCTACTGCCAACATAACCGGTAAAACAAGGCATTTCCTGCACAGCGGGTTGGCTGTTAAGGTGTAAGCATAGTTGGCGGCTATTTCC
>Ga0315285_10008183_pt1 | contig 10728 bp, 7 predicted proteins | sample YL17G09_36_MG_FD_203698 | JGI IMG/M metagenome (GOLD analysis project Ga0315285, IMG submission 203698) | Sediment microbial communities from Yellowstone Lake, YNP, Wyoming, USA - YL17G09_36 | ecosystem: Environmental > Aquatic > Freshwater > Lake > Sediment | place: USA: Wyoming | collected... | reverse complement strand
CATTGCTAGAAGGCTTACGGGCAGAAAGATAAGACCGCTTTCCTACACGTATTACTACGAGGCTTTCTACAGGGAGTTGCAAATATTCTTTGATTGCGTGAAGAATGATCTGGAACCGCCAGTTTCAGCATTAGACGGGCTTAAGACTGTCCAGCTGATTGAAGAAGCATATGCACTGTTCAAAAATCGAGGAGCTAACGAACATGGAAAGTAAAGTAGGCCTCGTCAAGGCCGAGCCTGATGGAACTCGAATAAAGGAGCACTTGGCTTCTGCACTTGACTTGATCGGTTTCAAACCTAAGAACAGTGTGAATTCGGTGGTGATTAAGCCTAACTTGTGTTACTATTGGGATGCTGCCACGGGGTATACGACAGACCCGAAGGTTGTTGGAGGATTGATTGATCTTCTGAGAGAACAGTACGGCGCGGACATTGATATTAAGATAGTCGAGGCTGACGCTTCCGCAATGCAGACCAGATATGCTTTTCCAGTTCTCGGCTACACGAAGTTGGCGGCGGAAAAAGATGTTGTTCTTTTAAATCTGTCGGAGGATGCGGTTGAAGAGAGGGAGATTGTGGTTAACAGGCGCAAATTGTCGTTCAAGGTTCCTCGGACTTTGTTGGAAAGCGATCTCTTTGTGAATGTGCCGAAGTTGAAGGTTATGCGGGTGACGCATATCACCTGTGGTTTGAAGAACATTTTTGGTGCCATTGCCCTTCCTAAGAAATTCACTTATCATCCTTTCTTGGAAGAGGCAATTGTTGGAATGAACAAGCTAGTGCACCCTCATCTCACTTTGGTCGATGGCTTGGTGGCGTTAGGGCGCTTTCCAGTCAGGCTTGGTCTTGTCTTGGCGAGTGAGGACACGTTTTCGGTTGATTGGGTGGCCGCCCAGATCATGGGCTACAAGCCTCTAAGTATCAAGTTTCTGAAGCTGGCCGTTCGAGAGGGACTTGGCGATCCCAAAAACGTTGCTGTTGTGGGAGAGAAGATTGAAACGTTTAGAGAGAATTTTCCGCGTGAAAACAATCTTTCTTTCAGGTTGAAGTGGCGTCTTCAGTTTGCTCTCTTGAGGATGTACAGGAAAGTTTCTGGCGATGTGGTTCCGCCGGTGCTTGAGGACATCTAAGCCTTGTGTTCGGGATAGCTGTTGATGAAGCCTGTGGTTACTGTCGGCGTTTGCGTGAGGAACAGTGCTTCCACAATTCGTGAGGCAGTGGAGAGCATTATGGCTCAGGATTTTCCGCACGAATCGATGGAGGTTGTTTTTGTAGATGATGGTAGTGAGGACAACACGCTGGCTATCATCTGCTGGTACGTTGCTAGGATGGACATTGTCGCCAAGGTTTTTCCCCAGTCTTGGCAAGGGCTGGGTGCCTCGAGAAACCTCGTTGTCAACAATGCAGGGGGAAAATACATCGTTTGGGTCGACGGCGACATGGTTTTGCCTGTGGATCATGTTAGGAAGCAAGTGGAGTTTATGGAGAAAAATCCCGAAGTTGGGATTGCAAAGGCGAGATACGAAATCCGCAAAGAAGAAAGCATCGTCGCAGTCCTAGAGAATGTCCCTTTTGCCATACATGATTCGAAGAACGTTTCGCTTGATTCCAAGCTGCCGGGAACTGGGGGAGCCATTTTTCGGGTTGATGCTATAAGCCAAGTTGGTGGTTTCGATGTTCATCTGAAAGGGGTTGGAGAAGACCAAGATGCTGCTTACAGAGTTAAACATGGTGGTTGGTTGATTGAGAGAACTTCTGCTGTTTTTTACGAAAAGAGAGTTGCAACTTGGAGTGGTCTTTGGAAGAAGTGGCTTTGGTATGGCCATGGTGACTATTATCTGTATTTGAAAAACAGAAATATCTTCTCACTTTTCAGAATGAACGCGCTCGCAGGTCTGGTGAACGGATTCCTGCAGATGCCCGACGCATATCGAACAATTCATAGATTTTATGTCTTGTTGATGCCCTTTCACTCAGTCTTCACAATGACCGCATGGTGTACGGGATTCTCCAGAGAGAAGCAGCATTTTCGCTCTTACTTATGACCTGTGCAAGAAGGTGTCGAGCGTTGAGAATCTGCATTTTAAGCTCTTTTGAAGATTTATTGCTAAAAGACACAGGTCCTTCAGTTCGTATTTACCAGCTGGCTAAAGGTTTAGCCTCATTGAATAACGATGTCCACGTAGTATTGCCTGGATTAAAGTTCGCCGACAAACGCATTGACAAAATGACAATTCATTCTGCGAGAGGGGTACTGCCAAAAGGCTTCTTTAGGGCAATTTGCAGACTAGTTGGGATATCCAGACCCACGTCTTTGTATTTCTATGATCTTTCGTTTATCGTGAGAATTGCACCAGTAATCCTCCAATCTGATGTGGTACAAATAGAGCAACAGACAGCTGGCGGATTGCTGATCCCAATGATTTCCTGGATTTGGAAAAAGCCACTTGTGCTCGATTGTCATGACGTTTTTCAAGCCTTGAAGGTAAGACACGTAAGCAGAGTCAGAAGAATCCTTGAAACTTTCCTCGAAAGAATCGCATACAGATATGCAACTCTTATTCTTACAGTTTCAGAGACTGAAAAGGCAAGTTTGACCTCATATGGTGTTGGTATTACCCCGATTGACATAGTGCCTAACGGAGTCGACACAAATGTCTTCGCCAAAGCGATAGTCAAGACGGATGTCAAAGATCGTTATGGTCTAAGAGATTCTAGTACGATAATTTTTGTTGGGAACATGGAGTATCTGCCGAACAGGGAAGCTTTGAAACTGATAGAAACTCGTATTGCGCCAGTTGTTAGGGGCGTGAGTAAGACAAAGTTCCTGATTGTAGGAAGATCTCCTTCAAAGAAGGTGTCAAATGGTATCGTATTTACCGGAGTCGTCGATAACGTTGCAGAGTATCTTGCTGCATCAGATGTTGCTATTGCTCCTTTACTTCATGGCTCAGGAACAAGGCTAAAGATACTAGAATATTTTTCCTCTGGGCTCGCTGTCGTGTCAACATCGGTGGGAGTGGAGGGTCTTGACGTGAAGAATGGAATCCATGCCATTGTAGAGGACGATATCGATGCTTTTGCCCTGAGAATAATGGAACTGCTAAATGACAAGGAACTGTCGATTAGGTTAGGCGGCGCGGCAAAGAGCTTAGTAAACGAGAAGTATGATTGGAAGACCATCGCAGGGCATTTGAATGCATCTATTCAAGAGATGATTCGCTCAGAAAGGAAGGAAGCGCGCGCTTAATGCAACTTTCATTTTAGCCAATAGCTGGGAGCGACATGGATAAAGAAAACAGGAAATGGATAGCCTACGTGAAGCCACCGATAACTCTTTTTGGGAGTTCTCTTAATAGGCCCAGAGAGCTCGATCCGGCTGAGAAATGGTTCTCCAAATGCGCAGAGACGATAAACTTCACTGGCTACAGTTCACAATGGATGGAGCTCTGGAAAGTATACCTGAAACCAGACGGGCTGATTTGGTTGCTCGTCAAATTACCCTTGAGATTAGTCAGGGGAAAATATCTTCTCTTCACATCAAATGCTCGGGATCCTCAAGGCATAGTCGCTTTTCTCTTTGGCAAGTTGCTCAGGAAACCGGTAGTAATATATGACAGTTTCTATTACTGGCCCAAGAGATTTCTGGCAAAACTGCTATGGCCTTTCTGTAAGTTTACAGCTTCTCACGCTTCGGTTTTTACCGTGTCGAGTGAAAGAGTGAAAGACTTTTGGAAGCGTGGAGGCATTCCAGAAAACAAGATAAAGGGTGGTCATGGCCTTGTTTCAATGATTAATGTCGAAAGAAAAACAATATTATTGGCAAATCAGATCAAAGCGAGACTTGGATATCAAAAGGTCATTCTTTTTGTTGGCGGTCTAATAGAAAGAAAAGGGATAGAATACCTCATTAGGTCATTTGCGAGTGTCTCAAAGGAAGTTCCAAATGCTGGCCTACTGATAGTTGGTGACGGACCAGACAGAAACAGGTTGGAAGGTTTGCGAGATGGTCTGAAGCTCAACAATGTTCACTTCGCAGGATTTGTGTCTCAGAAGGAATTAGCGGCCTATTACGTACTGTGTGACATATTCGTACTGCCCTCGATCAATTTGAAGGTTCATGAGGAATGGGGATTGGTGGTAAACGAGGCGATGTCTGTGGGCAAGCCGGTGATCGTAACAGATTCGGTTGGCTGCGCTTATGAACTTGTAAAAAACAATGTAAACGGTTTTATAGTGCCTGAAAAAGACACAGACGCGTTGAGCAAAGCTATAATCAAGCTGCTCTTTGATGATGATGCAAGAACTAGAATGGGGAAGGAATCGAGAAAGATCATCGAAGAAGGATTTACGTATCAACACTCAATTAACGCCATTAAGGACAACATAAGAAGCGCGCTCAGGCAGGGTTCTTGATGGGCCAAACATCTTTCTGTTTCTGTGATCAAAGCTGTGTTGAGATTCGACAAGTCGTCGACTGTGCGCTGAACTTGAAGCAAAGGGGCTGAGATCTTGAGTCTTTGGGAAAAACTCTCAAAAAGGAATTTTCTCTTGTTTGTACTTGTCATTCAGATCACTGTCTCTGTCGCTGTGATTCTTGATATCCCTGTTGCAAGACAAGTAATTGCCTTTTTCTATCTCACATTTATGCCCGGTCTCGCAATCGTCAGATCGCTGAAATTGGACAAGCCAAGTATGTCACAGAGTGTTTTCTTCACCGTAATATTGAGCATAGCTTTCCTGATGATTACGGGGGTATTTATTAACGAGTTATACAATTTCGGCGTTTCGATGCCGTTAGATCCTTTGATTATAGTGCTGTCAATAAACCTTTCAGTCTTAGTGTTAGCAGTCTTGGATTCTCAGATCAATAGGAAAGGACTTTACATTGGCCAAAGACTGAAGATACGTCTAGGGGTTCTCGGTCTAACTGCCCTACCAATTCTGAGCGTAGCTGGAGCTTCACTAACGAACGCTTCGCAGGGGAATGCTGTTTTGCTATTTTCAATTGCTGTGATTTCAACGATGGTTGTTTTCGTCGCACTTTACGACAAAATGCCTGAGCTCCGTCCGATGATTCTGCTGCTTACATTGATGTCCATTTTGCTCAGTTCGTGGTTATTAACGAATTATGTCAGCGGATGGGATGAATGGAGCGAGTTTTATGTATTTCGGTTGACGCAAAGCAATTTGCACTGGAATCTACATCAAAGTGCCTCTTGGGATCCAGAGTTCATGAAAACAAACGCAATGGCAAGTGTTAGCATATTGCCGACAATTTACTCGGAAGTGCTAGGACTAGGAAGCAGTTTAGTCTTCAAGATCGTATTCCCAATAATACTGTCTTTTATGGCCTTGGGGTTGTATGAGTTATACAAAACTCAAACAAATAAGAAGATTGCGTTTCTAGCCTCGTTTTTCTATCTCGCAGCTACAGTGGGTTTAACTGGCCCAATGAAACAAATGATTGCTCAGCTCTTTTTCATTTCTCTGTTCATCCTACTGCTTAACAAACACATTCGGTCATCTCAAAAAATGGCGCTCTTGGTTATTCTTGATTTTGCCCTTGTAATATCACATTACTCGCTTGCCTTATTGTTTCTGCTAGCGATATCTTTTGTATGGGTGTTAGACTTGCTTTGGGCTCGCTTTTGGGACAGCGCTCGACCTGCAAAGATACCAACTACTATTCTGCTGGTGTCGTTTGCGATGACCTTTTCGTGGTACATATACGTCTCATCTTCGGGTGCTTTTTATGGGATTCTAGATCCAATTAGAAGAATAGTTGAAAACTTCTCAACAGACCTTTTCGATTTAAGTGCAAGAGGAAATGTCGTTCTTGAAGGAATCGGGATCATTCAGGCTCCATCTATTCTAAATCGTATCGGCAGCTATGTCTTCTACTTAACAGAGTTTCTAATATTGGTTGGTCTCATCACAGTCGTTGTAAAAAGAAAACAAGTGAGACTTGACACAGACTACATCGCAATAGCGACTTTCTTCATGGCTGTTCTCATCTCGAACCTTCTCATTCCGAACTTGGCTGCTGCTTTCCGTATGGAAAGATTTTATCAGGTAAGCCTCATTCTATTAGCACCATTATGTATATTTGGAATTGAAGCACTTGCAAAAAAGGTCTCAAGATTCAAAAGCGAAACGGCAGTCTTGTTTCTTGCATTGACAATACTCGTACCTTTTTTCCTTTTCCGGTCAGGCTTTGTTTATGAAGTGGCAAAAGTCCAAAGCGAATCTCTCCCACTAAGTATGTATCGAATGGATCCTTTAACGGTATATGGTCTCACAACCAATGATCAAGACGTTTTTGGAACTCTTTGGCTTTCACAATATGCAAACACAGCAAACGGATCAATATACTCGGACAATATCCTGATAAATCACGTTCTCTACGCTTATGGCATGATTAGCAAGAAGAACGGGATTATCCTGTCTAACACCACCAAAATAACCGACAATAATGGCCCAGCATACGTGTTCTTAGGACAGTTCAACTTGAATGATGGCTTAATAGTAGGCGATCAGGGAAATGTATGGAATACTAGTCGGATTGCAGGTGTCCTCATTGGACAAAACGAGATATACTCAAATGCTGGCTGCGAAGTCTATAGTCTCACACCATAAATGTTGTCACACCTACATACAGATTTATCAGCAGGCGGTCTAGCACGCGCTAACTTAACCTGTATTAAAGGTCAAAACTTTGCTAGTGGCTGTACCAGACTGATCTTGGCTTTGTACTTGGAAGTAATACGTTATTCCCAAACTCAGACCGTTTAAAACAACGGTATGGCTAGTTACGTTTAGATTGCTAGTTACAATAGTTCCAGCAACATGGGTTATTTGCCAATAATCGAATCCTGAATTCGGCAGCAGAGAAGCCGTGTACAATGCCGACGAATTATATTCAACGCGACTAGTTGTTGCTGAACTTGTAGTCCAACTGACTTGGATGGACGTGTCATTAATCGTTTGCGTCGCAATTCCGCTCAACGTGAAAGTAGTTGGGTCTGGCAGACCAATAGCTGCTAGGTAAGGTGCTATGTCAGGAGAAACTGAATCTCCAGTTCCGTCACCCGGACCACCGAACCTATAAATCATCCAGCCATCCGCACCATTCGCCCTTAACGTGCTGACGTACCGAGCCACATCTGCTGTGGTTCTAGTGTAGTCCACTAGGTCAGTAATAAATGGAACTAAGCCAACTTTTCCATGCGCGCCACCCGTAGCCCACTGCTTCCAACCCGTCATACTAGAAACGAAACCTGCTGTGTCATTACCATACATCTGTGGAGAAACCCAGTCCAGATAGCCTAGGGCTATCCAATGAGCAGCATCTTGCCCAAGCCAGTAACGCCAGTAGATAGGCACTAAGCTGCCAAAGTTCCAAGGAGCAGCCGCGAACTTCAGGTTCGGGTTTATTGCGAGCATCCAACTCCTCATGTCGGCAACTAGGCTAGTTATGAGGTCGCATTTCCACTCTAGAAATTGACTGAAGTATTTACCCGTTCCTCCCTTCTCAGTTGACACGACATCAGTGGGCCAGTTCACGTCAGATAAGCCTGTGTCCGCTATGAATCGCGTTTCAGAAGCAGGATCGTAAGGCATATCGCGAGAGTCAAAACGCATGTAGTCAAACATGAACCCATCAAAACTAAAGTTGCTTACTACTTCTTGAACCAAATTCTTTAGAAGCGTTTGACTATCAGGATTCGCTGGAGAGAGCCAATTATAGGGGCCTATGTTGCTGATGTTTCCGCCGTAAGGAACGGCCCATGATCTTCTGTCCTTCCCGTCTCCAGTGTAAGCGCCGAGCAGAACGTCCATGTCAGCATACACTTGTATACCTTTTGCATGGAAAGCGGAAACTGCCCAGCTCATATTAGAGTTTATCCCTGGTATAAAGAGACTTGGATAATGCGTCCAATCGTTGCCTAAAACTTCGATGGCCACAGTGTTAATTCCATAGGTAGACAGTGTGTTGGCAATTGTGGTCCAGTTGGGATTGACAAGTGACGCAGCATGTACGAATACTCCTCTTATTTCGCTGTTTACAGTCACTGCTGGAACAGCTACCGTACCTGAACTTCTGATATTCAGACTGCTGTTCAATAATGACATTGCGGAAGAGAGGAAGATTCCTATAAGCATAATTGATATCAGTAACAAACTATAGAAATTCATCTTTGGCAATCTTCTGGTAGTCACTATGGCCATATTCAATTTATCCCTGTTTCGGCTAGTTTCCTTGTTGTTCATATGCTCTTCACAAATACTTATGCCAGACCGTATAATAAATCTTGTGTCGTAAGATATACTGAACGTAGCTTTTTACCCTGCGGAGTTTTGAGGACAAGTCAATATTAGACAAACATGCACCATTAGCTCGCACGATTTGTGACGCTTAATACAAATAATGATGTTGCACTCAACGCGTACGTTATATGAGAATAGCAGTACGATGTATTGTGATATAAAAATCTGTCCACAAGATATGAGGCCCATACAGACGCGAAAACTTGAATCGCTCACTGAAAGTGTAGATAATTGAAGTGTTGATAATGCGAAAATTGCGCCTATTCGTTATTCTTTCTCTGTCTAGGCAAGTGTATGAGAGAAAACAGAGAACATTGAGTGACACGGCCGAGTTTCGAGTTCTAAAGGGATTTGTCCAAAATGGACATGAAGTACATGCATTAATGCCAAAAGAAAAAGGAATCAGAGAAGAATACTCATATCATGGAATTGCAATTCATGAGTTCAAGAATGTGCGCATCCCAAGAACAAATGGCTTGGTGTCAAAGTCACTATTGACGTTAGCTCAACGCATTGAAGAACTGCTATTTGTCCTCTTCTCCCTGAAACGGTTCTCAGAGATTGTTAAGTCTTGTGGAAAACCAGATTTGGTCTATGGATATATGCCCCTAGCGAGCATTACTACATATCTTATCAGCAGATTGTACGGTATACCCAGCATAACTCGATTGTTTGGGGCGTTCTTGTACACGTCTCTTTCTAGCCCTCGAGACCTCTTCTTGCGAATGGGCTACTTAGAACTGCTTTCCTTCAAACTTCCTTGTCAGTATCTCATAATCACTAATGACGGGACCAGAGGAGATGAAGCGGCGAAACGACTCGGAGTTCCACATGAAAGAGTAAAGTACTTCATGGACGGCGCGGATTTTCTGGAGCCCATTGAGGTCGATACTACTGCTCTACGAGAGAAACTGGGAATTCCTGGGGAGGTTCATTTGCTTCTTTCTGTTTGCCGCTTAACAAATTGGAAAAGGGTTGACAGGATCATTGAGGCTATACCTGAAATTGCAAGAGTTAACAAAAACATAAAAGTGTTAATAATCGGTGAAGGAGAAGAGAGAAGAAATCTTGAGTTCTTATGTGACAAACTTGACGTAAGAGATTTTGTCGTTTTTCTAGGCGCTGTAACTCACAATCGGATTAGAGACTTTATGCTCATTGCTGACGTATTTGTTTCTCTATATGATTTCACAAATCTGTCCAACTCTAGCTTTGAAGCCATGGCTTGTGGCCTATGTGTCGTTGCACTAAACACCGGAGCGACGAGCCAAGTCATTAAGAACGGGGTAAACGGAGTCTTAATAGACCCTCCTGATCTCAAGAAACTCCCTGACATAATTAACTGGCTTTTGACAGACGATGACTCTAGAAACAAACTCAGCAGAAAAGCTAGGCAGTATGCTTTGGAGAATTTCGAGAGTTGGGAAGAAAGAGTATCAAAAGAAGTGAACTTAATAGAGAGTTCGTTTAATCAAGCTCGTCAAGATTACTCTACTGGCCAGACGGCGGATCCGCGGAGAATCCTTGAAGAGACTGGGCATATGATAGAGATTAAGAGAGAATGGAAGAACCCATTTAGGGATGGAAGAGCAACCGCAAGAATAGTAAAAACAATCAAAAGAGCGAAATTCTGAAAGCGCGTACATGGACAAGTGAGAGAGAGGGAATTCGCCTGAAAAACAAACACAGAAGCTACAGCAAACGAAGTCAAACTGAACTGAGAACACAACGCAGCGTGCGCTTTGTACAGGCCCCTCCGTCACCGCCCACGTAGGATACAGTACGAAAATCTACAAGATCCAGCAACAAAATAGAAATAGCCAAGAGTGTATGGACACCCGAAAAAGCAAGTACAATGATCAAAATTGCTAAGCAGTCTTCCGAATCCAATTTCTCCAAAAACTTCATAGAATCATTCTCCTCATATCTCGAGCAATAACGCAAAGCCTTCACAACTTTGACCGAAGGGAAGGATACATACGAATCGAAAGCTTTTTCAAAGATTAGGCAAGAATATCTAGAACAAATAGTCGCCTACGTCGCGGCTCAAAAATCTATTGGCAATGCGAGTGCCATGAAGGAATCACATGAGTTTAGTAAGTTTCGTCAAAATCCAGAAGAGCACGATTGATTTATTGAAGCAGGGCATTTTTCAATCATTAAACTTAATCGAGTACTCCTTCGAAAAAGAAATAAAACGAGTAGTAATCAAGCCTAACATGTGTTATTATTGGGATTACTCCACCGGACAGACGACCGATCCAAAATTCGTGGCTGCGCTAATTGACGTAATCCGCGAACGGACCCGACCCGACGTGAACATTTCCATAGCCGAAGCCGACGCCTCAGCGATGAAATGCAAATACGCATTCAGATTGCTGGGTTACGAAAAACTCG
>Ga0315285_10008178_pt1 | contig 10733 bp, 8 predicted proteins | sample YL17G09_36_MG_FD_203698 | JGI IMG/M metagenome (GOLD analysis project Ga0315285, IMG submission 203698) | Sediment microbial communities from Yellowstone Lake, YNP, Wyoming, USA - YL17G09_36 | ecosystem: Environmental > Aquatic > Freshwater > Lake > Sediment | place: USA: Wyoming | collected... | reverse complement strand
TGAGAAAGAAATAAGAAAGATTATGGTAGGTATAGATATAGAGGTCGCAGAATTGCTATTAGCGGATAGGATTCGCGGACGCTCGGGGCTAGATTTAGTGGTATCTCATCATCCCGAAGGCAGGGCCTATGCTGCGTTGCATGAGGTAATGCAGCTACAGGTTGAGATATTAAGAGAGGCAGGCGTATCCAGAGAAATTGCCCGGAAACTGTTAGAAGAAAGAAGCCGGGAGGTAGAAAGAAAGATTCTGCCGCAGAATCATACCCGTCCGGTGGATGCAGCCAGACTCCTGGATTTACCATTTATGTGTATCCATACACCTGCGGATAATCATGTCTTTTGGTTTATAAAAAGATTAATGGCTAAAGAAAAGCCTAAAAAAGTGCGGGATATCGTCGATATCCTCATGGATATCAAAGAATATCAGACGGCGCAGAGAGGTCTGGCGGGGCCGCGTATTATTTTAGGGTCCCCTAAAAGGGCTGTAGGTAAAATTCTGGTGGAAATGACAGGCGGCACTGAGGGTCCAAAAGATGTGTTTGGTAAGCTTTATAAATTGGGAATCAGGACCCTCGTCTGTATGCATTTGAGTGAGGAGCATTTCAAAAAGGTAAAAGATGCAAATCTCAATGCGGTTATTGCCGGACATATCTCTAGCGATACCCTGGGTCTTAATTTGCTTTTAGACCGGATAGAGAAACAAGCCGGGGAAACCTTTGAAGTAATCAGCTGTTCGGGTTTTAACAGGTTTAGAAGGAACTAGGCTCGCATAATGACAGGCCGTATTCCAGAGAATATATTAGAGGACATCTTAAGCCGGGTTGACATTGTTGAGGTAATCTCCAGCTACCTGCCTCTTAAGCGTGCAGGTAGAAACTTTAAGGCCCATTGTCCTTTTCATCACGAAAAGACGCCTTCTTTTATGGTTTCGCCTGAGCGTCAGATTTATCATTGTTTTGGCTGTGGCGAATCCGGAAATGCCTTTAAGTTTCTTATGCGTTATGAGCGTCTGGAATTTCCTGAGACAGTAGAAATCCTGGCAAAAAAGGCAGGGGTGGTTTTGCCGGAGATTCAAAAGCAGGACACCAAAACTGCAAGTATAATTACACAGTTATATAAAATAAATGAATTAGCCGCCTCCTTTTATCAGGATAACCTGGGTCTTCCGGAGGGGCTGCCGGCGAAGAATTATTTATTAAAAAGGGGCATAAAAGAAGAAACGATTAAAACATTTAAATTGGGGGTTGCTAGCGAACGATGGGAAGCCCTTATCAATCATTTAAGGCAGAAGGATATGAACCTTTCTTTACTGGAAAAAGCTGGTTTAATTCTTGCCAGGGATGGCGGCGGCTATTATGACCGTTTTCGTAATCGCTTGATCTTTCCGATATTTGATATAAAATCAAGGCCCATAGGCTTTGGGGCGAGGATACTGCTTAAAGACAATGGTGATTTAGCCAAATATGTGAATTCTCCCGAGACGCCGGTATATACCAAAGGTAGAAATCTCTATGGTTTGAATTTCACCAGAGATGCGATAAGGGAAAACGATTATGCGGTAATTGTAGAGGGGTATCTGGATTTTATCATACCTTATCAGGAAGGCCTGCGTAATATCGTGGCCTCTCTGGGGACTGCACTTACAGTGGAGCAGGCGCGGCTCTTAAAGAGATATACGCGCAATGTGGTAATGATTTACGACCCCGATGATGCAGGCCAAATTGCGACCTTGCGCACCCTGGATATATTTATTGAAGAAGATATGGATGTTAAGATAGTGGTTTTACCGCAAGGATTCGACCCCGATTTATTTGTACGCAGGAATGGCATCGCAAGCCTTAAAGAAAAAATAAAAGAGGCCTCAGGACTATACGATTATAAACTAAAGATTTTAAAATCGCATTACAACTCCAAAGAAATAGAAGCTAAGGCAAAGATTTCGCGCCAGATGCTTGAGACAATTAACAAATTCAAGAACGCGGTTCTAAAGTCTGAATATGTTAAGAGACTCGCGCAGGATCTGGATATCGAAGAAGACGCTTTATTACAAGAGATAAGGAAAATAAAAGAGCAAAAGACTTACGTGGATTCTAATCTTGCAGTTAATAAGAAGGCATTGAATATAAATCCAACGGAAAAATTATTGATCAAGCTGATGTTGGAAGAAACAGAATTGATCAAGCGCATAAAGGAGAGTCTTGAACCTGCGGATTTTCAGGATGAGAGGACCTCTAGGATTGTATCTATACTTTTTGACCTTATCGAACAAGGTAAAGATGTTGGACCGCATAAATTGCTGAATTATTTTGAGGGAGAAGACATATCGGAACTGATCTGTGAATCTGTGTTTATGTCTGAAGTCTCCTCTCAAAATAGAGAAGATATAATAGATGACTGCATACAGCGACTAAAGAACAATAGATTAGTCTTAAAAAGGCAGCGTTTGCAGGAAGAAATAAAAATAGCCGAAAATTCAGGCGATGAGGAGAGACTAAATAGGCTTAAACAGGAATTCCACCATTTAATTAAGAAGAGGTGACTTAGGATGAAGAAGAAAGAATATGCTACTAAAGATATGGAAAAGATCATTGCCCTGGGTAAACAGAAAGGGTATCTCACCTATGACGAAGTAAATGATCTTCTCCCAGACGATTTATCCTCTTCAGAAGATATCGACCGACTATTTGAACTGTTGGGTAATGAGGATATACAACTTGTGGAGAATGAGGAGGAAAAGGGCGTAGAAAAAACCAGCCAGGCCCTAAAAGAAGAAAGTTTGGCTGAACAGATAAAAGCGGAGGAGCGGTTTTTGCCTTTGGATGATCCGGTCAAGATGTATCTAAAGCAGATGGGCTCAATCTCTCTACTTTCACGAGAAAATGAAATTGAATTAGCTAAGAAGATAGAAGAGGCGGAGGAAAGATTCAAACACGCAGCGCTAGCTACAAAATTTGTACGCAGTGAAATATTATCGGTAGTCAATGATATTCTAGAGGGAAAGCTAAATTTAGAAGAGGTGGTAAAAGAAGACGTTAAGGTTAAGAAAAAAAATGTCATTATTAATAGAATAAACAGAATTACCGAGCGTCTCAGGTATGTGCGTAGCCCTACCAAGTTCGTCAATTTACTCTTACAGATTAATTTTATTACCTCAGTTATTGAAGTGGCCGTGCGTAGACTAAATAGGTTGCTAAAGGAACTGGATAATATTGACCGCCAAGGTAGGCGTAATAATTCTAGAAAGCGCGCTATATTGAGGCAACTTGGCGAGCCATACCCCAGGATAAAAAAGCAGATGAAATTGATTAAATCAACACATTTGAAATTTAATCGCACTAAGAAGAAACTTGTGGAGGCAAACTTAAGGCTGGTAGTTAGCATTGCTAAGAAATACACCAATAGAGGCCTCTCTTTTCTGGATTTAATACAGGAAGGTAATATCGGCCTTATGCGGGCGGTGGAGAAATTTGAATATAAGAGAGGGTATAAATTCTCTACCTATGCAACTTGGTGGATAAGGCAGGCAATTACGCGTTCTATCGCTGATCAGGCACGTACTATAAGGATTCCCGTGCATATGACCGAGACGATAAATAAAATAATACGCTTTTCACGTATCTTTGTCCAGCAGAACGGCCGGGAGCCTTTACCGGAAGAAATAGCCCATAAAATGAGAGTACCGCAGGACAAGGTAAAGGCAATATTAAAGATTGCACAGGAGCCGATATCTCTACAGATGCCCATTGGGGATGAAGGCGATACGCATTTCGGTGATTTTATACAGGATAAAAAGGCAGTCTCTCCAGCTGATGAGACAGTGCGTTCTATGTTAAAAGAAGAGATGAATTCTGCTTTGCGCACCCTTACGGAAAGGGAGAAGAAGATATTGATCTTGCGTTTCGGAATAAATGATAGTTGTCCACGGACGCTAGAGGAGGTAGGTAATATCTTTAAGGTAACGCGTGAAAGGGTACGGCAAATAGAAGCTAAGGCCTTGAAGAAACTGAGACACCCCACGCGTTCCAGGAGGCTGCGCACTTTTTTGGATATGACACTTGCGCACCAGAGAGAATATTAATAAGGGATAACCCTTAAAGCAGCTCTCTAAAAAAAGAGGAGAGCTGCTTTTTTTATTTCTTATGGATAATATGGACCGTAATATTAACTATAATAAGACAGAAGAACAGGACTTTTATTGACTTGACAATATATCTTTTTAGTTTAAAATATATTTAAGTATATTATTATATAATAACCTATAACTAAATATAAAATAAAGGGGAAATCCGATGGCTGAAAATCTGATGGATATTAAAGAAACAGCAGAGTATTTAAGGATGAACAAGATGACTATATATAAGCTTGCCCGGCAAGGCAGGCTTCCCGCTTTTAAGGTAGCTAGCGAATGGAGATTTAAAAAGGAGCTGATTGATGCCTGGCTGATGGACCAGCTTAAAGGAAAACACGAATTTGATAAACTAAAAGTTCCTATAAAATTAGAGGCTGGCAAGACTGTTTTAATCGTTGACGACGAAGAAATCATCCGCGATTTCTTCAGGCGCACGCTCGCAGAATACAGGGTGCTTACTGCTGCCAGTGGTGAAGAGGCGCTTTATATTGTAAAAAAAGACAGGCCCGACCTCGTTCTGTTGGACATCCGGATGCCGGGAATAGACGGGATTGAGACCTTAAGGCAGATTAAGAATATAGATAAGAGTATCGCTGTAATAATGCTCAGTGCCCACGGCACCTTAAAGACAAATATTGAGGCAGCGCGTCTGGGTGCCTATGATTCAATTGCCAAGCCATTTGATTTAGGAGAGATGAAGCTGGTAATTAAGGATGCCTTGGTAAGTAAGGCTACAGGCAAAGAGCCCCACCTAACTCTAAAGAAGAAAAAAGCAAGACAAGTTAAACGATAGGTAGTAAGCAACTTAGATAATTAGTTAATGAAAAATTTACCGTGATAGTTTTGTCTTCGGGATGACAGAGAATGCTAAGAGTTATTAGGTTATGTGGATGAACAATACAGAAAAAATTCCCGTTGTTTTAGTAATTGATGATGAGCCGATAGTCTTAGAGACATTTAAGGTTATCTTTGATAATCACTTTAAAGTTCTGACTGCCGCCAGTGGAAGACAGGCCTTAGATATAATTACTAAGGCATCCGTTAATCTGATTTTTCTGGATATCAATATACCGGATATGAATGGGATAGAGGTTCTCTATAAAATAAAAGAATACAATAAGAATATACCTGTAATTGTGGTTACAGCTACTGAAGATGTGGATATCCAACTTGAGGCAAAGCGCTTAGGGATAGACGATTATATCAGTAAACCTTTTGATGTAGAGGAGGTCATAGCGTTGGCTCATAAAACAATAAAAAAGAAAATAAATATTTATATGGAGGAGAGTTCACGTTTCTAAGAAAATGAGATTAACCAGGTCTTCTTTGATAATAGCATCAATAATTACTGGCTTAATTGTAGGAACGGTAAAGGCAGAGTTGCCAGAGGATACAGAAATTAAGGAACAAAATCAGGAGCTTGAACTGGAGAGGATAGTAGTAACTAACAGAAGGACTTCGATAGGGTTAGGTGAGGTAACTGAGAACATAACTGTGCTGGATGAAGAAGAGATAAAGAACTTGCCTGTGCGGAATTTAAGCGAGGCCTTAAGTTATATCACAGGAGTGGATATTGAGTCGCGACAGGGATTTGGCCGGGCAACTGCAATTAATATTCAGGGCTCCAGCTCTCACCAGGTAAGGGTAATGATTGATGGCATACCTTTAAATTCCTTGGCTAGCGGACAGGTTGACCCAGCCAGGTTTCCTATTGAGAATGTATCCAGGATTGAAGTGATAAAAGGAGCTGCCTCCAGTATCTGGGGTTCAGGTTTAGGCGGAGTGATTAATGTGATTACCAAGGATACTGGCAAGACTACCATACCCAAAGGAAGCATCACCACTTCTTTTGCAGAATTCAGGACTAAAAAAGAGAGTTTTGATTTGTCAGGTAAAGTAGCTGATTTCGGATATTATCTTTTCTCCAGTTATATGGAATCAGGAGGAGAAGGCCCCAGGGACGATGTATTAGAAAAAAAGGCCTTTGGTAAATTATCTTATGATTTGAAAGAAAGAGGAAAGATTATTGCCTCTTTTGGCTATAGTGATGCAGATGTCAACAGCGGAGAAGATCCATATGGCGCCTGGCAGGCGCAGCCTTATCGCAGCCGCTATGCTAAGATTGGCTGGGAGGGAAGCGTAGGAGATACACAGGTAAATATTGATTTAAAGCATTCTCGCCAAGAGATTATTGCCAAGTCTTATGATTCCATATTAGATGAGACACCCTCTGCGAGAGGAGAAGCCAGAGACAGGCTCTATCAATTAAGCCTGAATACTGCTACCCATATAAGAGGAGAAGACTTATTGGTCATAGGAGCTGATTTTGACTGCGATACCTTAAAAACAACTTATCTTTTTAAGGCAAAGAACATAAAATTACAGGCCCCTTATATTAATTATACACTGAAATATGCACCCTGGGACTTCAATTTTGGCTTGCGCTATGACAGAAACAGTGAATTCGGAGAACAGGCCAGCCCTAGTTTGGGCCTTGTCTATAAATTAAATAATCTGCCTGATACCCTTATCAGAGCCACGGTATCGCGGGCCTTTAATGCACCTGCGCTCCTCTGGAAATATTATGAGGAGGAATTAAGCGGAAGAACCACAAATCCGGATATCAGGCCTGAGCGCGCCTGGGTATATGAAATAGGAACAGAAAGTAAGCCTTTAAGCAATCTCTGGGTGAAATTCTCCTTATACCGCGCTGATGTAAATGATGCCATTGCCTTGGCAGAAAAAGAGGCAGGCCACTTTTATATGAAGAACTTTGAAAAATTCCGCAGGCAGGGCGTAGAGTTACAATTTAAGATAAATATTTTTGAAGGACTGGATTTTTCTGCTAGCGGAGCATTTAATGATGTGGAAGACAGGGCTACAAAAGAGACAGTCAGGGGTGGAGTAGGGCCAAGGCAGAGTTTTGACATAGGCATTGATTATAGAAATAAATCCGGTTTTGGTCTTTCTCTTAAAAGTTATTACCACCGCTGGAATGAGCCGGCGGATAGTTACCCCAATGACAGGAAGATGCTCACTGATTTAAAAATCTCGCAGGAATTTAAGAACCTTGCCCTTTTCTTAAATATCTACAATCTCACTAACAGCAAATACTGGTGGGATTATTATTTTCCTTATCCGGAAAGATATTTTGAAGGTGGAATGAGTCTTAAGTGGTAGGATTTCCTCTATAGAGAAAGAGATATGCGAATTTTTATATTCGGTCTCTTGTTTATTCTAGCTCCACTTATTACTACAGCACAAGAAATATCTAAAGATAATAAACCCGCTTATGGCGGAACGCTCATCTGGGGAGAACGCACCAAGCCCACCATCATCAACCCTATCCTAACCTCTTACAGCGCTTCAGCCTCTTTATTAGATTTAATCTTTAGTCACTTAGTAAGGCTAAATGCAAAAGGAGAGATAGAGCCGGATTTAGCAGAATCCTGGAATATTTCTCCTGATGGCCTGGTATATACCTTTTACTTAAGAAAAGGCGTAAAATTCCACGACGGAAAGGAATGCACTGCTTTTGATGTAAAATTTACCTATGATAAGATTGTTGAGCCCAGGATCAAATCTCCCTTTAGGTCATCTTTTGAAATCGTTGAGGAATTTAAAACCCTGGATAAACATACCTTTCAGGTAGTCTTAAAAAGGCCCTCAAATACCTTTATTTATAGATTATTAAGAGAAATTGCACCCAAGCATCTTTTAGAAAAAGTTGACCTGCAAAATTGCTCTTTTAATTATCACCCCATTGGCAGCGGCCCTTTTAAATTCAAGGAGTGGCGTAAGGATGACCAGATTACCTTAGAATACAATCCTGATTATTATGCAGGTAGGCCTTATTTAGATAAAATTATTGTTAAGATTTATCCTAATTCCAAAGACATCTGGGTAGCCTTAATGCGCTCTGAAGTAGATTACGGGATATTCCTGGAAAGGGAGGACTATGAGATAATGAAAGAAGACCCTGCTTTTAAGACCTATTCTTTTTCAGCGGATTGTTATTATACTATTTTTTATAATCCGGATGATGTTTTATTATCGGACAAGAGAATAAGAGAGGCAATGGTTTATGGAATAGATAGAAAGGCCTTAATTCAAAGAATAGCTGATGGCTATGGCTTGGAATGTAATGGCCCTTTTTATCCCGAGAACTTAGGTTTTAATCCCAATGTTCGGACACTGGAATATAATCCGGAGAAGTCTAAAGAATTATTAGCAGAGGCAGGCTGGAGTGATTTGAATAAAGACGGAATCTTAGAAAAAGAAGGAAAAGATTTGGAGCTACGCCTATTAGTTGATTCCAGAAACCTTACCTTTAAAAGAATGGCTATGTTTATCAGGCAGCAACTTCAGGAGATAGGCATAAAGTTAAAAGTGATAATATATAATAATGATAAGGAACTGAATCCTGAATTTTTAGAAGAGCATAAACCCCAGGCACAGTTAAAATTATTCCTTGGCGGAACAGACCCTGATGAAGCAAAGTACCACTGGTCGTATAAAGATGCCAGAAGAGAGGGTAAATTGTGGATATATAAAAATGAAGAGGTAGTTAAGTTATTTGAATTAGGAGAGGTTACCCAAGATAAAGAAAAAAGAAAAGGGATTTATCAACAAATCCACAAAATTATCTATGAGGAGCAACCAGCTTGTTTTCTCTATTTTCCCTATTATTTTTATGCAGTTTCTGCCAGATTCCAGAATACCGATGCCTATTTTACAATAAATATGCCTACTTATACCATAAAGGATTGGTATATTAAAGAAGCGCAAAAATAGAAAGGAGGTGAATTATGGAGGTCATCAGAAAAGGGTCAGATAAGATCTTTGACTCAGGGCCACTTACTTGTTGTTATCCGGTAGGGCTTACTGCCTCTCGCAGAGGTTAATATTGAGGAAGTATTAAGAAGTTGACCTTGCGTGTTTGCCTCGGTTAGCTCGCCGAGGCAAGCGCAAGGAGGAAAATTGCTTAATTAATTTAATATTTAATAAAGACATTTAATAAATAAAAGAAAAGATAAATGTTGCTTTCTAAGTTCAATTTGTGGGTACAAGATTATCCTAAAGAGGGTGAATATTTATTATTTAATACCCGTACACAGGCGCTTCTTAAAATTAATCAGGGGTTAAAAGAAGAATTGGATAAAATATCCGGTCACCAGGTCACTCCCTCGCCTTCGCTCGGGACTCCCTTCGGTCGCAGGTCACCAGGTCACCAGTTAGAAGAAAATCTTAGTGCCTTGAAAGAAAGCGGAATTATAGTGGATGATGAAAAAGAAGAGCAGGAAAAATTAGAGGATTTTTTCAGGCAGTTAAAATACCAATCAGATACTCTGCCATTTGAGGTAACTATACTGACCACCTATAAGTGTAATTTCAGATGCGTTTATTGTTTTGAGGAGCAGGTTAAGGAAAATTTATTTTTGGATAAAGATACCAGTGATTTAATTGTTCAATGGATAATTAAGAATGCGGAAAAGAAAAAATTTCAAAGAATCTTTCTGGTCTATTACGGCGGAGAGCCATTATTGAATACTCTACCCATTTATCATATCTCATCTAAAGTTAAGCCATGGGCAGAAAGCCGAGGTATAGATTTTGGTTTTAGCATTATTACTAATGGCAGTCTGATTAATTCAAAATTAATTGCTGATTTTTTAAACTTAGGTTTAAAAGAAATCCGTATCAGTATAGACGGAGATAAAGAGGCGCATAATCAGAAAAGGCCATTTTTGGACGGCAGGCCAAGCTTTGAGCTGATTATCAACAATATCAAGTCCGTAATTGATAAAGTAAAGATAAGCATTGCCGGAAATTTTGACCGCCAGAATTTAGAGAGTATCCCCAGGCTCTTGGATTATTTACAAGATGAGGGCCTGCTTTATAAATTAAACAAAATAGACTTTGCACCTCTGGCTCCTAGGTTAGGGCCAAAGGCCAATCCAGGCGCAATTGAATTAAGCGAATGCCTTTCTTTTATTGGCAAGGAAGGCTTATTTAATGAGGTAATCAGTATTAAGAAAGAACTCCTTAGAAGAAAAGTCAGGATGAACACAGGCCTGGCCATTAATGCCTGCTCTTTGCTGATGCAGGATGGAGGCGTAACCATTGACCCCAAGGGCGATATCTATAAATGTAATTCCCTGTTAGGATATCCGGAATTTTCCCTAGGCAATGTGCGCGAGGATGAGTTTAATGAAAGGTTTCAGGAATTCTTAAATATAGAGGCCTGGAATAAATGCCCTAAGGACTGCCCATATATCCCGATGTGCCAGGGCGGTTGCCGTTTTTTCTCTTATCTGGAGAACAAAAACTTTACGGATTTATCCTGCAAAAGAGAATATTTTGAGCGCATTACTCCGGAGTTGATTAAGTTGGAATATGAGCGCCTTATTCAAGAATAGATTTAATAAATCCAAATAACAAAGCACAAATGACAAAACAAGCACAAAGCACAAATGACAATATGAATAATATAAAAAAGTTTTTATCTCTTTTAGCTCCCTACAAGAAAAAGGTATTCTTTGCCTTTATCTCTATTCTTGTGGCTAACTTATTAGGTCTGGTTTTTCCCTGGGTAATCAAACTG
>Ga0315285_10008177_pt1 | contig 10733 bp, 12 predicted proteins | sample YL17G09_36_MG_FD_203698 | JGI IMG/M metagenome (GOLD analysis project Ga0315285, IMG submission 203698) | Sediment microbial communities from Yellowstone Lake, YNP, Wyoming, USA - YL17G09_36 | ecosystem: Environmental > Aquatic > Freshwater > Lake > Sediment | place: USA: Wyoming | collected... | reverse complement strand
GACCCGGCCGGAATCTGTAAAGCTCTGGAACTCGCCCTGGCCTACGAAGTCCTCCCGCAGCTCCACAACGGCCCCGGCCACGAAGCAGGCCAGGAGAAGGGCCATCATCATCAGCAGGAGCTTGCTGTCACTTACTGTAGTTGATCTTCTATCTATGCAAATCACCTCATTTCAGTTCACGAGCATCGGGACAGTATCGAAAGTGTCCAGATCCGGGCAGAGGCCGGAAAGAGCCTTTCTAAAAGGAGGGAGAGAAGAACGGTGCGGGAAATCTTTCGGCGCTCTGCTATCCGTTGGACGATGCTATCAAAGGCTTCTGAAACAAAAATCAAATGGCTCCGAGTTCTCGAGAATTAACCTCATAGATACCCTCTCGACCATGTTTCAACGGCCGAGGAGGGCCGAGTCGGCAGGCAAGGCATCTGCAAAGCCTGCTGGCCCGGGGTGTCTGGCTGAGACAAATTTGGCCCTTTGAAAGTTGCGGATAACCTCCCGTAGAGTCAAGAAATCATTGCAATTATTGAAGACGGGGGCTTTTTATGCGCAAATGGGTGGCCTAAAAGCCCAGGAAATGGGTTTATAATAATGCCCGAATCTCTTCCATCAGGTCTGTTGAGGCTTCCTTCAGGGAGAAGCCCTTGTATCCGGACTTCTTCCGGTTCTTTTGAAAGGCCTCGAACCTGGCCTGGAGCTCCGGGGAGATCTCAGGACTGAGGCCACTTTGGATCCTGTACCGCTCCCGGTTGAGGATGTAGTCGGCAAGCCATCTTTCGAAATGGCAGCCCGGTACCCATGTGGTGCGAAGCCTGGACTCCCTTCTGTCTTCTATGAGAACCCTCTTGTGCCTTCGGCCTATGCTCTTCAGGATCCCGTATTCGCTGAGCTTCTTGGCCATTCCCTGGGTCGGGAAGCCGAGCTGCTCATAGTCTGCGCCCTCTCTGGTCAGAAGTGCCAGCCTATCGGGATCGACGTTGAACTTGACCATGCGATCGATAAATCTGCCCGAGCCCCCTCTCATCTCAATCCCTCACCGGATCTCTGGATAATCCTCGCCCTCTTGGCTTCCTTCATACTCCTGTACTTCTTCCGCTCTTCAGGCTCTCTTTCCGTCTCCCGGTCCTGGATATCCCCGCAGATTGGGCAATGAGGGTGGCCTCTTTGGTCGTAGATATAGATGGCATCACAACGGGAACATCGGCGGGGCATGATGAGGGCTCTGCCCTCCAGCTCTATCCTGTCGTGCCTCCAGATCCGGCCTGCTTTGCCTCCGTGGTTCTCACGGGCAAGCCTTGTCCCTGGAAGCCGGACGGGACTAGGGAGCTGCAAAGCCCTCTCCCCTCAAGATGAACCTAGAGAGAGTTCTCAAGGAATAGTCTGCCTGCAGGCGGTAAGCCCAGACATTAGAACCATCGACGAGTTCAGAACTATAAAAGCAATGTGCTAACATGCCCTGATCTCACCTCACCAGGAATCAGTATGATTAGACCGGAATATAAGTCTTATGGACTTTTGCGCGAGAATTATGACGGCATGGTGGACTCTAGATCCTTATATTCCTGGATGAAGCAACGATATTGTTCTTGCAGGAGTTAAATCAGCTTCCCAAAATGATTATTTTTCTAAGTATTATGCAGGACGCCCTTTCGGGCGCCCTGCTTGCTGCAACTTTGGGAGACTACAGCAGACGATACACAACCAGGACCTCGCTTGCGGCTGGAAGTACCGCTAACTTGATCCCAGGAAGGAGTGCACCGCCATGGTTAAGCTGGCTGCGGTTACTATAAACTCTTTTCGCAGTGCGGCCGAGTTCTCCCGGGCTGAGCCAGCCCAGCTCAAGAGGACCATAAGGGCCTGGAGCTTCAGATCGAGTCTTATCGCAATGTCATAGAGCGCCAGGCCGACCATATCTAGAAGCTTGAGGATGGCCTGGGCCTGGAGCACGGCGAGAAGGTAGGGCAATCCATCCCCACCTTAGAGCTGGAGCTCAAGCTGGAGCAGTATGCCGGCGCCTTCATAGAGCTTACGAGGCCCAGCAGGATCTCGTATCCGAGGCTCTGGGATATCTCCAGCAGCTTCCGGCCACGTCCCAGGCCAGGGAGCTGGGAGGGCGGCTGAGGACAATGCCAGGCTGGCTCAGGAACGCCAGGATCAGGAAGCAGATAGACCCCTTCCAGGCCTATGCAGAGCTGCAGGAGCTCTCTTCTGAGGCTATGCGCTTCATCTGGCAGCATCCCAAGGCTGCTGCGCCATTGAAGGTGGAGGTCTTCAGGGCTCTGATCCTTCTAGAGTCCCTGCATAACGGCGTCAGCAGCCTGGACACCCAGGAGGTCATCAAGTCCCTCACCATGGTGGAGGGCAGAAAGATCGACCGCAAGCAAGCCCTCCGGGCCATGAGACAGGCAGTCAAGCTAGATCCCAGGGCCAGGCTGGAGCAGAAGGCTAGACGCAAAGCGATCCTTCATCTCAGGAAGGAGGCCGATCCATAATGACAACTTGTCACGGAGAAATTGATTGTGACAAGTTGTCACAGTCAATCCGAAGGCCTCGAGGAGGGGCTCCAATGTCATCTATTTCCCAGGGGGGATAAACAGGATCGAAAGCTGACCCGGATAGATAAATTAGGCTTAATGTATCATAATGACAGCTTGTCACATTTAGCTTTGGGTGTTTTTTTCCGGGGGTCCATCCGGGGGTTGTTATGGGGGGCTAAGAGGTAAGGGATGATTGTGACAGATTGCGACAAGAATCAGCGATCTCCTCTTAGCAATTACCTTGGGGCTGGATAACAGAACTATTTGAGATTCAGTCAACGGCCTGCAAGTTGCTTATATCAAATTAAATAACTCACTACGATCGACCTAAAACCATTTCAGGCTAAGTACTTGTTCCTATAGTCTTGAGAAAATCCTATCGACGATTGCACGATACCGATTTTTCGAAATCGGCAAGAATGAAAGCCGGCTTTATTATCCAGCGCGTAGACCAGGGGTCACAGGGTCAAGAAGGTATTTATAAAATGGCTCCTCGCTATTTTCAGTGGGTGAATATGATCTGTGATTGGCCTGTAATGGACACGAGATGCCTGAAGCAATCTAATTGACCCTACCGGATAATCGCCATGTATCACTTCATTGTTGATTGAACTCAGCATGCCCTAGCAGACTATTTCATGCCGGGATCCGAGCCGCAGTAATTTGTAGTTAGCCATACAGAATAGCGAAGAGCCATATATTATTAAGTGCACGGCCTTAATATCAATAACAGAAAAGAGCGTACGCTACCCAATGGGCGTGATAAGATGACGAACGGAAAAGCCATCAATTGGCTTGCCATAGCGGCAATAGCAGCAATATGTGCGCCACTAGCTACATTGCTTGGCATAGGTTTTGGTTATGTAATAAGCACTCAACCTGATTTTGCACTTTCAGTTCATCCATTGCAACCTGTAGCCTCCATACCAAGTGACGTAACGGTTAAAATCATTGTGAAGGACCTCCATCATGTTCTACACAAATACCAAAATCAAATTATACTAATGTCTGATATAGTGAGTGGTGATAACATTCCTGAGATTGCTTTCGATCCCCCTGGATTTGACCCTAACATATATGAAGGTTCAACTTACACGTCCATGATGAGGATCCGGTTAGGCCGGGACGTCACGCCGGGTACGTACAAAATAAGAATTATGGGAATAGGTGGTGATGGCAAGGAGAGGAGTTGTACTATTTTCTTGAAAGCTATCCAAACCGGGAATGTTTAGTTGGGGGTCAGATTAACTATATGGACCCTATCAAGAAAATCCTCTGAATTCGGATAGCTTGAAATAACAGCACAAGACGTCCACCCCAACCATCTATGCTGAGAAGGATCCCAGTACCTGTCCATCCAATAATAGATGCCAGTCCAATTCACACCCATGTTATTATGAGCTGTGCCCTTTATGCTATAGCATTGATCGATCGCACCATCATCGAGCGCAATGGTATGTTCTGCTGCACCAAAGTGAATAAGAATATCTTCGAGCTCTCTTTCCATAGCATCGCGACTGGCGTCTTGAGGGTCATCGAATTTCCTTAGGGTGAACGGAGCGATATAATTATCTGATCCTGTAGTAAATACGTTAATCCAGTAAATATCTGGATCGTTGGTCTCCTCATTACATAACTCCGCATTTGAGTTTGTTTTATTCTCATGCCGGGTAGGCAGTTCAAAGGATACACTATAGCTACAGATCTGGATCGTTTCCGCCTGAGATGAGGGCATAAGAGTCATTATTATTAAAACCAGCACAAAATATATGTATATTCTATTCATATTTACCACATAAAATATATATCATCTAGATAAATAGTGCTGCCAACTGGATTCTGGTCTTCATTGGTCACCCAGCAAAAACCACCTTTTACGTGACTCAGATCCTGACCGGTGAGATCGATCGTGTATGTCGTCCAATTCGCGGATAATACGATCACTCCCGTTGTAAGCGGTATCTCGATTGAATCCGGATATTGACCTATTATGCCACCAACTTTAAATTCTGCTATTTCTCCTCCCTTATCGCCTCGCACCCAGAAGGTCAGATTCTTTGCACCTGTTAGGTTCTGGCCCTGTTGCATATTCCCCCAATTGTTAGCCGGATATTGCCAGTAGATGCCTGCCCAACGAACTCTTGCTGAATTATTGAATCTAGGGTCGTAAATCATCTGAATGCAAGTGGGACCAGAATGCGGATTGGCCGTCCAGCTTGTAAGCTTCACGGCGTCTATGTCACCCATCAAACCACTGGGGGAGAACGTCCCGGAAACGGAGATATTTTTAGCTTCTTCTCCGAGACCTACATCCATTCCAAAAGTCAGAATGGATGCTAAGAACAGTAGACCGGCAAACAATGCGACCCTCAGGGCTGACCCTCCTTCTTGTTGAAGACGACCCAAAACTATAATTATCTTTCGGTATAATGGTCTCAAGATTATGGGAGTTAGGTGCTACAAGGTGAATATTATGCAATACGAGAATAAAATCCATAAGGTCACGTTGATCCTAGCCATTTTGGCCTCAACAATAATAGCGGGTAGCGCGTCTCAGATCGACCTCGGTAAGGTGGATGGTCAAAAAGTGGGTACGAATGTTTTGGCCGACTACAAACCAACAGGTTGGATGGGCGATTTGAAGGACATAAACCTAGCTGTAGCAAGCAGCGATAACCCTCATTCACCGCCGATTTGTACCAAGATAGTTTATTCTCCAAAAGGAAATAATGGGTGGGCAGGTATTTACTGGCAATATCCGGCCAACAATTGGGGAAATAACTCGAAGGGCTATGACTTGACCGGAGCCGAGAAGCTTACTTTCTGGGCTAGAGGTCAAGTAGGAGGGGAGCGAGCAGAATTCAAAGTTGGCGGCATAACTGGTCAATATCCGGATTCGATGACGACCCCAATATCTACTGATGTAGTGGTTCTATCAAATGAATGGCAGCAATACACAATCGATCTCACCGGTCAGGATCTGAGTCACGTAATAGGTGGTTTTTGCTGGGTGACCAACATAAACCAAAACCCTATGGGTTGCATTGTCTATTTGGATGATATTATTTATGAATCCTAGGACTTAGGAAATTGATGTAGACCATGATGAACGTGCAGGAATCTCATCCTCGCACATAGCCATCGGGGCTGATCTGCAGAGCCTGCTAGAAGTGAGCTACGGATATTCTTAGCGGAAAACATAGGACTAAGACCGAATCCTCAGTGCTTCCGACTTCATCTTCCTGGCCTTCTGCAAGGCTGCTTGGGCATCCATCTTTGCACAACTTCCGATATGGACGTTGCGCAGAGGGCATTAGGGCATATTGCGAGACCACAGCCTGACGCATGCTGAGACGGTAAAGATTCTATTGCCGATTTGCGGGCATTTTGCTTTAATGAGCGACCGGCCTAGCGCGGAAATCACAAGAGGCCGGGGCTCAAAATGATATTCCAGTTCCAAGGCGGAAAAATGACGGGCAGCAAGTGCCAGGGCGGGGTGAGACCATCATTCCGATTATTTTATATTATTATATGCATTATTTGATACTGTCTGACGCCAGTTCTCTCTTCCGGTTTAAAAAAGCCGGCGGCGAATAGCCTCCTCTGACTTCGCAAGTTAGAGCAGCGTGAGCTTGCCCTTCGCGGGCGCTCGAGCTCTCCGGCGGTAATATTCCTCCTGTTTCCTGGCTCGCTCCCTGGCCCCTTCCAGGTAAACCTGGAGCTCCGGAGAAAAAGCAGCCTCTGGCCAAGAGTCCAGGGCCTCCGCTACCTTCAGAGAGAAGACCCTCTCCCAGGACGTCTTCTCAGGCTTCCAGATGCAGCCTAAGCCATCCCGGCCGAGCTCGCGCCTCCTTGGCCAGGTGATGCCCTGGATGGTCAGAACCGGCGGGACTCTGTTCTCATCCAGCCCCACAAAAATTGTTGGGCGGGCCTTAGGCCGTGGCGGCTTCATGGCAGGGCACCTCCTTGCTCGGGACCTGTCCCGTCAGAATGAACTCCACGGCGGCGCGGGCCTGCTTGCTGGCCTGCAGCACCCATTTGGGATTGTCCTTGAGAACCCTCAGCCATGACTGAATGTAGGCGGCCGAGTTCTCCACGGTCTCGGGACTATCCAGGGAGCACAGCCGGCAGAGGTAGGCAGCTCCCATCTCTGCAGTCAGCTCTTCCCTGCTTCTGATCTCCTGGCCCATGTGATACTCTACGATCTCTGGGCGGGCTAGCCTGGGCCGGCCTCCGGTCCAGTGGGTCAGCTCGTGGAAGGCCACGGAGTAGTAGGCGGCGGAGCTCTCGAACTGCTCCAAGCCTGGCAAGAAGATCATGTCATCAATGGGCGAATAATGGGGCTGGCTGGCATGGTAGCCGATCCTCGGGCCTCTGCGCCTGAGGACCTCTTCGGCCTCGGGGATGGTGGCGTTGTCCCTCTCCAAGAGCGCCTTCTCGGGAAGGTTTTTGGTCTGCTCCCAGTTGAACACGGTATAGTACTTCAAAAAGGGAACAAGGCGATGGGTGACGGTCCCATCTGCCTTCTTCTCCTCCCTCATATAGCGGTCCATGAACACTATGGGGCTTCCATGCTCCCCGGCCCGGATGCTGCCGCCTAGCTTCTTGCACTGGCGGAAGGTGAGCCAGTAAGGGCTCTTATAGCCGTCTTGCAGCAAGAGGGCATTGATTCCCTGATACTCCTTGCCCGTCAGGTAGCTGGCCGGCCCGCTGCCGGACCAGGTGCGCCGCCAGGGTATTACGCCTCTCTGCAGCTGACCTATAATGCGGTCGGTCACCACCTGGAAGACGTCCTTCATGGCCGGGGCCTCCCGAGCTCCTCCTGGTCTTCGACAGGCTCCTGCATCCTTCCTTGGACCTCGAAGCCGAGGAGCCAGGCCACCCTCTCCAGGGCGGGGAGCGGGAGCTTGCAGGCTTCCACTATGATCTCCTCAGGGTTCATAGTCCCGGCCTCCTCTGCGCTCTGCAGGCCTCTCTCCGGCCCGTAGACCATCCCAGGGTGAGATGCACTGCCGAGAGAAAGGAAAAAAGAAGTAAGATGCGCATGGCTCTCACTCCACATAAGGCCTGAAGCTCACCCTTTCCATCTCAGAGGGAGCTTTTCCAGCATAGCTCGAGGATCTTGCCCAGTTCTTGGACTTCGGCTTGGCCTTCTTCTTGGCCTGGGCCTCTGCCTTTCTCCGGGCTCTCATACCTTCGATCCTGGCGGCGTTCTCCGTGGCAGTATCCGGGAAGGCGAGGGTATGGTGCCGGCACTTTCCCATTCCGTAGCTTCCCTTGGAATAGAACCAACCGCGGCAGGAGCAGTGCGACGGCGTCACCCGATAGTAGAACTGCTCTGTGCTGCTGAGAACCAGGGCCAAGGGCTCGGACTCCTTGAACTTAGGCAGCCAGATTACGTCCGGCCGGGCCGTGGTCGGCCTGCCGGTCAGGAGTTCGATGAATGCCTGGACAAAGCGGAACTCGAACATTCCTTCCGAGGAGACGGGCGAGAGGATCTCTCGGGCGGTCTTCCGCTGCCCTTTGGCCTCTTCTGCGGCCTGAGATGCTCCTCTTTTCGTCTTCTCCGCTTCGACAAGCATTTCCTCAACCATCCATGAGGGCCTTCTGTCGGCCTCGCCGGCCGCAAAGTCCTCTTGGCGTTCGCGAATTGCGCTTTCCATTTTCGTAGTCTCCCAATTTCACTTTACAGGCACACTGGAGCTTCGGCCTCGGACGCTCGAGGGGATCGCCGCCAGGCCTCGGGGGCCCCCCGGAGAGGGGGGTTCCCGGCCATGCGCAGCATATTTTCGGGATAGATCCCGAGCCCCCGTCTGCCCTCTCAGTGGATCTACCACTGAGAGACCAGGGCGGAGGTGATCAGGCGTCACCGTACCCCAGGCCGCGCCAGCATTTTCGTACATGAGTCCGTCGCCCCGCGAGCGTTGCCCAAGCGCCCGCAAAAAACAGGGTTCGCCGGCCTGGGCGGATCATGGCTCGCGCCGCCGCAGGCGGGAAGCCCGAAGGGCCGCAGCCTTGATCTGCCCAGACGACGGCAACTGGCGGGCGTTTGGGCAGCAGCGGGGAAGGACTCATAGAAAATGCCTGGCCTGGGGTCGGAGCCGGCACTATTCCCAATAAAACGCCCTGCTGGTGGGGGTGCAGTTCATTCAAAGATCATCGCACCCAGATGGCGAGCCGCTCCAGTATCCCGCCGCGTAAACGGAGGTTGCGTAGAGAGACTGCCTGCCTATTTTCGGGTTTGCGTATATCGGTCGATTCCAAAGCCAGATTCCGCGTCTAGTAATCGGGCGGACACAAAGCTGCTTTGTTATGAGCACTGAGTACTGGCGCAGTACAGGTTAAAAAATTCACTATTTCCTCGGCATAGATCGCCGTATGATTACATTGTCATTATCAACTGGTATGAAATCAATAGTGATGGTTCCGTTTCTTAAGTGATCTAGTTCAAACTTTAACTCCTTAACTGATTTATTACATTTCATGGGGGGAAAAATGACTTCTACTGGACCTAGCGGAATAGTTTGACCACAGATCACTCGAACTTCAACATCTGACCGGATGCGAAACTCTTCAATTGGGCTATCATCATTGAGTTTATCCAGCAATAATCTAGCTCTATCTTTCTCAATAGGTATTTGCACCGGTATTCTTAGCTTTTCTTGCATGCTACCGCTTTTGAAAAAGTTGGTTAATTCTTCAAGATAGACTAAATCTCCGACAGGTATCGACAATGGGCATGGAATACGTGTCCCTGTTATATCTTGGATAAAGGCTAGTTTTTGAAGGGCTTTTATGTAGTCCTCAGAATCCAAAGCAGAATCTGGAATGTTAATTGATAGTGCGAGGCGAGGCATGCGATCTTCTCTCTGCAACACAAAGAATCCCGTTTCCTTTGCTGCCTTCATGAATTCAGATACTTGCAACGACTGTTTGACATCTAATTCCTCTATGTTCTTATGGATGCTAAATGTTCCGGTTAGTTTGCCGCTGGTACTTAGACTATAATGGATATCAAGCTGCAATGGAGACTTCTGATACATATTTGAAAGTACCCCCGAGGTTGGGGTACTTCCCTTTTCCATCTTGAGAATCGCATCATAAAAAGTGCTGTGCCCAGGGACAGAAATTCTAATAGGAGATGGTTGGATAGGCACTATTTCGATATAATCTATCATACTTGGGTCTTCAATTAAGGAGGTCGTCCCTTTATATGCAGAAAAGTCTATGAGAGATTCTTTCTCAATAATGAAAGATGTATGGGTTCTATACGCTTCATCGAGCTTATCCTTAAAATCAACTAGTGTGCCGTCTTTTTGTCTAATCTTGATGGGTAATGTTCCGTGAAGCAGTTGTTTTCCCTCTTCATCTGCGCACTTTGCAGTCACAGAAATCGCAAGATTACCATTCGTATCTAGATTTATCTCATAATCGTAATCCGGTTCCTTTAATGTTTCTATAACTCCTTTGAAAAATTCTTCGATATTTGCTAGATTTCCAGTTTTTAATCTTACCCCATGCGCTTCTGGTCTATTCATAATATCGTGCAATTCCTTCAGCAAAGTCAACTGCTCTCTATGCTGATGGGTAACCAATAAGGGGCTAAATTGGGGGTCCTTTGCCAAATTGTTTTGAAACAAAACGAGGAACTCCTCCAATGCCGATCGATATGACACGTCTGCTGGCAGATTCCCGAAATCTCTCAACAATTCGGCTAGGTAATCGAGATCTATTGCCTGATTTCGTGCAAAATGTTCTTTTGCTTCTTGCGAATTAAGAAAATCCTTGAAATCATTTCTAGAGATCCCGTATTTGCTCTCAATAATTATAACCGTCTTATCAATAATATTATCAAAATTTGGCCTCAATATAGGACTAATTTTATTCTTTGCATAATCTCTCAATAGTCCCGTTAGTAACGAGGTAATGCCAACTGCCAGATCCATAACAACGCTGATTGTAATGGCGGTATAAATTCATTACGAAGTCCTAATGAGCCTGCATTCCGCATTAACGCTCCAATCCATAATATTTTTCGCAAACCGGCCCGAATAGCCGAATAATCTTAACAAGAGTGTCATTCAAATTAGCAATCTTCTGGTGCATTTCTCCATTGATCCAGACTGTACCCTCTGTAACTCCCATGAACAGAAAGACTATCCACTTGAATGTAGGTTTTTGGGTTGGCTTTTTCAACTGGTT
>Ga0315285_10008176_pt1 | contig 10734 bp, 6 predicted proteins | sample YL17G09_36_MG_FD_203698 | JGI IMG/M metagenome (GOLD analysis project Ga0315285, IMG submission 203698) | Sediment microbial communities from Yellowstone Lake, YNP, Wyoming, USA - YL17G09_36 | ecosystem: Environmental > Aquatic > Freshwater > Lake > Sediment | place: USA: Wyoming | collected... | reverse complement strand
GACAGCGCTGTGAGCAAGGCGGTGAGACCATAGACCTCGGCTCTCACCGCCTGGCTCCAGGTCGGGAACCAGAGGCCGAAAGCGAGTCCGGCCAAGGCGGCAGCCGCAAGGTTTCCCGCCAACCCGACGGCCAGAGCTGTGATGATGCCGCCCGCCGCGGCCGCGCACACCGCGGAGAGCATTGCGACGCGGTAGGCGCTGGTGCCGCCCAGCGGCAGGAGGTCGAACAGGCGGCCGAGCAGGACCCAGAGCGGGTAGCCGGTCGGGTGCGCGATCCCGAGGACATGGACGGCCGCTACGAGCTCGCCGCTGTCCTGGTCAACGACGGTCGGGATGATGGTGGCGTGGTAGATGGCGAGCAGGATGACAGCCACCGCCGCCGCGGTGACGACTGCCGCTCGGCGGGAGGGCGGAGGCGGCGCGGGCGTCGGCGTTGGTTGTGGGGGTGGATGCTTGCGGCGCGGCATGGTAGGGGAGAGCTTCGTTGGGGGTCGGCCTAGGTCCTACCATTCTGGGCAGTGGAGCCGGCGACAGGATTCGAACCCGTGACCAGCTGATTACAAATCAGCTGCTCTGGCCAACTGAGCTACGCCGGCTCAATGTCCGACAATACCCACTTCCGCGAAAAACGACCGTACACAACAGCTACAGACAGCATACAGACCCGCTACCATCGCGCACAGCAGCGCCCGCACACCGCCTCAACCACCGCCAATTCGGCGGTTGAGCGGCTGAGCGGAAGTCAGCGGGGCGGGCGCGCTGCCCACTATCTGTCCGATTCTACCATCGATGGGGCGGGATGTCAGCACGTGCACGCCGGGTAAGGTCGGCAGCAGCAACCGCCAGCTGTCGCTGCTACCGGCAGACCGGCCCCGAGCACTGGGAGCAGAACCCCCACGTACGGTACGCTTCAGGGACGTAGTAGCTCACCCCGGTATTGGGCAGGTTGTTGTGCGTGAACTGCTCCACCGCGACAGCTAACGGCTTCTCTCGGAACGGCACATGTATTGCACGGGCGCGTCCGTCCCGTATCCGGGTGGCAAGCGCCTTCGGCCACAAGTCTGCGGAACCCTCGGGATTGACTACACACAGGAAGTCGCGGTGCACATACGTGGCGATGATCGGGATCGCGCACTCGTCCACCGCGTATCTGATCTCGAAGGGTACCCAGTCGGTATCCTGCTTCGTGTCCTCTCCGATAACAAGGATCATATTCTTCGACCTTCTGAGACGTTCTTTGAGGTGCCGTTCCAGCGTCTCTCTCTTGCTGGAGTCCCTTACCGCTGCCGTCTTCTCATGGCTGTTCACAAACTCGAATTCATGGTCGGACCTCACATCCCACATCAACAGCGCGGTGTAGTACTTCATATCGGATTCAGTGGGATCTGACGTGCCGCCAGCGTGGAAAGCAACGTAGGTTCCAGTGCGGTAGGCCATTGCTAGCTCCACTCCTTCCGAATCGACTCCAGGTCGAACTCGGGGAAACGGGGAGGGTACAGCACAATTCGAATCAGGCCTGTGCTGACCTCCCTAGACTTGGCCTCCATTACGAGTGAGAGTAGCATTACACGTAGTAGCTGCTGCGGGGAAAGGCGTATCTGGGCGAATCCGCTCCCGAACAGAGGTACGTTCACGGGATAGCCGTTCGACTTCTCTCGCACGGCCTTCCACAGGCAGGAGAGCGCCTGCCAGAGATCGACTACGTCGGCGTGCGCCTTCAGGGTGTCGATGTCTGTGTGGCATAGGGCGGTAAGAAAGTAGCGCGCTCCTGGAAGATCGCCGATCACGGCGGTCGTTCCGATCGGGTACTTGGTGGTCTTGCCCTTCTTCCTTCCCACCTCTTCGCCGGTCAGATTTGCCAGAGCCCCTCTCTGGTGTTGGTTGAGAGTGTTCGAGTCGCCTTTGTACACCTCCAGTATGAACTGACCATGGACGCTTCTGTCGGAAACACAGTCGCCCAGTTCGCAGTCGAAGAACTCGTTGACCGGGACGGCCTTGTGTCCTTCCTGCGCGAACAGGTCGCCAAAGAGGATCTCCACCTTGGTGTTTATCTGGCTGATACGTAGACGGATTCGGGACTTGGGGATGCTGCGAACAACGCCCACTATCAGGCCAACAGCTGCCAACATGGCCAGGTGCTTGGCCCCCGCGGTCTCGGGTAGCCAGGAAGGTCGGTAGATGGTGACAACTGCCGAGATCGCTGCTAGGAGCGCGCCGGATGCTAGATACGCTGAGGCAATGAGGCCCCACGGGCGGGCAGCGAGGCCACGGAACCGGACGAGCCAGTTGACAGACGATGCAGTCATCCCGCCCTTTCTGACTTCCGAGCATTCGCCGGCAGTGGGGCACAACGACAGGTGGACGACAGCCGCTTGGCGTGTCCCCTCTCCCCCGCTGCAGTCGGATTGTACCATCCAACATGCCTTCGCACAAGGCATCCGTCCGGGTCTGCCGCGAATCCGGTCCGCTTGACCGCGACCAGGCGAACGGCATATGATTCATCCTGGCGAGAGGCGCACGGTCTGCCACGCCGTGAACTCATAGCCCATATGTAGATGCTACCTTTGTGAATGCCTACGCTTTCTCGGCGTGGGCCATGTTCAGTGCCTCTTGGTACCTGAGCATATCAGTCACTATGGAGGTTAGATACATGACCTTTGCCGCAATCTGCTGGATGGTGGGGACACCGCTCCTGGGGCAGTCTGGCGACATGTTTCCCACGCAGCAAGAGAAAGGTCTGCGGGATCAGAGGTAGCGTCGTCCGATATATGGGAGGGAGCGGGGGAGGTTCGATTCCTCCCTGCCCCACCTTCGCTCGCCATTCCCCGCGGTGATGAGCTTGCAGCGCATGCCAGTGTTGATGCAGTTCGCCGGCGGGTCTTTGAACCTATCGTCTGGGCAAGGCGATCCCCTTCGTGATATCCGCTCGCGCGAATGCCCACCTCCGCTCCGAATCGGCGAACTCGGAGTAGCGGGCGGTCATGATCGGGCTTCGGTGCCCCATCGCACGCATGGACGCGGTGGTGGAAACGCCGGCCCTGGCGGAGGCGAGTCCGAAGCTCGTAGGGCAGGAGCTTCGCCTCCTGCCCTTTCCGGATAGGGGCAGGACCCAAGGATCCTGCTGCAAACCCGCGGCGCTCGGCACGCTGCGCCAACCACACGCCCTTCGGCCGCGGGGCCCTTACCTACCCTCCTCCCCGTGCGCCACCGTGCCAATCTCGAACGACGTGACTGCGCCGCTCTCGCGGTTGAAGGTGGCTGACACCTCCGCTGAGACACTTAATGCGTCGGCTGACCATGGCCGGGACGACGCAGTCCACCGATCGAACACTTGGCCAAAGGTGGCTATGCGACTCAGGTCGATGTAGAATGCACAGGTGGCTTCGACCTCCACCTCCCTGTCCGAGACGGAGCGCACGTCTCTGATATCCACCCTCAGGTCGTTGAGGTCAAGCCTTGCCTCCTCGGGGATAGGGGGATCGAGTGTAAGGAAGCCCGAGGTCTCGACAGCGAACCGGACAATGTCGGTCGCGTTGGCCGCGATCGCAGCCCGCACATCGATGCCCGGGTGTTTCCCAGCCATTATCTGGACCGTTTCGCTCAGCTTGGGATATGCCGGCGAGATCACAGCCGTCGAGAACTCGTCCACCGAGTGGTATATCCGGGTCCGGAGCCCAACTGAAGGTCCCCCGATATCACCAGGCCAGGTGAGGAGTCCGGGATCCGGTGTGCCGTCCTCGCTCGCTGGGAAGTCCTTTCTATTCTGTGTGATCAGCGCGACCTCATTGTCGCCTTTGGCCAGGCCCAAAACGGTGCACCAGACCAGGGCATCCTGGTAGCCCTGTCCCTTCTGGCCGAATGGGGGTTGCCGCGCACAGACGGCCTCCACTAGATGAGCGTGCGGTACATCCGGATAGTCCAGGATGCGGATGCCCCGCTCCTCAAGCCGGAAACGAAGCCGCTCGACATAGGTCCAACGGCGCCCGTCATCAAGCCACTTCCCGACCCCGCTGACAAAGGTCACTGCACCCAGCCACTTCCCAGCGTCATGCATCGCTTCTTGCACGCTGTTTGCGGCAGTTCTGAGATCCGCGTTCATTCGGCGCATGGCCTCTCGCAACACGACTTCGGGAACAACGATCTCTGCCCCCGATAGCCGCGCGAACTCGCGCAGCGTCTGCGTCTGGATTGTGCTCAGCAACGGGTCCCGCACGATCTCGGTCGTGTCAAGTACCATCTTCATGGCTAGCCCCCTGCACTCGCGAGTATGTCGGCACCACTAGCGTAGCTTCGTGTGGGCGGCGATGCAAGGTTCGCTAACGGCGGCCCTCAGCCCTCCCTGTGTCTGGATGCGAACGAGCGCGGGCTCGGACAGTCAGCGCGTGACTATGCCTCCGCGGGTGCCCGCCAGAGTCACCCCCCTCGTAATATCCGCTCTCGCGAATGCCCACCGCCGCTCGGAATCAGCGAACTCGGAGTAGCGGGCGGTCATGATCGGGCTGCGGTGGCCCATTGCGCGCATGAGCGCGGTGGTGGGGACTCCAGCCCTGGCAGAGGCCAGCCCGAAGTAGTGCCGCAGCCGGTGCGGCGTGACCAATGCCGGGTCCACCCCGGCCCTGGCGGCGAGACGCTTCAGCACTGTGCGCACCGCGTCCGGGGTAACGCGCTCGCCCGGCGGCCGCACCTGGGGGCGCTCGGGCGCCGGGGTTTCATGCACGAACTGATTCGGCCCCAGGGTCACGAACAGTGGATCATCATCCCCGAGTTCTGGACAGGCCTGCGAGCGAAGCCGCAGCCACGATGCCAGCAGTTCGGCCACCTCCGGTCTCACCGCCTCCTTGCCGTCGACGATAGTCAGGGGCAAGTCAACGAAGCGGGTGCGCCGCACCTTGCTGGTCTCAGCCCGGACGCGCACCCTCCCCTCCTCCAGGGAGAGATCATCGGGGTTCAGACCAACAAGTTCCGACACCCGTAGGCCACAGAAGGCCAGCAGATGAATCATGGCGATGTTACGCAGGCCGGTGGGGATATCGGGGTCGAGGATGGCGAGCACCTTCTCCAGGTCTGCCTGGGGAGTCGCTCGCGGTTCGGGGTCGGAGTCAAGCCGGTAGCTGCCCACCTGGCTGGCGATATCCTCCGGCAGTATGCCTTCCTGGTGTAGCCAGGAGAGAAAGCGCTTCGCGTTATCCAGCGCCATCTGCTTACCCCGCGGAGTGAGCGGCCTGCCTGTATAGGTCACAAGCTGATCCAGCCAAGCCACGAACGCGCGCAAGTCATAGCGGCTGAAGCGCTGGACGACCTGGACGCTACGTTCCCGCGCGAACACCGCGATACGAGATTCCAGCTGAGTGCGATAGTGCCACAGCGTCCTCGATCGAATCCCCGGATGGTCCGCGCTCCAGCATTCAGCGAAGAGCTGGATAGCCGCCTCCCAACTAAGCTCCTCCGCTACCCCTGCTGGCCGCGCCCGCGCTCCGTCTGACACCGCGAGCCTCCTCGTTCTCCACCGTCTCTTCTCTGCCATTCCCTGTAGCCTCCGTTCAGCCTGATCTGGTCATCCCAGTCAGGGTGTCATGGACGCTCTTTGGCCGCAGGAAGTCAAGGCGATTCCTCTCGCCGGACAGGCGGCCTCACAGGGCTTCTGAGGCCCCAGTCTGGTCGTCGGCGGACAGCGCTCGCTCTCCGATGGGCCTGCCCCACGTCCGGCCTGCCGAGCTGCGGCCGCGGCGCTGGACCCCCGTAGGTGTTGCGCGGCGGACGCAGAAGGTATCCTACGGGAGAGGGGGCGCCGCCGTTGTGTGCGCTGGAGCTGGCGCCCCGCCATGGGGGCTGTGCGTCGGGAATCCGCAGAGAGTAGTCCGACGCCTCTCCCGGAACCCCCAGCATAGGCCACGACCCGAGAGCGAGGGGGAATGAACGGCGAGCCAACCGGGACGCTATCTGACTTCTCCGCCGGGATGACCGTCCGGGCACGCGGCGAGCGCTTCGTCGTGCTCGAGGCGGAGCCGCTCCCCCACGCCACCGATGGCTCACCGCGGACGCGGCTCCTGCTTCGAGGCTTGGAAGGGCCGTTGCGCGGACGTGAGCTTCCTGTGATCGTGCCGGTGGATCCGGTAGAGCCGGAGCACACCCGACCACTCGACCTGTCGCGTCCCGGCCGTCTTTCTCGGTTTCGATTGCTCCATGACGCCTTCTCCCTTCAACTCGCGCCTCCACCTGATCTGCTCGTCGGCGCCTCCCGGTCGCACGTAACCTTCGAGCCTTACCAGCAGGTGCCGGCGCTCCGTGCTCTCTCGCTGCCGCGGGCGCGTCTGCTCATCGCCGATGACGTCGGGCTCGGAAAGACTATTGAGGCCGGTCTGGTGCTCCGCGATCTCAATGCACGGCGCCGAGCGAACCGGGTGCTCATCGTCTGCCCGCCCAGCATAGTGGGACAGTGGCATGATGAGATGGCCCAGAAGTTCGGCTTTCGGTTCCGCGTCTTCGCCGACCGCAATGACGTGCTTGCCGCGAAGCGCGAGTTGGAGGCGGGCGACAACCCGTGGAAGGCTGAGCCGCGTATCATCACCTCGCGCGACTTCATCAAGCGGAAAGAAGGAGCATTCCTGGAACTCTCGGCCGCGCACTGGGACGTGGTGATCATCGATGAAGCCCATCATGTCGCGGCGCGGCCTGACGAAGAAGACAAGCTCCAGCACGATCTAGCAGTCTGGCTTGCGGAGGCGACCGATTCGCTTCTCCTGCTGACCGCGACCCCGCATGACGGATACGACGACAACTTCGCCTCTCTGCTCCGCCTTCTCGATCCCGCTCTCGCGCCACAGGGCGAGTCCCTCCGTTACCACCGCTACTGCCACCACCTGATCCGTCGTCTCAAGCGGCAGATCCTCCTCCCGGATGGCACGCAGAAGTTCGTCGAGCGGGAGGTGAGGGGAATCCCGTATCCTCTGAATGAGGAGGAGCTTGCTCTGCACCGCGCGGTGCTGAAGCGGGCCGGCGAGATGGAAATGGAGGCCGAATCTGCCCGCCGTGCCGAGGAGCGAGAGGCGATTCGCTTAGTGGCCACCGTGCTGCGCAAACGCGCCGCCTCCTCCCGGGCGGCGCTGCGCGCCACTCTGCAGACGCGCCGCGAGAACCTCGCTGAGCGCGCCGAGAGCGTGGAGGTCCAGCGCGAGTACACGCGGGCGTGGAAGCGGGGAGAGCCTCTGCCAGAGGACGTCCAGACCCAGTTCGAGCGCGATGCCCACCGGAGCTACCGCAGCATCATGTACCGCCTGGCTGGGCGACTGCGCGAAGTGCGCACGGAAGAAGCAGCCCTCGAAGACCTGGAGGGCCTCCTCGCTGCCTGCGACGCGAGCCCGGAGTCCAAGCTCGCGGCGATGATGCGATGGCTCGCCGAGGTTCATCGCGACGCGCCCGATGCGAAAGTCATCATCTTCAGCGAGTACGCGGACACCGTCTATGCCGTCCTCGCTCATCTGGAGGCGAACGGCTACGCTGGACAGGCCGTGCGACTTGCTGGCGAATCGCTGATGAGCCAAGCCGAGCGTGCCGAGTCGCTCCGGCGCTTCGCCGGCCCCGACATCCGCATCCTGGTAGCGACCGACGTCGCCTCGGAAGGGATGAACCTCCAGGAGCACTGCCATCACATGCTCCATGCCGATCTGCCCTGGAACCCGAATCGCCTGGAGCAGCGCAACGGCCGCATCGACCGCTACGGTCAGGGGCACATCCCTGTCATCCGGTTCCTGTACGCGCAGAAGACTTATGACGGCGAACTGCTCGCGATGCTGGCTGGGAAGCTCGAGAAGGAGATCACCCGAATCGGGTCTGTTGGGGACGTGCTCGGCCATATCCAGATGGAGGCCCTGGAGCGGCTCATGCAGGAGGCTCCGGAAGATGAACTCGCTGCGGTGCGCGCCGCCGAGGCGCAGGTAGACCGCGCCCTGAACGTCGGCTACCAGCCCTCTGCCGCGCTCGGCACCAGCGATAGCGATGACGCTGAGACGCGTTCGGCAGGCCTCGCCGCCGAACGCGGGCGGGCCGAGTTCGCGCCGCTCGACGAGTTCGTCAGCCGCGCCGTCAGGCTAGTCCCTGGAGGTCAGGCTGAGCGGCGCGATGGAAAACTCCATGCGATCACTCCCGAGGCCTGGGTGGGCGGGCCGGTGGAGCCACGCTACGAGGCGCTATGTGCCCCCGGTCGCGGGGACACAGAAGGCGTTGCGCCCGAGGCGCTCCTTCACGAGGAGCATCCTTTGGTGCAGGCCGCCGTGCGTTGGGTGCGGGCGAGCCGGTTCGACCCCAGCGACGACCACCGCCTCGCTTTCGTTACCTCCTCACACGTGTCGGCGCCCGATCTCGTCGCGACCTTCACGATCACCCTGCGCGACGGCGAGGGAGCGGAGATGCAGCGGCTCGAGCCAGTCCGCATCGGCCAGTCCCCCATCGTCAGTCGCGATCGCGATGCCGACACAGCTGCGTTTCGTGTTGAGGATGAAGGGGACCTCGATGCCGCCATCCTTCCTGAGCTTTTCGGCACCTGGTGGGAGGCGGCCCGGGAGGCGGCCACGCAGGAGGCCGGACGACGCGCCGGTGAGTGGGCGCGCACGATCCGGGCACAAAGGCAGCGCGATGATGCCGACCTGAGGGAGGAGCTCAAGCACTGGGACGATAGCTCTCGCGCCGCGATCCTGGGTCAGTATCAGCGGCAGCATGCGCAGCCTGCGCTCTTTGCGCGGGCGGAGAAGATCCCCAGTCGCGTGCTCCGCCAGCTTCGTCGGCACGAGGAGCGCGTCCGGCAGCGCCGCGAGTTCCTCGACCGACGCCTACGCATTGCGGAACCGTCTGTTGAGCCACTGGGCGTCCTTCTGCGTGTCCCGCTTCGCTCGGAGGTGCGCTAGTGGATCCCGTGGAGATCCAGGGCGACGCCTTCAGCGAGTACTTCCTGCGCACCCTCATGTGGCAGGACCGCAAGCTCGCGCCCGCACTCGACGAGGCCGGCGCTCGTCAGCGCTACCGCACCGCGACCCAGACACTCCGCCTCGCTCAGCGCAGTCTCCAGGAGCGCCGGGCGGCTCGCTCGACGTACAGTCTCTTGCTCGCGCCGTTCGCACATCTGCTGGACTGGCGCTTGGGCGCCGAGACCACGATTGCCACCGGCGAAGGAGACGAGCGCGCTGGCTATCCCGTGCTCGGCCCCGATGGAGAGGTCCTCTCCACCATCCTCGCGCTGCCTCCAGATGTGAACATGGATGCTGCGCCCGAGGGTCGCCACCGGCGCTTCTCCCCGACGCTCTCGTTGGTGCGTGTGCTTGAAGAGCAGGGCATCAACCATGGTCTGCTGCTGAACGCCTACCGCCTCCGCCTCGTGCGACGCGCCGAGGGGTTTGTCGCCTCGTGGGTGGACTTCGACCTCTCCGCGCTTGCCGAAGGGACGGACGTCGGCTTTGAGGTGTGGCGGACGATATGGGCTCTGCTCCGTCAGGACGCGTGGGCAAAGACGCCCCCGGTGTTGGAGCAGGTAGTGGCGCTGGGCCGAGACCACGCCGCCCGGGTCAGCATCGGGCTGGGCCAGCAGGTGCAGCAGTCCGTGGTGGCATTCATCCAGGGGCTGCTCTCCCACCCCGCAAACCAGGGCAGGGCTGAGAACCCACCGTCTCGCGCTCAGCTCGACCAACTCTATCAGCAGTCTCTGCGGGTCCTCTACCGGCTTCTGTTCGCGCTCTACGCGGAGGACCGCGGCCTGCTGCCGGTGGACATCCCCACCTACCGCGACGGCTACTCGCTGCGACGGCTATCGCGATGGGTACGTGATGCGCAGACCGATCCGCGACGCTATCCTACGGTGGGCGGGCGCTTCGTGGAGAGCAGCCTGCGCGCCCTGTTCGATCTGCTCCGCCGGGGCGCGGATCTCGGACCAGAAGGCCGCATCCCGATGTATGGCGGCGGACTGTTTGACGGCGACCAGACGAAACTCGTGGATTCGCTTGCGTGGGGCGAGTCCACCTGCGCCGAGGTGATCGCGCGGATGACCTACGTGCCGGCAGGGCCGCGAGGGCAGGAGGTTCACCTCTCCTATCGCGAGCTCGACGTCGAGCAACTTGGGTCCGTGTACGAGAGCCTGCTCGAACAGTCCGTGGACTACGCGGCAGAGCCGATGTGGCGGGTTCGTCTCGACGACCGGTTCTACGTCGTCACGGAGGCGCAGCGCCAGGACCTGGCCGCCCGGCGCGGAGAGGTGATGTCCTCTGAACTCGAAGCCCTGCTCGCCGTCGAAGAGGAGAGGGAGGAAGACGAGGACCCTGGTGCCGGCGACGATCCGGATAAGGGAGAGCAGGAAACCGACGACGACGAGGCGCCGCGTGCGAGCCGCAAACCCGTCCGCGTCCTCGCGCGCATCGAGCCGGGCACGGTTTTCCTCCGCTCAGGGATGGGGCGAAAGCAGACCGGTTCCTACTACACGAATCGCGCGTTCGTGGACTTCCTCGTCCGCCGGACGTGCGACCCGCTGGCAGAGGCCAAGTCGGCCGAGGAGATACTCGCGCTCAAGGTCGTTGACCCCGCCATGGGGTCGGGCCATTTCCTCGTCGGCGCGTGCCGCCGACTGTCCGAGCATTTGCTCGCTGCCTATCAGCAGATGGACCCGGAGGAGGTCCCGCAGGAGGTGACGCGCGTCTGGCAAGATGAGGAGCGCGCTCTGGCCGCGTGCCGCCTGCTGGTGGCGGGACACTGCAT
>Ga0315285_10008175_pt1 | contig 10736 bp, 4 predicted proteins | sample YL17G09_36_MG_FD_203698 | JGI IMG/M metagenome (GOLD analysis project Ga0315285, IMG submission 203698) | Sediment microbial communities from Yellowstone Lake, YNP, Wyoming, USA - YL17G09_36 | ecosystem: Environmental > Aquatic > Freshwater > Lake > Sediment | place: USA: Wyoming | collected... | reverse complement strand
AAACCATGCCGGCGGTGGTGGCCTGCCTCGGCGATGCCGCGCCGGTCGAGAGCGCGAGCCAGGAGCTGGTCCGCGGAATCCGCGGCATGCTCGGCAGAACGCTGCGGGCAGAGCCTCGCGTGCCGAAGGAAAACGCAATCATGCTGGGCACGCTGGCCGAGATTCGCAAAGCCGCCCCGCAGTTTCCTCTTGCCGCCAACCTGGAAGCAGACGGCTACTGGCTGAAGATGGTCAGCGTTGATGGAAAGCGCTACACCATCGTCACCGCCGCGAACGCTCGCGGGGTCTTGTACGGCGCATTCGCGCTGCTGCGAAAAATCAGCATGGGCGAATCCATCGCAGAGCTTGACGAGAAGCAGGCGCCCTATGCTCCGGTCCGTTGGGTCAACCAGTGGGACAATCTCGACGGCTCCATCGAGCGCGGCTATGGCGGCCGCTCCATCTTCTGGGAGAACAACCAAGCCCGCGACGACCTGAGCCGTGTCGGCGATTATGGCCGTTTGCTGGCATCGCTGGGCATTAACGGCTGCTCCATCAACAACGTCAACGCCAACCCGCGCGTCCTCAACTCGGAGTTCATCCCCCAGGTGGCGCGCATCGCCGCCGCTTTTCGGCCGTGGGGTATCCGGACGGCGGTGTCGGTGGATTTCGGAAGCCCCAAGACCATCGGCGGGCTGGACACGTTCGATCCACTCGACCCGCGCGTCGTGGCGTGGTGGGCGGCCAAGGCGGATGAACTCTACCGCGCCGTTCCCGACCTGGGCGGCTTCGTCCTGAAGGCGGATTCGGAAGGCCGCGTGGGCCCCTCGGCCTATGGAAGGACCCACGCGGATGCCGCCAATGTTGTGGCTCGCGCGCTCAAACCGCATGGCGGTCTCATCTTCTATCGCGGCTTCGTCTACGACCACCACATGGACTGGCGGAACCTGAAGAACGACCGCGCCCGCGCCGCTTACGACAACTTCAAGGATCTGGACGGCCGGTTCGACGACAATGTCGTCATCCAGATCAAGAACGGTCCCATCGACTTTCAGGTGCGTGAGCCCGCATCCCCGCTGTTTGGCGCGCTGGAAAAGACCAATCAGGCGGTCGAATTGCAAATCACCCAGGAATACTTCGGCCAGGCGCGCCATCTTGTCTTCCTGGTACCCATGTGGAAAGAGACGCTCGACTTCGATATGCAGGCCCGCGGCGCCGGCACGCCCGTGAAGGCGCTTGTCGCCGGCAAAGTCTTCCAGCGGCCTGCGGGAGGACTGGTGGGAGTCGCCAACGTGGGGCTGGATGAAAACTGGGCCGGCAATCACCTCTCCATGGCCAATCTCTACGGTTTCGGGCGCCTGGCGTGGAATCCCGGCCTGAGCGCCCGGCGCATCGTCGAGGAATGGACGCGCCTCACCTTCGGAAGCGACCCCAAGCTTGTGGAAACGGTTGCCGCAATGCAGCTCGGGTCGTGGCCTACCTACGAGAACTATACCGGCCCCCTCGGGCTGCAGACGCTCACCGATATCGTTGGCAACCACTACGGCGTGGCCGTCGAAGCCTCGGAGCGCAACGGGTGGGGGCAGTGGCATCGGGCCGACGAGAAGGGCGTCGGCATGGACCGCACGGTGGCGACCGGCACCGGCTTTATCGGCCAGTACCGCCCGGCCGTGGCCGGCCTCTACGAATCGCTCGATACCTGCCCCGACGATTTGCTGGTGTTCCTGCACCACGTGCCGTACACCCACGTGCTGCGCTCGGGCAAGACCGTCATCCAATACATCTACGATTCGCATTACGAGGGAGCTGAGGCAGTCGCGGGATACGCGCGGCAGTGGAAATCGCTGAAGGGCCGGATGGATGAGCGGCGCTACGACGAAGTGCTGGCCCAGTTGGAGTATCAGGCGGGCCAGGCCCAGGTCTGGCGCGACGCCGTCGCGAGTTGGTTTCACCGCACCTCCGGCATCCCGGACGCCAAGGGCCGTGTAGGCCGCTACCCCGGCCGTTTCGAGGCCGAATCGATGAGGCTGGAGGGCTACACCGTCCGCGAGGTCAAGCCCTGGGAAGCGGCTTCCGGCGGAAAGGCTGTGGCCTGCGCGGCCGCGCAGTGCACAGCCAGCCTCCGCTATGACGGCGCGCCCGGCTGGTACTCGCTCCACGTCCGGTATTTCGACCAGAACGACGGTGTGTCCCGCTTTCGGGTGTGGGTGGGCAGCCAGCTAGTCGATGAGTGGGCCGCCGCCGATCGTCTGCCGACGCGAAGAATCGACGCTTCCTCATCGGCCCTGCGCGTCATCCGCGGAGTAGCTTTGCACCCAGGGGACGAGATTCGTGTCGAGGGGGCGCCCGACGGCGGCGAACCCGCAGCACTCGATTACATCGAGATTCAACCGGACGCGGACCGATGAGCCGCCATACTCTGGTCCGGCCCAGCCTCGGCGAGGCGTCTGACCTGCATCATTCGGTCATTTTGCCTTTCTCACGAAGCCGAAGTGCCGGTCCGCGAAATTGAGGAACTGGCCCCAGTCATAACTGTTCTGGCCGTGCGTGCCTTTGCGGTTGTGGTAACCGATGAAGTCGCCGACGGGAGTATCGACGGGCGGCATCTCATCGACGCCCAAGCCCTTCTTGCCGAAGAGCTTATAAACCGGCTCGGCGGCCGCTGCGCCGCCGCCGCCCATGTGCCCACCCGGCGACCACCCTTGCGCCCACGATTACGGCGTCGCTGGCATCAGCCACCCCGGCCCACCATGGAGCCGGCTGACGGCAAAGCGGCCAGCGAGAATGCCAGGATGAATGCGGTGTTCTTCAACAGCAAAAACTTCCTCCAACAGGGCCGCGAGCGCCAGAGGTCGAGTGCCGCGGCGTTGCTTTCGCCTGCAGCGGTACCCACTCGCCGGCGCTGGCGGCGCTGTTGCGCTTGTCATGCGCAGAGACCACTTCGCCCTCGATCGGCCCTTCCACTTCAAAACTCGAGGCGCGCCCCGATGCGCAACTGCCGCTCACCAAACGACGTGGTGATCTGGCCGAAGTTTACATTCGTAAAGCCTCCGGTCGGATCGTTGAAGTGAGTCGAGTTGGTGAAGTTGAGGGCCGTGACCATGAAGTTCAAACGCAGCCGTTCGGTAATGGTGAAGATGCGCGCCAGCGTCAGGTTGTGGTTCACGTAGCCCGGGCCACGCACCGTGTTGCGTCCATAGTTGCCGATCATGCCCGCCGCCGGTTCCGAAAACGCGCTGGTATCGAACCAGAGCTGTCCGCGGCCGGTGCCGCCGAGTGTCTTCACCGCGCCATTGACGTTCGGACGGTTGGTAAAGCCTTGCCCGGTGGCGCCGGCCGTTCGCACGCCGGTAATGGCAAATGGCGCGCCGGTGCGTGCCGTGAAGATGCCGCTCAGTTGAAAGCCGCCGAAGATGCTGGCCAGGGGACCTTGCTTGAAGAGCCACCCGCCTTTGCCGAGCGGCAACGGCACAACGTGGCTGATTACCAGATTGTGCTTGCGGTCGAACACCGACGGCCCGCGGTTCAGGCCGATATTCAGCGGGATGGGCACGGTAAACGCGTCGGTGTAGTCCAGCGACTTGCTCAGGGTGTAGGAGGCCGTGAAACTGCCCGCCTTGCCGACGCGCCGCTCCACCTTTGTTTGGAGCGCATGATACGACGAGCTGAGCATGTAGTCATAAATCGTGACGTCGGCAGTCCGGCCGTATAGCTTGGCGAACGGGCGAGCGGCGGTGGCCGAACCGGGCGGCGCGGCGTTCAGATTGATGTTCCCCGAGATCCGCGTGCCGAGATTCCCGACGTAGGAGCCGGTCAACAGAAAGCCCCTCCACCCGTGCTCGGCTGTCAAATTGTAGGCCTGCACGTAGCCCCGCCTGCCGTGCGGGTTGAACATGGCCAGGGCAACATTCGAGGGCACCGAGACAATGCCAGATGAGACATCCACCGGTTGCGCCACCGGGGCTCCGTTGGAGATGTTTCCCGCCGGTTGCAGGGAGTTGGCGCCGGTCAACTGGATTTGCACCGAGGAGGGGTAGTTCTTGGGGCTGAGCGAATTGATGCTTTGGGGCGTGTAGCTGACGCCGTACCCCGCCCGGAGGACCGTCTGCGGCCCCAGGCGATAAGCTACGCCAAGGCGCGGCGCGAGGTCCCGATAGTCGGTGTTGATGTTCAAGCGCCTGCCATTGGGCCCGTACCCGGCCACCACCAGCCGGTTGGTGGCCGGATCGTACATGCTCTGGTCTCCCGGATTGGCCGCTTTGGCGAACGGAACGATCTCGTAGCGCAGGCCGAAGTTGACCGTCAATTTCGGCGAGACCTGCCAGCGGTCCTGCACGTAGCCGTAGTACTGCTGCAGGCGCCAGCCGCCGAGTTGAACGACGGTCGTGCGCGTGACGGTTCCGGGCAAACCCAACAAAAATGCGGCCAGGGCATTCGACGAATCGGTAGTCGTGCTTCTGCCATTCACAACGGCGCTGGTCACCGTGGTGTTGAACGCGTAAACTCCGCGCGGGTCGGCGCTCGCCTGGTAGGTATTGAGAATCAGGTTGCGGAAGTCCATGCCCCAGCGAATGGAATGATTGCCGCGCTGGTAGTTCCAGTTGCTGACCAGGTTGGCGGCGGTATCGGCGATTTTGAAAGGCATGGTGGCGGCATTGCCCAACGATGTGTATCCGTTCACCGTAATGCCCACCATGCCGACCGACAAGAAGTCGCCGTTGCGGACCCCCGGAATGCCGAGCTTGGAGGCGATGTCCGGGTCGCCGAAAACCTCGCCGCTGATGAGGGTGCGCTCGAAACCCGCGCGGAACTCTCCCACCAGGGATGGTCCGAACACCTTGGTCAGGTTTGCCGACATGCTTTGGATGCGCGAAGGTCCTTCGGCCGCCGTCGCGCCTCCGTTGGCGTTCACGCCGCCCAGATCGCCGAATATGGGCGGATCAGAAGTGAAGGCTTTCAGCATGCTGTAACGGACGAAGCCCTGGGTCATGTCGGTGAACTTGTGATTCACCTTGATATCGGTGGAATTGCGGTCCTGCGCGAGCCTGCCGCCGGTGGCGTAGTTGCTCGTCTCGGTGCTGAGATTCGGCGCCGGCAAACGGTCGAAGATGGCCTTGGTGACCGAGTTGATACGGTTTGAGGGGATTACATTGCCCGGAAACTGCGAGCGGCCGGAGCCATCAGGATTGCCCGTCAACGAGTCGTAGATGGCGTTCTTGGCGGCCGCCAGGTTGCCGCTTCGAAAGGCCATCGAGGGGATGGTGACCACGGTGCTTTCACCGCGCCGATCGCGTCCCCCCTGATAGTCGCCGAAGAAGAAGGTGCGGTCTCTGCGAATGGGGCCGCCGATGGCGAACCCGAACTGGTTCATGTTGGTCTTCTGCTTATCGAGGGTGGAAAGCGAGTTGCTGGCGCCGGCCGCGCTGTTGGTGTTGTAAGCCCAAACGAAACCGTGCAGCGCATTGGTGCCGCTCTTGATCTGCACGTTGACCGCGCCGCCCGTCGCCCGCCCCGCTTCCACGTCGAAGGCGTTGGTTGAGACTTCGATTACCTGGATGGCCTCGGGAGGCGGCACGATTGCCGACTGCGAGATCACGTTCGTTTGGTTGTTGATGGTCCCGTCGAGCTGGTAGCTGTTTCCCCGGTTGTTCTGGCCATTCACGTAGGTGGCCAGCGATCCGCTGGGATTGCCGAATGCGGAGCCCACCGCGCCCGGTTCGGTGGCGCCCGGCACCAGCGTCAGCAGGCTCTGGTAATTGCGGTCCGCCGACAGCGGCAAGTTGGCCACCTGGCTGTGCTGGATCTGCTGGCCCAGGTCGGCGCGATCGGTCTTGATCTGCAAAGGGCTGGCAGTCACCTCCACGGTCTCGGTGACCGGGCCCACCGCCAGTACGGCATCCACGCGAACCGTGCTGTTGACCGTCACCTCCAGGCCCTCCTTGGCGAATCCTTTGAATCCGGGGTGCTGGATGACGATGCGATATGAACCGGGTTCCACGCTGTTGATCGCGTAATTGCCGGCTTCGTTGGTCAAGGTCTCGCGTGACACATTCCGCGTCGCCTCGGTGGCGACGATCTTGACGCCGGGGATCGCCGCGCCGCTCGCGTCGGTTACATGACCGACAAGCGCCCCAGTGACTGTCTGAGCCGTCGCCGCCAGCGGCACAAACGACAAAAGCCCAAGAATGCATATGCCAGAAAGCAGAAGGAGGGTTTTCATAAAACCTCCACATAGTGGGCCGACTTTCTCGGCGCTACAGCTAGTCAACACACCTACCAGGGTTTGCCTGATACTCAAGGCGACAATCGAGTTCATATGCCCGCTCCTTTGGCAGTTACTCCGACCAGGCTTGGGGCGGCGAAATGCTTCTGTATGACCAGCGCGATGGTGCCGCACAGGCGCAGCTGAGCGGCGTCCTCGGTGGGCTCAATCGCCGGCGGCGTGTGCGTGCGGGAACGCTCCGCCAGCACGCGCTGGAGGATGGAGCCAACCCGGCGCCAGGCGCGCGTCACCTCGCCGATAACCATGATACGGCTGGGCGCCAGTCCGGTAACCAGGAGGGCGAGGCCGGCGCCCAAGTGCCGCGCCATTTCTTCCAGAGCGCAGCCGGCACGCAGATCGCCACGCGATTTCGTGTGGTCATATGCATGATCCTCCTTGAACCATAGGAACAGCCGTCAAACCAGTTTTGTATTGGCCTCAAACTATCCCATTGCCGCGTCGGAGTCAAGCCCTAATCAGATTAATCGATGCGTTTGTCCTATATCTCGCTGTGCCCGCGCTTTCCCGGCGTCGCGGCGGCCGCCGGCGCCTGAACCTGCTTGATTCCCATCCCGCGGACCGATATAGTGTCGCGCATAGTTTGAGCTTACAACCAATGCCGGAATGAGGCGGGTTTGTTCCATCCCCGAACCCGGTTGCAACTGTGGACGGTCACGCGCTCGAACCTGGCAAGCCGCTGACGCTGAAATTCCGCAGGCGGGTAGCCGACATGCCGATTGGGGAGACGCCATGAGACGATACATCGCGATGACCCATGTGCTGGTTTCAGCAGTGTTTTCGTTGGGGAGATGCCGGTGGTGCGCCGCCCTGCTCGCGGCGGCCGCCCTGCTTCCTCTCTGCTTGGCACAGCAGGCGCCAATCTATCGAGATCCGCGCGCGCCCATGGAGAAGCGCGCCGATGACCTGCTCTCGCGCATGACGCTGGAGGAAAAGATCTCGCAGCTCATGAGCGATGCGCCGGCCATCGAGCGCCTGGGCGTGCCCGCCTACAACTGGTGGAACGAGTGCCTGCACGGCATCGGCCGAGCGGGGCGCGCCACCGTGTTCCCGCAGGCCATCGGGTTGGCCGCTACCTGGGATACCGGCCTGCTATTCCGGGTGGCGACAGCCGTCTCCGACGAGGCCCGCGCCAAGCACCATGAGTTCGTCCGCCGCGGCAAGCGCAACATCTACCAGGGGCTCACCTTCTGGACGCCCAACATCAACCTGTTTCGCGACCCGCGCTGGGGACGCGGCATGGAAACCTATGGCGAGGACCCCTATCTGACCGCCCGCCTGGCCGTGGCCTTCATCAAGGGCCTGCAGGGAGACGACCCGAAGTATCTGAAGACGGTGGCCACCGCCAAACACTATGCCGTGCATAGCGGCCCCGAGTCCCTGCGCCACACCTTCGATGCCGTCGTGGACGCGCGGGACCTGTGGGAAACCTACCTGCCGCAGTTCGAAGCCGCCGTGAAGGAGGGCGGCGCGTTTTCCGTGATGTGCGCCTACAACCGCGTGGATGGCCAGGCCGCGTGCGCCAGCCCGCGCTTGTTGGACGAGATCCTGAGGAAGCAGTGGGGCTTCCACGGCTACGTGGTGTCCGATTGCGGCGCGATTGGCGACATCTATCTGCGCCACAAGGTGGCCGGGACGGCGGAGGAAGGAGTGGCCAAGGCCCTCCGCTCCGGAACCGACCTGAACTGCGGAGTGGAGTATGTAAACCTGTTGCCGGCGGCGCGCCAGGGCCTCATCGCCGAGGCCGAAATCGACCAGGCTCTCCGCCGCCTGTTGCTGGCGCGCTTCAAGCTCGGCATGTTCGATCCGCCCTCGATGGTCAAGTACGCGCAGATCCCCTACAGCGAGAACGACAGCCCGGCGCACCGCGCGCTGGCGCTGGAGGCGGCGCGCAAGTCGATCGTCCTGCTGAAAAACGAAGGCCGTGTCCTTCCCTTGAGCAAATCGCTGAAAACCATCGCGGTGATCGGGCCCAACGCCGACGACGTCGAGGTGCTGCTGGGAAACTACAACGGCGACCCATCCCAGCCGGTGACGCCGCTGGAGGGAATCCGCCGCAAGGTCTCACCCGGCACGCGGGTGCTCTACGCGCGCGGCAGCGACCTGGCCGCCAACATGCCGAGCTTCGAAACGGTGCCTGCCTCGGCGCTTTTCACTTCCGCCGGTGCGGATCGCCGCAACGGCCTCAACGCCGAGTACTTCAATACCAGCAACTTCGATGGGAAGCCGCATCGGCCGCGCGAGCTGACCGTTCCCAGTTCCGGCAAGCTGGTCGGGGAGATCCCGCGCGATCCGAAACCGTTGTTCACGCGTGTCGATGCCCAGGTGGACTTCCACTGGTGGGACGGCGCGCCGCGCCCGGACATGAATGACGACGACTTCGGGGTGCGCTGGACCGGCTATCTCTCGGCGCCCGCCGGCGGCACGTATCAGCTCGGCGCCATGGGCATGAATGCATTCGAACTCTACTTTGACGGAAAGCCCTTGGTGCAGTTCAACAGCATTCACGGGCGCACTTACAGATACGCGCCGGTCAAGTTGCAGGCCGGGAAGCTTTATCCAATCCGCCTGGACTACCACGAATTCCTCAACGACGCCAACATTCAGTTGGCATGGTCGCGGCCCGGATTGAATGGCGGGCAGCAGGTCGCGGATGCCGTAAAAGCGGCGGAAGCGGTCGTGCTGGTTATGGGCCTCTCGCCCCGGCTGGAAGGCGAAGAGATGAGGGTCCCGGTGGAAGGATTTCAGGGAGGCGACCGTGTACAGCTCGGATTGCCGCGCGTGCAGGAACAATTGATGCAAACAGTGGCAGCGCTCGGCAAGCCCGTGGTTTTGGTGTTGCTGAATGGCAGCGCGGTCAGCGTCAATTGGGCGCGCGACCATGTTCCGGCCATCGTCGAGGCCTGGTATCCGGGCCAGGCCGCCGGCACGGCCCTGGCCGATGTCCTGTTCGGTGACTACAACCCCGCCGGACGCTTGCCGGTGACCTTCTACAAGTCCGCCGACCAACTGCCGCCGTTCACCGACTACGGCATGAAGGGGAAGACCTACCGGTTCTTTGACGGCGAGCCGCTGTTCCCCTTCGGATACGGGCTGAGTTACACCACCTTCGCCTATCGCAACCTGACTCTCCCCAAGCAGGCCGGGGCCGGCGATGAGGTTAAGGTCGCCGTCGAAGTTGAGAACACCGGGACCATGGCCGGCGAAGAGGTGGTCCAGGTCTACGTGAAATCCGTCCGGCCGTCGCAGCCCGCGCCCATTCGCTCGCTGGAGGGTTTCCAGCGCGTCGCCTTGCGCCCCAAGGAACGCAGGACGGTGCAATTTACTCTGCTGCCCCGGCAGTTCTCCCACGCCACTGCGGATGGCCGGCGCCGGGTGGAGCCGGGCGCATTTGAGATATCCGTGGGCGGCAGACAGCCCGGCGCGGGCGTCACCGGCGTGATCGCCGCAACGCTTCAGATCGGGGGAGCGGCAAAACAGTTGGATTGAGCAATAAGACGATAGGCTGCCGTTTCCGTGTTGCTGTTGTTGGCAACCACGAGGCCTGCCACGCCGCTGGCGCCAGCGGGGTGGCGGTCATTCAGCCTCCACCTGTGATACGCTGAGAGGCTTTCCAGGCGGGGTTGGAAACGGCCTGATGCCTGCGGGAACCCAGCCGGCGGCGCCGGCCGCACGGCAACCTACCGTTTTTGTGCGAGGTAAACAGATATGCCACTAGTATCGATGCGGCAGTTGCTGGACGAAGCCACCAAGGGCGGATATGGCGTGGGCGCGTTCAACGTCAACAACATGGAGCAGATCCAGGCCATCATGGAAGCGGCCCGCGAGACTAAGTCGCCCGCCATCGTCCAGGCCAGCCGGGGCGCGCGTTCCTATACCAACGACCGGTTCCTGTATCACCTGATGCTGGCCGCCGCCGAGCTCTACCCGGAGATTCCGATGGTGCTCCACCAGGACCACGGCAACAGCCCGGCCACCTGCAAGTCGGCTATCGAGATGGGGTTCACCAGCGTCATGATGGATGGCTCACTGATGGCCGACGGCAAGACCCCTTCGACGTTCGAGTACAACGTGCAGGCGACGCGCGAAGTGGTGGAGATGGCGCACGAGAAGGGCATCACCGTGGAGGGCGAGCTGGGCACGCTGGGCGGCATCGAGGACGGCCACGGCGCCGGCGTCGATCCCCTCTCGCACCTCACCGATCCCGACCAGGCGGTCGAGTTCGTCGGGCGCACCGGCATCGACGCCCTGGCGGTGGCCATCGGCACCAGCCACGGGGCCTACAAGTTCAGCAAGAAGCCCACGGGCCAGACCCTGGTGATGGAGCGCATCATCGAAATCCACAAGAAACTGCCCCACACCCACCTGGTCATGCACGGCTCCTCCAGCGTGCCCCAGGAGCTGCAGGACATCATCAACAAGTACGGCGGGAAGATGAGGCAGACCTACGGCGTGCCCATCGAGGAAATCCAGCTCG
>Ga0315285_10008174_pt1 | contig 10737 bp, 8 predicted proteins | sample YL17G09_36_MG_FD_203698 | JGI IMG/M metagenome (GOLD analysis project Ga0315285, IMG submission 203698) | Sediment microbial communities from Yellowstone Lake, YNP, Wyoming, USA - YL17G09_36 | ecosystem: Environmental > Aquatic > Freshwater > Lake > Sediment | place: USA: Wyoming | collected... | reverse complement strand
AATTTCTATCGCATCCCAAAAACTCTGACTATCAAACGCTGATGCTTTTTGCCCCACCAGTCTCGGTAAAACTGTCTTACTCATCCAGGGACCAATACCGTCTTTACTCTTTGGATGAATGGCTCGATTGATAGCCCCCACCGTTAAGAATGTTCCAACGGAAATCTCACGGTCTTTCTTCTGAGGAATTACTTTATCGATCAACTGGGAAAGCCCTAACTCCTCCGCTTGCCCCCACAGGGCTGCAACATCCCCAAATGCCAAAGAGTCCACCTCAGTAGGCTCCAGAAGAGGAGGATTTTGGAGCCTCTTGATGATGCTCTCGGCGGTGCCCAGGTATCTGAGGTTGACAACCTTTGGCTTCCCATTCACCCTCTTAGGGGTGCCCGCATAATAATAGATATTCCCATATATCTTCTTCTTGATCAAGCAAGCCATCTTAGGTTATACTATAATCAATGAAAAAGGCTTTGTCAAGGGGGATGTGAATTTTAATTTCTGTATAATCCCCTAATTACGAGGGGGTACTCCATCAATATTTTCTGGGAGCAGGGGGCATGTGGGATTACTATATTTAGGCTATACAAGAGTGGATAAAAAAAGCTTGACAATTTATAAAGTTATGATATAAATCTGTCAAAGTGGCGAAAGTCAGGTATCAGATTTAATTTTTTTGATATTGGCACCATAACCAAATTCAATGAGGGGGTGAAATTATGAAAGCAAAGGTTGTCAGTCTGATTCTTCTTTCTGCGTTTTTTGTTACCATTCCCACGGCCGCACTGACCAAAACAGAGATACAGTGGTGGCATGCCCATACTGGATTTTTGGGTGAAAAGGTCAATGAGATCACCACAAAGTTCAACAGCAGTCAGACAGAATATGAAGTCAAAGCTGTTTACAAAGGGAGTTACCCCGAAACATTGACTGCAGGTATCGCTGCCTACCGGGCCAAGACCCATCCCCACATCATCCAGGTCCAGGAAATCGCAACTCAGACCATGCTTTCCTCTGGAGCAATCTACCCAGTTTATCAATTGATGAAAGACCAGGGTATTCAGATCAATTGGGCTGACTTTATCAGCGTTGTCAAATCCTACTATTCTTACCAGGGCAACCTTTATTCGATGCCTTTCAATTCTTCCACGGCCATCCTTTATTACAACAAGACCATTTTTCAGAAGGCAGGGCTCAAAACTGACAAACCTCCGGCTACCTACGAGGAAATAGAGAAATGTGCGAAAGCTGTTGTTGTGTCCGGGGCCACGAAGATCGGGTTCACCGTATCCTGGCCCTCCTGGACTCTTGTGGAAAACATGCATGCCTGGCATGATCAACCTATAGCGGATAAAGAGAATGGATTCAATGGGTTGGCAACTCAGCTAAAAATCAATGGGCAACTCGGCGAAGGGTTGATGGATCTTCTCAGCCGTTGGCAGGGCGAAGGGATCTTCACCTACTCTGGACGGGGAAGCAAGGGCGACCAGCCTATCATCAATGGGGAAGCAGCTATTGGCCTTGCATCGACGGCCTTAGTCGGGACTTTGACCAAAACAGCAAAATTCGAATGGGGGACGGGATTTCTTCCGAGACTATCTGGATTTAGCCAGGGGAATTCCATCATCGGTGGTGCCAGCCTCTTTGTTATGAAAGGACATAAGCCGGAGGAATATAAGGCTGTAGCAAAATTTTTTGAATTTCTTAGCAAGACAGAGCAGCAGGCTTGGTGGCATGCCGAAACAGGCTATCTTCCTGTCAGCAATTCTGCTTTGAAGGCTCTCCAGGCCACCGACCATTTCAAGAAGAACCCCAACATGTGGACGGCCTTCGCTCAGATCACCAAGGGAGAAACCACCCCGAATACCCAAGGAGTGCGCCTTGGAAACCTCGTGGCCATCCGGGATATCATTGAAGCGGAAATGGAAAACATTCTGGCTAATAAAAAGACCTCGAATCAGGGGCTGGATGATGCCGTGAAGAAGAGTAATGAAATGTTAAAAGAATTTGCAGCGATGTATAAATAGGCCGGTACTATGGATTATCCTTGGTCGATGGAGAAGTAGGGGAGGATGTAGCATCCTCCCCAATTTGTCATGAAAAGGGGCATCTTTAAAAATCGATGGCTTCCCTACCTCCTGATTGCACCGCAATTACTCGTCGTCCTGATTTTCTTTTTCTGGCCTGCCTTCGATTCCCTGCGACTTTCCTTATTTCAAGTCTCTCCCTTTGGTGACAGGCAAAGCTTTGTGGGGGTGCAGAATTTTATTAACCTCCTCGCCTCCTCTGAGTACCATCGAAGCGTGCTCCATTCTTTCGTCTTTTCCTTCGGAGTGACATTCTTAGGCTTAACCGTCTCACTTTTTCTTGCAGCTTTGGCCAACCAGAAGATCATGGGGCTGCCATTCTACCGGACGGCGGTTCTGTGGACCTACGGCATTGCTCCTCCTGTATCAGGCATTATGTGGCTTTTCATCTTCCATCCCTCTTATGGAATTCTCACTTATGTGCTTTCGTTGGTGACAGCCTATGAATTTAACTGGCTTCTCAAAGGATGGATTGCCATCCTGTTGGTGATCTTTGCTGCCACCTGGGCACATCTGGGTTACAATGTCGCTTTTTTCCTTGCAGGGCTTCAAACCATTCCAAAATCTGTATTGGATGCAGCAAAGGTGGATGGTGCAAGCGGGGTGAGCCTTTTCCGATGGATCACTTTCCCACTCTTATCGCCGGTGACCTTTTTCCTTTTCATCATGAATATGGTTTTTTCCTTTTTTGAAACCTTCGGCATTATCCATGCGGTCACCCAGGGAGGCCCTGGGGATGCAACAACCATTATGGTTTATAAGACTTACTTGGATGGATTCGTCAATATGAGGATTGGTACTTCTGCAGCTCAGTCCGTCATTTTGATGGCTCTGGTGATCTTCTTAACCGTCCTCCAATTCCGATATACCGAAAGAAAGGTCTTCTATTGATGAACGATATTGCTTTGAAGAAAGCCACAAAGTCCGGACGGGATTGGAAAAAACTGATCATCCATCTCCTGCTTATCTTCTCGGTCCTTTTGATCGGTTTTCCCCTGTATTATGGTTTCGTGATCAGTACACAGAGCATGGGAGAATCCATTCAAAAACCACAAAGGTTGCTGCCCTCGACCTATTTCTTAGAAAATTATACGAAGGTATGGAACCGCATCCATATGGGACGGCTTCTCTTCAACAGTCTTATTGTTGCATTGACCGTTAGCCTGGGAAAGATTTTTATCTCCATTCTTTCTGCCTTTGCCATTGTCTACTTTAATTTTCGGGGCAAGCAGATTGCTTTCTGGCTGATCTTCATCACATTGATGATTCCCGTTCCGGTTCGGATCATATCCACTTATCAAGTGGTGGCGAGCATGGGCTGGGTCGATACTTATGCAGGGCTGACGATTCCCCTCATCGCTTCAGCTACCGCCACGTTTCTTTTCCGCCAATTTTTTCTCACCATTCCCGATGAGTTAGTGGATGCAGCAAAGATTGATGGGTCAGGACCATTACGTTTCCTCTGGTCGATTCTTCTTCCCAACTCTGGAGCAAACATTGCAGCCCTTTTCGTGGTTATGTTCATCTACGGTTGGAATCAATATCTCTGGCCTCTCATGGTGACCAACTCTGAAAAGATGCAGGTGGTTGTAGTGGGCATTGCTTCAACCATTCCAACGGGGACACAGCCTCCAGAGTGGAACCTGGTCATGGCGGCGGCTATGATGGCTCTATTACCGCCAGTGCTGGTGGTTATTCTGATGCAACGTTGGTTCGTCCATGGTTTGATCGAAAGTGAAAAATGATATTCCCCCTTACCACCTCTCTTTCCCCTAAGGCGGTATGCAGGGGTAAGGAGAAGGTTTATTGAACGAGTATGAAGAAATGGCCTCAAACTCATGTGATTATGGTTCTCTTCATGTTCTTCGGTTTATGGATGGGGGTTGAGATGGTCTGTTCAATCAATAAATCAGGGAATGCAATGGTTCCTTCCTGGCTTGGAAAGTTTCCGGTGATGGTGATCGCCCACCGGGGCTTTTCAGGAGCGGCGCCAGAAAATACCATGACTGCCTTCAAAAAAGCCATTGATTTAGGTGTAGATATGATCGAACTCGATGTCCATCTTTCTAAAGACGGACAGGTTGTGGTGATTCATGACGATACTCTAAACAGAACAACGAATGGAAAGGGGAAGGTAGCCAGTTATACCCTTAATGAATTGAAACAACTGGATGCAGGTTCTTGGTTTGAATCCCAATTTTCCGGAGAAAAAATTCCGACGCTGAAGGAAGTGCTTGAATTAACCCGTGGCCAAATGCTTCTCAATATCGAGTTGAAGAAAGGAGAACTGGGCCAATATGCAATGATGGATTTAACCGATCGATCTCTCCAGGAAGTGGAAAAAACAGGAATGTTGAATCAGGTGATCTTTGCTTCCTTTGACCCTTCAGCCATCGATAGAATCATAGGAAAAAATCCGAAGATCCCGGTGGCTTTGATCTATAATCAATCCTGGACTTTTCCTCAGGAGGTCACTGGCGGAAGATCTATTTCAGTTTTAAGTTGCAGTGGTAAGGTTCTAACACAAACCAATATTTCAAAAACTCACCAGCGAGGAATGAAGATTATTGCTTGGACCCTCAATACTGAGGAGCACATGCAGCACTTTCTGAATATGGGGGTTGATGGAATCATCACTGACTATCCCGATCGTCTGATTAAAATACTTCAGAAGAGATATTAGTAAGTTGAGCTCTTTCATCGTCACCATTGACCAGGGAAGTTCAGCGACCAAAGTCCTCGCCTTCGATCACCAGGGGCGTGAGACTTGCCGAGCTTTCCGCTCTTTAAAGATTGAAAGGCCACAACCAACCCATATTGAACAAGACCCCATCCATGTGCTTGAGGAAACCCGTAAAGCATTAGAGGAAGTCGTCTCCTCTATCGATAGAGAGGGTCATGAAATCTTATCGATTGGTTTGGCCTGTCAGCGGTCCTCCTTCCTCCTCTGGAATCGTGAAAGAGGAAGAGCCTTAACTCCCATCATTACATGGCAAGATCTGAGAGCCAAGAGCCTATGCGTAGAGTTGGACTCTCGACGGGAAGTGATCTATAAGAAGACGGGGTTACCTCTGACCGGCCACTACGGAGGTCCTAAATTTTTATGGCTCATTCAGAATGAACCTGAGATTTTCAAATGGCTCACCCTGCCAGGAGTGATATTTTCTCCATGGAATAGTTTCCTCCTATGGCATCTAACAGAGGAAAGGATTTGTGCGACGGATGAGTCGATTGCCGGGAGGACCCTCTTTTTTAATATCCACGAAAGAAGCTGGGATGAAGAATTGGTTCACCTTTTTAAAATCCCAAAACATATCCTCCCAGAAATTCGTCCCACCTGTCATCTCTATGGACATTACAAATTTAAAAATCAATCCATTCCTATCACTTGTTCCATAGGAGATCACCAAGCCGCCCTGCTGGGTCTGGGGGGACTGATGAAAGGCCAGTGTGGTCTCAACTATGGGACCTCCGCTGGGGTATTGGTCAATATTGGTTCAAAACCTCTCATCGCCAAAGGGGTTTTAACGAATATCGCTTATTCCACAGATGATGAAGTGACCTATACGGCAGAGGGGACGGTAAACGCTGTTGGTTCACTCTTTGAGTGGTTTGAAAGAGAGAGAGGAATCCCCGGGGCCTCTAGGAGTTGGGAGACATTGGTGGCTCCTTCTTCGGAGGGGTGTTACATGATTCCAGGAATGTTCGGAATTGCTGCACCTTATTGGAAGGAAACGGTTGTGACAGAATTTAAGGGAGATAGGAAAACAATTTCTCCAGAGGTCTTGTTAAGGGCTGGAATGGAGTCAATCGCTTTTCTTGTAGTCGACATTGTGGATCAACTCCGAAAAATTCCTGACCTTAAGGTTTCTCAAATCGTTGCTGGAGGAGGTGCTGCTCGCCAACCGTTGCTCCAATTTCAAGCAGACCTTCTGGGTCTGCCTATCATCCGTTCTGCTGTCACGGATGCCACTGCCCTTGGATGTGCCCTTCTCATAGGGGTTCAGTTGGGATTCTGGAAAAATACAGAAGAAATTCAGGATATCATCGGCGGTAAGGAAACCTATTATCCTCAAATCTCCTCAGCCCAACGCCGAGACCTTTTAGATGGCTGGCACGATTTTCTCAGAGGGAGAGGTATTCTGACCTGATCCTTCTTTCCCTTAACTTTTTGTCCTTACTTCACGGAAGGCTCATTCGTTCAAATCGCTCAGGTGCCTGCACTTCCTGCTTCACAACGAAACCAAGCCGAGTAAGTGACATTAAAGCCTGCCTTTTTATAATCGCGGACGATGGGATCAGGGTCTGTCGTCTTGAGTCGAAGTACAATCATCCAGTCTTTTTTCTCCGGTCTCGGAAGGGAGATCATACTTAAAATGATCGTTTGGTGCTGATTGGTGACCGAAATAATCTTTTCAAGATCACCCAACTTTCCACCCAGTCCCTCGATGGTAATTCTCGATCCTTCCTCTCTTAAACCTAAGGCACGGGTAAGGAACCTCACCGTATCCGATTCTGTTATGATACCTATTAATTTTCCTTGATCCACGACAGGGAACGAACCGATCTTCTTTTCTTGTCCAATGCGTAAAGCTTCTTCAAAAGGGGTATCCGGAGCCAAGGTAATGGGATTCTTTTTCATGACCTCCTCCACCTTCATTTTAGCAAGGAGATAATTTAACTCATGGATGCTCAATGATGTCGCAGGTGAAGGAGCGGCTTGGAGGAGGTCGTGCTGAGTCACGATGCCCACGAGTTTTCCTTTGTCGACAACGGGAAGTCTTCGGATATTATTCTCTTTCATTATCCTTTGGGCATCCAAAACCAATGTTTTACTATCCACGGTCATTGGATTCTTAGTCATCACATCACTAATTCTCATATGGTTCCCTCCTTAAATGGTGATAAACCATTATGTAAACACTCCTACCCTCTTACAAACTTAATATAATCATTATTATCCCCAAACTCCAGCAATAGTATGAAAAATTAAAGATTTTCCCTACTTTAATGATTTTCATAAGAAAGAGCAAGGATAGAATTCCTATTCCAAAAGCAATGGTAGTACCTATCAGGGTTGTCCAAAGTTCTTGATTCATATCCATCTTCCGGAATTCTAAGAGTGTTGCACCGAGGATGGCAGGGATTGAGAGAAGAAAGGAAAATTTTCCAGAGAGTTCTCGATCCAGCCCGAGAAAAAGCCCTGTAGAAATGGTACCTCCTGAGCGGGAAATGCCGGGAATGATGGCTACCCCTTGGGCAATTCCAATGAGAACGGCATCGATCCATCGCATTTGTTCTAAAGCTCTTCTCTCTTTTTTCGTCCATCGGGTCAGATAGAGAACCAAACCCGTGATGAAGAGCATTCCACCCACCACTTTTGGTCTTGAGAAGAGAGATTCAAACCAATCCTTAAACAGGAGTCCCATAAAACCAGTGGGGATGGTTGCAATGATGATCAGTAGAAAAAGTTTCACCTGTGGTGGGTCTTTGTGTCTTCTCTTCAGTATCGCTCCCACTCCTTGAGCGATCTTATAGATATCGGTCCTGAAAAATACTACCACCGCTAGGAGGGTCCCTAAGTGAAGCATGACATCGAAGAAGATTTGAGGTTCTTTCATCCCAAAGAGAGATTGAAAAAAGACGAGGTGTCCGGAACTGCTGACGGGAAGGAATTCCGTTATGCCCTGTACGATACCGAGAAAAATGGCTTGTGTAATATCGATTTTAGTACTCCCCTGGAAATATCAAATGCCAAAGCTCAAATGCTGTAACTCAAGGCTTCAGCCTTGATTATGATCAACCCTGAAAGGGTTGAGTTACATAATTTTAGACTTTGACATTCATTTCACATTGCCTGTCGGACAGACAGGGATTTTGGAATTTGAGCTTAAAGTTTTGTCAACGAGGTTACCGCCGATTTGACCTTATCTTCAACGAGTTTTTTAATTTCCTGGAGCCTTTTTTCAGTCAAGGCCTCAAACCTGAGAACCAATGCGGGCTGGGTATTAGAAGCCCTCACCAGTCCCCATCCATCCTCAAATCGAACCCTGACCCCATCGACATCAATAATAGGATAATCTTTTCTTAATTCCTCTTTCACCATTTCCACCACTTTAAACTTGATCTCCTCCGGACAATCGACCCGAATCTCTGGAGTGATGAATGTCTTCGGAACATCGTCAAGGAGTTGGGATAATTTTTTCTCTGTTTTCGAGAGGAGTTCAATAAGACGGCATGAAGCATAAATGGCATCGTCATAACCAAAATATCGATCTGCAAAAAAGATATGGCCACTCATCTCTCCGCCGAGCACAGCCTTCTCCTCTTTCATCTCTTCCTTGATCAAGGAATGGCCTGTTTTCCACATGATCGCTTTTCCGCCGTGTTTTTCGATGTCGGTGAACAAATTTTGGGAACATTTTACCTCGGCGACAAAGGTGGCTCCTTTTTTATATTTCAATATCTCTCTGGCAAATAGGATCATCAATTGATCGCCCCAGATGATGTTCCCCTTATCATCCACCACTCCGATGCGATCTGCATCTCCATCATAACCAATTCCGACATCTGCCCCAAGCTTCTTCACCTGGTCAATCAGATCTTTTAAATTCCCGGAGATGGTCGGATCAGGAAAATGATTTGGAAATCGGCCATCGATCTCACAGTAGAGTTCCTCCACTTCACAACCTAAATCCCTGAGGATCGGTCCTGCAACAACCCCTGCTGTCCCATTTCCTGCATCGATCACGACCTTCATCTTCTTTTCCAGTTGAATATTTTTCTTAATATAATCTTGATAAGGCCGGATGATCTCTATGTCTGAAAGGTTCCCTTTGCCAGTGATAAATTCTCCTTTCTCGATCAATCGCCCGAGGTCCTGAATCTCTTCTCCAAAGATAGTGCTTTTCCCCACGGATACTTTAAGTCCGTTAAATTCGGGTGGATTATGACTTCCAGTAACCATCATTCCACCATCTTTATCGAGATGGAAAATAGAAAAATAATAGACAGGTGTCGGACAGAGGCCAATGTCAACGACATCGCATCCTGTAGAGAGCAAGCCTTGGATCAGCGCTTCCCTAAAAGTTTTTGAGCTGAGTCTTCCATCCCTACCGACCACCAGTTTTAAATGGCCCCGATGAACCATATAAGTTCCGAACCCCTGTCCCAATCTCCTAAGGATGTCGGGAGTCAAATCTTTGTCGACCACTCCCCGGATGTCATATTCCCTATAGATCTGTGGATTGATTCTCATCTTTTCACCTTTAAATATGAATATTTAACGAATGAATCGAATGTCAGCGAATAAGTCGAATATTTTCTTGATTCGTTAAATTCGTTTCTATTCGCATTATGCGATAATAATAATCCTAAAACCCTCCAAGAATCAACCATTTCCATTTCAAACCCTATCAGCTTTCTCCTCTCCCCATGGAGACTGTGTCGTAATCCCATTTTGATGGTAGCCGCAGGCTTTAGCCTGCGTGCAACTCATTGATTTTATTGAAACTGACCGCAACCTAAAGGTTGCGACTACCAATTACGACACAGTTTCATGGTGGGAGAGGGAAAGGGTGAGGGGAACAGTAATTTTTGACTTTTAAATATCTATAGGATAAATTATTACAGTTTAAAGTGGAGAATTGGCGCGTGGAGATTAAAGCGATTCGCGGTTTCAATGACATTCTTCCTGATGAGATTGGAAAGTGGCAGTTTGTTGAGGAGACGGCTCGGGAGGTATTTGAGGGGTTTGGTTTTTCAGAGATTCGTATTCCCATTATTGAACGGACAGAACTCTTTTCTCGCGGAATCGGCGAAGCCACAGATATTGTCGAGAAGGAGATGTATACCTTTACAGACCGGAGCAACAACTCCCTGACCCTTCGTCCTGAAGCCACAGCCTCAATGGCGCGGGCTTATTTAGAACACCAAATCTACTCCTTCGATCCTGTGGCAAAACTCTATTGCATTGGACCGATGTTTCGATATGAGAAGCCTCAGAAGGGCCGCTATCGGCAGTTCTATCAGATCGATGCAGAGGTATTCGGTGTGAAAAATCCGATGGTGGACGCTGAAGTCATTCTCATGCTTATCCACTTTCTGAAAAGAGTAGGATTGGAAAAACTTGAACTTCAGATCAATTCTTTGGGATGCCGGGCGTGTCGGCCAAGGTATCGGGAAGAACTAAAAAATTTCTTAACAAAAAAATCGTTTCAACTCTGTGAAGACTGTCAAAGAAGGCTTCAGTATAATCCCCTGCGGATCTTCGATTGCAAGGTTGAAACCTGTCAAGAAGCGATTGCCGATGCCCCTCAAGTGATTGACTACATCTGCGACGAATGTCAGAGACATTTCAATAAAGTAAAAGAACACCTTGGAATGGCGGGCCTTAATTTCATCCTGAACCCCAGAATGGTGAGGGGATTGGATTATTATACGAGGACCGCTTTTGAGGTCGTTTCTTACCAATTGGGGTCCCAGAATGCGGTGACCGGCGGAGGGCGGTATGACAATCTCTTTCAGGAGATCGGGGGTCTTGATGTTCCGGGAATCGGTTTCGCGATCGGGATGGAGAGGCTGATCTCTTTATTGCCAAAAGAGAAGGAGTTTATTCAATATCCTCATCTCTTCATAGCTGCATTGGGTGAGG
>Ga0315285_10008173_pt1 | contig 10737 bp, 3 predicted proteins | sample YL17G09_36_MG_FD_203698 | JGI IMG/M metagenome (GOLD analysis project Ga0315285, IMG submission 203698) | Sediment microbial communities from Yellowstone Lake, YNP, Wyoming, USA - YL17G09_36 | ecosystem: Environmental > Aquatic > Freshwater > Lake > Sediment | place: USA: Wyoming | collected... | reverse complement strand
CTGGCTCCTCCGCATCCCCTCCCCCTTGACGGGGGAGGTGGCCTTCAGGCCGGTGGGGGTGATCCCCTCCCCCTTGACGGGGGAGGTGGCCTTCAGGCCGGTGGGGGTGATCCCCTCCCCCTTGACGGGGGAGGTGGCCTTCAGGCCGGTGGGGGTGATCCCCTCCCCCTTGACGGGGGAGGGTGGCCCGAAGGGCCGGGTGAGGGTGCTCCGCCACCCCAAGCAGCCCGGCCGGTGAAGCCAGCCCGCGCCGCTTCAGGTGGGCATCCACGCACGCAAGCTCGGCCGCACAGGCCGCGGCGTTGATGCACCGCCCATCCGCCCCGGCCGTGGGAATCGCCGCAAGCGCCGCCGCAACCTCGGCCTCGACGCCCGAAAAGTCCAACTCCGCAAGGGCAGGCCAGATCAAGCCCTCCAGGTCCGCCACAACCGACTCCAGCGTCTCGCCCGTAACGTAAGGCCGCGGCAGCGTCTCGCCCCAGCCGCTCACGCCGTCGGAAAAAACCGCGCGAACGACCACCGCCTCGGCCTGGTTTCGCGTCGCGGCCGCGTGCTCGAAACTCCGCATCGCAATCGCCGTGCGGTAAACATCCAGTTGTACAGCCCGAATGCTCATGGCCTGGGAGTTTACAGCAGGTAATAGGTAATAGGTAGTAGGTAATAGCAACAGCACCGGCCGCCCTTCGCTGCCCACAACCTGCCGCCGTCTTTTCCGGCCTATTACCTATTCCCTACTACCTATTACCTGTTTTTGGCGCGATTTGCCCTTGACGCACCCGGCCCGCGCCACTATTATCCCGCGTTCCAGGTGCTGCCGCTGGGCAGGCCTAGGCCATAGCAGCAACAGAACGATCGCATTTGCCCCCATCGTCTAGAGGCCTAGGATATCAGGTTCTCATCCTGGAGACAGGGGTTCGAGTCCCCTTGGGGGTATGTGCCACAACCCTTTGCAATCGCAAGGGGTTGCTTTTTTGCGCCCCGTCGCATCCCCCCGGCTGGCGGTTTAAACAAGTAATTAGAAAACCTTTTTCTCCGCGTTCTCCGCGCCCACCCGAATGGACCGTGGGTCTGCGCGAGATCTTATTTTTCGCACAGGCCGGCGTATGGGCACCAGTGGCAGTGTTCGTGGGCGCGCCGCTGGAAGACGCCGCCGCGGCGCGAGGCGATGAGGTCCTTGGCGAGGCTTGCCGCTCGGTGCGTCGCGGCTCCAAGGGCGGCGTCGTCCACCGGTATCCCGCACGTTGCCGCCGGGCGAAGGAAGTACAGCGTGGCGTCGGCGACTCGCCCGCCGAGGTGTCGCCCGGCCGCGTTGGCATACAGCAGCAGTTGAAGCTCGTAACGCCTGGCATGTTCGGTGAGTTGCGGGCCGGCCTGGACATTGTCGGACTTGTAATCGACGATGTGCCACGCCCCGGCGGGGTCCTGGTAGATGAGGTCGATCTGCCCGCGAATGGTGGCAGGGGGGCAGTCCAGCACGAAGTCCAGTTCGCGCCGCACCTGCCTGGCCGAGGCAAGGGCGCCCGCCAGGTCGTGCCGCGCGAAGGCCGACATGATGGCCGAGAACTCCGTCGCCAGCACTTCCAGGGCGGGCGAGGCCTCGATGTCCAGCATATCCGCCGCCTGGGCGATCAGCAGGGCGGCGTCCTGCGGATGGTCGACGTCCAGCAGTTCCATGCACTTGTGATAGAGCGTGCCGGTGGTGGCCGCGTCGAGCGCCGAGAGGCCCGAGTCCGGCGCGGCCGAGCGCTGGCGATGGCCTGGCTGGTCGTCGCCGCGAATGAGCGATTCGTAGCTTCGCGGCAGGCGAAGCTCGTGCCGCCAGCGATATAGCATCGGGCAGGACTCGAAGTCGTTCAGGGCCGTAACGGCGATTTCCACCTGGCCGATGGTCGCCGGTACGGGACCAACCAGCGGCAACTCGGCCGGCCCGGCTGCGGCCCGGATGATCCGCTCGGCCAGGTCGGCCGGTCCCGCGGCGGCATCGAGGATTTTCCGCCCGGCCGAGCTTGGGCGACCCCGCTCGGGCGCGGCGGTAGGCGTCAGCCGCCGCACGACGGCGCGGAAGCGCCCATCGCCGTAGGCGATCTCGCCGCGCGAGTCGCTTGCCGTAGCGGCGCAGCCCGCGGCATGGCCATCCTGGCCATGAGTCGCAGGGCCATCCTGGCCCTGTAAATCTTTATCCCCGCCACGGGCGAGATCCGCCTTTGGCGGATGGGACCTGCCTTCGCTGAAGCTTCGGCAGGCAGGCTCATGGGCGGGTCCTTGGGACCCCCCTTGGGGGCCCGAGGCCTGACGGGGATGCCCATGCCACTGCGCCAGGGCGCCGGTGAGGTCCAGCACGCCGTCGATCTGTGCGAGGTAGCTGTCGGCGTCGCGGAAGCCGCCATCCGGTTTCCGCCAGTCGGCGCCGATGAATATCAGATGGTCCTCGTGCCGCGTCGCGGCCACGTAGAGCCGGCGGAAGTCCTCGGCCCTGTCGTCGGCGTCCTCAAATCTGCCGGCCAGGCGGAAGCTCAGCGGCTTGGCCGGGTCATCGTCGTTGGGCGAGGCGGGGCGGTTGAACGTCGGCCCCCAGTCGTCGCGGATGAGCAGCTTGCCGCCGTGGCCGCGGCGCCCGGCGTTGAGGTCCGGGATGACCACCACGGGGAACTCCAGGCCCTTGGCCTTGTGGATGGTCATGAGCCTCACGACGTCCTCACGCTCGCCGGCGACGGCGGCCTGCTCGTAGCGGCTGTCGTCGGCGACTTGGCGCCGCATTTCAGCCAGGAAGTCCGCCAGGGCCAGATGGTCGGCGGCCGCGGTCGCGGCGCGCTGGGCGACCTGGCGGACGTTGCTGAGCATCCGCCTGCCCTGGAACTGCGAGAGCAGCGTCGCCTCGTATCCGGCGGCGTCCAGCAGTCGCTGGAGCAGGACGTCGATGGGCAGGGCGTCCTTTATCCGATGCAGCCGGCCTATGAGGTCCACCGCGGCGGCCAGCGCCTCGGCCTCGGCTGGTTCGAGGCGGTCCGCGAGTTCCCGCGTCGCCCCCGGCTGGGCGAACAACTCCCGCAGCGCCGGATAGTACGGCCCCTCGCACGCCTGGGCGACGTGCATGAGGGCGTTGTCGCTCAGGCCGAAAAGCCCGCCGCGAAGCGTGCCTAGAAGTGCGATGTCGTCGCGCGGGTTGTCCACCGCGCCAAGGGCCGTCAGGACGTCGAATACCTCCTGTCGCTGGAAGAATCCCGTCCCGGCCACGACGTAATACGGGATGCCCCGCTGCTGAAGGGCACGCTCGTAGATGAGGCTGTTGGTCATGCGGGCGAACAGGATCGCGATGTCGCCGGGCCTGGCGCGGCGCCAGGTCTCGGCGGCGGAATCCCAGACGAGGTTCTCGCCGCCATGGAGGATCTCGTCTATCCGCTGGGCGCACGCGGCGGCCTGGGCTTGGGCGGCGTCGGCGGCGCAGTCGATGGGGTGCTCATCGTCGGCCCCTGGGGCCCCGCGGCCCGCCGCCAGTATGAACTCGACGGACGGCTGGGGCGGGCATGCCTTGCGGTGTGCGTCGGTCGGCGCGAACGCGTCGCCCATCAGCGGCGCGAACAACTCGTTGATGAACGCAACGCCCGCCTCGTGCGTGCGGAAGGATGTGTCGAGGTGCTTCTGGCGGGCCTTGCCGAGCCGCTCGCACATCCGGCTGAAGACTTCCACCTGCGCCCCGCGAAACCGGTAGATGCTCTGCTTTGCGTCGCCGACGGCGAAGAGCTTGCCGTCGGGCGGCGCCTGCTCGGGCGTGCCGCCGCCGATGAGCATCGAGAGCGTCTCGAGCTGGAAGCGGTTGGTGTCCTGGCACTCGTCGATGAGCAACTGCTCGATGCCGTCGCCGAGCGTCTTTTGCAGCTCGGCATTGCCGGAAAGCAGGCGGTTGGCGTGGTCGAGCAGGTCGGTGAAGTCCAGCAGGCCGCGAGATCGCTTCTGTGCCGCGTAGAGCTTGCCCGCATCGAGGGCGAGGCTCGCCAGCGTGGCAAGGCCCGCGGCGGCCCGGACATCGTCGGGGCCGAGGTCCTCGCAGAACTCCGCGTAATTAGCGACCGTCGCGACCAGGTCGCGCATGCGGCCGCGGACGTCCATCATGGTTTCCTTGGCGCCCCATGCCTTGGCTGATCCGATGTTGCCGGGCTTGGCCGACAGTCTGGCGAACATCTCCGCCGTCGCGGCCGGGGGGTTGGCGAGGATATTGCCGATGGCGTCGAGTTGCTCATCGCGATACACCGCGAGCTTGTCGGCTGGGTCGTTGCAGCCTGCGGCGGCGAGGGCATCGACCTCCTCGCGGATTCCCGCGTTATCAGCCAGCGGGGCCAGCCACTTCGGGCGGTTCGTGTCGATGATCTCCTGCCAACGCCGGTAGACCGCCTTGGCGTCGCAAAGGGCCGTCAGGTCGCAGGCGAGGCGGTTTTCCATGAGCTCCTGGACAAGAGCGACGACGGCGTCGAAGCTCATGTCGCCCAGCAGCTCGCCGAGGTCCTCGCGCTGGTCCTCGACGGCTGCGAGCACGGCCTGCTCGGAAGCGTCCGCGACCATGCGCGACGCCAGCAGATCATCGGCGCAGACGGTGAAGCTGGGGTCGATCCCAGCCTCGACGGCGTGGCAGCGCAGCAGGGCCGCGCAGAATCCGTCGATGGTGCTTATGCGGGCCTCCGGCATCTGGTCGAGCCAGGCAAGCAGGCGGGCGCGGTCGGGGCCTTGCGCCTGGCGGGCACGCTCGTCGATCATGGCCCGCACGCGGGTGGACATTTCCAGCGCGGCCTTGTTTGTGAACGTAAGGGCGACGAACCTGGACAGGGCCTCATCGGCCTGGTCGGCGTTGGCACCGGTGCCGGCGGCGCCTTGCAGCAGCTCGAGGAACCGCCGCGCCAGCACGAACGTCTTGCCGCAGCCGGCACCCGAGCGAAGGGCGACGTTCTGCTTGACGCTCTCGATCGCGGCTGCCCGCTGCGTCTTGGTCAGTTGGGCGTCGGAGGGCATCAGCGGTCCTCCTTTGTGCCCGTGGCATGGGCGTCCCGCCCATGCGTCGCGGGGCCATCCTGGCCTTGCGAGTCTTCATCCTCTCCACGAGCGGGACGCCCGTGGGACTCATGGGCAAGTCCGAAGGACCCCCCTTGGGGGCCCGAGGCCTGACGGGGATGCCCATGCCACGGCCCGGCCTGGGCCGGCGGGGTCTTCCGCTCGGCGCGGATGGGCGAGTACTGGCATATCTGCCGCAGCGGGCAATAGCTTGGGCAATCGTGCGTCGGCAGGGCGTCGAACCGGCCCTGGGCCATTCGCCGGATGAATTGCCCGACGGTCTCCATAGCGGCATCGAGCTTGGCGTCGTAGTCTTGGTCGATCTTGTAGGGCGCTAAACCGCGAGCGGTTGTCACGGCGGCGAAGAATCGCTCGAACCGCCCGGCGCCCGAGCCGATCTTGTGGAACGCGCCGCCCACGCATTTTTGTCCGAGCAGTGCCTCGGCCGCGGCGGCGTAGAGCGGCATCTGAAGGTTCCGGCCCTCGAGCACGTCCTTTTCGCTGGGCAGCCTGCCTGTCTTGTAGTCGACGATGAGCAGCCCCTCGACGTCGTCGAAGGCGACGCGGTCGATGCGGTCGAGCCGCCCTCGAAGGCTGATCTCGCCGGCCGACGTGGCGACAGTTACCGGCTCGGGCGTGCTGTTCTCATCGTGCGGCTGATCGGCTTCGAGCTCCACGCCGAACGACAGCTCGAACCGCAGCGCCCGCGTGGCCAAAGCGGCCGGGGCGGCGGCGGCCTGGAGGTACGCCCGCAGGTCGCGGCGCATCTGGTCGCGCTGGATCTGCCAGAGCACGGGGTAGGGTGGGCGGCGCGACTCGATGGCCTTCGCCTCGGCGTCGATTGCCGCGTCCAGCTCGTCATCGAGCTTGTCCTGCGACACCTCCGCCAGCCGAACGGGGCCCTTGGCCTCACCTGCCAGCGACCGCATCAGGCGAAAGAGCACATCATGGCAGAACGTGCCCCGCGCGGCCGGCTCGAGCCGCCGCTCGGGCTCCGCCTGCGGGGCGAGCTTCAGTATGTACGTCGCGAAATACTGCCACGGGCACTGGCCGAAGGCGTTGAGCCGCCCGGCGGAGAATATCGGGCGGCTGGTGTAGCGGCGGGCAAGCTCATCGAGCAGGGCGGCGTCCGTAATTCGTCCATCAAACTGCGTACACTCACCCGCCTTCCATCGCTGATGCCCGGCCCAGATGCCCATCGCCGCGCGCCGCAGAGCCGCGGTGGCGGTGGTTGCCGACCATGCGAGCGCTGCCGGCGCGGGCGGCAACTCGCTGCCGAGCAGGCCCGCAAGGCCCGCGCAGAGGGCGTCGCGCCGACTGGCGAGATCTTCCGCGGCGGGGATGTGCGGGCCGGGCGGTATCCACTCCGTCGGCACCCGGTCAAGCCCGCCGACGGCCGCACCCAGGGCCAGCAGGAAACTGCTTGCCGAGCCGGCGGCGCCGTTGGCGTCGGCCTCCAGGTAGCTGAGCGTCAGCGTGCGGTCGGCCCGCGTGATCGCCAGGTAGAACAGCAGCATCTCGCGCGCGCTGAGGTCGCTTCGGCTGTCGAGCACGACGCCGCGGCGCCGCCAGGCGGTCCGGTCGGCCTCGCCGACCAGCGAACTCTCGCTGTGCCGGCGCGGGAACATCCGCTCGCTGACGCCCAGGACGAAGACGTGATCGTAGCGGATCGCGCGGGCGTCCAGCACGTCCAGCACGTCGACCAGCGACTCGCCGCGGCCGGCGGGGCACGCCACGGCCGACAGGGCGCTTCGCACGTGGTCGGCCGGCGGGGGCGGCTCGCCCAGGCGGGCCAGGTGGTCCCCGAGCGTGGCAAGGGCTCGCAGGTCGCGGGCGATGAGTTCCGGCCGGCCAAGCCCGCACGCGACGCCGGCGAGCTGGAGGGTCGAGACCGCCTCGCCAAGCCCGGCGGGGTCGGCGGCGCGGGCGGAAAGGTCGAACAGACGCGCCAGCATTGCCCCGGCCTGGCGGAACTCATCGGCCGTCGGCTTGGCTGACTGCGGCCGGGCGGGGAGCAGGTCGTCGTCGTCGGACTCGTCGGCCTCGGCGCCGGCGGCGCTGTCGCGGTCGGCGCGGGCGGCCAGGCGCTCGGCTGCGTCCGCGTATGCCTTTGAGCCGGCCTGCACGTTGCCCTCGCGAATGAGCGTCTCGGCCGCGGCGACGGTCCGCTCGTCGAAGCCGCCAAGCGCCCCGGCCCGGAAGTAGCTGCTGCGGATCACGCGGAGCACATCATGCCAGGCAAGCTCCGCTCCCAGCGACGCGACGTCCAGCGCGAAGCGGACGATTGGCGTCTCGGTCAGCGCCTCGGCCGCGGGGGCCAGGGGGATGTCGTGGTCGGCGAAGACGCGGCGGATCGTCGCGTCGTATGCGTCCAGGCTTCGGGCAAGCACGGCAATACGCCCGCCGGGCGCACCGCCGACAAGCAGCCGCTTGACCCGCCTGGCGACCGCGGCGACCTCGCTGTCCATGTTCGCCGCCGCGATTACCGAAAGCCCAGCCGGCAACTCGCAGCTCGCGTCGATGTCGAAAACACTGTCCCACAAGGGGCCGAAAGAGTTCTCAACGCCCAGGCCGCAGGGCGGGCTTTGCCCGCAACCGGATTGCGGATTGCGGATTGCGGATTGCGGATTGGGGATTGGGGATTGCGGATTGCGGATTGCGGATTGCGGATTTGAGGATGGGGCGCCAGTCTCGCTTTGTCCCTCATTCTTAGGGAAAATAGGGACGCTAACCATTTTTCGTCCGTCATTCCTGATATCAGAGTCAGGGAAAATAGGGACGCTAACCATTTTTCGTCCGTCATTCCTGATATCAGGGAAAATAGGGAAAATAGGGACGCTAACCATTTTTCGTCCGTCATTCCTGATATCAGAGTCAGGTGACGAAAAATGGTTAGCGTCCCTAATTTCCCAAAAATGGTTAGCGTCCCTAATTTCCCTCAGGCCGCAGGGCGGGCTTTGCCCGCAACCGGATTGCGGATTGCGGATTGCGGATTGCGGATTGCGGATTGCGGATTGCGGATTTGAGGATGGGGCGCCAGTCTTGCTTTGCCCCTCATCCTTGGCATGGGACGCGGGGGATGGAACATGTCCGGCGTCCCTATCTGCCACGATCTCTGCCAGGTTGGCGCCGAATTGCTTGCGGATGTTATTCAGCGTGCGGTCGGTCCAGTGCCACATCCGCCGCCGCTTGTCGTCGGCGTGCGGCAGCGTGATTACCACCCGCTCGATGTGCCCTGCCATCGCGGCGAGAATCTCAAGCTGCGTGGGCGTGAAGTCCGTGAACCCGTCGGCGACGATCGCCCGGATGCCTTCGAGCCCCGGCAATGGGCCGGCCTTTGCGGCATCGCGAAGTTGCTCGCGGGCCAGCCAGGCCTGTCCCTCCACGTCGTATAGCCCTCGCGCCTGAAGCTCATCCTGGTAACGCCGGTAGATGGCCACGAGGTCGCCGCGCCGGTCGCTCGCCTCGCCGACGGCCCGTGCCAACTCATCCGGCTCGATGGCGGCTCGCTTGATCTCCGCGATTGCCCGGTCCAGCGCCACCACCAGGCCCGGCGTGTCGGCCACCGCCCCCAGGGCCGCGAGCCTTCCGGCGGCGCAGAGTTCATCGACGATCCCCGCCAGCAGCAGGCGCCGCTCGAACGGCGACGCCGGCCGAGCCTTCACCCCCGCCGCCAGAAGCACTCGACCGGCCAGGCCGGCAAAAGTCATCGCCGCCGGCCCAACCGCCACGCCACCGGGCGAGCCGTCGGTTATCAGTCGGCGAAGATCCCTCACAGCCGGCGAGTTTGGCCCCAGCAGCAGACACCCCGGACGCCCCGTCGCCGCGTCGAGATACCGCCGGTAAATAGCCAGGGCTGCCGCAGTCTTGCCGCACCCGGCCGGGCCGCGAACGACCACCACCGGCGCGCCGGCGGAGAGAATCCGTTCCGAAAGCGGGTTGTCCGTGCCCCTGCGTTCCATCGTGCAGGCATTGTGCCAAGTGGCGCCGGTTTGGGCAAGGGCCGTTCGCGGCGCGGCGGGAAGTGTGAGCCACCCTGCTCGCTGAAGCGAGCAGGCCTCAACTGCCGACAACCGGTTCCGTGTTCCAGGTTCCGCCGTTCCGGTTCCAGGTTCCGTGTCCCAGGTTCCCGGTTCCCGGTTCCAGGTTCCGCCGTTCGCTTTTCCCCGGCTACCCGGCTTCGCCTTCGGCTACGCCGTGGCAAGCTATCCACCTGCTCCCGGCTACAGCCCATGGTAGCCAAACACGTTCTTCCTTACCTTCTCTATAGTCTCGGCGACGGCCGGGTCCACCTCCGCCCGCCGGGCGGCGGCAGTCACGATCTGGCGGTCGCGCAGGCCGCCCATCCAGTCGGATGTCTCCATCATCACCCCGCCGAGGCCCAGGCCCATGTCGGCCGAGTGAGCGTCCTCGCCGCAAAGCACCACCCATACAAGCGCGTAGCCGCGAGCGGAGTTCTGCACTTGGTACCCGCCGCCGCCGGTGACCAGCAGCGGCTTGCCCATGTCGCGCACCAGCCGCACCACCTCGGCGCAGGCGTTGTTCGTCAGCGCCATGTGCGTAAGCGGGTCGCCGGCCAGGCAGTCCATGCCGGCTTCCAGGACGACAACGTCCGGGTCGAACGCCCCGATCAGCGGCGGAGCAACCGCCTTGAACGCCCGCAGATACGCCTCGTCGTAAATCCCGGCCGGGAGGGGCACGTTGGCGCTGTAACCCCTGCCCTCGCCCTGGCCGATTTCATCCTCGAAACCCGTGCCGGGAAAGAGGGTCTTGCCGCTTTCGTGGAACGACAGCGTCATCACGTCCCTGCGGTCGTAGAAGGCGTCCTGCACGCCGTCGCAGTGGTGGGCGTCGATGTCCAGGAGGAACACCCGCTTTCCCGCGGCCGAGAGGTGCTCGCAGGCGATGACGACGTCGTTCATATAGCAGAAGCCCGACGCGTAGGAGGCGTGGGCGTGGTGGAAACCGCCCGACGGGTTGAAGGCGATGTCGGTATCGCCGGCCAGCAGGAGCTTCGCGCCGGTAAGCGTCGCCCCGACGGCCAGGGCGGCGTACTCGTACAGGCCGCGGAATATGGGCGTATCGGGCGTGCCGAGGCCCATGAACAGGCCCTGAATGTCCAGAAAGCCCTGCGGGGCCTTTTCCAGCACGTCCAGGTATGCCTCGTGGTGGAAGGTGAGCAGTTCCTGTCGCGTGGCCGGCACGGGGGCCACCTCGCCGCGCCCCGGCCCGCCGAGCAGGCCCATCGACACGAGCATCTTGCGTGCCAGGCCCGCGCGCGAGGTGTTGAAGGGGCACTCGCAGGGGTAGGAGTACTGCTCGATCTCGGGGCAGTGTATGAAGGCTGTTCTGCTGGCTTTCATCAACTCACACAAGCTTCCTGCAAACAAGCGGCCCGCGAACGGGCCCGAACGTCCCGTGCCGGGCAAATCCTTACCATGCAAAACTCTACAGCCCGCCAACCTGAGGGGCAAGCGTTTGTAGTGTCGCCGTAAGGCGATATCTTGGCTCGTAGTGTCGCCGTAAGGCGATATCTTGGCTCGTAGTGTCGCCGTAAGGCGATATCCCCGGATATGCCCTTACGGGCACACTACGAACGAAGATATGCCCTTACGGGCACACTACGAACGAAGATATGCCCTTACGGGCACACTACGAACGAAGATATGCCCTTACGGGCACACTACGAACGAAGAT
>Ga0315285_10008172_pt1 | contig 10738 bp, 13 predicted proteins | sample YL17G09_36_MG_FD_203698 | JGI IMG/M metagenome (GOLD analysis project Ga0315285, IMG submission 203698) | Sediment microbial communities from Yellowstone Lake, YNP, Wyoming, USA - YL17G09_36 | ecosystem: Environmental > Aquatic > Freshwater > Lake > Sediment | place: USA: Wyoming | collected... | reverse complement strand
GGCTTAAAAAGGCAAGGGGAAGCGCCAACCAAGGATTAGGGATTTTCGTGGCAATCGCCGCTCCTAAGACGGCATGAGGCAGTTCTAGCATTGTGGGAAAAAGTATAGCATAAAGGCCAAAATTATGGTATCTTGGAAAAAGCAAGAGATGTTGCCTTTACTTTTTTCAATCGGGCTGATTAATTTCTATAGCCTGGGTTTGCTCCTGGGAATCGGTTTTTTTCTGGCCGCTTTTTTCATTTGGCGTCGATTGAAGGATTTGGGCATAGAAGAAGAAAAAGTGATTGATACCATCCTTCTCGCCGCTCTTTTGGGTCTTCTTTTTGGTCGCCTTTTCTTTGTTATTTTGAATCTAAAATTATTGGGGATGACTCCTCTTCATTGGCTCTTTTTTAGCCGCTATCCTGGCTTGTCATTTTGGGGAGGTTTATTCGGCATTTTTTTGGCGGTTTATTGGGTGAGTCGACGAGGCAATTGGGATTTTTGGCAATGGGCCGATGAATTTGTTTATGGCTTAATGCCTTTTTTGATTTTAGCCCAAATTGGCGCTTTTTTTGATGGTTCGGGTTTTGGCAAGCCGACCGTTTTACCTTGGGGAATTTACACGGCAGGCAGTCTTTTAAAACGTCAACCACTGCCTTTATTAATGGCGCTTGGTTTTTTTCTCCTTTGGCTTTTTTTGCTTCGGATTGAGAGACACTGGCGAACTTGGTCCTGGTACAAAAGCAAAGCCAATGGTTTGGTTTTTCTTTTCTTTGGTTTGGGCGCCATGTTGATGAACTCGGTGATTAGTTTTTGGCGGGATAATTTGCTATACTGGTCTTGGTTAGAAATTGGTTTGAGTTTGGGTTTGGTGATTTTTCTGACCGTTTTTATTTACCTTCGTTCAGGCAGGAGGCAAATTGGCAAAACCAAAAAAAAGAACTAATGTTTCGAAACAAGTGAGACAGGTAGTGACTTTTCCAGCCAAATTGGTCGAACCGATTGGTCGTTTTCTCAAGCGAGAACAGAAAAGGCTGGAAAAAAGAAAAAAAGGAATTCGTGAAGCGGATCCTTTTGAGGATGTCCGTCGTTTGTCGGATAACGCCGCTCCAGACGCGGATGCTGCCGAGCAATTTGGTCATGAGCGGGCCAAGGCGATGCGCGAGCAGGTGGAAAGAAAACAGATTCAGATCAAAAAGGCGCTGACCAGGATTAAGATTGGCAAGTACGGTATTTGTGAAAAATGTGGTCAGATGATTGACACCGATCGGTTGATGATTTTGCCCGAAACCACTTTTTGCATTAAATGCGAAAAGAGAAAAGAGTAGTGACTTCTTTTTCAACCCCGAAAATAATTTATGAAGACCAATCTCTCCTAGTGATCGACAAACCGGCGGGCGTGGTGGTTAACCGGGCCGAAACGGTGAGAGAAAAAACAATTCAAGATTGGCTTAAAGAATCTTTGAAAATAAAAGGGGAGGGGATTGGCGATCGAGCCGGGATCGTTCATCGTTTGGACAAAGAAACCAGTGGTCTGCTTTTAATCGCCAAAACGGAAAAAGCCTTTGTTAATCTTCAGAAACAATTCAAAGAAAGAAGAGTCGAGAAGCGCTATTTGGCTTTGGTTCATGGCCGAGTCATGCTAAAAAAGGGGACGATTGAGGTGCCGATTGCCCGTAATCCTTACAATCGAAAGAAATTTGGGGTGTTTTTGGGCGGTCGACAGGCCAAAACGAACTATCAGGTAAAAAAAGATTATCCTGATCTGACTTTATTAGAACTTAGTCCTGAAACCGGCCGTACTCATCAAATACGGGTTCATTTGAAATACATTAATCATCCGGTCGTGGCGGATGAGAAATATGGGGGCAGAAAAACGGCTCGGGCTGATCGAAAGTGGTGTTCGAGACAGTTTCTCCATGCTTCTTTCTTGAGTTTTACTCATCCGGAAACTAAAAAAAAGATTTCTTTTTCGTCGCCATTGCCTTTGGAACTGAAAAAAGCTTGCCTCTTTTAGGTTTTCTCTTTACACTATGTAATAAAGATGGTTAATCTTTCCTTAGTCTGGACGATTGGGATCGTTTGTGGCTTGGCTTTTTTGGGTGGGTTCTTGGCCAAGAAATTGAAACAATCAACGATTATTGGTTATTTATTGGTGGGGGTTTTGCTTGGGTCTTGGGCCATTGGTTATTTGCAGGCAAGGGAGATTCTTTCAGGTCTGGCGGAAATTGGTATTGCTTTCTTAATGTTCACCATCGGTTTGGAGCTTTCTTTTCAACGGCTTTATCGGGTGCGGGACATTGTCCTTTGGGGAGGCATTTTGGAAATTTTGGGCGTGGTCGTTTTGGCCCTTTTTCTCTTGCCCCTTTTTGGTTTTGACTTTTATTCTTCTTTGTTTATGGGCGCGGCTTTTTCTCTTTCTTCGACGGCGGTGGTGGTCAAGATTCTTTCGGAAAAAGGGGAGCTCGAGACTCTGCATGGAGAAATCATGCTCGGTTGGCTTTTAATTCAGGATTTGGCGGTTTTACCGATGGTCGTCATTTTGCCGGTGGTGGCAGCGGGGGTGGGAAACGGTGGTTGGCAAGAGTTGACTTTTTCCGTCTTTAAAGCAGTTGGTTTTTTAGTGATCGCCATTTTCTTGGGGAGAAAAGTGATGCCTTTTGTCATGGGTAAAATTGCCGACCTTAAATCAAGAGAATTGCTTCTGTTGGCCGTGGTCGCCATTTGTTTGTTCTTGGCTTTGATTAGTGCCGCTTTGGGGCTGTCGATCGCTCTCGGTGCTTTTTTGGCGGGCGTCATCGTCTCTGAAACGAGTGAACGCCACGCCATTTTCAGTCAAATCAGACCTTTAAGAGACATTTTTGCCATTCTTTTCTTCGTTTCTTTGGGGATGTTTTTAACGCCTCAATTTCTTTTGGTTAATTTACCCCAGATTTTAAGTTTGTCGATTGGAGTGATGGCCTTTAAATTTTTCCTAGTGATGCTGCTGACTTTTTATTTGGGCTACCATGCCCGGACCGGGATTTTGGTGAGTTTGGGCTTAGTTCAAGTGGGGGAATTTGCTTTTGTTTTAGCTTCTTTGGGTCTCAACCAAAAATTAATTGATCCCCAAATTTATTCTTTGATTCTCTCGGTAGCCATTTTAACTTTATTGGCTACACCAGGATTAATTTTTTTGGCGCCTAAATTTTATCTTGGTCTAAGAAAAATCAGTCAGAAACGTTTCCCCAAAATCTATCGCCATTTTTTTGCTCGTTACGATCTGGTTAGGCCTCACCTGGCTGGACTAGATTTGGAAAACCATGTGGTTATCTGTGGTCATGGCCGAGTGGGAAGTTGGATTTCTCGGGCTCTGAAGATGTTAGGCGTCCCTTTTGTGGTCATTGATTATGATCACCAAGTGATTAACCAGTTAAAAGAAAAAGATATTCCGGCCCTTTATGGTGATCCTGCCGACATTGATGTCCTTGATTACGCTCAGGTGGAAAAGGCGAAAATCGTGATTATTGCCATTCCCGATGAAGCGACTCAGGAAGAAGTGGTGACCAATTGTCAGACTCTTAATCCCCAAGTAAAAATTATTTCCCGAGTTCACCACGAAAGTGATCAATCCCGCTTAAAAGCCTTGGGGGTGACAGCGATTATTCAACCTGAGTTTGAAGCGGCTTTGTCGATCGTTCATCGGACTTTGCAGTTTTTTGGTGTTCCCCAAGAAGAAGTCGCTAAAAAAATTAAAAGAATCAAAATTGAACACGGGATTAAGCAGTGAAAAAGAAAAAAGAAACCCGCTGGCAGCGAGAACAAAAACAGAGAAAAACCAGTCAAAGTTTCAAAATGGTCAAGAGAGTGGCCTTGATTATTTTCTTGATTTTTTTCTTCGGTTTTGGTTGGCGTTTGTTTGGCGTCTTTAGGGATTCTCAGTGGGATGGTCGACACCGACTGAATTTGGTTTTGCAGGTTGCCCCGATCAGTTTGGTTTCTTTTGACCCTGGTTCCCAAACGATTAACTTCCTTATCATTCCCGATGGCACCTATATTGAAACCGCCGAGGGTTATGGTCCTTGCCGGGTCGAGAAAATTTTTTCTTTGGGAGAGTTAGAAGGTCAGGGAGAGGAGTTACTGGCTAAAAGTTTGGAGGTTTATTTTGGTCTGCCGGTTGATGGTTGGTTGGCAACCGAGAGAAGTTGGTCTGAAAATGAAGCGAAAAATCTCCTCCTTTTTTTAATCAAAGAAGCCTGGCTGAAAAAAGAAACGAGTAATCTTAGTGATTGGGATTTATGGCGACTTTGGTTAATGACCAACCGCACCAGGGGTCATAAGATGGAAATCATTAATTTAGCAGAAACAACCGTTTCTGAAGAGTTTACTTTATCAGATGGCACTCAAGCCAAAAAAATTGATGAACAAAGAGTCAGTCGGGTGATCAACCAGTTGTTTGCTGATGAGGCCATTCGCCAAGAGAACTTGGCCATTGGGGTGATGAACGCCAGCGGCCAAACAGGTTTGGCCGCTCAAGGGGAAAAGTTAATCGCCAATATCGGTGGTCGCTTAGTCGAAGTAGGGGATTGGTCAGAGGAGGTCACGGGCTGTTTGATTAAAACTATTCCTGCGGCAAAAGAGACCTACACCAGTCAAAAGCTGGCCAAAATTTTCCATTGCCAAATTAAACCGGAATTAGGTGGGGGAGAAAGATGGGATTTGCTGATTATTTTAGGTAAAGATTCCTGGTAGTTATTACAACTGCATCAAGCCGAATAGGTCGAAACTTCGACCATGAGGCGCAACCCCGCCTCTGGCGGGGTAGCAATGCAGGCGTAACGAAGGCCTTTCGGCGAATGCCGAATCTTTCCTCGAAAATTCGAGGAAACCCCATCCGCCCTGCGGTGGGGAGGTTTCATTCTTCTTCTTCACCGGTGGGGGCCGTTTCTGGTCTTTCGTCGTAAACCGTTTCTGGAGAAAGATAGGCAAGATAATCACTGGTCGTTGTCGGAAAAGAAGGGAGGTTGTGAAAACGTTTACTGCGGTAAGTTTCTCTGATGAAAATTTCCAATTGTTGGCGGTCAACGGCTTTGATGAAGGCTTGATAATGATTGCCCCCTTTGATCAATTTAATCAAGCGAGAAGAAAGGTCGTCAGGAATTGTCCCCAAATAAAGAAGGTCCTCATCGGTGACGCTGATGTTTCTATTTTTCGGTTCTAATTTGACCGGTTGTCCGTGGCTTAAATCGGATAAGACCTCTGATGAGGCGAGTCGAATGAGTTTGATGGTTTTCGTTTTGCCTGGTTCTTCAAGGAAGAGATTCCCGCTGACAAAAGTTTTTTTGGAAAGCGTCTTTTTTGGTTTTTTTTTGACGAGGCGGTCGAGGTTTTTTAGAGCAATGGCATTATAGGCATCCAGGATAAGAACTTGGCGGTAGATTTTTTGGGCTTCATCAATCTTGTCAAGTTCCCAGTAGGCGCGAGCCAATCGGTTTAAAGCGGCAATATTTTTAGGGTTGTTTTTGATTAATTGGCGGTTGAAATCTACCGCTTTTTGCCAGGCTCCTTTAATGGCCGCTTGGACCGCTTGCTTTTCCAAATCATCGAAATCCATTGGATTTGACAATAATATAAAAGGGAAATTGGTGTCAAGTAGTGTTTTAACAAGAGTTTGAAAAAATGGTCAAATGAATTATAGGTTGCAACTCTGTCTGTTTTATATTACAATTTGAATCGGTTTAACGATTTTTTTGGCAAAAGTGGTTCTTTGAAAAATCTAAAAAAAGAGAAAAGGAGAAAAAGATGGCCAGAGTAGGGAATATCATGTGGAAGTTAATCGTACCTGTCAGTGAGATTGCTTTCCTTGCCGCAGTAGTAACACTTTTGGGTATGGCTGCTGATCCATCTAAAATGGAGGGAACGGAACCTTTCAAAGCGTTTTTATTCGTTTTTTTTCTTATTGCGATTGCGATGATTATCATCAATATCCTTCTTTATGGCCTTTTACGTTTTGATATTTGGAAAGAAAAAAGACAAAGACAAAAACGAGAAATCGAGAAAAGAAAAACCTAAAAAAAAAGAGAGAGGTAGGAAAAATGAAAAAGGTTTTGATTATCGGGCTTTGTGTCTTTTTGTTTTTGGCCGGGTTGGATGGATATCGGATGAGATTTTGGGAAAGTGAAAGGCGAGCCACTTATTCTGTTTATCTCCCTCAAGGAGTAAGGCGTGCCACAGAGGATGAGTTAAAAACGATGATTTTTCGTTGGTATTTTGACGAAGATGCTGTCAAGAGAATTTATTGGCTCGATTTTGAAAAAGAATTTGAACCTTTGTCACTGGCGTACTACGATTATTTTCTCGAAATAGGGGAGGGAGGAGGAATTTCTGCCGAATATCTGGCCCTGGACACTAATGGCGTCGTCTATCGCGCCTCTGATAGCCTCGATGTCTGGCTGGTGCCTTATCAAGCGGTTCTTGAAAAGGATGAAGGTGAGAAGGTTCATGTTTTGTTTAAGCGTGACTTTCAGAACAAAGACCTCCTTATAATCTTTCTCATGCGGTTAATAATCCTTCCTTTTGTGATCGGAGTGATTGTTGTCTTATTACTGTCCATTTTGAAAAAAGGTAGAGAATCTGCTCGTTGAACAAAGTGCCTGCTGGGCTTGATCCTATCAGAAAAATCTCAGCAGGCACTCCCTTTTTTCAGGAAAATTTGGTAAAATAAGAACCATGCGCTTCGCGCAGAACCTTGTTTCTCGCTGGCGCTCGAATAAGAACCATGTCTGGACATTCCAAGTGGTCAACGATCAAACATCAAAAGGGAGCCACCGATCTTAAAAAAGGCAAGGTTTTTTCCAAACTGGCCAAAGTGATTACCATCGCCGCTCGGGAGGGGACTGATCCGAATACCAATTTCAAACTGCGTTTAGAAATGGAGAGGGCCAAACAGGTCAACATGCCCAAAGAGAATATTGAACGGGCGATTGCCAAGGCGCGTGGCGGCACCGGAGGAGAACAATTGGAAAAAGTGGTTTACGAAGGTTTCGGCCCGGAGGGCATTAGCGTGATTGTGGAAACAACCACTGATAATCGCAATCGGACGACCGCGGCCATCAAAAATCTTTTTGAAAGAATGGGAGGAAGGTTGGGTGGTCCGGGTTCAGTCGCTTATCAATTTCAACCGATGGGCTTGATCACCGTCGAGAAAGGACCAAAACCGGAGGAACAAATTTTAGCGATGATTGACTTGGGAGTGGAGGACGTCGAGGAAGCTACCGATGTTTTAGAGGTTTATGTTTCTTCAGCAAATTTAAGTAAGTTTAAAGAGAAATTAGAAGCAAGTGGTTTTAAAATTCTCGAGACGGAATTGGTCCAACAACCGAAAAACGAAGTCAAGATTGCCAATGCAGAAAAAGCCGCCAAAGTTTTGAAATTTATGGATCTGCTTCATGAAGACGATGATGTTCAGAAAATATATGCAAACTTTGACATTCCGGAGGAGATTTTGAAAAATGTCAAGCTTTAAAAAAACCTTTCATCTTTTTAAGAAATTGGCCATTTCTAAAAGGCAGAAGTTTATCGTCACTGCTTTTCTTTTATCAGCCGGTTTATTAGCCATTCAATTGGCCAATATTTCTTGGCGTTATCAAGCGATTCTTGGTTTAACCCTTTTGACTTATCTTTTTTCCGCCTGGTCTTTACGTGAAGGCCTCAATGGCCTTGAATGGTTAACCGTCTTAATTTTGCCAACCCTGTTCACGGCCGGCGTGGGCTTGTTTTATTTTTTGTTGCCCGCCAGTTGGCTAGCCCGGTTGCCGGTGGCCGTTCTTTATGGTTTGGGGATTTATGCCTTGCTTCTGACGGAAAATATATTTTCCGTGGCCGCTATCCGTAACATCCAATTGTTACGAGCGGCCCATGCCGTGGGTTTTTTGTTGACCCTTTTAACTGCTTTTTTTCTTTATGACACCATTCTTTCTTTTCGGCTGTTTTTTTGGCTTAATTTTATCTTGGTTTTTCTGGTGAGTTTTCCCTTGTTTCTTCAAGGCCTTTGGTCGATTAATCTTGAAGAAAGAATTAGTCAACAACTCTGGTTTTATTCTCTGGCTTTATCTTTGGTCGTCGCTGAGGGCGCTTTAGTTTTATCTTTTTGGCCGATGACCGTTTCCGCCAACTCTTTGGCTTTGATTACCACCATGTACGTGATTTTGGGTCTCACCCAGCAACATCTTAGCCAACGTTTGTTCAAAAGAACGATTAACGAATATTTAACTGTTGGTCTGGTGGTTTTGGCGGTGATGATTATTACTACCCATTGGGGAGGATAAAATGACGGAAGAAAACAAAGAAACAATTGTTCAGAAAGCCTTTGTTGTTGATCCAAAAACAGGTAAAGTGACAGAAACAAGCAGAACAATAATGCCAGAGCAGGGTGCGAGTAAAGCCAAAGAAGTTAAGACTCATTCAGAACTTGAAAGTGCGCGAGGGGTTTTTGAGAATCCAGAGAATGTTCCGGCACCTATGGATAAAGAACTCGATGAGATAAAAGGGGAGAAGCGGCATAGAATGAGAGGAAAACTATTGGGAAAAATGAGAGAATTGGGGTTGGACAGAAAAAATCCAATTCCAAGTAAGAAAAAATAAAAAATTTTTTGTGACATCTTCAAAAAAGGGGAGTAGGGCAACGGCAAGGGGTCTAAAGAAGAGCAATAACCTATAATAATTAAGTGACTTTTCACGGGCTTTAACCTATAATTTTCACAAAACGGCAGTTTTTTTTGATGACTGCTAATTAAGGGCGATTAGGCACGACCTCTTCCCTAAGGACTCTCAACACTTTTGTGCTTGAGAAAGGCCCTCTTCTCTCTGGCTAAGTCTCTCTTTAACAAAACTCGTTTAGCCCTAAAAAGTGAAAAAAAGGGCGGTATCTAGGGGAAAAATAGAGATTTAGGCTGATATATTTTGATATAGTCACTGGTTGGGAACTGTGGATAACTTTATAAGGCCATAATCAGGCGGAAAAAGATAAAGAGAGCCAATGATGGAGAAATAGACAGGGTCTAAGTGTCGATCACTATCACTCCCCAGAGGAGAGATAGGTCTAAGGAGGGAGCTAATGGTCTTCTTATTTGTATAATGTCGCACAACCATACTTTTGCGACTTTCTTGAAGGGGCCTTTGGGAGGAGGGTCAAATAAAGCCTCATTTCTCTTTCTCTTAAGGTTAACGGCACCATCAATATTCTTCAGTTATCTTTCAAGATAATTCTCTGTTTTTTGGTCCTTGGTTAAAAAAGCGCTTTCCCAACAAAACCCAAACAAACGTTGATTATTAAGTTTTGCCCCTCTCCCCTATTATAGGATGTCTGTCTAAAATTTTTTCTTTAAATTTTTCCGAATAATTGAGAAATTTTGCCAACAAATCAATTTTAATGATGTCTTAATCACCCTCTTTTAAAAACGGGCTTTAGAGAGGCTTTGGGGGCTTTTTTAGGTTTGACAAACCCTTGTTTTTCTGTTTAAATGGTTATTCTTCTGCCTAATTTTTATGTCCCATCCGGAAAGCTTAACTGAAAAAAAAGAAAAATCATTTAAGGTTTTGAGAATTGGCCTTGATGCCGATGACACTTGTTTTGATGTCAGACAGCCTTCATTAAATATTTTGAATGCCACTTACGGGACAAGCTTTACTAAAGAGGACATTAATACTTTTTGGTACATGCAGACTTTTCTTAAACAGATTGGCGTGCTCAAGGAAGAGCAGAAGCTTTCTTTGATGAGGTTTATCGTTCGCCAGATGACCCTTACCGAGTTTATCGAGATTCTTTGCCCCTTCCTGGAGCGGTGGGGGTGATCAACGGCCTTTATCGAGCCAAACACTTGCCTCTTATCATCACCACTCGGCCTCCGGGTCTTGAGAAGGTTCTTGAAGAACAATTTAAAATGGCGGGAATTGATTGGATTAAAGGCGATTGGGCTGAGGGAGGTAACATTCTCATTCGGGATGGGGATTATTGGCAAAGAATGAGTGGTGAAGAATTTAAGCTAAGGGCGATTAGAGGTGACTTTCCTGACGGTAAATATCAAGATTTTCCTGGGGTTGATCTTCATCTCGATGATATGGGTATGCTTCTGGACCATCCTTTGGCCGTCGCGGTTAAAAATAAAATTTTTATTATTCCTCATCGTTACAATCAATCTTTTCCTCCGGAAAATTTGGTTAAAAACTGGTGGGTTTTTTATAAAGTGGTTCGTTGTTTGGCCAGAGGTGATGATTTGAATTGGCTAATGTCGCACAATATTCACGGTAAAGATTTTATGTTATCATTAAAAAATGACTCTTGAACGAGAAATTGGAGAAAATTACGTTACCCCAGCGGAACTGATTCAGGCTGATGAAGGAATGCAAAAAGCCTTGGACATCAAGGTTGAACCTGAATTTAGACTAGGTATTAGGATTTCCATTTTTAACGCGACCATGAGAAAGCTTCGGGAAGAAAAAGGTTTGACTCAGGTTGAGCTCAGTTTAAAATTGCGGGCAAGAGGTGTAAGTTATAGTAAACAAACAGCTGGTCAAATCGAGCGATTTCAATATTTTCCTAATGAAGAATTGGCGGCCGCCATTGCTGATGAACTAAACACCACTTCCGAAGCTCTTTTTCCCAGTTGGTTTAGTGGTTGGCTTAAACTTCAGCAAAGAAGAGGAAGGACAATCATGATTGAGGAACCAGTTACTCCAGAAAGGATCAACTTTCTTCAAGGAAAAAGACAAGGAGGTT
>Ga0315285_10008171_pt1 | contig 10738 bp, 27 predicted proteins | sample YL17G09_36_MG_FD_203698 | JGI IMG/M metagenome (GOLD analysis project Ga0315285, IMG submission 203698) | Sediment microbial communities from Yellowstone Lake, YNP, Wyoming, USA - YL17G09_36 | ecosystem: Environmental > Aquatic > Freshwater > Lake > Sediment | place: USA: Wyoming | collected... | reverse complement strand
TCCGCCTCATCGAGATGACTCACATATACATCATCTCGCAGCTCAATCGGTGAGATCCTTAAGCTACGCTCCCAGTTGTCATTCGCATTTCTGCTACTTTCTAGCACAAGATAGCGTCCGACCTTTTTCTCTATCACAACCGAGAGGGCTTGGTAAAGTTCCTGTTCATCTTTCACATATGGGCCATCGACATAAGTCGATCCATCGTCTATAAAATACACATCGACGCCCCCAAGATCATATCTTATAATACTCCTGGGACTATCCTCACGCTCAGAGTTCCTCCAATGGGTTTCGGGCTGAATGTCGGTGGTCTTCAAAATGCTAATCACTAGCTGCCCAGTATTATACCCTATGGGTTTCACGCCAATATCCCTGAGTATCACATTGGCATCGACCTTGTCCTTCGAGAAAGCATCATAGGCCGCCCCATATCCTGACAAGATTCCAAGCCCAACAGACACAGGATCCTTGCTCCTTATAGACGAATAGATCTCAAGACCCTCTCTAGCTATAGTAGTCACCTTCCTGATAATATCATTAATTTTTTGATACCTTATGCGCTTTTTCCTGGTCGCAATTTTCTTTTCTTCGTCGCCCACATAAGCAGAAAAATCAAAGTTAATTTTCTTTTCCATTAATAGAATTCCCGTCTTAAAGGCAGACCATTGCGGACGGCATAAACAAAATCCTCGGCGAAATCATCAGACGGGAAGAACCCTTTTTCGCCATAGCGGGCAATCCTTTTAAGACACAGAGCGGCATCTTCAGCACGGATAAGATCATATTTCCTATCCTTGATGTGCTTTTTTGATGTTCTTGTGTAACAAATATCTTGACCACTGACCGCTACACAGCAGACCGAAAAATCGAAATCCGCAAAGATGTGACCTATTGTTGGATAGTAACTTCTGGTTACAAGCTGGACGATGACTGGATGTTTAGTATATATTTTACAGAATGGACTAGTTCCAGCCTCCTTGAATTGCCTACCCTCGAAGATCCTTCTGGCTTCTTCGACAGCCGGCTCCGATGTAAAGAAAAGATCCCAATCCTTTATCCTGTTGATCTCGCCTGTAAACAAGGCGAGAGCTGCTCCGCCAGCAACACAGCAACCAGGCAGAGACTGGGCCGTGCTTAAGACTATTCCGTCCACAGGGGGCAACGAGTATATTGATGATCCACGGCTCTCAATAAACTGACCCAGATTTTCTGTCAATATGTTTTCCGAATCCTCGAATTGCGGTATCTTTCTCATAGGATATACGCTTTCAGCCAAATAAATAGCACGATGTGATTTACTATTATAGCAACATAGATTGCCAAAACAATCGAGCCACCAATCTTGGCGAGTTTAGAAGTTTTCCAGTATGTGGCGATCACTGCAGCAGCTAGACCACCGAGAAGAATTTTTGGCAACAGGAACCAAGATCCAATGCTGGCGATCAGATATGCCATCAGAGGATTGGCCTCTTTAAAATGCCCTGTGGCAAGCATCGCCATCGTCATTAACCCATCAAACGAGTTAAGTAAAAAAATCAAAATGCCAACCACAAATCCTTTACGACTCCAAGTCATGAGTTCAACTCCTGTTCCAAAGCAGAATATTCTAATATCGCTATGCCATATTTTTCAGAAAATCCAACAGAAGTTGCCGCGGCTTTATATCTATTTCTAAGCTCAGCAATCATCGCATCCTCTAACGAATAACCACGATCAACATAGGGTTGAAGCTCGCTCATCGTAGGTGATTTTACTTTAGATGTTGCCACAAAAAGCTTCTCATACTTTTCGCTTCCAAGTCCGAAAAGCATCTTACCTAGCGCAAATGCTTTTCTTACAGCAATTTTAGTGTCGTTATACATATTCCACCGTTGTTAGTATTTACACCTAAGATCTTCAAGACCAGAGGCCATATCAATTAACTCGTTAACAAACCTGGTTTTATCGCTATGCTCTGGTCTAGATATTTTTGGCAGGTTGCCATCAAAATACAGCGTGTTAATTTCCATATTAAGTCTATTAATTTCTTCAAATATTTCATCAAATGACCATTTGCCATTCTTAATATCTAACAAAACTTGTGCATCGTTACGACAGAAATGTAATTTTTCTCCTGTCAATATTTCTTTTGAAACTCTTAATCTTCTGATAATATGTAAATATCTTTTAAGCAAAGGTAGTTTTGCAAAACATTTTTCCGCCCAACAACTAATATCTAAAGCGGTTTTATAATGCCACTCCCTTATAAAGCGCTCTACAAAATTATAATCAAGGTCAAACAGAGCGGCTCTGAACAACAAGCCCCATTCAAAATCTTGAAATTTTTCCATAGGAGTTGACAGTGGTTCCTGATTATGTTGTGGCGTTAGATCGGTTGTCATTCTAAAGCCATACTTAGTAAGACTAAACCAAGCATCCAAGACGGTAGCCAAAATGTTTTCATTCTTAATATGTCCTGGCATCAAACACGAATCAGAAATCCATATCTCAAATCTATCTATAAGCGTGGTGGTAACGGCACACATTTTATCATAAGGTAAAGAATATTCTTGTGGTAGTCCAAAGTCTTTTCTTGTCGGAGGTGATGGCAAAAGAGTGCGCTCAAAATATATTTTTATATAATCGCGCAATTGTCTTGCCCAGTATAATGCGTTAGCATAATAACGAAATTTAACCCACGGCGTTAAAGATAAAACACTATCAGAAAGCATAAGATCCGAGAACTTTGTTGTTACTATATGAAACTTTGGATCAACATATAGCATATCGGTGGCGACACCACTACCATCACATACCATATTTATAAAATGTTTAAAATCAATCATTATAGTATCAATGTGTTCCCCTCGCCTCATCTTCCTACCAACCATACCCTCTATAGTAATAACTTCTTCGCTACTTGGCTCAAAGAAATTTAGAAAATCTCCCATTATTTCCGGGCGCCAACTACCAAGATTAGAGTACCAATCAAGCGGGGGAATAAAGATACTTCTTATGTCTATGTCTGAATCGTCGGAGGCCGTACCTATGGCGTGACTTCCCTGAATGACAGCAAATATTGTCCTTTTCCTGAAGTCTATGTCCATATTTACACTCCTCAGATGTCTATTCAGGCATCATTTGTTTGGATTTGCCATTCTTTATTAACAGTTCTTCGAGATCGGCTTCAATGAGATCCCTAACCCGTTTGCTGTGCGTGTCTCGCATCTCATTCATCAGCTCTCTAGCTTCCTCGTGCCATTCCATATCGGAGTATGGACAAGTTGCGCGGTCGTGAAGACACTTACTGCCTGACATCGCAGCGGCATAGCAGGTCGGCCCATTAATATTATGCTCAACAACACACTCGGTACCGCACACCCTACATAGAATGCCCTCGGCTTCTCCGGGCTTTGTATGAAAACAGTTCACACCATTCCATAACATAGGTTACTCTCCATCCTTGATAGCCCAGCTTATCTCAATAGATGTTTTGCCATCATCGTCATCATCGTAATAATCACTTTGTTCGTAATACCTTGACACCATAAAACCATATTCTCTAAGCACCTTAACCACCCTTGAATACAGTTGTGTGTCAACTCCATAGACAAGACACACTGCACCAGACTTTGCGCTCTTGTCTATCGCTTCACCGATTTTCTCGCACTCTACGATTACCTGTTCATAGAGCAATGCAACAACCCTTTCCTGTGCTTCGCTAGCTTTAATCATTGTCATCCTCCCAACCATTCTTTGCCTTTATTTCCGCATAATCCCATAGCCAATTCATCTTCACTTGCGCCAACCCAATGGCGATGCTCCAAGCATTGCGCAACGAAAGAGCACTGTGGCATCCTCTAGAAAAATCGGCAATATAGAATTTCAGAGCCATAAGTGGAATCCGAATGTAATGCCTGCGTCGCCACAGCTTGATGTGCCACGGCTGGTACTGATATCGATCGGCTTTATTGCGACTCATTTGATTTCCCTCTTGGGGTTTGTTGGTAATTCAACCTCCGAACCACTTGGAAACCTTATCGCATATCTCCTAGCAGCTTGGATGTCAGATCGATTGTTCAATTTTCTGAACATATCTTCTGCTCTCTTGACAGCCTCCGAAAGGCTCTGACCGTCTGCCGTTGAAGTTTTTTCTCCGCAATCAGCCCACAACGAAGTCAGAGTAACTACATAACAAAAATCGTCATTCTCAAGGGCTTTCAATGCCCGACGCTCCGCCCCGAGCATGCTTTTCAGTCGCACTATACGATCAGTTACTACAGATGTTATGAACTCTTTATCTTTGCTTTTCACTTATCTTTTCCTGCGCCTATGACTAATCTTCCTCATCTTCTGAATCCATTATTTCGTTACAACATTCTCTGTTCGTCTTGATTGGCGTCATACCCATAACAGCATCAGCAAGCTTATTTCGAGCAAGGTGAAAAGCGGCTTCAGCATACTTATATTCCTCAATCAAGTTATCAGGAATATCCTCGTAAAGTGGGCCATATTCGAAATCAGCCGTACCATCTTCAAACCAGAAATGACATCGGGTCTTCATAGTAAATCCTTGTTTTTATGTTCAACATCATAAAGGGCTTGGAAAACAACCTTATGGATAGTCAAAGTTTCAGGGGTCTTGTATCCTCTGGCGTTAAGATAGTCGCAGATCTTTGCTAAGACCCAGCCGTTGTTATAGCATTCAATTTCCAGCTCCGCCTTCCTTTTTCGCAGCTCGGCGTCAGGTCTGTGTTCCAGCATATGCTGGAGTCGAAGCACTTGTGCGATCAGCTGTTCCTTGGTCAACTCTTTTAGTTCAAGTTCCACAACACCAGGATTTATGATTTCATTTGTCACGGTTATCTCCTAAATCATCTAGCGACGCAATCGGGCAGAAGTCATCAGAAAATTTGGGCGTATTATGAAGAAGACAGAAACCCTCATAATCTCCTGGCGATCCAGTTGACCAATGTCGGCAATGTTCGCATCCCATTTGATCAGATGTATTCCAAAGCGCACGACGCTCTTCTATTGTTAGTGTCCTCATAATTGCTCTCAATCTTCTCTTTTATGACCAGCATTTATGGATTTCCTCAACCCGTTCCATCCCATCATAATCCTTGATCTCCCATCCGTCGGTTGTGTCGAATGGGATATCCACGACTTTTAAGTGGGCAAAATCACCGTTCGCTTCTTCGCCGAGCTGCTCCACCACTTGTACTAGACGCGGATCACAGCGGAATGCGTTATCACTTTCGTGCGTAGAATAATACCGTTCACAACCAATACCCCTAGCACGATAGAAATCAACCTTGTCGATAGCATCTTCACCAGCATACTCATTAGCCACAGTCATACCAAGGGTGACGCAAGCCTCGACCGCCTTGTCTGACAGACCAAACCCACCATATTTTCTATTGATAACTACCTTCATTGTCTTGTCTTACTCCTTGTGAAGTTGTAGCTTGACGCAAATATCTTGGATCTCAACTAGTGCGCTCTTATAGCGATCAGGCTCCGTATACGCCCCAGCAAGGCTTCCGAAGTGGTGCTCAAGACATTCGAGCAGTAGCTTTTTTATCTTTTGTTCGTTTGGAGAATATGGAAGCGTCGAATTTGCGTATGCTTCATTGAGAGCTTTCTCCTTTTGTTCAAAGAAATCAACTACTCTCTGCTCACTCCACTCGCCCCGCCGGATCGCTTTGAGGGTCTCAGAATTACACTCTAGGTTGAGATCACCAGTGGTCAATATCTGTTCAACTTCGAAAATCAGCCGGACGATATGGTACGCAAATTTTGTATCATAATGATATTGCTTGATTATTTCAGCACGCTTGCTACCAGGCTCTGGGTTCTTTATGGCCATTTTATGTAACATGCTGTAAGAGTAACCCCGGAACTTATGCCAGCACCCACGGTGTAAAAATAGTTTCCTATTCTCCCTGACCATATTTCCGATTGCGCTACAATGAATAACGCATCTTTCTGGAACAAACAGCGCATCCACGCAATTTGGATTATTTTCCATTATGAGATGAAAATACTTAATGATATTATATACTTGAAAATCATACTCTTTTCCAGCACTTTCATCTTTGATATGGTGCTCCTGCCATTGCTCGAACCGTTTGATCTGCCTGCCGAATCCAGGAATTTCTCCAGCTAGATGTGGGAAGATCATCTCTTTACCTGGTATACAAAAGCCATAAACATCGCAGTCACTATCATCGCCTGCTACACCATATGCCACTGATCCCATCGTACATAAGAAATGTGTAGTGCTTGGAAGCCACGGTGGAGGGTGGATCAGGTTTTGCGATTGAAGCCTATTGAGGAGCATCTAACCATCCTATTCGTTAAGGTACTGTTCTGGATGCCAAATCGGATCAGCGGTTCCCTCTTCAACGATGCCACATTTAGCGCAATGGATCACGCCATTGGCTGGGATCTCCTGATGTTCGTTGCCTACACGAAGATCCGCAGCAACCGACCATACATCATTCTGATTGAGAGTGCCGTATGCCTTCTTGATTAACTTCAGAGCCTTACTCTTTGTCATCACTTTCTTTACCATATCTATCTCCACTCGATAACGAATTGATGCCTCCACACACGAATATGACACATACTATGGACAGGAACCATTCTGAATCCCAATCCATATTCAGGAGGTGATAGCGTTTCAATCACACACGGAGCGTGAATCGCAAACATCAATCTTCTCCACGGATTAGGTATCTCAAGACACATAGATCCATTTTTGCGGTAATATTCTACCTCTCCAATCAACTTCAATACCTTATCCTTAATTGTCATTTTCTTTACCACTCCACTCCCTCGCACGCCTTTCGGCACTTCTTCTTATATCTTTTGGCGTTTTCTTCAAGTCTCTTGCTGTGTTCCCTAGCTATCTTCTTCGCGTGTCCTAATGGAAGTTCCCTTCCCACGATCTTTATCTTTCCGCCGTCGCTTGTAGGAAGAAGATACACGGTATATCTCCCCTTACATCCAGAAGCAATGTTGGGTACAATGAGGATATACCTGCCGAAAATATCAACCCTGCGTCTGATTATTGCGGTTTCAATATACATATGATCTACTCTCTAAATGCCTGGACAACCAACCAGATAAAAAGAAAAAGCAGAATACAGGGTGTTGAGGTCGGACCACTAGCAGCTAAAAAGAGAGCGGCGATAGTGCGTCTCGCTTTCCATCCATCTGACTTATTATCGCATTCAAATGACCACAAATAACAGATTATTACAATTGCTAGAATAATTGATGCGAACCAAGTTGCGATTAGATACCCAATCATTATTCACCTTTTTATTTGACAGCCATCACGGTCTCGGAGCGTTCATAATATCATCGTTCTCGATGAAGCCCGCATCCAGCAAAGCCTGCCGTGCCGCACCGAAGGTGCCGAAGTACTCGAACTGACTATCCATTATCTCATAAAATCCAGTTGGCACAACCTGTATAGACGCGCTGGTATCATCCCAAACACCATCTCTGTCCCACAGGTCTTTCAGGGTCACTACTGCGATGTAACCACAGGGGACGATATCCTCTTCATCCTTATAGATCCAGAAATAGAAATCACTTGGCTTCATTGCTCCACCTCGAATTTTTGAAAGTAACAGCGACAATTTGGATTCCATTTCTCAAACTCCACAGCTACAGATTCCGCCTTTTCCTTTGTCGCATAGACGCCGTGAACATTAGATAGGATGTTAATACCACCAGAGACCCTATAGACAACCCACACTTTCAGGTTTTCCATTTTACAGCTCAGTCGCTTCTATCTGAACTGGAATGACATTGTACACAGAGGAAGTATAAGCTTTTCCAGTTTGAAGGCAGACATAAAGTGGATCACTACCGATGACAACACAATTGCTCGGATTTACTTTTATATAGATCCAACTACCATCTTCCGTTCCAAACTTAAAACACTCACCATATTCAATACTACTTATTGGTTGAAGAATATCGGATTTGGTTATCACTTTCATTTGGCTTTCCTAAAGCTCAATCGCTTCCATCTGAACTGGAATAACATCATATCCAGTAGTGGTATAAGCTTTTCCAGTTTGGAGACAGACATAAAATGTCTTGGCTGGGTGACCGTTTGGATCCACCTTCATATATACACGCTCACTATCCTCGCAGTTCTTAAATCTGAAACACTCGCCAAAAGCAAGGTCGCTCATAGGTCGAGTTTTATCTTTCTTAATTGTCACTTTCATTGTTTCTCCTAATCACACTTAATGAAATCTACTCTCTCCGAATAATAACCATTCGAAGTTCCATACCACCTAACGGTCACCGAACCCTTGATGGTCGCCAACTTATAGAATGTCCAAGTATAGCTTAAGTCATACTCGTCTCGTGGCGGTTTGTCGTCTTCGCTACACACCTCCTCCGCCATCAGGATCGGAGTGTTCAGCAGATCATTCAGGTCGCCACAAATATCTTCGATGTAAACACTTTCACAACAGTTCTGATAATGAAAGAGCTTATATTTCTCGCCATCATTTGTAGTAAAAACAAGCTCCACTTCACTATGATACTTGATTTCTCTAACATCTACAAGCGTCTTGCCTATGAGTGTGTTGATATCAATCATCATATTCATTTTCTTTCAACCCGTTTATTCCGTCAAGACTTTCCCAACCACAATGGAAACGGACATAGGGAGAATTATTCACACACACATAACCGAACTGCTTTGGGCTGGTAGCTTTAGTGGGCGCACGCTTAAACTCCCACCATTCACTGCCATCATACTCGCCCCTCTCTAGCCACCAGTCCTTGCCAACAACCACCAAGTTTTGAGCAATTTGTGGAGAACCATAACCGGCATTGTAGTCAACCTTCTCGGCTATTGGTTCGAACTCATCCCAATCTATCGCCATCTTGCCATCAACCGAACCAACCCACAAAACATCCTTTGTAGTTAATCCGTGATTATGAAGAGCCGCAAGCGTCTCACCAAGTAGATTCGTGTCAGACATTGTATCTCCCTATTCGAACAGCCCGTATCCAAGAAAATCGATGTGCCGATTCTTGTTATCGAACCCACAGAAAGGCAACATCGGAACTGTGGCTTCTGGATCCAATCTGACATCCAGATCTGGATCGCCCTGATTAAGGAACCACACCACGATTTCAGCCATACTCCAACTGTCGAAATCATCCATCTCTTCAGGGATCGGGGCGCCCAAGCATTTTAATTCTTCTTGTATCTCATCAGCCACTTCTCTGTCCTCATATTGACTACAGAAAATTTCTGGATTTACTTCAGGAAATTTCTTTTTGGCTTCATAGAACGCTTCTCTAACATCCTCAATTGGCTTGGTCGCAGTCGCATCATACCAATCACATTGGCCGTGCCCATCACCAGACCAATCGCCAATAGGAATCCTAAAAGCGTGTCTCACGGACTTCTTAGCTTTAGATATTATTTTCTTCATATCGTCTAATCTCCAAGATTTTTTATCTCTAGTACGATGTGTCGGGCCCGCCAGAAATATCGTAGGAATAGAAATAAGTTCAGACACATCATATTCATCCGGAGAGAATAGAACTCTCATTAGTCATCCTTTGATCCGCCCATTAACTTGGCTAATGTATGCTTCCAGATTTTGTTCCAGTATATACCAAGTAACACACCCCATACAATACAGAGCACCATCGAATAAGACTTGTCGGCAAAACTTACGATCAGTGTTGATCCCAACGCACAAGCGGTAAGCATAAATACATAGTACCAGACATACTCAATTTTAGTCATCGATTTCCCTTTCGACATTTAGAATCTGGCGAAGCTTATCTGGATCGTAAAATTCCAGATCATGTTCCCAGTATGTTTGGGATGTCCAAAAGACATCCACAAACCAACCACTCTCCCCATCAAGCTTAACCTTGACAAGGGTCGTGAAATTTAAAAGATCGTATGGCACTAATCCAGTTCTCTTCTGATCACCCTTTACAAGTGAAGCTTGGACAAAATGTCTTCCGCCACAGTGGCTACAAGTCATATTAGCATCCTCTGGCATTGATATCTTCTTGCGATCCCCACCCAGCAAAGAAGAAATTATGTTCCAAACAGGCGGTTTCCAGTTTGTGTTCATCAACAAGATCAAGCGCAAACCAGTGCACATTAGACATATGAGAAACAAGCCTGCCGACATAACGGTTTGTGACGCGTCTTGCGTTGAATACGAAGGTATCTAGATTGGGGATTTGGACAACAAATTGCTGTCCCTGTGAACGGACAAGATCGAATTCACACTTACTACAATTCCGAACTACACGAAAAATATAGCGTTCAGCAAGATCTCCATTGGTTTTTGCTGGGAGATAGAACGATCCTGGCGAGTAATAATCAGAAGGAAGCTCTGCCGCTAACACCAAATCATTTTCACTTGGAGAGTCGCAAAGATACCACACATATTCAATTTTCACTAGGAACTCCACCGTAGGATTTTACAAAATTCACATCCGTATCAGGTTCTGGTAATTCCGGAGGCGTGGGTATCAGCCTAACCCGTATTATTCCAGTTGTCTTGTTCGTAGATACATATCGTATATTATGGTTGATTGATACATCAGTGCTACTCAGCATCCCCATACCACCATCCCACATTTTGGACAGATACACGCCGTCCTGACTACATTGCCCATTGCCCCGCATGATTGGCAACGATCATCCTCTACAGGTTTAGGGGCAGATACAAAATTGGTGGCA
>Ga0315285_10008169_pt1 | contig 10740 bp, 14 predicted proteins | sample YL17G09_36_MG_FD_203698 | JGI IMG/M metagenome (GOLD analysis project Ga0315285, IMG submission 203698) | Sediment microbial communities from Yellowstone Lake, YNP, Wyoming, USA - YL17G09_36 | ecosystem: Environmental > Aquatic > Freshwater > Lake > Sediment | place: USA: Wyoming | collected... | reverse complement strand
ATATCTTTAAACTCGGGACGAAATATAGCAAGGCCATGGGCGCCACCTTCCTTGATGAACAGGGAAAGGAGAAGGTGATCGTGATGGGAACCTACGGGATCGGTGTGGGAAGGACCGTTGCTGCAGCTATTGAGCAGTCCTATGACGAAAATGGCATCATCTTCCCGATGCCCATCGCTCCCTTTCAGATTCTTCTTCTTCCCGTCAATCTTAAGATCGATCTCCTAAGAGAAACGGCAGACCAACTTTATCAGAACCTTTTGGAGAATGGGGTCGAAGTTCTTTACGATGATCGAGAAGAGACCCCCGGAGTAAAATTCAAAGATGGCGATCTCATCGGGATTCCCTTAAGGGTGACCTTGGGCGAGAAAAATTTAAAAAAGGGATTAGTGGAGATTAAAAAGAGGAGAACAGGAGAGATCGTTCTGGTAAAAAAGGAAGGGGTGATCCCTAAGATCAAGGAGATGATCGTTCAAGAAATGAGGGAGGTCACCCCGAACCTTTCCTGAATCACCCGGTCAAAACGTGGCCGGTAGATCAATTCAAATGTCTCTTCTTTCCCGGGGAAGAGGTTGCAAGCTGCCCGTTTCACATCCTCTACTACCTTCAGTGCCTCTTCGGGTGAAAGGACATCCTGTTGGATGGATCGGAGTGAAAAATCGACCAAAAACCGCAGGAAACGGATCTTTCGGTTCTCCTCTTTGGTCTCTTTCTCGTTCATCGGCCTTCTCTTGATTACACAGATTTTAAAAAATAATTACACAAATTTTCGCTATTTTCAATGCCTTTATAATCTGTGTAATCGTCTCATAATCCCTGCCTACCGGCAGGCAGGTATGTAATCAGAGATTGCTGTACTTTTTCAGAAATCTCAAAAATTATCCATTGACAGCCCATTCCAAATCTTTATATGATAGAGGCATCTATGAGCCCTGTCATGAATGATCCTAAAGATAAGATCGTCTTTGCTCTTGATGTGGAGCACTTCGGAGAAGCCCAGCATTGGGTGACTCGCCTCAAAGGCCATGTAGGAATATTTAAAGTAGGAAAACAGCTCTTTACTCATGCTGGCCCGAAGGTCATCGATATGATCCGGCAGAAGGGCCAAAAGGTCTTTCTCGATCTTAAATTTCATGATATTCCCAATACGGTAGCGAAGGCAGGAGAGGAGGCCACTAAGCTGAACGTGACCATGTTCAACCTCCATGCTTTAGGAGGATTTGAAATGATGCGTAAGACTGTGGAAGCTTCTAAGGCCATGGCTAAAAGTCTCGGTATTTCCAAACCCCTCATTTTGGCTGTCACCATTCTCACCAGTATGAATGAAGAGACTTTAAAAGAAGTCGGGGTCCAGGGCCCACTCATAGAAGAGGTCGGACGCCTCGCGTTGTTATCATTAAAGGCAGGAGTGGATGGAGTGGTAGCTTCTCCTCAGGAAATTGGAATCATTCGCCAAAAATGTGGAGCAAAATTTTTGATCGTTACTCCAGGCATCCGTCATCCTTCTGACAAAAAGGACGACCAAAAGAGGACTATGTCTCCGAAAGAGGCCATTACTGCAGGGGCTAACTACCTTGTGATCGGTCGACCCATTAAAGAGGCGAAAGATCCGCTCGAAGCCGTTCAGAAAATAATAGAAGATATCTCATAGAACTCAACCCTAAAGGGTTGAGTTACCAAACACCAATACCAGTAACTCAAAGCTTTAGCTTTGACTATCTAACCTATGACCCAACTCATTTACGGAATCCATCCTGTCCAAGAAGCCTTAAAATCACCCTACATTCAATTTCAAAAGATTCTGATCGGTAATCAAAGGTCTCATTTTTCTCTCCAAAGCATCATTGATCAAGCCACAAAAAGACAAGTTCCTATCACCTTTACGACAAAGGAAAACCTTCATCAGATGGCGAAGGGTGGTCTTCACCAAAATGTCATTGGACTCATCAAAGAAACTCCCTATGCCGATCTCGGAGGGATCCTTTCTCAATGGAGAAAGGAGGGAGTAAAAGCGCTTTTCCTCATCCTTGACTGCATCCAGGATCCACAAAATTTTGGATCACTCATTCGCACCGCTCTGGGGTGTGGAGTTCATGGAATGATCATTCCAAAAGATAGGGCAGTCGGGATCACCCCCTCTGTGGTCAAGGCATCTGCAGGGGCCTCTCTCCATCTGCCGATTGTCAGAGTAGTGAATATCGCAACCGCAATCGATGTCTTAAAAAAAGAGGGAATTTGGGTCTACGGTGCCTCAGGTGAGGCGAAAGATTTGATTTATAACTTCGATCTCAACATCGATTTGGCCATCGTCATCGGTGCGGAAGGGAAAGGAATCAGACCCTTGGTAAAGAAAAAGTGCGATCGTCTCTTTTCAATTCCGATGAAAGGACCCATCTCTTCCTTTAATGCCTCGGTCTCTGGAGGAATGATCCTTTATGAAGTAATGCGGCAACGTTCTCTTCATAATAATCCATCCCCTTCTGTGTAGGGAACGGTTTCAAACCGTTCCTTACGGGGGTCTAGAGAATTCGGAGAAGAAGAATGATCACTATCCAGAGACCTGGACAAGAACCATTAGAGATTGAATTCATCCTCATAGATTTTGAGGGAACTCTTGCTTCAGACCGGCGGGTTCACCCAAAGGCCAAAGATAAGATCAACCTTCTCTCCAAACGGACGAAAATCTACATCCTGACGAAAGAAGAAAAAGAGGTGGTGGAGGATCCCCTGAAAAAAGTTAAAGCAGAGATATTTCATTTAACGGAAGGAGAATCCTCTCAGCGAAAACTAGATTTATTGCATCAATTGGGGGCGACCAGGACCATTGCCATAGGAAATGGGGCGGACGATGCTCCGATGATTGAAGAAGCCGTTCTTGGTATCTGTGTCATTGGTAAGGAAGGAGCTTCTGCAGAAGCGATAAAGAAGGCGGATGTGGTAGTATTAAACATCCTGGATGCCCTTGACTTTTTATTGAAACCACTCCGTCAAAAAGCCACCCTGGGGGAAATGATCAATGCAAAATAGCCAATTAGCATTGCAAAGTTAACATTGTTTTTCATAATAGGTTAAATTTTTCATTGCTAAATTTGTAATGTTAATATTGCAATGGTTTTAGATCATGTTTCCTTATTATTTCATTCGATTCACCGGTCCATTACTTCTCATCCTGGTAGGATTAAAAATTCTCTCTGGATATGCCTTGGTCGGGAGGATGAATGAAATTCCCTGGCTTTCGGGACTTCATCAAAATCGAACCCTTGACCTCCTCCTCCTCTTTGTTTTCATCTTCCATGCCTTTTATGGACTTCGACTCTTTCTGATCGATTTAGGGATGATGAAACGAGAAAAAGCTCTATTCTGGGGCTTCACGGTACTTAGTATCGTGGCATTTATCTTTTCGTATTTCTATTTTTTCTGAAGATAATGTCAACCCTTAAGGGTTGAGTTACAGAGTTATAGACATGTAACTCAAGGCTTTAGCCTTGATTCATCACTTCCATGGAACTCATTTCTCACGATATTCTGGTGATCGGTGGAGGCTTAGCAGGTCTGAGGGCAGCTATTGAGGCCAAGAAAGCTGGCCGGGATGTAGCGATCCTTTCTAAGGTCCATCCTCTCCGGTCTCACTCCGTTGCTGCTCAAGGTGGAGTTAATGCCCCTTTGGGAAATGTTCCGGCTCATGTGAAAGATTCCTGGGAAAATCATGCTTTTGATACCATCAAGGGAAGCGACTATCTCGCCGATCAAGACGCTGTAGAGATTTTATGTCAGGAGAGTATTGATCGGGTGATTGAGATGGAGCATTGGGGAACCCTTTTCTCCCGAATGGAGGATGGTAAAATAGCCCAAAGGCCTTTTGGGGGAGCGGGTTTCCCTCGCACGTGTTATGCAGCCGATCGAACCGGTCACAACCTCCTCCATGTTCTTTATGAACAGGTCACCGGTCTTCGAATTCCTGTTTATGAGGAGTGGTATGCCCTATCTCTCATTGTTGATGAGGGAAGGTGCATCGGTATCTTCGGATTCCATTTCTTCGAAGGAAAGATCATTCCTATTCATGCGAAGGCTGTTCTGCTTGCAACAGGAGGTTATGGTCGAATCTATCTTCGATCAACCAATGCGGTGATCAATACCGGCAGTGGTTCTTATTTAGCCTACCAGGCAGGAGTTCCTCTCGAGGATATGGAATTTGTTCAATTTCATCCCACAAGCCTTTATGGGACAAATATCCTGATCACGGAAGCAGCCCGAGGAGAAGGAGGATATCTTTTCAATGCAAAAGGGAAACGTTTTATGGAACGCTATGCCCCTAACCTCTTGGAACTTGGTCCTCGAGATATCGTTGCCAGAGGGATTCAGACAGAGATCGACCAGGGTTACGGTTTTGAAGGAGGATATGTTTATCTCGATCTCCGACATTTGGGAAAAGAGAAGATCATGGATCGCCTCCCCGGTATCCGGCAAATCGCCATTGACTTTGCAGGAGTCGACCCTATCTTAGAACCCATTCCTGTTCAGCCGGCACAGCACTACTCCATGGGAGGGATCGCTACAAATCTGGATGGAGAGACATCTCTCCCTGGACTTTTTGCCGCAGGTGAGTGTGCCTGTGTCAGTGTTCATGGTGCCAACCGATTGGGTGGAAACTCCTTATTAGAAACCCTTGTCTTTGGTGTCCGAGCTGGCAGGAAAGCAACTCAAAAGGCGGAGAAGGAGAAACAAAGTTTCGACAAGGGAATCTTTCAAAAAAGATGGGAAGAGTTTCAATCGGACTTGGAAGAGGTTTTTGAAAGAAAAGAAGAGGAACCCTGTTTTCGCTTGAGGGATGAGATGAGAGCCCTCATGACTTCTCAGGCTGGAATCTTCCGAAAAGAGTCGGATCTTCGTACTGCGAAGGAAAGAGTGAAGGAGTTGAAGGAAAGACTGAAAAAAGTTGGGATCAAACAGAAAAGCCTCGCCTTCAATCACGAACTTGTTAAATTTTTGGAATTGGAAGGAATGCTCCAATTGGCAGAAGTGATCGTTGAGGGAGCCTTTGGCCGAAAGGAGAGCCGCGGTTCCCATTTCCGGCTGGATTATCCTGATCGAGACGATAAACATTGGCTTCGTCACACCCTCGCCTTTAAAACAGTGGATGGACCGAGGCTGGAGTATAAAGATGTGACCATCACAAAGTTTCCCCCGGGAAAGAGAACGTATTAATATAAAAATGAAGCTCAAAGTTCAAAGCTCCCCTCACCCCATCCCTCTCCCCCAAGGGGAGAGGGGAAGGGTGAGGGGAAGGATCTATTGAATGAAGTCCAAAGTTTTAACTTTAAGAATTAAGCGTTTCCAAAAAGAAAAAGATCCACCTCAATGGATTGAAACCTTCCATGTAGAGCCCAAGAAGGGTATGAATCTCTTGGAAGCCTTGTTACGAATTCAAGATGAGCAGGATGGAACTCTTTCTTTTCGCTATTCTTGCCGGGGTGCGGTTTGTGGTTCTTGCGCGATGAGGGTCAATGGTAAATTAGTGTTGGCATGTCGAACCCATGTCGAGGATCTAATGGATAAGCCCACTTTCATTGAGCCCCTTCCCTACTTTCCTGTGATCCGAGACCTCATTGTCGACATGTCTATTTTTTTTGACCATTATCAAAAAATAGAGCCTTATCTCCATGGGAAACCTGTTTCACACCATTTGGAATATACCATGAAGGAGGATGAGAGGAAGGAGATCGATCCCTACATTCAGTGCATCCTCTGTGGAATCTGCTTTGGAGCTTGCCCTGCTTTCATAAGGGATTCTCAGTTCCTGGGACCCGCTATGTTGGCAAAAGCTTATCGCTTTTTCGCTGATTCCAGGGATTGTAGAGTTAAGGAAATCCTCGACGGTCTGGATGATCAGAAGGGGGTATGGGGTTGCAATACCGTCTTTCAATGCGTAAAGGTCTGTCCAAAAGAGGTTCCTCCTACTCACGCCATCGTAAAGATGAGAGGAAAGATCTTGAGACATAGACTGACTTCTCTGATTTCACGATTTTTGTCGCTGTCACACCGCGTCGGATGAATGAAATAGGATTTGTCCCTAATTGTTTCCTTTTTGAATGATCCGGAAAGTTTCTTCGTAGATGCGTTCTCGTGGACCTATGGCAATAAGTTCAATCTGTTCAGGTTCCTTAATCCTATAGATAATCCTGAAAGAACTCACTCGAAAACTTCTCAATCCGGAAAGTTCATCCATGAGGGCTTTACCTAAGTGGGGTTCAGATAGAATCATTTTTAGAGAGGCTTTAATCTTCCTTTTCAAGGAAGGATGCATTTTTTTAATAAGCTCTCGAATATCCTTTGGAACGATCAGTCTAACCATGCTCTACCCGATCTCAAAAGCAACTATCGAAACAATTCCTCGAGTGTATAAAGCTTCGCTTTCCTCATTTTCAGGGCCCTGAGCCCCTTCTTAATCTCCTTCATCAGGGCCAAATCAGATCGAATGGCAATTGTCTCTTTCAGGCTTTCGAACTCTTCCGGGCTTACTAAAACAGCCGCGGGGCGACCATTTTTTGTAATGACAATCTCTTCATCCGTCGTATTAACCGTATCGATCAATCCGCTCAGCTTCATCTTTGCCTCGGAGACAGATAAGACTTTCATGCTTTGACCTCCTTTCTGGTTGACCAGAATTCAGTCTATTCTAACAAAAAGGACTAATATTGTCAAAAACTTTATTGTTAAAGCTATTAACAAATCGAAGGAATCCCTATTTTTCAATTCCGTACTCCGCATTCCGCATCTAAATGCAGCCAACTTTTTTATGGATGACCCCAGGAGCCATCCCTGAATCAAATTCTTCTTCTCCGATATCTTATTTCCCTCTCGCGAACAGCGTGGACAGACTCCGCCTTCAAAAACTCATCTATGGAAATGACCACCCCTGGGAACTTCTCATGGAGCTCCCGGTCCTCGGTCACGCATGGGATTCCCATTTCCATGGCCAGCGCAATAAACTGTCCGTCGTAGGCGGTGATTCCATATTTTGCGACGAGATCAAGCACCTTGCCCGCGGAAGGTTCACATTCGTTATCTATGAGGATATCAAACACCCTTTGCCAAACGTTCAAAGCCTGCTCTTGCGTGATCTGTTTGGCCTTGATCGCTGTCGCGAGGATGTTCTGAAACTCGTATCGCCACAGGATATTCAAAGGGACGTTGTTGAATCCTTCCACTTATTTTTTGAATAATAAAATATCCGTTCCCCTCACCTTTCAATTTTTTCTGGAGTCACTTACCAACATCCCGCAAAGAGCATGGAGCATAGCGTAGATACTGAATCATAAAACATAAACCGTAAGTCGGAAGGGACGAAAAACGAAAACTCATCACCATCCCAACAGATACTTTAAGAGTAAGCCGCCGAAAAAGGCTATAGCGATGCTGGTCAAAGTTCCAATCAAATAATATTCTGCGAAATGAGTCCCTTCTTTCATTTCAGGAAAGCGGGCAATGGATTTAGCGGCAAAGATATATCCGATAAATTCCATCTTGCCAAAGAGCACAGCTGTCAAGACCAAACTCCTTTCTATTATTCCGATATACCGTCCTGCTCTCTCAATCCCAGGCCTTTTCTCTAAATTCAAACCTACCAAGAACCCTTTGCACAAGATTCCTGTGAAGAAGCCTCCTCCGAATACAATCAGAACAAAGAGGGAAATGAACAGAAATACAGCAGGGTTTGACCAATAGGTAGATAAGACATCAACCCATGCATGGAAGTATTCCTTTTCCAGATAAAAGACGATAACCCCGATTCCCAGCACATGAATTACCTGATCTCCCAGAAAGTAGCCCCAATGACTCTTCCCAGCACGTTTTTGGATCAGATTTTTAAAATAATCAACAAAAACATGAAATAATGCCAGGAATACAAGAGCGATGATTGTCTGATAAGAAAAGGTTGGCAAAAGGATGAGAATGGCAAGCAGAAAAAAGATAAGGCTGTGAATTAAAAGAACCGTGACCTTCCCATTTGTTTTCAGCCAAATGGTCAGGTTGTAAAACAAAATCTGTAAGCACGTGGGCAAGGAGAATCTTCCAGAAGATCATGATCATCCTCAATCCCTATTGCACCCTTTTAGGGGTGAAATTGCCCATTACACCCTTTTAAAGGTGTGAGGTTAAGACCTTCTCAACAAATTCAATCCCCTGACTGAATTCATCCCAATTGGCTGCTCTTAATCGTTTCTGGACGTTCTGATAAGCAACTCCTAATTTGTTTGCAATTTCCTCATAAGTGGACAACACCAGTCTCCAGCGTATAGCCTCCCATTGGGCCTGAGTCCACTTTTCTTCCAGGAGATCCTGGTACGTGAGAATCATATCGAGGGTTTCGTCAAGGTTAGTATCTCCAGTTACAATCTTAGTCCGCCTCTTCCCTTTATATTTGTGATCTCGGAAGAAATTGACACCATGCCTAGAACGGTGAAAAGCCTTACCATCTTGGGAATAGGAATCTTTCTTATTTTCGACAGCAATTTCGCCGATGCCAATGGAGGAACGGAAGTTGACCATTGACGGAAAATCTGCAAGAGCAACCAATGCCCGATAAAAAACCGTTAACTCATAAGCTTTTTCAACTCTTGATAAGACAAACTGGAATTCGTCACCCACGGTAACATTAAAAGAGGTAGGGGTGTGAATGGCGTTTTTGTAAGTCTTGGAGACCGTCGTGAATTCTTTCTTCAGGATTGTATCGATTTTTCTTCTTTGCTCCGTGGAGTATCTCTGTGAACGAACTATGTCACATGTCACAACCGCTACGATTCTTTCCATTATATAGTCTCCATTTACACCTCAAATAGGGTGTATCTATGTTTTACACCTTATATAGGGTGTATCCTTTTGTCAAGCATTATTGTTCCCATTCCTTCATTTTTTTCCGCAAGCAAAAAAATCATGGGGCAAAGAGCAGAGTGCATAGCGTAAGTTTATGACCATAAAGTGTAGCGCGAAAAAACAAAGCCTATTCCCTTCTGAGAATAGGCTTTGTTTTCACCCTCAAACCTCCATAATCCCTCTTCAGCAATTGCAGGATGCATCTGCCTCCGGCAGAAAGGAATTGCAGACTGAAAGCCCTGAATATGGAGTTTACCTTTTGGCAATTTATCTTAATATATCAAAAAACCAACAAAATATTAAGCAAATTTCTTGCCAATGGAGGAATTTGCTAACGAGTGAAAACCAAAAGGTTATTTGGAACCCCCTCACCCCCACCCTCTCCCTCCAGGGGAGAGGGGAAAAATAACTGGGGAACCGCCCAGAGGGCCACACCTTCATATGAGGTGAAAGGAGAAGCACACGCCGAGTTATTCCCTTCCGGAAAAATCTCGAAAAAGGGCTGAGGAGGATCGAGATCTTAACCGTAAATTTTCTTAAGGAGCCAGGCCATGTTCTGACCGAGGGTGCTCATGATCTGGATGCCTTCAGCATCATCTTTTACTTCCCCGGGATTTCGACCGAACCCCATATTCCAATAGTTGGAACCAGGGATGATCATCTGGTTGATCAGGAAAAAATAGTTGATCGAGCTAAGAACATGGGTGGAACCGGCGCGACGGACGGCGATGACTGCTGCTCCCACCTTGCGAGTGAACAGACCTCCATTGGACCGGGATACGATTGAGCTCCGCTCGATGAGGGCCTTCATATTGGCCGACATGTCCGCAATGTAAGTGGGAGAACCCAGGAGGATCCCCTGGGCTTGCTGCATCTTAGCGATATATGTGTTGACCTGATCTTTTACGACTGCACATTTCTGATCCTTATTTTCGGCACATCGGTAGCAAGCGATACAACCGGATAGAGTTTCGCCAGCTAACTGGATCAGCTCCGTCTCGATCCTCTCTTTTTTCAGTTCATCCAGCACCAGATTCAAAAGGATGGCCGTGTTACCATCTTTACGTCCACTACCGTTAAACGCCACAACCTTCATCATTCTTTTCCCCCTTCTTCTGTATTTATATTAAACCAAAAATTCATCGCGCCCCCCATCCTTCCCCTCTCCTGCCTTGAAGAAAAAGAAAGAGTCGAGGATTAGGAACGGTAGGAAGCGTTGATCTTCACATAATCAATGGAGAGATCTGTGGTGAAAACTGAGAATTGGCTTTTCCCCTGGTGGAGGTCAATGGTCACTCTAAAGGATTTCTTCTTGAGAATCTGACTGGCTCGTTCTTCCACTCGAAGCCCTGTTCCCATTCCGTTTTTCACGATAGGAACCTTATCAAAGGAGACATCGATTCGATTGGGATTGATTTGGGAACCTGAATGGCCCAAGGCACAGAGGATTCTTCCCCAATTGGCATCCTGTCCAAAGAAGGCGGTCTTCACCAATGGGGAGTGAGCAACAGCATAAGCCGCCTGTTTGGCATCCTCTTTGTCCCTTGCCCCCTGGATCAGAATTTCGATGAATTTCGTTGCTCCCTCTCCATCTTTCACTAAACTCTTGGCCAAATTCTGACAAACTTCTGAAAGCATAGATTGAAATTTCACTCCATCTCGATCCATTCGATTCAAAGAGGGATGGCCAGCTTTCCCATTGGCTAAAAGCAGCACCGTATCATTGGTGCTTGTCTCACCATCCACGGTAATACGATGGTAGGAGACCTCTGCGGCCTTCTCCAGCATCCTCTGAAGGAAAGGGGATTTTATTTGAGCATTCGTGACAAGAAAGGAGAGCATTGTTGCAAGATTTGGGCGAATCAT
>Ga0315285_10008168_pt1 | contig 10740 bp, 5 predicted proteins | sample YL17G09_36_MG_FD_203698 | JGI IMG/M metagenome (GOLD analysis project Ga0315285, IMG submission 203698) | Sediment microbial communities from Yellowstone Lake, YNP, Wyoming, USA - YL17G09_36 | ecosystem: Environmental > Aquatic > Freshwater > Lake > Sediment | place: USA: Wyoming | collected... | reverse complement strand
CAGCCTTTTTCATTTTCACCGGAAAAAAAACCAAAACAACGAGTTTTCATCGTGATGATGATGATGCAATAACAAATGAGAGATAATCGACCTTTCTGAAAAGAAGAAGTGAGAGGAGCGCGGGTGAAAGAAGAGCGCGGGTTTGAGAGAGAGCAGAGTTAGGAGGCTGTCTCCTTCGTTTTTTTCACTCTTCGTTTTTTTTTCAAAGAGCCATCGCTCTTCCTTCTTTCTTTCTTTCTTTCTGTCCTTCCTCCTCCTCTCTTCCACCTTGTGCGCCATCATGGCCGGCGCGGCGCCTGCCGCTGCTGCGGCTGCGACCGCCTCCGAGCACACCAGAGGCACGCTCGTGTGGGTGCGGCCGGCGGCGGCAGCGGGGAAGACGACCGCGAGTGCCGACGCCGAGGAGTGGGTCAAGGCGACCGTCGCCCGCGTCCTCGCCGGAGGGGCCACGCTCGAGGTCGTGCTCGAGGGTTCCTCTAATGAGGAGGAGTCGACGACGACGATCAGCGTCCCTGCTGCCGACGCGCCGCTGCAGAATCCCGTCTCGAGGCTTGGCGTGGAGGTAAGGAGAGAGAGACTGGAGGGCGATGGAATCGGGCGAGCGACGCCAAGGCGAAGTAGCAACGAAGCAAGGCGCGCCTTTTTCTCACTCGAAAGGCGGGAGAGGCCTTTGGCTGCTTTTAAGCTCGTTTCGCTCCTATGGGCGGCGTGAGACGGAGCAATCTTCAGCCTCTGGTTGATTGATAAGAAGATAGAAGCAGCAGAGGACGGAGGGAGAGAGGCAACGCGTTGTTGACTCCATCGTTCTCATCACGGTCGCCGATGATTGATTTTCCCTCTTTTCCCTTGCTTTGGCGCCTCTCACGTGCTCTCGGATGTCGTTCGAGCCCGCGCCAACGCGGCACCGTAGAAGCTCTCTGCGAGTGCGAGCGCGCAGATGAGCCCGAGACAGGCCGCTGCAGGGAAAGAGGAGGAGATGCTTTTTCGTTTTTCGTTCTCGCTCGCTTCTTCTTCGACCTCAAACCTCTTCCCTCTCTCTCTCTCCCTCTCTCTCTCCCGTCTCTTTCCCCCCCGCCCCCCTCCCTCCAGGACATGACCACCCTCCCGCACCTCAACGAGCCGGGCGTCCTCCACAACCTGCGAACGCGCTACGCCACGGACGCCATCTACACCTACACGGGCTCGATCCTCATCGCCGTCAACCCGTTTGCCCGCCTGCCGGCCCTCTACGGGAAGCACATGATGGAGCAGTACCGGGGAACGCGCCTGGGGGAGCTGAGCCCGCACGTGTACGCGGTGGCGGACGCGGCGTACAGGGCGATGAGGAGCGACGCGCCCGGAGGAGGCGGAGGCGGCGGTGGTGGTGAAAACGGCGGAAGCAAACGTCGCCGGCAGCGCAACCAGTCGATCCTGGTCTCGGGCGAGTCGGGCGCGGGGAAGACCGAGACGGCCAAGCTGATAATGCAGTACCTGGCCTGGGTCGGGGACGAGGCGGCGGCGGCGGCAGCGGCAGACGGGGGAGGAGAGGGCCCGGCAGCGGCCGCCGCGCCGCCCTCCTCGCCCCGCGGCGGCTCGCCGCCGCCGCCGCCGGGCGTCGAGCAGCAGGTCCTCGAGTCCAACCCGCTCCTCGAGGCCTTCGGCAACGCCAAGACCGTCCGGAACGACAACTCCTCCCGCTTCGGCAAGTTCGTCGAAATTCAGTTCTCGGCCGCGGGGCGCATCTCGGGGGCCGCGGTGCGCACCTACCTGCTCGAGCGCTCGCGCGTCGTCGGCACCAACGACCCCGAGAGGAACTTCCACGTCTTTTACCAGCTCTGCGCCGGGGCTTCCGCACGGGAGCGCGAGCTTCTGCGGCTCCCTCTGGAATCCGAAAGCGGCGCGGCGGCGAGGTCGTTCGCGTATCTCAGCAGGTCGAGCTGCGTCGACCTCGAGGGCGTCGACAACGCCGAGGAGTGGGCGCGCACGCGGAGGGCGATGGAGCTGGTCGGCATCAGCAGGGAGGACTCGGACGCCGCGGCCAAGGTCGTCGCCGCCGTGCTGCACCTGGGGAACGTCGCGCTGGATCCCGTGGGCGACGGAGAGAGCTGCGCGCCCTGTTCCACGGACGGAGGCAAGGCCGCGGCGGCCCTGGAGGCTGCCGCCCTTCTGCTGTCTGTCGACGCCGACGCGCTGCTCAAGGCCCTGACGACCCGCACCAGGCAGACCCCCGAGGGCGCCATCGTGTCCCCGCTCGACGCCGCCGCGGCCGGCGACAACCGCGACGCGCTGGCAAAGACGCTCTACAGCCGCCTGTTCGACTGGCTGGTCTCGCGGGTCAACGGCGCGATCGGGCAGGACCCAGAAGCGGCATCGTCGATCGGCGTGCTGGACATTTACGGTGAGAGGGAGATATATTTTTCTGTTTCTTCTTTCTTTTCTCTTCTTTCCTCGAGGGCCAAACCCAAACGAGAATCTCTCACGCAATCAACACTACTCTCTCCCCCCCCCCAAAAAAAAAAAAAACTTCTCAGGTTTCGAGCAGTTCGCCGTCAACGACTTTGAGCAGTTCTGCATCAATCTCGCCAACGAGAAGCTCCAACAGCACTTCAACGCGCATGTTTTCAAGCAAGAACAGGCCGAGTACGTGCGAGAGGGGATCGACTGGAGCTACATCGAGTTCGTCGACAACCAGGACGTGCTGGATCTCGTGGAGAAGAGGCCCGGCGGCGTGATCGACGCGCTCGACGAGGCGTGCCGCTTCCCGCGCGCGACGGCGGCCGACTTTGTCGACAAGCTGTGCTCCTCCAAAGTCGTCAGCGACTCGCCGCGATTCGCGCGCGCTCGCAGGCTCCCCAACGGGTTCACGGTGGAGCACTACGCGGGGGCCGTAACCTACACCGCGGACCACTTCCTGGGCAAAAACCGCGACTTTGTCGTGGCCGAGCATGAGCAGCTCGTCCAGGCCTCGGCCGACGCGTTTGTCGCGGCGCTGTTCCCCAAGAGCAGCGGCGAAGGAGAAGAGGGCAGCGGCACCGCGTCGCGCTCTTCGTACCGCTTCTCGTCCGTCGCGTCGAGGTTCAAGGCCCAGCTCGCGGACCTCATGGCGGCCCTCGCAGAGATGGAGCCGCATTATGTCCGATGCGTGAAACCCAACGGCCTCAACTCCCCCGCGCTCTTCGAGCCGGCGCCCGTCTTGCACCAGCTGCGCTGCGGCGGCGTGCTCGAGGCGGTGCGCATCTCGTGTGCGGGGTTCCCGGCAAAAGTGCCGTACGCCGACTTTGTCGACCACTTCTGGGCGCTGGCTCCCAGCGGGGCCGCGGCCGCTGCCGCTGCTGCCGCGACGGCTTCGACGGACGACGACGTCGACGCCGCGGCGGCGAGGGCCATCGTCTCCGCCGCCGGGCTCTCTTCCTCCTCCCAGGCAGGGAAGACAAAGGTCTTTCTGCGCGCCGGCGGCATGGCGAGGCTCGAGAGGCTCCGCACGGACGCGCTCCACGCCGCCGCCGTGACCCTGCAGAGGCACGCCAGGGGCTTCGTCGCCCGTCGCAGGGCCGCCCGCGCCCGCACCGCGGTCGTCGTCCTGCAAGCCTGCGCCCGCGGCTTCCTGGCCCGCCGCGCCACGCGCGAGCTCCGCGCAGCCACGGCCGCCACGAGGATCCAGGCCGCCTGGAGGGCCCACGCCGCCCGCGAGCGCTTCCTCGAGGCCAGGCGCGCCGCGGTCGTCGTCCAGGCCCACTGGCGCGGGCGAGCCGCCCGCCTCGCGACGCGCGACGTCCGCGCTTGGAGGGCTGCCGTCGCGATCCAGTCGGCCTGGCGCCGCGCGCAAGCCAGGCGCAACCTGCTGCGGTGGCGGCGCGCGGCGCTCGCGGCCCAGTGCGCCTGGCGGTGCAAGGTCGCCCGGCGGGCGCTGCGCTCGAAGCGCGCCGAGGCCAGGGACACGGGCAAGCTCGTCGCCGACAAGGCGAACGCGGAGGCCAGGCTGGCGGAGACGGCCAAGATCCTGGAGCAGGTGACGAAGCAGCGCAACGAGATGAAGTCGGTGCTGAAAGAGGAGAAGCTCGCGAGGGAGCAGGCTGTGGCGGCCGCCAAGGAAGCGCAGCAGGCGCTGGCGGCCGCGACGGCGCGGGCGGCGAGGGACGCCGAGGCCGCGTCGGAGGCTGCGGCCTCGGAGCTCGCCGCGCTGCGCGACGCCGTCGAGCAGGCGAGAGCGGAAGCCGAGGGCGCCCGCGCCGCCGCCGCCGCGGCCCGCGCCGCCGCTGCCGCCGAGGCCATCTCCGCGGCGCAGAGGGTCGCCGCGGCCGAACGCTCCGCGGCCGAGGCGGCGGCGGCGGCCAAGGCGGCCGAGGGAGACCTGAAGAACAGGCTCGCCAACGCCGTCAGGCAGCGCGACACGGCGCGCGAGGAGGCCCTGGTGGCTTCCGAGAAGCTCGCGAAGCTCGAGGAGGACGTGGCGAGCGGCGCCGTCGCTATCGCTGCCAGGGGAGGTGCCGCCGCCGCTGCCGCCGCCGCTGCGGGAGGGGCAGCGGGAGCCCTCGTTGCGGGCGGCGCCTCGTTCGCCGGAGGAGCAGGGAGGGCGCTCGCCCCGATGGTGGCCGGCGCGACCGCGACGCTCTCGGAGGTCGACCGGCGGCAGCGCGAGCTCTACACCAAGCAGCAGCTCCTCCTCCGCGAGCAGCGCACGGCCGACCAGGAGAAGCTCCTGGCGGCCCTGGCCTCGGCCTCGGACCTGGGCTTCGCGCCCGTCCCCGGCGGCGGCCCGGGGGCCGGAGGCGGCGGCGGCGGCGCCCCCCTCGCGGCAGTGCTCGTCTTCCGCTGCTGCCTGCAGTGGCGCGCGTTCGGCGCGGACCGCACGTCGCTCTTCGACCGGCTCATCGGCGCGATGGGCGCGCAGATCGAGCGCCGACAGGACGACAACGCCGCGCTGGCGCACTGGCTGGCGACGACGGTCACGCTGCTGCACCTCCTGCAGCGCAACATCAAGCCGGCGAGCGGCGGCGGGGCGTACTCCTCGAGGAACAGGGCGAACGGGGGCGGCGGCGGTGGCGCGCTCGGAGGGTCGTCGGCGTCGTCGCCCGCGTCGCGCTCGTTCTTCGGGTCTCGCGGGGGCGCTTTCTCCTCGTTCTTCAGCCGCGCCGCCGGCGTCGCCACGGGCGGGGCGGGCTCGCCGATGGGAGGCGGCGGCGGGGGAGGAGGCGGCTCCGGCAACGGAGGCGGAGGCGCCCCCTCCCCCGACGGGAGGGGCCCGCCCTCGGCCCTCGACGCCTCGATCCACGCAGGCACCGCGGGCGCGCTGCGCCCCGTCGAGGCCAAGTACCCGGCCCTGCTCTTCAAGCAGCAGCTCGACGCGTTCGTGCAGAAGATCTTTCCGCTGCTGCGCGACAACGTCAAGAAGGAGGTCGCGCCGCAGCTGGCCGCGTGCGTGCACGCGCCGAGGGCCGGGCCTGGGACGCGCAGGAGGGCGGCGGCGGCCGCCGCGGCCGCGGCCGCCGTCGCGGCGCCGGGAGCGGCGGCGAGCGCTGCCGCTGCCGACGCTCCCCCCGCCTCTTCTACCGCCGCCGCCTCCTCCTCCCTCTCCCCCCACTGGGGCGCCGTCCTCGGCGCCTTCGACCGCACGCTGCTCACGCTGCAGCGCGCGCACGTCCCGCGCTTCCTGTCGCGCGCGCTCTTCCGGCAGCTCGCCGCGTTTGTCAACGTGCAGCTCTTCAACCAGCTGCTGCTGCGCCGCGAGTGCTGCTCGTTCTCCAACGGGGAGTACGTCAAGACGGGCCTGGCCGAGGTCGAGGCCTGGGTGACCGCGAGGGCGAGCGAGGTTGAGGGAGAGGCCGGGGGGCCGTATTCCTCCCCCGGCGGCGGAGCTGCCGCAGCGGCCGGCGGACCTCCCTCCTCCTGCGACCGCGGCCCGTGGGTCTCGGCCGACGCGTGGGAGGCGCTGCGGCCGATCCGCCAGGCGGTGACCTTCCTCGTCATCCACCAGAAGCACCGCAAGTCGCTCGACGAGATCACGACCGAGCTCTGCCCGGGGCTCAGCGTGCAGCAGCTGTACCGCATCTCGACGATGTACTGGGACGACAGGTACGGGACGGAGACGGTCTCGGCCGAGGTGCTCGCGGCGATGAAGAGCGCGATGATGGTCGGGGGAGGGGCCGGCGCGCTCGCGGCGGGGAGCCAGCCGTCAAGCGACTCCGCCGCCGCCGCCGCCGCCGCCGCGGCGGCGCACTCCTTCCTGCTGGACGACGACTCGTCGATCCCGTTCACGGCCGAGGACGTCGCCAGCCGCGTCGACGACGCCGGGCTCTACGGCGAGCTGCCCGTGCCGGCGTGCCTCGCCGACGGCGGCTCGTTCGACTTTCTGCGGCGGGACCTGAGGAGGGGCCCGAGCTCGGCGTCGGCGGCGAGCAGCGGCGGAGCAGGAGCTGGTGCCGGTCCCATGGTGACTCCGCCGGGGCTGCCCCGCGCCGGAGGAGTAGGAGGAGGAGGGGCCGGGGCGGGAGGGGCAGCAACGGGGCCCTCCCCGCTCGGATTGGGAGGCCTTCCGTCGCCGCCTCGGCCACAGCGGCTCCCTTGATGATTTGTTTCTCCTTGGTGCCGTGCTCTCTCTCTCTCTCTCTCTCCCCCACCCCACACAAACTTTTCCCCCTCTTCCCTTGAAAGTGTTTTCTTGTTTTTTCCTATCCGTTCAGAAAGAGAGAGTTCAATTGTTTGGAGAGAGAAAAGAGAGAGAGAGAGAGAGAGACTAAAAATGAAAAACGAAACGGTGATGATAAAAAAGGCAACTTTCTCTCTATTTTTTGAATTTCATCTCTCTCTTCTTCTTCTTCTTCTTCTTCTTCACATCGGCGACAGCAGCTGCGCCAGGCTCGGCCTGGGCTCCGTGTACAGCATGCCCAGGACGAGGATGGTCGGGATGAAGCCGTAGTGGACGATCGGCTGAACAGCGAGTTTTTTTTTTTTTGGAAGAGGTTGAGGTTGAGAAGGGAAAAAAAAACGTCGAACGACGGGCGCCGACGTCGTTGAGTGCGCATCCGCTCTCGTTTTCGAGCTCGTTTTCCCCTCTTGTTAATCGTGTCCATTCCCTCAGAGCGAAACATGCATCGAGCTCTTGCTGCGCCCCGGAAGAGAAAAAGAAAAAGAAGGAAGCAGTGGAGAGAGAGAGAGAAGCGAAAAAGTCTATGGTGAAGGTGCCATCAAACGTCGACGCTCCTCTTTTTCTTCTCTTTCGTGCTGTTCATCTCTTTTCCTCACCTTGCCGTACTCGACGACCTTGTCGACGGCCTTGGCGATCGCGGCCTCCACGTCTCCGACGGTGATGGTCATTGTTTGGCTTTCGAGAGAGGGAGAGGAATGGGAACCAAGAGAGAGAGAGGGAAAAAGAGAAAAAGTGGAAAATCGTCCTTCTCTCCTCTCTCTTTCGGCTCTCTCGTTTCACTATTGAAAAGTCGACTCGGTATGCTGATGTCACCGTCCTCGCCCTCCGCCTCCTCGGCGTCTGAGGACGACTCGTCCCCCCGCAAGCGCCGCGCCCCCTCGGCCAGGGTCGCGGCGGCCGCGGCCTCTGCCGCGGCGGCCTTTGGCGGCGCTGGCGCCGGTGGTGGAGCAGCAGGCCAGGCGACTTCTCCGTCGCCCAATCGACGGATGCCTCTTCCCGCCAGTCTGCCCCCTCCTCCGCCGCCGCTCGACGGCATCCGACAGTTCGCGACATTCAGCTCCGCGACCGAGGCGACCCCACAGTTTGCCCGCGAGCTCGGGGAGGCCCTGAGCCGCGCGACGTGGGCCAGCGAGGGCGGCGAGCCTGCAGACGTCGCCGCGGTGGTCCCGGCCGCGACGGCGGTGTCGATCCTGGAGGCTCTCGCGGAGAGGCTGGCGGCTGACGCGACGGTGATCGACGTGAGTTTGTGACTTTTTGCTGATGATGAGCGAGCCGAGAGATCAACGACAGGGAGAAAGAGAGAAAGAGAGAGAGAGAAAGCGCGCGAGAGAGAAAGCGGATGAATCGACGGAAAACCGCCGAGCGGCAGAAACAAAAAAGCCCGCCAAAAAAGAACATCGACGTCGAAAAAATATCTCAAAACCCTCTTCGACTCTCCAAAACTCGAAAACTCGAAAACGCAGGTCGAGCCCCCGAGCCACGCGCGGGTCGTCGTCGTCGGCGACACGCACGGGCACTTTCACGATGTGCTGGCGATGTGAGTTTTGGATGGAGAAGAGAGAGAAGGAGAGAGAAGGAGAGAGAAGGAGAAGGAGAAGGAAGAGAGGACGAGTTTCCTCGGAGTTGCCGAAAAAAACTCATTTAAAAAAAAAAAAAAAAAAAAAAAAGGCTCGAGCTCGTCGGCGAGCCCTCCGCGGACACCCGCTACGTCTTCAACGGCGACTTCGTCGACCGAGGCGCGTGGGGCCTCGAGACGCTGCTGCTGCTGGCGGCGTGGAGGCTCGCGACGGGGGCGGGGAGCGCCGTGGCGGCGAGGGAGGGCGGAGGAGGAGCAGGAGGAGGATCGAGGGGGAGGGAAAAGGCAGCTGTCGCTGGCAGCAGCAAAGCGGCGGCCACCGCCGCCGACGCCGCCGGCGCGGCAACGACGACCTCCCCACCTCCCCCTCCTCCTCCCCGACAGCGCCGCGACCGCGGCGGCTGCCTCACCCTGCTCCGTGGCAATCACGAGTCAGCCACATGCACCTTAGTCTACGGCTTCCGCGCCGAGCTCGAGGCCAAGTACGGCGTGAAAGCCGGAAACGTGGTCTACAAGGCGGCGAGGCGCGCGTTTGCGCGGCTGCCGCTCGCGGCGTGCATCGGCGGGGCGACGCTGGTGTTGCACGGGGGGCTGTTCCGCGCGCCGCCGAGCGCGCTCGGCGGCGGCGGCGGGTCCAAGAGGAGGAAGCGCGGCGCCGGCAGGCACCGCAGCGGCGGCGGCAAAAGGGGCCCCTCTCCGGACGACAACGTCGTCGTCATCGGCTCGCTCGACGACCTGCGCGCCGCGTCCAAGGGCGGGCCCGACCCCTCCGGCCGCGGCGCCTCGGCCGTCGCCGCGGACGTCCTCTGGTCCGACCCGGCCCCGGACGACGGCCTCGAGCCCAACGACGCGCGCGGCGTCGGCGTCCTCTTCGGGCCCGACGTCACGCAGCAGTTCCTGAGGAAGAACGCGCTGCGGCTGCTGCTGCGCTCGCACGAGGGCCCCGACGCGCGCGACGGCCGCGACGGCATGGCGGGCGTGCTGGGCGGCTGGGCGCTTGATCACTCGGGCCCGCACGGGTCCCTCTACACGGTGTTTTCGGCCCCGTCGTACCCGATGTTCCAGGCCCCCGGGGACGACCCGTACGTGAACCTGGGCGCGGTCGCGGTGCTGACGTCCCCGGGCTTCTGCGAGCCCAACTTCGTGCAGTACGCCGCGGCGCCGCGCCCCGGGAGCGCCAGGCCTTTCTACGCGCTCAGCGACGCGCCGGACTCGGACGAGGACGTCCCCGTCGGGTTTGGAGACAACGGGATGAGCGACCTGAGCGGGTCCGAGGGAAGGATGACGGCCGGAGGAGGAGGGTATTCGTCGTCCGACGAGGAAGGAGACGAGGTCGAGACGGCGATGCTGCCTCTCGTCGCTCGGCCTCCGCCGCCGGCAGCAGTCGCCGTTTCCTCTTCTTCGCCGCCCCCGCAGCCGCCGCAGCGGCTCCGCTCCCTGGTGGCAAGAGGCCCGGGCGACTCATCGTCTGTGCTGCTCCCTTCTCCCCCGCCGCTCAGGACGACGCCGCTGAGACTCTCGAGTGCGAACAACAACGCTGCTGCGAACAGCGGCGCTCTGCCCCCTCCGTCGCCGCTCGCAGCCGCCGCGCCCGCTGCGGGGGGCCCGGCCGCCGCCGCTGGCGGCATCGCGGGCCTCAGAGAGCGCGCCGGCGCGCCCTCTCCCTCGCCCTCCATCTCCGTCGCGGCCCTGCCCCTGCCCCTGCGCATGCACATGCAGCACGTCCCGTCGTCGTCGCCGCCCAACCCGCGCCACACGCACGCGGGCCTCTCGGCGTCGGCGAGGAGATGGAGCTTCGGCGGCGGCGGCGGCGGCGGCGGCGGAGGCGGAGGAGAAGCGGCGGCGGCGCAGCAGCAGCGGCAGCAGCAGCGGCGGCCAGGGAGTCCCGGAGGAGCGAGGAGGAGCCCGAGAGCCGCCCCGGCGGCCGCCGCCGCCGGCGCCCCCGACGCCTTCGTCCCCCCGGGCTCGAGCCCCCTCGGCAGCAGCGGCGCTCCTGCGCTGCCGTCGCTCCCTTCGTCGCAGCAGAAAACTACTCCCCGAAGAGAAGCGCTCCTCTCCGCCGGCGCCGCGGTGGCGGCGGCGACGGTTGCCGCCGCTGCCGCTGCTCCTTCTGCTCTGCAGCAGCAGCAGCGCCCTCCCGTCAGCCCGCGCCTGGCAGCTGCTGCAGCGGCGGCGCAAGCGGCGCAGCAAGCGATGCCTGTTCCTCCTCCTGCGGGCTCCCGCTCGCCCGACGAAAACGCGACAACGGCGGCGGCGGCCGCGGGGGAAGGGCGGCAGGAGCTCTCGCTGTCGCTCTCTCCGAACGGGAAAGCTGCTGCTGCAGCTGCTGCTCCTTCTCCTTCCCCGCAGCGACAGCAGCAGCAGCAGCAGTCTCTGACCCTGCGCGCGTCTCCGGCGTCACCGAGGAGAGCTGCAGCTGCGGCCAACGGAAACAAACGATGACTTTTTAAAAATGTTTTTGTTTTTTTCTTTCTTTTTAGACTTTGGCCCCCCCAAACTCACAAATGTAAAAAGACACCGCCCGCTTTCTTTCCCTCCC
>Ga0315285_10008166_pt1 | contig 10740 bp, 12 predicted proteins | sample YL17G09_36_MG_FD_203698 | JGI IMG/M metagenome (GOLD analysis project Ga0315285, IMG submission 203698) | Sediment microbial communities from Yellowstone Lake, YNP, Wyoming, USA - YL17G09_36 | ecosystem: Environmental > Aquatic > Freshwater > Lake > Sediment | place: USA: Wyoming | collected... | reverse complement strand
AACGCTTGCAGCAGGGCCTTTCGGCCAAACCGCCATGGCGCGGGGCCAGTGTGGCTCGCTACACCTTCACTGTACGAGACTTTCACTCGCTACACCTTGCCGGCTTTCCCCGGCGCTGTCTCCTTTATGTCCCTTATGTCCCTTCACCGTCCCCTCACTGGAAGTCGGAGGCACACCTCCCGGCGTGTTATCATTAACCTGAAGTATGCATTGCGGCAATGACTGTGGGAATGCCCCGAATTCACGAACGGTTTAACCTCAGACTGACATGATAGAACTCGAACGCCCGCCCATACACGAGAAAGCCATCCTGGCCCGTCTCGTCCTGCCCAGCCACTCCGACGACGCGCGCGCGCGCGACGTCGAGGAGTCGCTCGAGGAACTGCGCCAGTTGGCATGGACCGCCGGCGCCGAAGTCGTGCGCACGTTTGTCCAGCACCGCGACCGGCCCGACCCCGCCACGCTCATCGGCATCGGGAAAGCCAACCAGATCAAGCTGGCCGTCGAAGAGACCGGGGCCGACATGGTCATTTTCGATTCCGATCTCGGCCCGGCGCAGGGCGTCAAGCTCGAGGATCTGGTGGGCGTCAAAGTAATCGACCGCACCCAACTCATCCTGGACATCTTCGCCCAGCGCGCGCAAACGAACGAAGGCAAGCACCAGGTCGAGCTCGCCCAGTTGAAATACATGCTGCCGCGGCTGGTCGGGCGCGGTTCCGTGATGCGCCAGCAGGGCGGCATCGGCGTCCGCGGGCCCGGCGAGCAGAAACTCGAAGTCGACCGCCGCATCATCCGCAAGCGCATCCAGCGGCTCGAGGTCGAGATCGAAAACATCCGCAAGAGCCGCCACGTCCAGCGGCGCAAACGCACCGAGGAAACCGTCGGCACCGTGGCGCTCGTCGGTTACACCAACGCCGGCAAAAGCTCGTTACTCAACGCCATTACGGGCGCCGACGTGTTTGTCGAGGATAAACTGTTCGCCACGCTCGACCCGCGCGCCCGCCGCTGCAACCTGCCCAGCGGCCGCGAGATTGTCTTGACAGACACCGTCGGCTTCATCCGCTCCCTCCCCCACTCGCTCGTTGCCGCGTTCCGCGCCACGCTCGAAGAAGTCGCCGAAGCCGACCTGCTCCTCGTGGTGGCCGATCTCGCCCACCCACACGTGAAAGACCACCTGGCCGCGGTGCAGACCGTGCTCGAAGAAATTCACGCCGGTGAGAAGCCGGTCATCAACGTGTTCAACAAGCTCGACATCGCGCCCGAAACCAGCCAAACCCGTCAATTATTGCACGGCCCCGGCACCCGCGTCGGCGTCTCGGCAAAGACCGGCGAAGGCCTGAACTCCCTGCTCGCAGAGATCGACCGGCAACTGTTTTCAAGCCGGCGCCGCGTTACGCTGCGGATTCCACAGGCCGACGGCGCCCTTATTGCGCGCGTGCATCAGTCCAGCCGCGTCCTGAACCAGAATTACGAAGACAACACCGTAGTCATCGAGGCCGAAATCGATCCCGCACTCGAAGGCGCCCTCGCCGACTTCATTCAGAAATAAATTGGGACGCCCCCCGGCTTTTGTGGGGGGTGTCCCGTTGTTGATCCGTCCGATCCGTCGGATCCGTCCGATCAGCCGTCCAGGCAGCCAGCTCAACTTCGCACTTCGCACTTCGCACTTTAAACCCGTTTCGGTTGCGGCTCCGCTGCCCCAAGTTTGTCCATGCCTGCTCCAATCTATACAATCTAAAGGACTGACAAGGAACCGCAACATGCCCAAAGAGCACCCACGAATCCGCGCCGCCGCGATTATCCTCAAGGACGACCAGATCCTTCTTGCGCGGCACGAAAAAGACGGTCGGTCATATTGGGTGCTGCCGGGCGGCGGTGTGGATTTCGGCGAAACCGTCGCCGAAGCGCTCGTGCGCGAGATTCGCGAGGAAGCCAACCTCGATATGCGCCTCGGCGAGCTCGTCATGCTCAACGACAGCATCCCGCCGGACCGACACCGCCACATCCTCAACCTCTACTTCCTCGCGGACATCACGGGCGGCGAGTTGCGCGCCGGCCAGAATGACAAACGCCTCCGCGGGATCGAGTTCATTAACGTCGACGACATCCCCAACATCACCCTGTATCCCGACATCCGCCAGCCCCTCTACAACGGCATTCGCAACGGCTTCCCGACCACGGGCCTTTATTTGGGCAACCTCTGGGAGGACATGCCCGCTCTCCCGAATAGCAGCGAGTAACCCGAGATGCGCGTCGCGTTCCTCAATCCGATGTTCGGCCGGGACTTCACCAAATCGGCCCGGTGGTTCGCGCGGTCGCGCGGCAGGGTCCAGCGCCACCCAGACTACCTGTGCACAGCCGCCGCCGTGATCGAAGCCGCCGGCCACGACATCTTCTTCCTCGACGCGCAGGCCAAAAACATGCCCACCACCGTCGCGCTGTCGCATGTGCGCGAGTTTCACTCCGACCTCGCCGTGTTCCTCGCCTCGACACCCTCAATCGATTCCGATATCGCCGCCGCCGCCGCCGTCAAACAAGCCACCGGCGCCACAACCGTTCTGGTCGGCTCTCATGTCTCTGCCGAGCCCGAAGACACGTTGCGCCGGGCCGGCAGCGCCGTCAACTCGCTCGATGCCGTGGCGCTCGGCGAATACGACTACACGCTGCGCGACCTCGCCAACGGCGTCGCGTTGCGCGACTGCCCCGGCGTCGCATGGCGCGACGGCGGCAACGTCACCGTCAACCCGCGCCGGCCGCTCATCGACGATCTCGACGCGCTCCCGTTGCCCGCATGGCAATACCTCGACATCACCGATTACCGCGACGCCGGGAAGCTGTTCCCGTTCCTCACGCTGATCAGCGGGCGGGGCTGTTACGGCCGCTGCACATTTTGCCAGCTTCCACAAGTCATGAATGGCCGGGGATACCGCGCGCGCAGCGTCGAGAATGTTGTTGCCGAGATCGAGCACGACTTGCGCCTGTTCCCCAACCTCAAAGAAATCATGTTCGAAGACGACACGTTCGTCACGCGCACCAACCGCGAACGGATAGCCCGCCTTTGCGAAGAATTGATCCGGCGAAAACTCAGAATTTCATGGAGCGCGAATGCTCGAGTGGATCTCAACGACCCCGAGATCCTGCACCTCATCAAACGCTCGGGCTGCCGGATGCTGTGCGCGGGGTTCGAGTTCGGCGATCAGGCCGTGCTCGACGCCGTCCACAAAGGCATCACGCTCGATGACATGTACGCGTTCGCCGAGAACACCCACCGCGCCGGAATCCGCGTACACGGGTGTTTCATGTTCGGCGGGCCCGGCGAGACACCCGAAACCGCGCGAAAAACCATCGACCTCGCATGCAAACTCAAGATCGACACAGCACAGTTCAGTGGCCTCGTCGCCTACCCCGGCACTGCCTACTACAACTGGGCCAGGGAAAACGGGTTCATCATCCCGACGGACTGGCGCGGCTGGGTGGACGAGAATTTCGAGCAGTGCGCCACGGTCCGTTGCCCCGATCTGTCCGTGGATCGGATCAACGCCCTCATCGACGAGGGCCTCAGAAAATTCTACCTCCGCCCCACCCAGTTCTGGCGGATGGCAAAGAACATCAAAACGCCCGCCGACCTCAAAGCCAAATTCCACGGACTGAAGAGCTTCCTGAATTACTTCTCGTCAAAGTAATCTGCCGTACTGGCTACGGCCGAAATCGCCGCAGTGTGAGCCCTTCAATTTTGCCGTAATGCTTTTCATTGCCGCTGCAAAGGATCTCCTGCCGTTCCACCCCAGCCGCCGCAATAAGGGCATCAAGCGGGGAAAGCCGCGTCTTCAGGGCGTACTGTTCGATGTACAATAATGCCCGGAAACTCATTTCTTCAGAAACTGGGATCACTTCGAAACGGGCAAGAAGCCTGCGAATCTCAGCCATCTCACGCTTGTCACGTGCTCCTTGCAGCAACTCCATCGCCGAAACCACCGACACCGACCGTACCCCGTCATTGTTCACGAGCGCCGCCGCCTTCTCGTTGCCGCGCAGCACCCAGATCAGCACATCCGTGTCAAAGATCACTGAAACGACCCTTCCTCATCTTGCGGATGTACGCACTTGGATCTTTCATCTCGCGGCGGTCCTTCCATAGGCCAAAAGCTGCAGTTTTTGTAACATCAAAGGGACGTTTCTCCTCGCTTTTTGGAATGATCAGCGCCACCTCCCGACCCCGCTTTGAAAGCGTTACTTTTTCCTGCCGTTCAATGGCTTCCAAAATTTTCCCCGGCTTCCGCCTGAGATCCAAAAATGTTGCTTTCATTGTGGTCACCTCCAAAACTGCACACTTAAAGTATACACTTCATCGGGCATGAAAACAAGGGCCCCTGCAAAAAGGCATGAGACAATTGCGAGCCTTGAGACGACCCTTCCTTTACCCCATACCCTAAACCCCGCAATCAGACTCCCCTTCTCACCGCCTCCGCCGGGACCTCCGCGGCAAGCCCTTTTACAATCCCCCACGAGTACGGCCAGATCACCACCCACCGCGCAATCCACCGCGGCGCCGCCATCCGCACGCTCCGAAACGAGGCCGTCAGATACGCCAGCGTCAGCGCCAGCGGCGCTACCGCCACTACCGCGCCAATCCGCACATCGAACGCCATCGCCGCCAGCCCCGCCGGCAGCATCGCCGCCAGCACCGGGATCGCCAGCGTGTACCACCACAACCCGCCTCGCCAGCCCGTAGCGCGCATCATCACCACAATATCCTTGCCCATCATCACGCTCTTGCGCCACAACGACCGCAGGCTGGTTTCGTAATGGTGGTTCGCCGCCACCCCTTCTTCGAACCAGATCTTGTACCCGGCGTCGCGCAGCGCCTTCGAGATGTACACGTCCTCGGCCGCGCTGTGCCGGGGCAGTTTCAGCCAGCCCCCCACCCGGCGCAACGCATCCGCCCGGAAATAGCTGTTGCCACCGATCACGCCATCGGTCTCGCCCGTGCGCCGCGTTTCCACCAAAAACCACATGTGGTGCAGCCAACTCGCCGCCGTGCGCGGGCCGACAGCCGGATGGCGTCCCGTGCCCGCCCCAACGTCCGGCCGGCTGTCCAACACGCTCTTGGCCAGCTCAACCCAACGCGGCGACAACACGCAATCCGCGTCCGTGAACGCCAGGTAGTCGGTCCGGCACGCATCGAGCACGGCGTTCCGCGCCTCATACAGGCCCGTCGCATGGCTCGCGATCACGCGCGCCCCATACGGCGCCGCGACCGCCGCCGTCGGATCGCTCACGTCGTCTACGGCCACAATCACCTCGTCCGGCGCCACCGTCTGCGCCCGGATGCTGGCAAGACATTCGCCGATGATGCTCTGCGCATTCCTGGCGCAAATCGCCAGCGTCAACGTAGCCATTCGGGGCCTCCTGCGGCGATTATAGCAGGGAAAAACGGGGACTGGCACGCCTTTTTCGGTGGTTTGAAAAAAGCGTGCCTGTCCCCGCTTTTCGCGTCCGCTTTTTCCGGCGGTTTGAAAAAAGCGTGTCTGTCCCCGCTTTTTGCGGCTGTCCCTGCCTTTTCGCGGACCATCATTTGACTCCCACGCCTGATGTATGGCATTTTTATCCCGTAATACTCTTTTTCCTCGAAAGGCAAATAGACATGGCCGCGTGCCCCAAGTGCAAAAGCAAAATCAGGTTCCATACGATCCTGTTTGCCCTGTGCCCCATCTGGATCAAGTGTCCGTCCTGTTCCACAAAACTCACAGGCAACATCCTCGTGGAGATCCAGGCTTTTACCATTTTCATGATCAGTCTGGTGGGGGGCGCGGCGCTGGTTTCGGTATGGGAAAAGTTCGACTTGTCCTTGCCGGCGGGCACGCTGTTGCTTGCGGGGTCGGTCCTCTCGCTGGTCGTGCCCAACGTCTACGTCACGCTCAAGTACGGCGACTTCAAAGAGCGCGGCTGAGCCTTTCCGCCTGAGCAGAGAAGCCATGTGTCAGCGTTTTTTCGTGGGGGAAAACCAAGATCAAAGCCTGTCATCCTGAGCGAGGAAGCCCTCTCGAGGGCTTTCTTGTTGCGCAAAACTAAGATCAAAGCCTGTCATCCTGAGCCCGCCCAGCTACTGACTTGCATCTTATTAGGCAGACAACGCCTGGGCGGGCGTGAGGATCCCCCCGCTCGGTACCAGCGGCGTCCCAACAGGTCTTCCCAGAAAGTTTTCTCCGGAGTTCTTCCGAAAACTTGCCCTTCTGCCCGATTCTGTTCAAAATGCGTCCCAGCAATCAGGAGGGACCTCGCCAATGAACCGCAGAACCTTTTTCAAATCGACCGGGGCCACGGCGGTAGCCGCGGCGGCCTCGATGATGGGCGCCGGCGCCGCACACGCCCTGGAATCCAACCCCGCCGGAGGTGGACACGCCCCTGAACGGGATGCCGCCGAGAAAGCTCGAAACCGCAACCGATCCACCGTCGTCAGCCGCCACGGGATGGTATGCACCAGCCAGCACCTCGCCACGATGGCCGGCATCGACATCCTGAAAGCCGGCGGCAACGCCATCGACGCCGCCGTCTGCGCCAACGCCATGCTCGGGCTGGTCGAGCCGATGAATTGCGGCGTTGGCGGCGACCTGTTTGCCATCCTCTGGATTGAAAAGGACAAAAAACTCTACGGCCTCAACGCCAGCGGCCGCTCGCCGTACGAGTGGAATCTCGATGAGGCGGCCAAACTCAACCTCAAGTCCATCCCCGGCGAAACCTCGCTGGCCTGGAACGTCCCCGGCTGCGTGAGCGGCTGGGGCGCGCTGCTCGAACGGTTCGGCACTCAGCCGCTGGGGCAGTTGCTCGACCCGGCGATCCGCTACGCACGCGAAGGGTTCCCCGTCACCGGCATCGTCGCGGCAGACTGGGCCGTCGGCCCGAAATATGAGTCGCTGGTTAAAATCTTCATGCCCGGCGGCAACGCGCCCAAGTTCGGCGAGATCTTCACCAACACCGCGCTGGCCGACACGCTCGAATCGATTGTGAAAGACGGACCCCGATCGTTTTACGAGGGCGAGATCGCCGACAAAATCGTGGCCGCGTGCCGCGAGGGCGGTGGCCGGATGTCCAAAAAAGATTTCGTGGATCACCAGCCCGAATGGGTCGAGCCGGTGAGCACGACATACCGCGGCTACCACGTCTGGGAGATCCCGCCCAACGGCCAAGGCATCAGCGCCCTCCAGATGCTCAACATGCTCGAACAGTTCGACATCGCCGCACTCGAACCCAACTCGCCTGAGCACCTCCACCTGTTCATCGAAGCGAAAAAGCTGGCGTTCGAAGACCGCGCCGTCTATTACGCCGACCCAAAACTGGCGGACGTGCCGCTCCAGTGGCTTATCAGCAAGGAGTACGGCAAACAGCGCGCGGCCCTCATCGACCCCGCCAAAGCGGCGCAGAACGTCACCTGCGGCAAGTTCGAAGGCGCCAAGGACACCATCTACATGACGGCCGCCGACGGTGACGGCAACATGATCTCCCTCATCCAGAGCATCTACGCCCGCTGGGGCTCGCGGATTGTCCCGGGCGGGCTTGGGTTCAGCATGCAGAACCGCGGGCTGTCCTTCTCGCTCAACCCCAACCACCGCAACAAGCTCGAACCGCACAAACGCCCGTTCCACACCATCATCCCCGCGTTTGTGACGCGGGACGGCGCGCCCAAATTCTCGTTCGGCGTCATGGGCGGCGATTTCCAGCCCCAGGGCCACTGCCAGGTCCTGATGAACATCCTCGACTTCGGTATGTCGCCCCAACAGGCCGGCGACCAGCCCAGAGCCGAGCACGACGGCAGTTCAACCCCCATGGACTACGTTATGAAAGCCGGCGGCGTCGTCAATCTCGAGATGGGAATCCCCGATGCCGTGCAAGCCAAACTAACCGAAATGGGCCACAACGTCACAAAGGTCACCGACGAAGCCTTCGGCGGCTACCAAGCCATCTGGCGCGAAGAAAACCCCCTCAGATACTACGGCGGCTCCGACCCCCGGAAAGACGGCTGCGCATTCGGCTACTAAGGCTCCTGAAAAGCAGTATTGATATGGTAGCCATAGCCGGTTATAATGCTGCTACGATGATACAAGTGGGGGTGATATGGAATGAAACTTTGTAGCGGATGTTTGGGGCGTTTCCTTGTTGTCCTGGCCTTGTCAAGCTCTCTTCTTGAGAAGAAAGTCATAGCTATGCAAATACCTCCGATGATCAAGAAGACAGCCACATTGATACTAGTCGACCGAGAAGACGGCACGACGAAGTATGCAACAGGTGTTTTCGTTGGTGTGAAGAGCTTAAAGAGTCGTGATGAGATTTTTGCTTACTTCGTAACAGCAAAACATGCTTTCTTGGCACCCAACGCCCCACTGCCGACGAAGGCCACCGTGCTTCTTAACAACAAGGAGGGCGGCCGTACACAGGTTACTTTTCCAGTCACTTTGGATGGCAAGAACAAGAATATCTATTTTCATAAGGATCCACTCGTAGATTTGGCCGTATTCAATGTGGATGCAAGTGCAGTCAAGTATGACATTGTGGTAATTAACGATGACATGTTTGCCTCTAAAGAGTGTCTCACTAATGGCTCTCTGAGAGAAGGGGCAGACGTATTCCTTGTCGGAATGTTAGGGACATATTGGGGGGAGGAGAGGGTTCTTCCAATTTGTCGGTTTGGAAAACTAGCCCTCGCAGCAGATGAGAAAATCCCCTTAGATGGCGTGATGCGCGATCTCTATCTCGTAGAAGTAACCAGTGTTTCCGGACACAGCGGCGGTCCGGTCTTCTTTTTCTTGGGCCCTGATGCAGTACCCGGGGAACTAAGGGTCGGTAACCCAACCCTTTTGTTAGCAGGCATTAACGTCGGCTTCATCAATGATTTTCAACCTTTGTTTGAAGAAGTAGTCGAGAACGGAAAGACATCGTACAAAGTAGCTACCAGTAGTGCCGGCAACCGACTTGTAATGCCCGCCAACAGCGGCATAGCTATGGTTGTACCCGCATACATTCTTCATGAAATCATTTTTGGAGATGAAATGGTCGCAGCGCGCCGTGCGGTTAGTACTCAAGAGCAGCCATAAGTACGACTACGTACTTAGGCTTCAGTCCCAACAGTCAACCACGTCTGCTGTCCGGAGCGAAGAAGAGTGAATGAGCTATAAAATCAGCGTCGTTATTGAACTGGATGAGAATGGCTTCTATGCCTACTGTCCTGAACTTCCCGGTTGCCAGACGCAGGGGGATTCACTGCAGGAAGCAATTGGCAACATTCAGGAGGCCGTTGAACTCTATCTTGAAACGCTCTCAGAAGACTAACGGGCATCCTTCTGGTTGCATTGTGCAACCACTTTCGGTACAATTCTTGGAGACGTAAATGGAGTTTACCAATGCCCACTCTTCACATCAGAAATGTGCCGGAAGATCTGTACGAGCATTTGCACCGTCTTGCCTCTTCCGAAAACCAGTCTTTGACCGCCGAGGTGTTGGTGTTGTTGGCGCAAGCCGTGGAGGAACGGAAACGGCGCGGAATCCAGAAGGCTGTCCTTGCAGGACTGCGGCGGCGCCGGTTTGTTCCCCCGGCTAATGTTCCGGATAGTACGAAACTGCTTCGACAAGATCGAAAGCGCTGATGGAACTTGACCGTTGCGTTCTGGATACGAGTGTCGGCATTAAGCTATGCGTCCAGGAACCTTTATCCGACGCCGCCGAGTCACTTATCGCCACGATGGCCGAGAAACCCCACACCCGCCAATATGTTCCCGATTTGTTTTTTGTGGAATGCGCCAACGTGCTTTGGAAATACGTAATCCGCTACGGATACTCCCGCAAGGATGCAACACAAAGTCTCCTCGATTTGTATTCGCTGGATTTGGTGCCTATACCCACGCAGACGGTAGTCCCGGTCGCCTTGGAGATTGCGGTGGATTTATCCATATCCGTTTATGACGCCTGTTATGTCGCCACAAGCGATCTTGTCGATGCCCCGCTTGTCACAGCGGACAAGCGCCTCGCTAACAAACTTCAGGGAACAAACCACAAGGTGCTGTACTTGGGCGAAGTTGCTGGTTGTTAAAAACCTTGAAACAACTAGAGATGATGATATGAACAACAACGTAATGCCACCATCCGCTGAAGTTTACTTTAGCTTTCGAAGTGCCGAGATAGTCAGATTGCCTGCCTTTCTCTTCCTCAAGCTTGGCATCAAGGCGGCGGTGATGAGTGAGTTTGATCAACAGTACGAGCTTTTCGTTTACCGGGGCGACATGATCAGTACAGATGAAGTGCCTCTTTCCTATTTACAGCGGGTTCCTTGGGCGGAAGTCGACCCTTATGTCTCGCTATCACCTGATACGCGGGCTGCTCTTGCAGATTTGTGGAGTGGAAAGGGATGGAGCGGCTACAACGTCGAACTACAGAGCAAGAAACTGCCAAAAGAGCTCCGAACGCAGGTCCAACTCGTTCAAACTACATCGTCAAGAGATGAGGTAAGGTAGGCAGCGAGGGTAGAGACTTCCGTGTTCAGAGCAGTTCTTGCAGCCTTTCTGGCGTGACACCTGCTTCTCGTAGGATCTGGCGGAGCAAACCTGGCCCCACAACTTCCCCAGCATGGACAGGTATGACTGAAGTTCCCCCCATTTTTTGGACAGTGGCTAAGTAAAGATTGGCCGACTTGAGTCGGCTGGTCGCCACACGGACAATGTCCGTAAAGGAGTCCATGAAATGGGTCAGACG